>Ga0247727_10018008_pt1 | contig 11171 bp, 8 predicted proteins | sample WisWelCaveWW1625_FD_202498 | JGI IMG/M metagenome (GOLD analysis project Ga0247727, IMG submission 202498) | Biofilm microbial communities from Wishing Well Cave, Virginia, United States - WW16-25 | ecosystem: Environmental > Aquatic > Deep subsurface > Groundwater > Cave microbial mat | place...
TTGCTGACGTTCGTCGTCGGCAGCTCGCTGATTATCACGCGCTACCTTGGCGCCGACAATCGCTGGGAGGCCAATCACATTTTGGCGCAGGCGATGATGTTGGGCATTGTCATGGCGTTCGGGCTTGCCGTGTTTTGGTATTTTGGCGCTACGCAGATTTTCAAGCTGATTCAGGAGGAGCACGCCTCGGGCGCCGAAACGGCCGGGGTGATCTATTTGAAAACCGTGGCGATTTTCGCGCCGTTCATCATCACCAATTTCATCGCGCTGGGCATCGTGCGCGGCGCCGGCGATACCAAGTATTCGATGCTGATCAACGTCGGGATCAATTCGATCAATCTGCTGCTGGCCCCGACGCTGATGTTTGGATGGTTCGACTTGCCGCGATTGAACGTGCGCGGCGCGGCGCTGGCGTTGGGTATTTCACACACCTTGGGCTTTTTAGCGACGGCTTTTTTGCTGCGCAGCCGCAAATCTGTCTTGTTTCTTTCGTTTAGAGAACTGACGACCCCGAATGTGGCGACCTTCAAACGGCTATTTCGCGCCGGCCTGCCGACGACGATTGAGCAACTGGTCTGGGCCTTCGGTCAGTTGGTCATTAGCAGTTATGCGGCGCTGATCGGCGTGACGGTATTGGCGGCGCATCAAGCCTTCATGCGCATCCAAGCCGTGCTGTCGATGTTCTACATGGGCTTTGGGCTGGGCGCGATGACGCTGATGGGGAAAAATCTCGGCGCCGACCGACGCCGCCTCGCCGAGCTGACGGCCAAGATGACCGGTCGCGTGGCGTTCGTTTTCGTCATCAGCGTGGTGCTGGTGATCTTGATTTTCTCCGGGCGCATCATGTCCGTGTTCACAAATGACGCTGAAGTCGTCAAGCTTGGCTCTTTCGTGTTGCGTGTCTTTGCTTTGTTGCAAATTCCCAAGGCGATCAACGGCGTGGTGATGGGCAATTTGCGCGGCGCCGGCGATCTCAAATGGCTCATGTGGTTAAGTATCTTCAGCGTGATCTTTTTAGAGATCGGCCTGAACTGGCTTGCCGTGTTCGTTTTCGATCTCGCGCTGCTGGGATTATGGATGGTGCAACTTTGCGACGAGACCGTGCGCCTGAGTTTGAATTACTGGCGCTTCCGAGGTGGAAAGTGGAAGTTTTTGCATGTGTAAGGTTCACAAGTAACACTTTCGTTGCTTCGGTCAATTTGTTTAGTGAAAATGCTGGTTTGAATAAGCAATGTATTATGACATGAGTGAAGATGGACGACCATGGCAGTCTTAGCAATGTTCTACGGCGTTATCGTCTCGATGTATTATTTGGATAATCGACGACATCATGTGCCTCATATTCATGTCAAATATCAGGATGAAGAAGTGGTTGTTTCGATTCCAGATGGTCAAGTTTTAGAAGGCAAGCTCAAAACAAATAAATTGAAACTCGTCCAAGCATGGATTGAGATTCACCAGGACGAATTACTAGCTGACTGGGAACTTGCCAACAAAGGGGAAGCTGTTTTCAGAATTGATCCCTTAAAGTAGGAGCGAGCCACCATGAATCCCCGAGTGAAAGACGTTAGACCGAATCCTGACTACACACTGATTCTGACTTTTACGAATGGCGAGGTTAAATCCTTTGATATGAAACCCTATTTGGATATAGGCATCTTTAGAGAATTAAAGGATCTGAGCTTGTTCAATTCGGTTAGACCCTTTCTGGGAAGTATTCAATGGAAAAACGGCCAAGATTTGTGTCCTGATACATTGTATATAGAAAGTACTTTGATGAATCATCTCCAAGCCTCTGGCCGTGACGAACCGATGGCAGAAAAACTTGAGATAAATGAGACCGCCGGTTAATTCAGTATCGTCAATGCCCGGGCTTTTCATCAGTTTCGAAGGCATAGATTTCTCCGGTAAAACCGTTCAATGCCAGCGCCTGCGCGAGATTCTCGAAGCCGCGGGCTATCCGGTGCTGGCGATTCGCGAGCCCGGCGGCACGCGCATTTCAGAGTCGATTCGCCAAATTTTGCTGGATGGCGATCACGCGACCATGAGCGCGCGCACGGAGATTTTGCTGTACTCCGCCGCGCGGGCGCAAATCGTGTATGAAGTCATCAAACCGGCTCTGGCACAGGGCAATATCGTCCTCGCCGATCGCTTTGTCGATTCGACCACGGCCTATCAGGGATTCGGCAGAAATCTCGATCGCGAGTTTGTGCAGCACGTCAATGAATTCGCCACGACGTCATTGCTTCCCGACGTGACTTTCCTTATCGACGTGTCGATAGCCGCAGCGGCCGAGCGTCACCGGCTTTCCGGAAGGACGGCCGATAGATTGGAGGTGGAAGCTATGGCTTTTCACCAACGCGTGCGCGAGGGTTACTTGGCCATCGCACGTGAGAGTGCGGGGCGCGTTGTCACGATTCCGGGCGAGCACAGCATTGAATCGATCACCGAGAAAATTTGTGATCATTTAAAGAAAAAATTTGACTTGAAAATGAGTGCCGTAAAGTAGTATGCTGTATAGGCAAAGTCAGTTTGCCTCAAATTATTTTGCTAAGAACTTTCATCCCGATAAGGCAGGATGAGTTGGGTTGTCAAATCCGCCAACATTCATGGAGGTTGTCTCATGTCTATCAAGAAAAAAACTTCGACGTTCGTCATTCTTATCGCGGCGCTGGCCACGTTAGCCGGTTGGAGCCTCGATTGGGGCGTCGGCGTTGGCGCGGATTATGTGCATGAAATCCGCAAGAATATAGAAATTTTTGGATTGGTGTATTCTGAGATTTCCCAAAAATACGTCGATCAGGTCGACCCGGCCAAGGTGTTAAAAGCCGGCATCAACGGCATGTTGAACACGCTGGATCCTTACACGGTGCTGATTGAGCAGGAGGACAATCAGCAGTTGCAGATTATGACCACCGGCAAATACGGCGGTCTGGGCATGCTCATCCAGCAGCGCGAGGGATGGCCGACGGTGGCCGAGCCGCCTTATGAAGGCACCCCGGCGCAACGCGCCGGCATTCGCGAGGGCGATCATATCATCGAGGTCGACGGTGTCGTGACCAAGGGCATGTCGACGAGCGATGCGGCGAGCAAATTGCGCGGCGAGGTTGGCACGCCGGTCGTCATCAAGATCAAGCGCGAGGGCGAGGAACAGCCCATCGAGTTTCGCCTCATCCGCGCTGAAATCGTCGTGCATGACGTTTCATATGCCGGCATCGTTCGCGATGGCATCGGCTATATCAAGCTCACTCGTTTCTCAAAGAATGCTGGACACGAAGTGCGCGATGCGATTCGCCAGCTCAAAACGCAAAATGTGAAGGGTATCATTCTCGACCTGCGCTTCAATCCCGGCGGGCTTTTGGAACAGGCTGTTGAGGTGGCGGAGAATTTTGTCAAGAAGGGCGAACCGATTGTTTCGACGCGCGGCCGGATTGAAGGCAGCGTGCAAAAATATGTATCGGAAAAAGAGCCAGTGGCCGACGCCATCCCGCTGGTGGTGCTGGTCAACGAATACTCTGCCTCGGCTTCCGAGATTGTCGCGGGAGCCGTTCAAGACCTTGATCGCGGCGTCATTTTGGGCATGGCCACGTACGGCAAGGGGTTGGTGCAAACCGTCGTGCGTTTGACCGGCGATGCGGCGCTCAAAGTCACCACGGCGAAATACTATGTTCCCAGCGGCCGGTTGATTCAAAAGGAAAGCAATCTGCGCAGCGAGGACGTTGATGTCTTTGCTGAAGAGCAGGATGCCCCCGCCCCCGACGCCGCTAAAGAAGAGCCGGACAAACCGGCGGCAGAATTCCAAACGGCGCATGGCCGTAAGGTATTTGGCGGCGGCGGCATCAAGCCCGATATCGAGATTCAAGCGCCCAAGCTCAATCGCTTCGAGATCGAGCTGTTGCGAAAGATGATGCTGTTCAACTTTGCCGCGCAGTACGCCACGCGCCATGCCGAGCTGAAGCCGGGCTTTGCCGTGGATGACCAGATGCTTGCCGAGTTTCAACTATTCCTCAAGGAGCGCCAGTTCAATTACGAGTCGCAAAGCGAAGTCCAGCTTTCCACTCTGCGCAAGACGGCTGAAGAAGAAGGATACCTTGCCGAGGTGAAAGGGCAAATCGAGTCGCTGGAGCAGGGACTGCAAGCGCAAAAGCAAGATGATTTCAACAAGAGTCGAGAATTTATCCGCCGCAATTTGGAGAGGGAAATCTCAGCAAAACTGTGGGGCACGCGCGCCGAAGTCGAAGCCGGCTTCGATGACGATCCGGTGATCCAGCGGGCGGTCAACCTGCTATTGTCGCCGGAAGAGTACACCAATCTGCTGACAGGCGACGGCAAAATGAAGGGATAATTTCTTTTTAACACGGAGCAAAAGCTAATGCCTCACTTATTGGTGGACTGACCGGTCAGCTTTTATTTCGAGTAGTATCCGCAATTCAACTTTGTGTTGCTCATTCACATACTGACCGGCTCCGCACCGCCTCCTTAAAGAGCTTTGGAAGCGGAGCGGGGTCAGTTCCACTGTGGTTTTCATAATAAACTTACGTGATGGAACTTTGGAGGAAGTCGAATGTCGAGTGTTCGGATGTTAAGAACCGGAAAATCCGGTCAAAGATTTGCGAAGAATCAGAAGTCGAATGGAAGATTGTCGCGTAACGGGCGAAACCTCTCCGCCAAAAAAGTGAAGTACGTTTACAGCTTTGGCGACGGCAAGGCCGAAGGCCGCGCCGACATGAAGAACCTACTCGGCGGCAAAGGCGCAAATTTGCATGAGATGGCGAGTCTTGGTTTGCCGGTGCCGGCAGGGTTCACTATAACCACGGAAGTGTGCACCTACTTTTATGCCAACCAGCGCGCGTATCCGAAAACGTTGCGCTCCGAAGTGGAAAAGGCGTTGTATGGCATCGAGAAAACCATGGGGGCGAAATTTGGCGACGTAAAAAATCCACTGCTGGTTTCGGTGCGCTCCGGCGCCCGCGAGTCGATGCCCGGCATGATGGACACCGTGCTCAATCTCGGACTGAACGACAAAACCGTGCAGGGGCTGATTGCCGCCACCGGCAACGAGCGCTTTGCCTATGATTGCTATCGCCGCTTCGTGCAAATGTACGGCGACGTGGTGCTCGGCCTCAAGCCGCAGCATAAAGACGAGATCGATCCGTTCGAAGAAATTCTTCATCATAAAAAAGAAACGCGCGGCGCAAAATACGATACCGACCTTACCGCGCAGGATTTGAAAGAACTCGTCGCTGAGTTCAAAGGCGCCATCAAAGAGCGCACCGGCCACGATTTTCCGGAAGATCCTTTGACGCAGCTTTTCGGCGCCATTGGCGCCGTTTTCGGTTCGTGGATGAATGAGCGCGCCATCGAATATCGCCGGCTTTACAAAATTCCTGAAGAGTGGGGCACTGCCGTCAATGTGCAGTCCATGGTGTTCGGCAACATGGGCGATGACAGCGGCACCGGCGTGGCCTTTACCCGCGACCCGTCGACCGGCGAGAACGTTTTCTACGGCGAGTATCTGGTCAACGCGCAGGGCGAAGATGTGGTTTCCGGCGCGCGCACACCTGAACACATTTCGCGTCTGGAACAAACATTCCCCAAAGCTTACAAGCAACTCTTGCAAATTCGCGTCAAGCTCGAAAAGCATTACAAGAACATGCAAGACGTCGAGTTCACCGTGCAAAAAGGCAAGCTATGGATGCTGCAAACCCGCAACGGCAAGCGCACCGCGTTCGCCGCATTCAAGATTGCCTATGACATGGTGAAGGAAAAGCTCATCACCAAAGAGATGGCGCTCAAGCGTCTCGATCCGGCTTCGCTCAATCAATTGTTGCGGCCGGTGTTTGATGCTCAGGAGAAAAAAAATGCGATTGAAAAAGGCCGCTTGTTAGCCAAGGGATTGAACGCCGGTCCGGGTGCCGCCTGCGGAAAAATCGTGTTCAATGCCCCGGATGCCGTAGAGTGGTCGAAGCGCGGCGAGAAGGTGCTGTTGGTGCGCATCGAGACTTCGCCGGAAGACATCAAAGGCATGAACGCGGCGGAAGGTATTCTCACGGCGCGCGGCGGCATGACCTCGCATGCGGCGCTGGTGGCGCGGCAAATGGGTAAAGTCTGTGTCGCCGGATGCAGCGCGCTGGAAATGGATTATCGCGCCCGCACCATGACGGTCAAAACCGAGAACAAAACTCAAACACTGCGCGAGGGCGACCGGCTCTCCATCGATGGCACCACCGGCGAAGTGATCGCCGGGCAGATCAGCACCAAGCCCTCGGAAATTTTGCAAGTGTTGATTGACAAAACGCTGAAACCGCAAGAGTCTGAAATCTACCAGATCTACGCCGCGGTGATGGGCTGGGCGGATAGCGCCCGCACGCTGGGAATTCGCACCAATGCCGATCAACCGGATCAGGCGGCGAACGCTATCGCTTTCGGCGCCGAGGGCATCGGCCTCTGCCGCACCGAGCACATGTTCTTCGGGGGTGAGCGCATCGATGCAGTGCGCGAGATGATCCTCGCCGATGATGAGCCCGGCCGCCGCCGCGCATTGGAAAAACTGCTGCCCATGCAGCGCGCTGATTTTGCCGGCATCTTCGAAGTGATGGACGGCTTCCCGGTGACTATTCGCACACTGGATCCGCCGTTGCACGAATTTTTGCCGCATACTGAGCGTGAGCAGAGTGACTTGGCTAAAAAATTGGGCATCTCGACGGAACGAGTGAAAAGCAAAGTCGAAGCGCTGCATGAATTCAACCCCATGCTCGGACATCGCGGCTGCCGTCTCGGTGTGGTTTATCCTGAGATCACCGAAATGCAAGCCCGCGCGATTTTTGAAGCGGCTTGCGAGGTGGCGTCGCGCGGCAAAAAAGTCATTCCCGAAATCATGATCCCTCTCGTCGGCCATCTCAATGAGTTGAAGGAACAGGCGAGGCTGGTGCGAGAAGTCGCGGAACGGGTCTTTGCCGAGAAGAAGATGCGCTTGGAGTACCTCGTCGGCACGATGATCGAGCTGCCCCGTGCCGCCGTGGTTGCCGATGAGATTGCCGGCGAAGCTGAATTCTTCAGTTTCGGCACCAACGATCTCACGCAGACGACCTTCGGATTGTCGCGTGATGATGCCGGACGCTTCCTGCCGTTTTACGTCGAGAACAAAATCCTGCCGGCGGATCCGTTTGAAACCATCGATCAAGCGGGGGTTGGCAAGCTCATGGAATGGGGTGTCCAGCGAGGTCGCGAGACCAGACCGAAGCTCAAGGTCGGCATCTGCGGCGAGCATGGCGGCGACCCCGACAGCGTGAAGTTCTGCCACCGCCTCGGCATGAATTACGTGAGCTGCTCGCCGTTCCGTGTGCCGATTGCCAGGCTGGCGGCGGCGCAGGCGGCGCTTGAGAAGAACTGAACAGCGTAACGGCGTCTTTCCAGAAAAACCATGACGTGTGTTGCATTCATCTGAAAACGACAAACGGCTTGAGACTCTGCGCGACCACACCTTGCTCAAGCAGATTGGCCGCGTTGCCGATCGCGAGCGCGCCGAAGTCTACGTGGTCGGCGGGGTCGTGAGGGATGCTTTGCTTGGCCGGCCGCTGGGTGAGCTTGATTTTGTAGTGGTGGGCGATGGCATTGCCTTCGCGCAAGCGGTTGCCATGGCGCTGAAAGCTGCGCCGCCGACGGTGTATCGCAATTTTGGCACGGCGATGCTGCAACACGCCGGGAAAAAAATCGAATTTGTCGGCGCGCGTCGTGAGAGTTACAAAACCGACAGCCGCAAACCGGCCGTAGAACCGGCGGATTTGCACGCTGATCTGTCGCGCCGCGATTTTACCATCAACGCGCTGGCCATGGCGTTGAACCAGGCTAAGTTTGGGGAGCTGATCGATCCCTTTGATGGCCGGGAAGATTTGCGCCGCGGCCTCCTGCGCACGCCGCTTGATCCGCCAATTACCTTTTCCGATGATCCGCTGCGCATCATGCGCGGCATCCGCTTCGCCACAACGCTGAATTTTCACATCGAGGAAAAAACCTTTGCCGGCATGCGCGCGATGGCGGAGCGGCTGCGCATCATCTCGCAGGAGCGCAGCACCGACGAATTCATTAAAATTCTTGCCGCCGACAAACCCTCCCTCGGCTTTCATCTTATGTATGAAGCCGGCGTGCTCGACATCATCTTTCCGGAATTTACCGAATTACGCGGCGCCGAAGAGCGCCAGGGTTATGCGCATAAGGACGTGTTCAATCATACGCTGATGGTCGTGGACAACACCGCGGCGATGAGCGCCAAGCTGCCGCTGCGTTTCGCGGCACTGGTGCACGACATTGCCAAGCCGCGCACCAAAGAATTCACCGAGGACAAGGGTTGGAGCTTTCACGGGCACGAAGATCTCGGCGCGCGCATGTTGCCCGCCATTTGCCGTCGCTTGAAGCTTCCGAACGAGTGGCTGCTTTATGCGCAAAAGCTGACGCGGCTGCACCTGCGGCCCATCGCCCTCGCTGAGGAAACTGTGACCGACTCTGCTTACCGCCGGCTGCTGTTCGAAGCCGGGGAAGATTTGGAGGATTTACTAACGCTGTGCCGCGCCGACATTACCTCGGGCAACGCCAAGCGCCGGCAACGCCATCTTGCCAACTTCGATTTCGTGGTGCAGCGCCTGAATGAAGTCGAAGAAAAGGACAAAATGCGCGCCTTTCAAAGCCCGGTGCGCGGCGACGAGATCATGGCGGTGTGCGGCCTTCAACCGGGGCCGCTGGTGGGCAAATTGAAAACCGCCATCGAAGAGGCAATTCTCGATGGACAGATTCCCAACGAGCACGATGCCGCCCTGGCGTATTTGCTTTTTATTAAGGATGAGATATTAAAAGCATCAAAATGCTGAAGAAAGTGACCGGTCAGTTTTTTAGAGACGCAAGGATTCCCGAGAATTTGTCGTACTTGTTCAGGCACTGATCGGTCACTTATTTAGAAGTGAGCAAGGAAGGTGATGAAAAAAGTTCGCGTATGAGCAGAAACTTTTTCAATCAACAGCCGTTTTTATGAACGTCATTTTGGAGGAAGGTAAGATGGAAACGATGGGAGCTTCCGTGGCGGCCGTCGCCGCGACGAAGAGCGTTTTAGAGCGGATTATCGGGATATTCACCTCGCCGCGCGCCACCATGGAAGACATAGCGGCGCGCCCTACCTGGGTTTTACCTCTTATCCTTGTCGTGGTGGCATCGATGGCGTCGGGCTACTTTTTGCAAGATGTCATCGCAGACAACGCCATCGCGCAGATGCGAGAGAAAAACCAGGACATCCCCGACGAGCAGATAGAGATGACGGTGAAGTGGACAAAGATTTCATCGTGGGTCGCGCCAATCATTGCAACACCCATTATCTATCTGTTTTTGGCGGGCGTTTTAATGCTCGTGGGTAGCGTCATTCTTGGCGGGGAGGCCAAATTCAAGCCGTTGTTTTCGATGGCTTGTTGGAGCGGGATCATTACGATTTTAAGCAGCCTGGTCAACGTTCCGGTTATGATCAGCAGAGGCGTCATGGAAAGCGCAACGAGCTTGGGGGGCCCTGCTTTCTGCAGAGGGTGACAAAACTTTCTTCAATCATCTTTTCGAGCAGATCGACCTGTTTTATGTTTGGTGGGTTGCCCTCTTGGGTTTTGGCGTTGCCGCCGTCTACAAATTTTCCACGAAGAAAGGCATGGCGGTGTCGTTTGGACTGTGGGGCATCTTTGTCGTGATCGCCGTCATCCTGAAATCGATTTTCAGTTAATCGCGGTTTCGAAAGGAGTCTTTGTCAATGATTCGAATGAGAGCCTTGGCGGGTCTGGCCGTCCTGTTGAGCATTTTAGGCGGCACGGCGCCGGCGCAAGAGCCGTCCGCTCAGAATGGCCAGGTTTTGACGCTCGATCAGTGCATCAAGCTGGCCCTTGAAAGTAATTCTTCCTTGCGCAACGCCGAGCGGCGTTATCAGCTCGCCGGTACCACGGTGATGAGCTCGCGCGCGGGTTTACTCCCACGGCTTAATCTCAGTTTGTCCTCTGGCAAGTTCGAGAGTGGGGAGCAAATCCTCAGAGATGAGATTCAGGTGGAAGACCCAATAACGAAAGAAGTGACGAAAGTCAGCACACTCATCACCCGAGCGCCAGAAAGGCGTAATCTTAATTCTGCACAACTTTCTCTTGGGCAAACAATTTTTGACTTTGGCGCGAGCATCAATCGCTTGCGGCAGGCGAATGCCAGCGAAGAGGCCAGCCGGTTCTCATTCGAATCTACTCGGCAGAGCACCATCTTGCTCGTGAAGGATCGCTATTTTGGACACCTCAGAAATCTAGACTTGTTGGAGGTTTATCAGGAAGCTGTCAAATCTTCCGATGAGCAATTGAAGCGCACCGAGAGCATGTATGAAATCGGCTCGGTGGCGCAAGGCGACGTTTTCCGCGCCCGCACGCAGTTGGGCAACGATCGCATCAATTTGATCAATCAGCAAAATACGGTGCAGAACTCGCGCGCGTTGTTGAACGTTGCACTGGGTCGCCCGGCAGATGCCGCGCTGGCGATTGTCGACATCGAGGAATTGTCGGAGTTCAAAACCTATCAAATGAATGAAGTGCTGCAAATGGCCGAGGAGCAAAACCCCGAGCTGCAAGCCGCCGAACAAACCAAACGCAGCGCGAAAATCGGCATCAACGTCGCGCGCACGGCTTACCTGCCCAACTTCAGCATCTCAGCCTCTTACTCGCGGTCAAATAATGAGTTCAACAGAGTCTATTCTGATTTTAGCAAAAACTGGTCTGGCTCTATCGGGGTGGGCATGAGTTTGAATTTGTTCAACGGCTTTGCGGATCAGGCGAATCTCGAAAGCGAATCTCTTAACTACCGGATAGCCGAGGAGGATGCAACGGATCTCCGCCGCAACATCCGCCTCCGGGTTGAGCAGGCGCTTCTCAGTTTGCAAGCCTGGAAGGAAATTACCGCCATCAACGGTGACAACCTGGTGTCGGCCCAGGAGGATTTGCGACTGGCGCAGGAGCGCTATCGCGTCGGTGCCGGTACGCTGTTAGACATTATCACTGCTCAAGTCAACGTGACGCGCGCTAAGGCGACGCTGGTGAACGCTAAATATGAGAGCATGAAAGCGCAAGCTTCGCTCGAAGCGGCCATGGGCGTGCTGAAGCCGTAACCTCATTGAA
>Ga0247727_10018009_pt1 | contig 11171 bp, 10 predicted proteins | sample WisWelCaveWW1625_FD_202498 | JGI IMG/M metagenome (GOLD analysis project Ga0247727, IMG submission 202498) | Biofilm microbial communities from Wishing Well Cave, Virginia, United States - WW16-25 | ecosystem: Environmental > Aquatic > Deep subsurface > Groundwater > Cave microbial mat | place...
TGATAGTTGTCGGTGATATCCACAAAAATGCAGCTCGCCGATTTGATGGCTTGAATGGTCATTTGCGGCTCGCTCTGTTTGGAGAAATCATTTTTGCTCAAGACATCGATATGATGGTTCTTGAGTGTAGCCGCAATTAATTCACGGCTATCGCTGTTCGATTTTGCCGTTCTGATCAGCGCTTTATTTTTAATCGACGGCGTTTTGGGTGCATGATTGCCGGGCGTGACGGTTTTAGTTTGCAAAGAGACGCGAAAGATTTTTTCGCATAAGATTTTATAAAAGAAATGATCGTTGGGCTCGCACAACTCGACATTAAAAGTTTTTAAAAGTTCCGGCAGCAAAGCAAGGTCGAAGCGTTTTTTGGAATTGTTCCAAAGCAAATAAAAATCCTTTTTGAGCCCCAATGAAAAACCGATCTCAAAGAGAACGCCTCTGGCGAGGCTGGTGAGATCGTGAATAACATAATCGGTTTGCTTGATATGATCGAGAATGACTTCGGCAAAACCTCTGGCGGCGCCGCCGTTGGTCGGCAACGTATAAGGATCGAAAACTTGGCAATCGTAGTTGGCGGTTTTATGAAACTCTTTGCAAATTCCGCTGATTTTGTGGTTAAATTCCTGCTGCAGCAAGTCGTCTTTTTGGAAAGGCGTGGAAAGGTAAATATGCTTCGAGGCCTTGACATTGGCGTCGCGATGGGCTGAACCGTGAATCACATTAATCAAATGCGGCGGGACATTTGGATGTCTCGGCGCGTATTCCTTGGTTTCCCAGGCGACGCTAGCATCCAAAAATCTGTCCATCCAATCGCCAAACTGATTCATTTGAATTTCCACGATGCCGCCGTAGGGTCGATTTTCAAAATTGCGCGAATTGGCCAGTAACTTGACGCATTGGGCGGTGGCGATGCCGTGTACGCCGGCAGCGCAAACCGCAACGAAACTGTCATTTTCTGCATAAGGATGCTTGGCAATCGAAACCAATCCATAATCGCGATTCCCTTTCGGAGAAGCGCCATGAATGGTTCCTTCAATGGGATCCCAAAGGCCGGGCCGATCAAACTCGTGCAAAAGCGCTTTATAACTTTTGAGTTCGATGGCTTTAAACTGCTCAAATAGCCAGCGATATTTTCGTTCCAATTCCTGCTTCTCCGTCGCCAAGTGTTCCATCCGAATGAGCGCCTCTTCCAATGAAGACGTTCCCGTCAACAATTGTTGATAAATCGCCAGTCCTCTTTGGTCGAGTTTGATCTTGTCCAAAATTTTTAGCTGCGCTTCAAGTTTTGCCTTGGTGGTTTCGGCAATATTGAACCGGAACAGCATATCATCGTTGATAATGCGGGCGAGAAGATTGACCGCCGGCGAGCCGATCACCAGCAGATTTTTTCCGCCAAATTTTCTTTTCAGCGTTTCCCGGTCATACAAAACAAAATATTTATCCGAATAGATTTCTACCTGACCGAGATTCAAGTATTGGATATAAGAAACATCGGTGACGCTAAAAGAGTAAGCCAGCAAATCAGCTTTGCTCTGCGGCGCTGCTTCTCTCCGATCGCCGGTAACAACGACAATGGGTTGAAATGCCGCCGGAAAATTGACCAACGTCTTTTCTTTCTCCATTTTTTTCCTCACTGCCAAATCTGCAAATTAAAAAGCCCAGCGGCTGTTTGGCTGGGCTCAGTTTGGATTAGATGTGCTGCAAACAAGGCCATTTATGAAGCTTATAGCGCGCGCTCGCTAAATGGGTTCTAAGTTATTTGTTGATTGAAATGTTTAAAGCTGGAAATCTCCTTTCAAAAAAAGTATCGGCAAAATAGCCACCCCTAAATACTCGAGACCATATCAAGCGGCTTTTAATAGCTGTTGTTGCGCCTCCGCTTCTTCCAATATTGCAATAAACTCCTCCGCCGTCGAAGCCGTCAAAAAGTTTTCACGCATCGCCGCCGCGCCGCGAATTTCGGTGATATATTTGACGACATGCTTGCGAAAGAGAATCAAGCCGTATGGGCCGTAATAATTGAGCATGAGAGAAAAATGACGGCGAATCAGCGCGGCCTTCTTTTCAAATGTCACCTCGTGACGTTCCTTGCGCGAGAAAATCCATGGATTGCCGATCGCGGCGCGGCCGATCATCACGCCGTCGCAGCCGGTTTGCAGCTTGATGCGCTTGATGTCCGCGACACATTTCACATCGCCGTTGCCAATCACTGGAATCTTTACGGTTTGTTTGATTTCCGCGATAGGACTCCAATCCGCCGAGCCGGTGTATGCTTGCGCTTTGGTGCGGCCATGCACGGCAATCAGCGATGCCCCGTTATCTTCTAGCGTTTTGGCAGTGGTCAAATAATTGCGCGATTTATCATCCCAGCCAAGACGAATTTTGCCGGTAACCGGCACGGAAAGTTCTTTCGTGAGTTGCGAAAAAATTCGGCCAATCTTCGGCGGATCGCAGAGCAACGCCGCGCCGGCGCCGCGCCCGGAAACTTTCGCGACGGAGCAGCCCATATTCAAATCAATGATCGTCGGTCCCCATGGCTCGATCATTTTACAGGCTTCGATAATTTTATCTTCACTGCTGCCGAAAACTTGAAAGCTGATTGGATATTCCGACGGGTCGAAATCGAGCATGCGTCTGGTCTTTTCATTCCCCTGCAACAAACCATCCACCGACACAAATTCTGTATAGCTCATCGCCGAGCCGAAATCGCGCGCGATCATGCGATAGGGCAAATCCGAGAATCCCGCCATCGGCGACAAAATGAGATCGCCGTAAATTGGAACGTCGCGAACCATAAATGCCGGCTGGCGGGAGAATGTATTGATAACGTGCATCAAAATTCTCAATCATTGAGAAATTGTCATTCGGTAAGAATCTTTTTAGAATTCAAGAGAAGCGCTGGAAATTAAAAAGATTTCTCCGAAATGACAACATGGTTTACTGAACATGATAAAGAAAATTCAAATCTTCAATTTTGGCGGCTCGAGTTTATACGCCGTCACTTCGGATTGAAAGCCGATGGTTTTATGCGTGCCATCACAAAACGGCTTCCTGTTGCTATGGCCGCAGCGACAGAGTGAAATCGTCGTGCGACCGGCGAGATCGAATTTATTGCCCTGCTGATCGTAAATTTCAAATTCGCCTTCGACGCGAATGTTGCCGTTGTTGTTGATGGTGATTTTTGTGGGCATCGTCGTTACTTTTCCTTAAGTTTTCCTGTTTAGGTAGTTGTTTCTTTTCCTGATCGTAACCATTCTTCACTCGCAATGACGCTTTCAAGATTGGTAAGGCGGCTTTATCTTTTTGGCGGCCAGCGGCTTCTTTAGCAGCAATAATATCTTCCAATGAAGCAACTGACATGGTTTGTTTCCCAATCTTGAATTCCATGGCGCGAGAACGAACGGACTCAAAGTCCTTGCCGCTTCCAATCGTTACTAAAAAATCCACTTCCACGGGACGTCCGACCGCACGAATCATTTTTGAAGTTGGCTCATAGGGACGGGTCAAAGTTACGCCATAAATCTGTGCAAATTTTTTTAGCTTTTTTTGAAGTTGGGGATGATCGCGCACCATGAAATCGATATCGCGAGTCAGCAATGGCGCACCGTGTATAATGGCCGCCGCATTACCAATTAAGATAACCTCTAAACCAGCCTGCGCAAACGTGTCCATCAACTCAACTAATAGACCTTGATCAAAAGACATAGAAACCATCCTCTCGTCGCTTCAAGAACATGATTTCTGTCCGTTCCTTCGGCGTTCTGAGCAACGACGCAATCATCAAATCCAAATCGTGCGGATCAATGTCAGGAAATTTTGGCGCCAGACGCTTGTGCCAAAGTTCGATTTGGTGCGCCAATTTTTCTGAAGCGGCCAACTGTTTTTTCTTTGCTACTTGCTGAACGCTGATTTTTTCCTGTTTGCTTTTAGCCATTTGCTTTTTTGCTCATCAACTAAACCAACGGTTGATAATCACCCTTTTGTCCGTATAAAAATTCAAGCTCTCCTGCCCGTGCGCTTTGGTGTCGCCGAAGAACGAGCCGCGCGCGCCGCCGAAGCCGAAGTACGCCATTGGCGCCGGGACGCCGATATTGACCCCGACCATGCTCACCGCGACGTTGTATTGAAAATCACGCGCTGCTTTGCCGCTCGAAGTGAAGATCGACGTCGTGTTTCCCAGTGGGTGACCTTCAACAATCTTTGTCGCCTCTTCGAGAGAATCAACTCTGGCAATGCAGATGACCGGCCCAAAAATTTCTTCGCGCGCGATAACCATCGAAGGATCGACGTCGGCGAATACGGTCGGCCCAATGAAATAGCCGCTGTCTTTCTTGCCAATCTCTCGTCCGTCCAACAGCAGGTTCGCGCCTTCATCGATGCCTTTTTGAATGTAGCTCAACACGCGCTCTTTGTGTTTCGCGGAAATCACCGGTCCCATCGTCACGTTGGGCTCGAGGCCGTTGCCGACGCGGATTTTTTTCGTGGTTTCCAAAATGCGTTCGCGCAAAACCTCGTGCGCTTTGCCCACCGCCAGCACGACACTGCCGGCCAGGCAGCGTTCGCCGGCGCAGCCGTAACAAGATTCCACGACGGCGTCGACGGTTTTATCCATGTCCGCATCGGGCATGACGACGAGAAAATTTTTGGCGCCGCCGAGCGCTTGCACGCGTTTGCCATTTTTTGCCGCCGTCTCATAAATGTAGTGCGCCACCGGCGACGAGCCGACGAATGAAACGCCTTTGATATCGGGATGCGTCAGAATCGCGTCAACCGCTTCTTTCTGGCCATTGACCATATTGACGACGCCGGCCGGAAAGTCGCATTTTTCCAGCAATTCAAAAACCAGTTGCATGCTCATCGGCACTTGTTCCGATGGTTTCAATACAAACGTATTTCCAGTTGCCACAGCAAAGGGCATGAACCACAGCGGCACCATCACTGGAAAATTGAAGGGCGTAATCGCCGCAAAAACGCCAAGCGGCCGGCGCATGGCCATGACATCGATATTCGGTCCGGCGTCTTCCAGCGCTTCGCCTTTCATCAACGTGGGAATGCCGATCGCCACTTCGACGCATTCGATGCCGCGGCGCAAACTGCCGCGCGCTTCATCCAAAGTTTTGCCGTGCTCCGTGGTGATGCTTTTGGCCAGGTCTTCAAAATGTTCTTCGAGCAGAAATTTAAATTTGTACAAATGCTGCGCGCGTTTCACCGGCGGCGTGCGGCGCCAGCTATCGAACGCGCGTTTGCCGGCTTGCACGGCGGTATCAATATCCGCAGCCGTCGAGAGCGGAACGCGGCCAATCACTTCGCCGGTCGCCGGATTGTGCACGTCCAATTGTCGCGGTGAAGTTGACGCCACAAATTGCCCGTTGATATAATTTTGTACGTCGCGTACGGCCATGGCTTTCCTCCTTACTTTACGAAAATTACCGTTCAGGCTCAAAAATTTTTTAAACCACTAAGCCACAAAGACACTAAGAAAACCAATTGACTTCGTGCCTTTGTGCCTTAGTGGTTGCGAATCGTCCGAGTTGAGATGTATGCAAAATAAGATTTACGCGGCAGAAAATCAAGGAGAAAAAGTGATTGGAAACGTCGCGTTTTTGTATTAGTTTAATGATGATTTTTTGCACACCCGGAGAATACAAATGGATAAAGTGACGATTTACACCGATGGCGCTTGCTCGGGCAATCCCGGCCCCGGCGGTTGGGCGGCGATTCTTATTCACGGCGGGCGCGAAAAAGAAATCAGCGGCTATGCTCCGCAAACCACCAACAATCGGATGGAGCTGACGGCGGCCATCGAAGCGTTGCGCGCGTTGAAAAAACCGTGTGAGGTGACGCTTTATTCCGACAGCAATTATCTCGTGCGATGTTTTCAAGAAGGATGGATGAAAAATTGGAAGCGCAATGGCTGGCAACGCGCGACGAAGAAAGGGGATCGGGTCAAGTACGAGCCATTATCCAATGCCGAACTGTGGCAGGAGCTCGAACGTTTGTTGCAAACGCATCAGGTGAAATGGGAAAAAGTCAAGGGTCATGCCGGCGATCGTTACAATGAGCGCGTTGATCAACTCGCGGTAGAACAGACGCAGTTGGCAAAAAGTTTAAACCACCCCAACGCTTAGTTTCATTAAGACGGTGGGCCTGAATGATTTTGGGAAACAAGTGATCCAAACGATGGATTCGCTCGGGATGATCATCGACGTGTCGCATACCGGCATCAAGACGATTGAAGATATCCTTGCGGTCACAAAGAATCCAATTATCGCTACGCATTCCGGCGCGCGGGCGTTGACAAATCACCCGCGCAATTTGTATGACGATCAGATTCGCAATATTGCTGCGACTGGCGGCGTCATTGGCGTGCCGTTTTATCCGCCTTTTCTGACCACCAGAAGCACCGCGAATATAAATGATAATGTTGGGGGAAAATTTCTTGCGGGTGTTTCGGAAGGTGTGTAAATAAAAAAAGAGAAAAAGAAAAAAAGAGAAAAAGATTTTTCGGGGTTTCTACGGATATAATTTTTCAACAATCCAGCCGTCGTTTTGACGCGAATAGACCGTGCGATCATGCAAACGGCTCGGCTGCGATTGCCAAAATTCAAGGCGTTCCGGAATGACGCGAAAGCCGGACCAAAAGGGAGGACGGGGTACTTCGCGACCGGCAAATTTTTCTTCAACCGCTTTAACTCGCGTTTCTAATTCTTCGCGAGTTGCTAAAGCTCGGCTCTGTTTGGAAGCCCACGCGCCGATTTGCGCGCCGCGGGGTCGCGTGGCAAAATAGGCATCGGCTTCGATATCGGATACTTTTTCAACTCGACCTTCGATACGCACTTGTTGTTCGAGCGGGGCCCAGTAAAAACATAACGCGGCATACGGATTCGCGGCTAATTCCCGGCCTTTGCGGCTCTCCAAATTTGTGTAGAAAACAAAACCGTTTTCATCAAACCCTTTCAACAACACAACCCGCGCCGAAGGCTTGCCATCGGCGCCGACAGTGGCAAGTGTCATTGCGGCCGGCTCGGGCAAAACGACTTGTTTAACTTGCGCAAAAATTTCTGCAAAGCGGGAAATCGGATCGGAGAGTTCGGGCATAGCGATTTGTTTTATTTTTGCATTGAGAGTTTCGTTGGTATCCGGTTTTACCGAATCGTCCGGATAACGATAATTAATTATATTCAAAAAACTCATCCATCAAACGATTGAACTCTTCGGGTCGATCCATTTGCAGCCAGTGACTCGTGTTCGGCATCGTGACGTGAGGGAGATCCATAATGGCATGATGCAGCGCCGCCGGGTTGTCCGGCAGGCCGGAAACGATAGTTTGTTTCGGACCGGTAAGGCACGAGCGCAGCGGCAGGATCGAATATAAAGCTTGATTCGAGTCCGCCAAGCACGACTTCTTTCGGGGTTTGGCGCAAACTCGCGATGACGGCTTGCACGACAGATGAACCGGCGTACGTTAAAATAGAATGCCAATAGGCCTCAATGTTTTCGGGATAGGCCTCCGACCGCAAGGCTGCTATGAAGGGATCAATTATCTCGTGGGGTACTTTGCGAGCGTCGCCAATAGGATCGACAAACAAAAGCCCCGCTACTTTATCCGATTGTTGGCCGGCATAAACCGCTGCCACGCCGCCGCCATAGCTGTGCCCGATCAAAATAAATTTTTTGAGCTGGAGCGAATCGACGACCGCCGCCACATCTTGCGCCATCGCTTCGGGAGAGTAATCATGATTCCGCGCTGGCTCGGATTGCCCGTGCCCGCGCATATCAAACGCAATCGCACGGCGGGTTTTGCGCAAATGCTCGAGCTGGGCTTGCCATTGCGTGGTGTTGCCGGCCAAAGAATGAATCATAACGACCGGAAGATCGCCTGAGCCGCCGCGATCAACGAACAGTTTGCCGGAAGCGCCTTCAATCCAAAACTTAGTTCTATCCTCGGCCATTTTATCGCTCCTTTCCAAATCTTCAAAAATTTTATTTTTTGAAAGCGGATATTGAGACCATCTGCCCAAACACCCTGCTCAGTTTGGCGGAAATGCAAATGCTCCATGCCGAGTTTGTCCGCCGGTTGCCAATAAATATTTTTTTCCATATTCATCACTTTTATTCATTCGAACAAACCGCGCTAAAATATGCTGCCGCTTTCTGGGCCTGCTCAAAGAGCATTTGCCGCAATTGGGGCGGATGGAGGATTTCGATCTCCGTACCGAACGACAGCAGCCAGTCCACCAAAACTTCCAGCGCGGGAACGATGAAGGTGATAATAACCCCATTATCATCGGTACTTTCTTCTGCCACCCCCCAAAAATAGCGATGACGCACGCGTTTGGCAACGGCAGGCTTGAACTTGACACGCACTTCCTGCGGGTTCTCGATTTTGTTGGCGTCCTGCAAGTATTGTGAGATGGAAAAACCCTCGCGTGGCGTGAACGTTTCATCGATCGCCTGGATGGATATGATGCGATCGGCGCGAAAGTCGCGATAGTTCTGGCGCAGCCGGCAATAGGCGATGAGATGCCAATGAAAGCTGTAATAAAGCAGCGCCATCGGTTCGACGCTGCGTTTGGTGATCGCCTCGCTGGAGGTGGCGGAATACTCCATTTTCAGCACGCGGCGGCGCACCACGGCTTCCTGCATCGAGGCAAGCACGTCATCGCGAAAGCCATTTTGAAGATGAGCCGGTTGCGTGAAAACCGCCGTGACTTGCTGCAAGCGTTCGAGGTATTCTTGTCGCTCCTCGGGCAGGACGGCGCGAATTTTTAACAGCGCCGATTCCGCATGCTTTTTGAGCGAAGCGTCGGTGAGACGCTGCACGAATTCGCCGCCAACGAACAGCGCGCCGGCTTCTTCCTGCGTGAACATCACCGGCGGCAAATGATAACCGTCCACCAGACTATAACCCTCACCGGCTTCGGCAGCGAGCGGCACGCCGGCTTCTTGCAGCGCCAGCAAATCTCGATACACCGTGCGAATGCTGATGCCGAAATGATCGGCGATATCCTGCGCGCGAATGAGGCGACGGCTTTGCAAGAGCAAAACTGTCGCAACGAGTCGATCGATGCGGTTCATGGCAAGTTTTAAAAAACAATTCATGCTAAGGCACGACGACGCCATGACCACACAGAAAAGTAATTTGCATATCTCTGCGCCCTGGCGGCGCGGCGTGCGCCTTTAAAATCTTTTCGCTTCAAGATAGTGAATGCGTCGATAAAATGCAAGCGCCGATGATCTCGAAATTGTAAGGCGATTTTTCCATACCTCGAAAAAGTGGAGAACAAATTTCGAAATTGAAATGCTCGCATTACGTAAATGAGGAATTTGATTTTAAAAATTCGTGGGGGACTTAATCCCAGTGGAGGTGTCATTTTGATGCGACACAAATTTTATCGGTGTTAAGTAACTGTCTGCACTGGGTGAATCACCGGCAAAGATTTCTGCCTGGCGGCGCAAATACAAAACCGGCAACACGTGGCATAAGCTTTGTGGAGAACGATGCGGTAGTGAAAATTGATTTGTTAACCTGAGTTCTTGCAAATTGTGATTTACTCCTTAGGAAGAGGAGATGACTTTGCATCAGGATCATGGCGTCTGAAAAAACGCGCCCGATCAAAAGTCGCAACGGAATTGCTGCGGTACGCGTAGCGCAGACGGCCGCATCTGCCGATGCCGATTCGAATACAGACACAATCGGTATGGTGGTCTACCAGCCTGTCAGGAAAAATGGCTGCGTCTGTTGAAGAATTCCGTCATACCAGCCACGAGCCTCGAGATGACATCATGCACGGCAACTCTGGAAAAAATTCTCCTGGCTCTGGTTTTTGGAGTTTGAGTCGCCCTGATGCGGCGGCTCAAACTCGTTTTTTTCAAAACGTCGGACGAGCGAATCTAAGGGTGGAAAGCGGACCTGTTGCTACAGGCGCGCGATATCGAACTGCATGATCACAGGACGGTTGAGCAGGGCGAACTCTCCATGCCGGTTGGAGAGGCCTGGAATGATCGCGGCTTTCTTTTCGATTCGCGCGACGATGTTTACACAAAGTACTGGAATAGTGGATTGATGGATTATTGGAATTTTGGAATCCAACAATCCAGGAATCCATTACTCCAATAATCCACCGCAAAGAATTGTGGCTCCCCCTCACAGCCAAGAGGTCCGGGTCGGAAGGCTCGGGCCTTTTTTATTTCTGTTTAAAAATTTTATTTTTATTTTACCTGATCTTTCATTAACTTGCAAATAAATTTTATTATTATGTGACATGACTGCATTTCAGACTTATCCTCGTTGAATTGTTCCACTAAATTTCAGGGAAATTTTATGGCCAATCCTTCAACACCAAACGGCATCGGCTTCACGCTCAGCGAAGAACAAAAGATGCTCCAACAAATGACGCGGGAGTTTGCGCGCCACGAGATTATTCCGGTTGCCAGAGAATATGACAGGAGCCATCAGTTTCCCTGGCCGGTGATTCGCAAAGCGCATGAACTCGGGCTAACGATCATGACCATTCCGAAAATCTACGGCGGCTCCGGGTTGTCGATGCTGGATGAATGCATCGTCACGGAAGAACTTGCTTTTGGTTGTTCCGGCATGAGCACGAGCATCACGCTCAACGGACTCGCGGTGATGCCGTTATTGCTCATGGGCAGCGAAGAGCAAAAGCGAATTTATTGCGAAAGGCTTGCAAAAGGCGAAATGGCGGCATATTGTCTTTCCGAAGCCGCTGCCGGTTCGGACGTCGCCGGCATTCAAACCCTGGCGCGGCGTGAAGACGATTCTTATGTTCTGAGCGGTTCAAAAACTTTTATCACCAACGCTTCCGTCGCAAATTGGTTTGCCGTTTTTGCTTACACGAATCCCGTCGCAAAATACAAAGGCATGAGTTGTTTTATCGTGGAGCGCAGCGCGCCGGGCGTCTCCGTCGCCAAACCGTTTGACAAACTGGGACAACGCGCTTCGGATACCGCCGAAGTGATTTTTGACAACGTGCGCGTTCCCGCTGCCAATTTGATTGGCCGGGAAGGAGATGGTTTCCTCATCGCCATGAAAGTCTTTGATCGCAGCCGCGTGCCGACTGCAATCGGCGCGGTCGGCGTGGCGCGCCGCGCGCTGGAAGAATGCATTCAATTCGCTCGCGAACGCAAAACCATGGACAAACCAATCTGGC
>Ga0247727_10018010_pt1 | contig 11171 bp, 13 predicted proteins | sample WisWelCaveWW1625_FD_202498 | JGI IMG/M metagenome (GOLD analysis project Ga0247727, IMG submission 202498) | Biofilm microbial communities from Wishing Well Cave, Virginia, United States - WW16-25 | ecosystem: Environmental > Aquatic > Deep subsurface > Groundwater > Cave microbial mat | place...
GGGTTATCAGACTCCCGCCCGTGTCTACCTGGCGCGCCGTGCGCGACTGAAGTGAGTGAGAAATACCTCGTTTTGATCCACCTTATTTTTCTCGATCTGTGGTCTTGACAAAGGGGTCAGGTATAGCGGCGGCAGAATTGAATTATGCCCGATTGCAACAATCATTCGCCGACAAAGCCCATGATACGTACCTCATTTATGATGAAATCATGGATCAACTCATTGTGCGTTTAGTGGATCCGTCGCTCTTTGTGTCGGAATACTTTGTTTCGGATGATTTTGCATTATTGGTAACAGAAGATCGCAATGTGGTGGGATACCTGATTGTCAATTTTCGATCAGAGTATCTTGCGAAAGAACCAAAACTCAATGCGCTCTGGAACGAAAACAATCTTGCTTCGCACTTGGACGAATATCGCAAACTGCGTTACGAACCCGACGCGCAAAAAACACCACAGACAATCAAGCGCGCCGAACAACGCATCGTCGAATACGCTGCGTTCAACGTGCGCCAAATTGCAACTTTGGCTTGGGCATAAAAACGATTTCACCCGAAAAGATGCCACGCACTTGCAAGTGCGTGGCATCTTTTTACAAAATCAACACGAGACAATCAATGAAGATTGTCTCGTGTTTTCATTTCCAAAATCAAAGTTATGTAAAAACGAGTCAACTACTCGCGCTCGCATACGACCGTATCGCAAAATTCCACAACCGATTTGTGCCAATCAACAACACCACCGCCAGCGCGACGCCAATCAAAATATCGTTCGGATTCAACAAGCCAAGCAGCGCCGTCGCGGGAATCGTTGTAATGAACGCAATCGGAATAACAAATGTGAGCGCGGCGCGCAGCCAACCGCTGTACACCGAAATCGGAAAGCGCGCCGTTTCATAAAACGAATAAAACAACTCTGCAAGATTGTCCACCTTGACGAACCAGAACGCCATCGTCATCATCGCCAGCCAAAAACAATAGACGATGACGAGCGCCATCAACATCAACCCAACGAACGCAAAGAGTTGCAGCGGTGTCGGCGTAACTTGCATCGCGTTCAACGCGTACACAATCACCGCCGCGCCCGCAAAAATATCTACCAGCCGCCACATCGTCAAGGAATGGAAACTCGAATAAAACTGCGAGTTGACAGGTTTTACCAACACAAAATCAAATTTCCCATCGCGCACCGCTTCGATCATCGCCATAATGTTCGGACGAAAAAACGCTTCCATAATCCCCGTAAAAATCGCAAACAATCCCAATACAATCAACACCTGCTCGTAATTCCATCCCCCAATCTGATCGCGATGCGCGAAAAAAATCGTCGCGCCAATTATCCCCCACGCGAACGTGAACACGCTCATAAACGCGTTGGTGAGAAAATTGACTCTGTATTCCATTTCTTTTAGCACACTGAATCGCCAAAAGATGGTGAGGAGTTTGAGGTGCTTAAACATGGTGAATAGAGTGACAAGTAATCAGTAATCAGTATTCAGTGTCACTGAATACTGATCACTGATTACTAACCTACTGACCCACTGACCTACTGACCTCACGCCCCAAACGCGCTAAACCGCCGTATCCCGCGCGCCCAAGTGATGCGATAGATAACAAAAAAAATCGCAATCCAACCGAGCATCAACGCGAGATTCGTCCACAGCTCATTCGGCGGCACACGCCCCATCATCAATTCAATCGGAAATGCCAGCATCAGACGGAATGGCAAATAGTACGCAATCGTTCCAATCGGCTGCGGCAAAAGTTCCAACGGCGCGACGCCGCCGCCAAACAATTGGAACAAGAGAAAATAAACATCCGTCACAACCAACGCTTGCGAAAACCAAAACGCCAGCAGTCCCAGCGCAAATTGCGACAAATAGCGCATCAGCCACGCGCCGAACATGACGATGGCGAACCAAAATAAATTCCACGGTGACAGGACAATCGAAACATTTGGCACGAGCAGCACGACTGCAATCACCAATGGCGTAAAAATGCAAAAGACAATAATTCGATACGCCACATTGCCCGCGATATATTCGTGAATCGGATGAAGCGGATGCAGCAGCTTGTTGCTCAAATCCCCATGCCGAATTTCATAATCCAATTCCCACGCCACCCACACCGAAGTCAATTGCCGCACGTACAAACCCAGCACATAGTACGCAATAAAGTCACCCGCCGAAAAACTGCCAACAGGTCCATCTTGTGCCAGCGACAGCCACACCGCCAGCATGACAAGCGGAAACGACAGCGACAACATCCACACCAACATCGCGGCGCGGTATTCCAACATGATGCCCATCGCGCGGCGCGTGAGGGCGAGATATTTGTGAATCCATTGAAGCATAATCACTTGAGGGTGTCATTCTGAGCGGAGCGAAGAATCCCTGCCTTCCAAGAAGGAGATTCTTCGCTCCGCTCAGAATGACAGGACACTGTCACTCGCGAAACCGCTTCACCCAATCCAACAACTCATCGCAAAAAACATTGATGCGATGCGTCAACGTTTCGCTGTGCAACTGAAATCCATTTTCCGTTTTCACAAAATCATTTTTTTGCGTCACCACTTGGCGCGTAATCGCGTACGCGCCGATGCTGCGAACGACGATGCGTAAATGATCGAGCGGCTGAATCCCTTTGTGCGCGACGAGTCCGACAGGTTTGCCTGCAAATTGATCGTCGCCCAAACAATCGAGCGCGTTTTTCAAAACGCCCGTGTACGAATTGTGATAGACGGGCGAACCCAACACAAACGCGTCAGATTCATTCGCTACGCGCGCTAACTCGCGCACATTCGCATCAGGATTGTGCTGTGGAATCCCGTCAAATTCTGGATCAGCGATAGACAGCGGCATCTCGACCAAATCCCATTCCGTAATCTCTGCGCCGCGCGCTTGCAAACATTCGCCAATCACGCGAATTAGCGCCTGCGTGTACGATGGACGATGAACAGTTCCCGCAATCAACAAAATTTTTGGTTTAGCCACCCAAGGTTTGGACCCACGAATAACACGAATCTTTTCCTCAACTCGAAAAACTTCCCATTCGTGAAGATTCGTGTAATTCGCGGATCCCAATGTTATTCATCTTCACTCAAATCATCACCCTCACCGCGCTCTTTCCGCGCCAACGCCGCCTCCTCAAACACTCGCGCAATCACATCTTCAATCGGCGGGTCTTCAATTGTCACATCCGCAACGGGCAATTCGGAAAGAATACGCGATGCCATTTCCGATGTTTTGTGACGCGGGACGAGAATTTCTACGCGATGCCCCTTCGCTTTCAACACTTCGCCGTATTCGGACAAGGAATGTCCGTTCAACGCGGCGGACAGTTCGACGCGCACAAGTTTGTGCGGGGCGATGCGCGCGGACAAATCTTCTAACGAGCCGTCATACATCAACTTGCCATGATCAATCACAATCACGCGCTTGCACAATGCCGTCACATCTGCCATGTAATGACTCGTCAAAATCACTGTCGCGTTGTAACGGCGATTGTATTCGGCGATGAATTGGCGGATTTTGGTTTGCATCGTCACGTCCAAACCAATCGTCGGTTCATCCAAAAACAAAACTTGCGGACGATGCAATAACGCGGCGGCGAGTTCGCATTTCATTCGTTCGCCGAGCGAAAGTTTCCGCACTTGCTTTTTCAACAGCAGCGCGAGATCAAGCAGTTCCGTTAATTCGTCCAGCGTTTTTTTGTACTGCGCTTCGGGAATTTCATAAATCGCTTGATTCACCAAAAACGTTTCCAGCGCGGGCAAGTCCCACGTCAATTGCTGCTTTTGTCCCATCACCAACGTCATTTGTCTCAAGTATTCCGCGCGCCGTTCGTTCGGCGTAAAACCCAATACGCGCGCCGTGCCGCTGGTAGGATACAAAAGCCCCGACAACATTTTCAATGTCGTCGTTTTTCCCGCGCCGTTCGGCCCGAGAAAGCCAACAATTTCGCCCGCGTCAATCTCGAACGAGATATCATCTACCGCTTTCACGTCGCGATATTTGCGATTCACAAACGATTTCAAAGAACCCGCGATGCCTGGCTCTTTGTCGTGAACCTGATAATATTTTTTTAGATTCGTCACCGAGATGGGAGTACTCATACCGCGTCCTTTTCCCACAACGTTCGCACGGGCTTGTCGAGATACACGGTGGACTGCGCGCGTTCCACACTCAACTCGAACAAAATATATCGTTCGGCGGGCGGATACGTTGAGATTTGCGCCGCAACCGCGCGCAGCTCCGCATCCTCGATCAAACGCGCGCGTCCCGCGCACCAAAATTCGCCGCTTTCGCCGCTGTTGTCGCTCACCGCACAATGAATTTGAAAACGTCCATCGCGCTGCAAATCTTTGCCTTTCGGCGAAGTCGGTTCCATGAATACAAACAAATGTCCCGCGCCAATTTCGGGTGTGACGGGATGCACACGCGGCGCGCCATCGTTGCGCGTGGTTGCAAGATACGACACGCGTCCGTGCAAGCGTTCCGCGCCGAACGCGGCAAGCTCTGGTGACGCCTTTTCAAAATCACCCCAGCTCATTTTGTCTCCTTTGCTTGAAACAGCGTGATTTGCATCCCATCGGGGTCTTGAAGCCGTACGATAGAATCACCCCACGGCGCGACGATTGGCGGATGAACCAACATCGCCCCATGCGCGAGTAACCGTTGCATCGCGGCGTTCAAGTCAGGCACTTGAAGCGCAAACCGAATCTGCCCGCTCACGCGTTTTCCCGCTTCCAATTGGTCAATCGTCTGTGCCTGCGCCTCATCAAAAATCTCTAACGACGCATTGCCCATATTGAGCATGAGCGCTTGTCCGTCACCATTGTTCCAAATTGCGGCAGGTTCAATGCCGAGCCCCGCGCAATAGAATTTGGTCAAACGTTCATAGTCGCGCGTTGTGACGGCAACGCGCATTTCAAGGATCGGATAATTTGGATTAGGGGTTGGCATGGTAAAAAGTTTGTGCGGTCATTGTCGCGGGTGGTTTGCCTTGATATTCTTTGCCGCAAGTTCTACTGTCTCCACAATTCGTTTCTGTCGCGTTTCTGGTCTTTTCGCTTTCATGATCCATTCCAAAATTGTTCGCTGCGATGAAGGTGAAAATTGCTGAAAATTTTTCAAGGCAGTTTTGTTTTTGTCAAAAAGTTTTTGCAAATCGTCGGGTATCACCGCGTTGTGCGCTTCTGCTAATGCATCCCACGTCCCATTTTTTTTCGCAAGGTCAATCGCCGCTTGCCCATGCCGCGTCATTAAACCTTCTCGAATCATTTTTTCTGCGCGCTCTTTGCTGACCTTGCCCCAAGTGCTTTTTGGATTCCGCTGTGAAAACACTAAATAGAAACTCTCTGCGTCGCGTTTGTTTGCTTTGCTGTCAACCCAACCAAAGCAAACCGCTTCTTCAATCGCTTCGCGAAAGTACACGCTCGGTGTATCACTCTTTTTGTGATAAACGACTAACCGAACGGATTTAACCGCTTGGCAATTTTTTTGCAACCATTCACGCCATTCCGTTCTGGACGGGGCGCAAATAGTTTGGATGTCGTCTTTCGTTTCCATTTTGGAAAACCCGCTAACGGATAGGGTAGCCGATTAGCGGATAAACGGATAGGCGCGTTACACTATCCGTTTATCCGTTTTCATTATCCGTTGGCAGTCACACGCGTCATCCGAAACAATCGCCGCACCAACAACACGCTGGCGATTACCAACCCCACCCCAAATCCCGTCCACACGCCTGGTCCGCCCCAATTCAACACAAAGCCAAAGGCGAAACTCAACGGCAGCGAAATGAGCCAATACGCGAACAACGAAACAACCGTCGGATAGCGATTGTCAAAGATACCGCGCAGCGCGCCAACACCCGTTGATTGCACGCCGTCGAAAACTTGCATCGCGCCGATCGCAATAAACATCAGCGTCGCAATCGCAATTACATCCGTCTCGCTTATGAATTGACGCGCGATGGCTTCGCCCTGTGTTGCCAAAACAATCGTGAACAACACCGTCCACACACTCACCATCGCCATGCCCGTCAAGGCAATCGTGCGCGCGCGTTCCTTTTCGCCACCGCCCGCCGCTTGCGCCACGCGAATCCCCACTGCCGCGCTCATCCCCAGCGGAATCATATAGAGCAGACCTGCGACGCTAAAGACAACTTGATTCGCCGCCAATGCCGTCGCGCCCAGCAGCCCAATCAAAATGCCTGCCACCGCCACCGCGCCACCTTCAAAAAAATACTGCACGCCCATCGGCACGCCCTCGCGGATTTGTTCAATGAATCCTTCCTTGCTCCATTTCACATGCGCGCGATAAGGCGCGTGTGTGGGCATGTAATAAAAGTGTGCCATCATCACCGCAGTCCCAATGCACGCCGCGACGAATGAGGCGATCCCCGCGCCAATCAAGCCCAGCGCGGGCAAGCCGAATTGTCCCGTCACCAAAATCCACGTCAACGGGACATTGACCACCACGCCGACGAGTGTGAGTGCAACGCCCGTCCACGCCTTGTCCATCGCATCGTAAAATTGTTTGTATACAAACCCGATGCAAAACGGAATCATCACCGCGCCGCTCAGCAACCAATACGGCGCGATAATTTCCAACACCTCGCGCGGTTGTCCCAAGTACGGCAATGCAAACAGCGCCAGCGCCATGAATACAAATCCAATCACGCCCGCGACAAAACCGAGCATCGCGCCATGCTTGATCACTTGCGAAATTTTTGTCGCATCGCCCGCCCCATACGCCGTCCCCACGAAATAGCCGATGGGTCCGAGAAAGCCAAACAACGACGCGAACAAAATAATCAACACGCTCGTCGTCAACGACACCGCCGCCAATGGCACTTCACCGAACGGTCCCAAAAAGTACGTGCTGGTCAACCACACAATCGCGCTGCTCACCCATCCTGCAATCAGCGGCACTGCCAAACTGACCAGCGAGCGCGCCTCACTGCCAAATGTGTTCCAAACGCCACGCGAAGTTTCAGTTACATTGATTGCGGTAATGACAGGCGTTTGTTCTTTTGAGAGTTCCATTCTGAATCCTCCACAACTGAATCTGGTTTTTTACGTGCGCGTATTGCCCCTCTTTGTATCACGCGATTAGGACGATTACCGCCCTACTTCTGCTTGTCATCCCTCAATACTTCGGGACAGGTTTTCGAGAGTAGCGAGAAATCTCGGTCTTGGCAAAAAGAGATTTCTCGCTCTGCTCGAAATGACAATACCGCGTAGCGTGAGTGCGTGAACGCGCGCCCTTTACGATCTCTCAAGGGGGCGACTATTATACTAGAACATCTGTGCTAAAATCAAGAGCTCGAACCTTAAAATTGTGACGCATTGTCATTGCGAGGGATGCGATGTAATCATCGCCGCAATCTCGGTGCTCGCCGCGCGTTTGTCATTGCGAGACCCACATCACGCGCGGGCGTGATGTTCAAATACAGCAACGGGTGCAGTGTCATTGCGAGGGACGAAGCAATCTCGGTCTGACTCGTGCATGAGATTGCTTCGTCGCGTAAACCTGCTCCTCGCAATGACAAGCGACTACTACACAATCAAATTCATATCCCCAAACTCATGCCATAAATATCCCCGCGCAATACATTCCTGATACGCCTGTTGCAAGCGACTGGGTTCCACAAACGCGCTCAACAAATCTAAATGACTCGCCTGCGGTTCATGCAGCCCCGTCAGCAATCCATCCACCACCCGCAATGTCGAATCAGGCATAATTCTCAAACGCGTCCAACCGCGCATTGCCGCGACAGTATTATCCGCGCGCGCCGCTGTTTCCAACGCGCGCACCACTGTCGTACCCACCGCGATAATTCTTCCGCCGCGCGCCCGCGTTTCATTGACCGCGCGCGCCGTTTCTTCACTCACCACAAACTCTTCGTCATAATTTGGATGCAGCGCATCAATCGCATCATCGCGCGTCGAAGACAATCCTGTGTGCAATGAAAGCGACGCGAGACCCACACCGCGCTTTTTCAATTTCAACAACAGTTCCCATGTGAACGGACGCCCAGCTGAAGGCATCTCGACAGACCCTGGCGTATTCGCGTACACCGTTTGATACAAGTCCAGGGGCAGCGCATCGGGTACGTAGGTGTAACGCACAGGTTCCCCCACGCGATAAATTTTGTCGAGCAAGTCCACGCAACAGACATCAAATTTCATCCGCCACAAAAATGGCAAATCGGGACGCCGCGCCAAAATTTGCGCGCGCAATTCATTTCCAAAATCTAAACGCATGCCCACGCGTCCAACATGCGCGCGCCCGTTCAACAGCAGCACATCCCACAAATCATCCGCCCGCCGATGCGCCAGCCGCACTTCCACCGCATCCCCATTTTCATCGCGCGCGCGCAGCAACGCGGGCAATGTGCGCGAATCATTCACCACCAACAAATCGCCCGCGCGCAAAAATTCGCCGAGCGCAGCAAAGCGCGTGTGAATCGCTTCGCCCTTTTCGCGCCCCAACACCATCAAGCGCACCGCATCGCGTCGCAGCCCGCGCAATTCCGCGGGCTCACGCGCTTCGAGTTCGGGAGGCAAAATAAATTGCATGGGGGCAACGGGCGGCAGAACGCGCGCCCCAACATTTAGCTGTTCCATCAAATTCAGATTCATCATCGTCACGCCTCTCAAAAGACAAATTCGTATGTGGTGTTAGGTCTGGAAACGCGAATCCTCGCGAATCCGTACGAATCTATTACTCAAACAAGACGAAAATGCGTGGTAAAGACCTTCGAGGTCTCCATCGCGAACGCGTAAATCCACGCAAATGATTCGGAAACCTCGAAGGTCTGTGTGACTCGACTACGCAATTTCATCAAGTTGGAGTACTACGCGAATTATTTTTGTTTCCCGTAAGCATATACCGAAGCATTGAGAGATTTGCGTAGATTCGCGTTTTGATTCGTGTAGATTCGTCGCATCGGTTACGATGCAGTTTCCGTCCGCTAACTTTCCGAGATACCCAACATTTACGCAACCCCAAACTGCTGCGCCAATAATCGCTTGCCGCTAATCTCCGCCGCCTCTTTCGACGCGAGATATACAAACACCTGCGTCACCGTTTCAGGTTTCGCCCATTGCGACGCGTCGCCGTCGGGTTCGGACGCGCGCTTCATTGCTGTATCCATGTCGCCAGGGTCAACGCCGTTGATGCGAACGCCCGTCCCTTCCAATTCCGCCGCCCACACGCGCGTTTCGTGATCGAGCGCGGCTTTGGAAATCCCGTACGCGCCCCATGTGGGATAGCCCACCGCGCCCGCGTCCGAGCTCACATTGATAATTGAACCACTGCCCCGCGCGAGCATTTGCCCAATCACCGCGCGCGTCAACATGAACGGCGCAGTCACATTCGTTCGCAGCACATTTTCAAATTCTTCAATCGGCGTATCGGCGAGAAACGGCATCGGCGTCGGACCCAACGCGGACGCGTTGTTGACCAAAATATCCACGCGTCCAAATCGCGCCAATGCTTCGCCCGCCAAACGTCCCACATCCGCGCGCTGCGACACATCCGCGATCACACTCAACACGGGCGCGTTCAACGCGCGCACAAGCGCTTCCGTCTCGCGCAAATCTGCCGCGCTTGACGCGCGCGAATTAATCACCAACTGCGCGCCTTGTTTTGCAAATTCAATCGCCAGCGCGCGCCCAAGTCCGCGTGACGCGCCTGTAATCAATGCTATTTGATCGCGTAATGAAAACATAAGGGTTCTCCTTCACTCATACAAAAATGTATCGCGAACATTTCTCAATTAAAATTCAGCGTAAGCGACTGCGCTTTGGTGCCCACAACCGCCGTGATGGGTAAATGCTCTGCGGGTTTGCCTGTGTCTGGAAACCAGACACGCCCACGCTGCACCACAATGCACAAGCCATACGCATCACCCACCGGGGTAAAAGCTGGATTACCAGACCAATGATATTTCTCTGCGCCCGTCAGCGCTTGCAGGTCAGCAACCTGCGCGGCTACGTCCTCCGTCGCAATTCCAATCTCGCTGATATTCAGGATGCTTTGTGCGTTGAAGGGCGCTTTAGTGGCATTTTGCAGCGTGTGACGGGCAATCAATTCGAGGATATTGCCCGCAGGATCATAAAAATACACCATATGTGCATCCCAATTTTCCGAATAAAATGTGTCAGTTCCATCCCCATCCGTCAACAGCGAAGCGTACTGCCGAACCCACAATTTTGCTTCATCCAACTGGTTTTCGGGAATGTTGAAGGCATAGTGATAGACGCCAGGTAGAACTACGTCCGGATGCTTGAAGGTCAAGCGCGACGCGCCTACTTGAAAACTTGTCTGGCGCGCGCTCGTCGGTTGGAGTGGCGCGCCGAACAACCGCGCGTAAAAAGCGAGCTGTTCTGGTAGTGCAAAAGTGGCAATCTGAATTTCTTGCAAGTGCATACAAATGCCTCCGAGCATGAAATTGTCCAAACCGTTTTCGTGCAAGCGCACTTTGCTTTGGGAAAGGGCGCTGTCAAAGTCAGATGCATCGTCGAGTCAGCACGCCTACGTGCGGCAGGATCCGCGCGACCCGCATTTGGGAATGCTCGCTTTTCAATTTATCCCCGCGACTTTGACAGCGCCCTGGCTTTGGGAAAACGGATTTGCAGAAATTTATAATTCGTACGTTGTCAATTCCAATTGATGCCCATCGGGATCGAAAAAATAAATCGAATAGGAAATCGTGTGATCTTGAAATTCAAAATCAATGCCGCGTGCTCGCAATTCATTTTGCGCGTTTTCAAAATTTGTGCGGTCAACCCGGAATGCAAAATGGCGCATCGCCAGCGTGTCGCGTTCGGGGCGCGGTTTTGGGTCATTCACCGCTGCGGGAAACAACGCGATCCCCGTTTCCCCCGCGCACACAAACGTCGGCACATCGCCCCAGACTTCGGCGTACCGTTGTTCAAGACCCAACACATCGCAGTACCAATCGCGCGAACGTTTTACGTCGCGGACGGTGATGGCGATATGATCGAGATGTTGAATTTGGATCATTGTGAGTCCAGACCTGACACAGTACATCACAGAGCTGCGATCCACCGTGCAGCTCCCATCGAATTAAATTCGACGTCTCAATAAGGCGTTCTAAAAAACAACGCAAAGAGTGAACATTGTTTGGCACGCGTTGT
>Ga0247727_10018011_pt1 | contig 11170 bp, 11 predicted proteins | sample WisWelCaveWW1625_FD_202498 | JGI IMG/M metagenome (GOLD analysis project Ga0247727, IMG submission 202498) | Biofilm microbial communities from Wishing Well Cave, Virginia, United States - WW16-25 | ecosystem: Environmental > Aquatic > Deep subsurface > Groundwater > Cave microbial mat | place...
CGCGTTCCACCTGCTCGCGAGCGTCCCTTCGGGCGCGGACGAAAAGCTCGTGCGCCGTCGCCTCGCCGCGAGCGCCGTACTCGGCGAGGCGTGCGGGACGGGCGGGCTCATCGGCGGCCAGGTGATGGACCTCGAGTCCGAGGGCCGCGCGATCGGCGCTTCGGCGCTCGAGCGGCTCCACCGCGCGAAGACCGGGGCGCTGCTCGCTGCCTCGGTCCGCGGTGGGGCGATCCTGGGCGGCGCCAGTAAAGGCGACCTCGACGGGCTCACGCGCTACGCCGACGCGATCGGCCTCGCCTTCCAGGTGGTCGACGATGTCCTGGACGCCACCGAGGGCGCCGACAAGCTCGGCAAGACGGCCGGCAAGGACGAGGCGGCGAGGAAGGCCACGTATGTGAGCCTGCACGGCCTCGAGCGCGCGCGGGAGATGGCCGCGGGGCTACGGGAGGACGCGCTCGCGGCGGTCGGCCCACTCGGGCCGCGCGGGTCGCTGCTAGCGGCGCTCGCGCGCCTGATCGTGGACCGCCAGTCCTGACGCCATGACCCGCCTCGACGTGTGGCTCGCCGAGCAGGGCCAGGCCGAGTCGCGCGAGAAGGCGCAGGCGCTGGTGATGGCGGGCCGGGTCAAGCTCGGCGGGCAGCGGGCCACCAAGCCCGGCACGCAGGTTCGCGATGGCGTCCTGGTCGAGGTGGAGCCGGGGCCCGCTCACGTGGGGCGCGGCGCGCTCAAGCTCTCGGGCGCCCTCGATGCCTTCGCGGTCGACCCCAAGGGCCTGGTGGCGGTCGACGTTGGCGCCTCGACCGGGGGCTTCACCGAGACGCTGCTCGCGAGAGGCGCCACCCGCGTCTACGCGATCGACGTCGGCCGCGGCCAGCTCCACGAGCGGCTGCGGCAGGACCCGCGCGTCGTCGTGCGCGACCGCACCAACGCCCGCGCGCTGTCGAGCGAGGTCGTGCCCGAGCCGTGCGGGCTCGCCGTGATGGACGTCTCGTTCATCTCGGCGCGTAAGATCCTCCCGGCGCTTCGCCCGTTGCTCACCCCGGGCGCGAGCGCGGTCGTGCTGGTGAAGCCCCAGTTCGAGGTGGGGCGGTTCCAGGTCGGCCGCGGCGGGATCGTCAAGGACGCGGGCCTGCAGCTACAGGCGCTGCGGGACGTGGCTGCTTTCGCCCTGAGCGAAGGCTACGCGGTCCGCGCCGCCTGCGCGTCCCCGGTGACGGGCGCCACGGGCAACCGGGAGTTCTTCCTGCACCTCGTGCCGGGCGGTGCGAGGCTCACGCCCGACGTGCTCGAGTCGGTTCTCGGAAAGGCAGTCTCGTCATGAACACGATCGGCATTCTCGCGCGGCCGGACCTGAAGGAGGCGGCCGCGGCGCTCGGAGGCCTCGTCGCTTGGCTCCGCGAGCGCGGCGTGCGCGCCTGCCTCGAGGAGCAGACCGCGGCTCTCCTGGGGCCTGACCTCGCCGAGTCGTGCCTGGTGGCCTCGGGCCGAGACGTGGCCGGGCTCGCCGACGCGCTCGTGGTGCTCGGGGGCGACGGCACGCTGCTCGCGGCGAGCCGGCTGCTCGACAAGCCGATCCCCGTGCTGGGCGTCAATTTCGGCAGCCTCGGCTTCCTGACCGAGATCACGCTCGCCGAGCTCTATCCCACGCTGCAGGGCGTCCTCGACGGACGCTTCCAGCACGAGGAGCGGCGGCTGCTGCGCAGCATCGTCCACCGCCGCGGCCGGCCCGAGGTCACCGCCGACGTGCTGAACGACGTCGTGATCACGAAGGCCGGTCCCTCACGCATCATCGAGGTGGAGGTGTCTGTGGGGGGCGTCTTCGTCTCGTCGTTCCGCGCGGACGGGATCATCGTGTCCTCGCCCACCGGCTCGACCGCCTACAACCTGGCCGCGGGCGGGCCGATCCTGAGCCCGACGCTGCCGGCAATCGTGGTCACGCCGATCTGCCCGCACATGCTGACGAACCGCCCGCTCGTGGTCTCGGACGAATCGCGTATCGAGGTGCGGCTGCGCGCCGCGCGCGACGTCGAGGTCTACGCCGCGCTCGACGGCCAGGAGACGTTCGCCTTCACCGACCACGACCACGTGGCCGTGACGGGCAGCCCGCGCCGCCTGAAGCTGGTGAAGGCTCCCGGCCGCGACTACTACGAGGTGCTGCGCACCAAGCTCAAGTGGGGCGAGGCCGGCGCGCCGCCGCGCCGAGGCTAGCCGACCAGGCGCCAGCCGATGGCGGCGCTTAGGGCAACCGCAGCACGTCGCCGGGCTCCGAGGGCGGGACCAGCGCCACGGATTCGATCGACACGGGTCCGCCCGAGCGGAGCACGATGCGGACGTCGGAGCCCCCCGAGTCCGCGAAGAAGTAGGGCAGGCGCAGCTTGAACGACCCCGCGACCGTCTCGTCGCGCCAGCGCGTCCCGCTGCCCGAGCCGCTCTCGGCGACTCCGATCCTTCCCTGACCTCGGCCCACGATCCGGATCTCGAGCCGCCGCGGGCGCGCACCCTCGCGCACGCGGAAGCCCAGCCCGTCGCCTTCCTTCGCGAGCTCCAGATGGCCCGCTTCGAAGCGCGCGCCACCGTCGAAGCGCAGACCGTCGAAGGTCGCCTCGGCCCCGGTCGGGACGGGAGGGATGCGGGCGAACGAGACGAACGAGCCGGCGGCGCGGCGCGGCGAGAACGCCCGCTCGCGGCTCGTCAGGCGCCGGCCCTCGAAGCCGGGTACGGCCACGCGGGCCACGCGCTCGCGCGCGTGATAGACGATCGGCCCGTTCCGGTAGTCCCACGTGGACGCGCGGCGCGCCCCCGCCGCTGCGCCGTAGAGGCGGTCCCAGCGCCCGTCGTAGCTCAGCGCGCCGAGCGCCTGGATCGCAATCGAGCCGAGGACCAGCACCGTCGCCAGCAGCTTCAGCACGGCGAAGCCCTCAGGCAGGAAGAGCAGCAGCAGCGGCCAGGCGGGCGCCACGAGCCGCGGTCCCCAGAACGGCCCCCCGCTCCAGCCCCCGACCACGGCGAGCCAAGCGACGTGCGCGATCGCGGCGGCGAGACAGGCCCAAGGCAGCAGGCGGCTGGGCTGCGCCTGGTCCCAGAGCCGGTGTTTGGGCGCACGCAGGGCCCGGAAGACCCCGACGAGGGCGACGAGCGCGACCGGCACGAACAGCAAGAGGCCTTTCGCGGGCGACGCGAGCAGGGCCAGGGCACCTGCCGGGCCGGATGCGGCGACGGCATTGGGGGCCGCGGACACGGGCGCTGCGATGAGCGTGCCCACCGCCACGAGAGCGCCGGGCGCCGCCCAGGCCAGAATCAGCAGGCCAGAGGCCCGCCAACGGACGAGCACGGCCAGCACCAGGACGAGGGCCAGCGCCGCGGTCGAGGGCTGCAGCGCGACGGCGAGGCCGAGCGGAAGGCCGGCGTGTGTCGCGGGAGGGGCGGAGTCTTCCTCTTCGGCGCGGACCAGCAACAGGACGGCCACGGCCACGGCGCAAGTGGCGGCGGCCTCGCCGGACCAGGCCTGCGCGGCCGCGGCGAGCGTCGTGCCGAGCGCCAGCACCAGCCCCGCCCAGCGCCCCTCGGCCGGGCCGTGGCGGCGCGCCACCGCACTGAAGAGCGCGCCTGCGGCGAGCGCCGCGAAGAGCGCGGCGAGCCCCTTGCCGACGAGCGCCGCGCCCGTGGCGTCGATCTCGAAGACGAGCCCGGCCAGGGCCAGCGCGGCCGAGAGAAGCATGCCCGCGGCCCACGGCGTTTCGGGTGCGGGAAGCGTGCGCCCGTTCGCGACCAACAGCACGAGAGCCACGAGCACGACGACGAGCGTCGCGCCGAGCGCGGGGCCGCGAGGCCTGGCGCGCGAAGGAGCTGCAGCGGCGTGAGAGCGAACTCCCATGGCTCAGGATGCCGAGCGCCGGCGCTGGAAGCGATTGACGGCGCGGTTGTGGGCGGCGAGCGTCTCGCTGAACTCGTGGGTGCCGTCGTTTCGGCTCACGAAATACAGATCCTTCGTCGACGACGGGTCGAGCACGGCGAGGATCGCCTCCTTCCCCGGCGAGCCGAGCGGCCCGGGCGGCAGGCCCGGACGGCGATAGGTGTTGTAAGGCGAGTCGATGTCCAGGTCGCGCTTGCGGATGTTGCCGTCCCAGCGGCCCGCCTGCTTGAGCGCGTAGATCACCGAGGGGTCGGTCTGGAGCGGCATCCGCTTCCCGAGCCGGTTCCAGAAGACCGCGGCGATGCGGGGCCGCTCCCCGGCCCGGGCGGTCTCGAGCTCGACGATCGAGGCGAGCGTCACCACCTGGCGCACCGTCAGGCCGCGCTCGGCGATCCGCGCCAGCTCCGGCCCGATCACCTCGCGGAAGCGCTCGAGCATCCGCCGCACCAGGACCCGGGGCGCCTCGGGCGACTGCGGCACGTCGTAGGTATCCGGGAACAGGTAGCCCTCGAGGCTGGACGCCACCGGGTCGAGGTCGCGGATCGGCGAAGGATCGCGCGCGAGCTCGAGGAACGCCTCGAGCTCGAGACCCTCGGCCACCACGAGCTGCGCGATCTCGTCGATGTTGCGCCCCTCCGGCAGCGTGAGGTCACGGCGCGCGACGTCGCCGCGCGCGAGAGCGTCGAGGATCCCCTGCACGGAGAGCGGGCCGGAGAGCGCGTACTCGCCGGCCTTGAGCTGCCCCGAGACGCCCTGCCGGCGGGCGAGTAGGCGGAACACGAACGGATGGCGCACCAGGCCGAGCCCGTGAAGCTGCCGGGCGATCGCTTCGGCGCTCGCGCCTTGCGGCACGACCAGCCGGACCGGTGCTTTGCCCGCCTCGATCTTCGTGGACGAGATCTCGTAGCGCCACGCCGCCGCGAGCGCGCCCGCGAGAACGACGAGCGCGGCCAGCCAGGGCGCGGCCCGCCGCCCGCGGTCCCGCGGCACGACCGCCTGGCGCGCGCGCAGCGCCGGCTTCGGGCTGAGGCGTGGCGGCGGCCTCAGGTGCTTTCCCCCGCCGGTACGGCCTTCCGCTCGTCGAGCAGCTCCTGGAGGATCAGGCACGCCGCCGCCTGGTCGATCTTCACGTTGCGCTCGCGGCCGCGGACACCGGCTTCGGCCAGCCGCTCGCTGGCGGCGACCGAGGTCAGCCGCTCGTCCCGCGTGATCACGGGAACGCGGACGACCCGGCGCAGACGCTCGACGAGCGCCATCACCTTCTCCGCCTGGGGCCCCGGCGAGCCGTCGAGCCGCAGCGGCAATCCCACCACCAGCTCGCCCACGCCGTGCTCACGCACGAGCGCCGCGATCTGCTGCACGTCCTTGCGGGGGCCCAGCGAGCGCAGCGTGACCAGGCCCGACGCGAGCGTGTGCGTCTCGTCGGAGAGGGCCACCCCGATCCGCACGTCCCCCACGTCGAGAGCCAGGAGGCGCACTCACGGCCAGTATAGCGAAGGGCTCGCTTGCCTTGACACCCCCGGAGGGCTCTGCAATCCTCGCGCCGAGCAGTGCCCCGGGGTGTCACGGTGTCCGAATCGAAGTACCGCATCCTCCACGAGCTGGGCGTCGGCGGCATGGGCACGGTGCGCAAGGGACTGCTGCTCGGGCAAGCCGGCTTCCAGCGCCCGATCGTGATCAAGCAGCTGCGTACCCCGGAGCCCGAGCACCTGCGCCTGTTCGTGGAGGAGGCCCGGCGCTACGCCGTGCTCGATCACGAGAACATCGGCCGCATCTTCGACTTCGAACGCGTCGACGGCGAGCTGTGCATCGTGCTCGAGTACATCGACGGCTGGAGCCTGGTCGAGTACCTCGAGCGGCACCGCGAGCTCGGCTACCTGCCCGACGTCGACCTGTCGGTGTTCATCGCCAGCCGGGTGTGCCGCGGCCTGCAGTACGTGTTCGAGAAGGTGCGCATCGTGCACCGCGACGTGAGCCCCAGCAACGTGATGATGACCAGCGAGGGCACGGTCAAGCTGATCGACTTCGGGATCGCGGCGAGGAGCGGCACGCGCGAGAGCTACCTGGCCGGCAAGCCCTCCTACATGGCCCCCGAGATGGTGATCGAGATGCGCGCCGACCAGCGCAGCGACATCTTCTCGCTCGGCAGCGTGCTGTTCGAAATGCTGACCGGCGACCGGCTCTTCACGGGCGAGACGACCCCCGAGATCCTCGAGCGCGTCGTCGCGGGCGACATCCCCAAGGCGGGCTCGATCAACCCGGCGGTGCCGGAGGCGGTGGAGGCGATCCTCGCCCGGGCGCTCGAGCGGCCCTCGGCCCGCCGCTTCCCCTCCGCCGCCGCCATGGGCGAGGCCTGCGAGCACTTCCTCTACGACAAGGGCTACGGCCCCACCAACCTCACGCTGAAACACTACCTCGCCTCGATCTTCGGCGAGGGCTTCGTGAGCGACGGGGCCGAAACGCTCGAGCACGAGCCGACGCTCGTGCCGCTCGACGACGAGATGCGCCCCGAGCCGCTGGACGACGGTGTTTCGACGCGCGCCCCCTCCCCGCTCGAGCGCGTCATCGTGCGCGGGACGACGCCGCGGCCGGGCACGCTGCGCACCCCCCCGGCCGGCTCGAAACAGTAGTTCGCGCGAACCGGGCTGGCCCTAGAATGCCGCCCTGCTTCCTGCGAATGAGGTGGCGACGCTGAGTTTGACACCGGGCCATCGCCTCGGAGCGTACGAGATCCTCTCGCCCCTCGGGGCGGGGGGAATGGGCGAAGTTTGGCGTGCGACCGACACGCGCCTCGGGCGCGACGTCGCGCTCAAGCTGCTGCCGGCCGCCTTCGCGTCCGACCCGGATCGCCTCGCCCGCTTCGAGCGCGAGGCGAAGCTGCTCGCTTCCCTTTCGCACACCCACATCGCCGGCCTCTTCGCGCTCGAGGAGGCGGCCCTCGAGGGCGCCGCGACACCGGTGCGCTTCCTCGCCATGGAGCTCGCCGAGGGCGAGGATCTCGCCGAGCGCCTGAAGCGGGGCGCCATCCCCGTGGACGAGGCGATTGCGATCGCGAAGCAGATCGCCGAGGCCCTCGAGGCCGCGCACGAGAAGGGCATCGTCCACCGCGACCTCAAACCCGCCAACGTGAAGGTCTCCGCCGCGGGCCACGTCAAGGTCCTCGACTTCGGCCTCGCCAAGGCCTGGAGCAGCGAGGGCGACGGCGCGACCGACAGCGCCGACTGGTCGCAGTCCCCCACCCTCGCGCGCACGGGCACCGCCGCAGGCCTGATCCTCGGAACGGCCGCCTACATGTCGCCCGAGCAGGCGCGCGGCAAGCCCGTAGACAAGCGTGCCGACATCTGGTCCTTCGGCGTGCTTCTCTTCGAGATGCTGACGGCCAAGCGGCTCTTCGACGGCGAGACGGTCTCGGACGTGCTCGCCGCGGTGCTCACGCGCGAGCCGCAATGGAAGGAGCTGCCGGCCGCGACCCCGCCCTCGGTCCGTCGTCTGCTGCGCCGCTGCCTGGAGCGCAACCCGAGGAACCGGCAGCACGACATCGCCGACGCGCGCGTGGCGCTGGACGAGGCGCTCAGCGGCGTGCCGGAGGACGCTACAGCAGCCGCGGCCCCACGTGTGGCGCCGCTCTGGCGGCGCGCGCTGCCGTGGACTGTCGCCGCCGGTGCGCTGGCCCTGGCGCTCACGCTGTCGCTCGTCCTGTGGGCGCCCTGGCGAGAGGCCCAGCCCCCAATGTCCTTGCGGCTGAGCGTCGAGCTGGGCGCGGACGCGTCATTGGCCACCGGCGGGGGACCTTCGGTGATCCTCTCGCCCGACGGTGTCGTGCTCGCCTTCGTGGCGCAGGAGGCCGCGGGCCCAACGTCGCTCTACGTGCGGCGGTTCGATCAGTTGCAGGCCGCACCGCTCTCCGGGACCGAAGGCGCGCGCGACCCCTTCTTCTCGCCCGACGGGCAGTGGATCGGATTCTTCGCCGACGGTAAGCTGAAGAAGATCGCCGTGACGGGCGGCGCCCCGGTTCCTCTCTGCGATGCTCCCAGCGGCCGTGGCGGAAGCTGGTCCGAGGACGGGACCATCTTCGTCGCACTGAAAAGACGCGACGGATTGTCGCGTGTGCCGTCGGCGGGAGGCTCGCCCGAGCCGCTGACCCGGCTCGACACGGGCGCAGAAGAGCTCACGCACCGGTGGCCCCAGGCGCTCCCCGGGGGCAGGGCCGTGCTGTTCACGGCTCACAGCACGGGGGGCGATTTCGAGGATGCGAACGTCGTGGTCCAGTCGCTGCCGGACGGTCCCAGGAAGGTCGTGCAGCGCGGCGGCTATCATGGCCGCTACGTCGGGAGCGGCCACGTGGTCTACGTGCACGAGGGGACGCTGTTCGCCGTGCCCTTCGACCTCGACCGGCTCGAGACGACGGGCGAGCCGGCGCCGATCCTGGACGCCGTCTCTTCCGACGCGGGTGCGCAGTTCGCCTTCTCGGCCCGAGGCACGCTCGCTTACCTGCGGGCTCAGGACCTCGGGTTGGAGGTGCCGATTCAATGGATGGACCGGGAGGGAAAGACGCGGCTCTTGCGCGGCGTGCCTGCGCTCCACAACAACCTCCGGTTTTCGCCGGATGGCCGCATGCTGGCGATGGACATCCACCAGGGCAAGCAGCTCGACGTGTGGGTCTACGCCTGGGAGCGAGACACGATCTCACGCGTGACCTTCGACACCATGGACGACAGGTCTCCGGTGTGGACGCCGGATGGCCGTCGCATCGGCTTCGCTTCACGGCGTGGAGACAAGGCGACGTTCAACCTCTTCTGGCAACGGGCGGACGGAACGGGGGAGGCGGAGCGGCTTACCGAGAGCGAGAACGCGCAGTCCCCCACGTCGTGGCATCCCTCAGGGAGTTACCTTGCCTACGAGGAGCTGAATCCGCAGACGGGACAAGACATCATGATCCTGCCACTGAAAGGTGACGAGGCCTCGGGATGGAAACCGGGGAAGGCCACGGCCTTCCTCAACAGCCCCTTCGTAGAAGGCCAGGCGGCATTCTCGCCGGACGGTCGCTGGCTTGCCTACGTCGCCAACGAGTCGGGGCAGCTGGAAGTGTACGTCCGGCCGTTCCCTGGCCCGAGCGGGAAGTGGCAGGTCTCGGCCAGCGGCGGCACGCTCCCGACGTGGTCGCGAAGCCGCAAGGAGCTGTTCTACCGGGCGGCCGACGGGACGCTCATGCTGGCGGCCTACGCGGCGGAGGGAGACTCGCTCCACGCCGAGAAGCCGCGGCAGTGGTCGCCCGGACGTGTCCCGATGCCGATACTCGGCCCGCGAACCTTCGACCTGCACCCGGACGGCCAGCGCATCGCGGTGCTGAAGGCGGCGGGCGAGCAGGCTCAGGACAAGAGCGCCCACGTCGTCCTGATCCAGAACTTCTTCGACGAGCTGCGCCGGCTCGCGCCCCTGAAACACTGATCGCGCCTGGCACCGAAATCTTGTCGCGACCGAAACCTGGCACCGAGAGAGCCCCTTGACGGGCTCGCGCCTGTCCTCCATAATGGAGGATGTTTGGAGGACCGGTGGCTACGCTGAACGTGAAGAACCTGCCGGACGCGCTCTACCGTAGGCTCCAGAAGCGGGCCCGGGACCGCCGCCGCTCGGTGGCCCAGGAGGTCACTTTGATCCTCGAGGAGGCCGTGGGGCGCCCCGACGTGGTTTCGATCCTCGAGCTGCGCGGCCTTGGAAAAGACACCTGGCGGGGCACCGACGCCGCCGCGCACGTGGAGGCTGAGCGCCGCGCGTGGGACTGACGGAGGATCTGGGGCCGGGTCCCACCGCACTCGACACCGCCGTCTTCATCTACTACATCGAAGAGAACACGAGCTTTCTGCCGCTCGTCGCGCCGATCTTCGAGGAGGTGGCGGCGGGCCGGCGTGAGGTGGTGACCTCGAGCCTGACCCTGCTCGAGGTGCTCGTCGTGCCGTACCGGGCCGGCGACCTGGCGCTGGCCGAACGCTACGAGGCCAGCCTCTCGCGCAGCCGGGGGCTGCGCATGGTGGACATCGGACGCGGCGAGCTGCGGGCCGCCGCGCAGCTCCGGGCGCTCCACGCGACCCTCAGGACCCCCGACGCGCTTCAGATGGCCGCGGCCCTTTCCGCCGGGTGCCGCAGCTTCGTGACCAACGACCGCGATCTCCCGACTGTGCCGGGCCTCCGGGTTTTCCAGCTCCGAAAGTATCTGTAAACGCCTTCGGACGGCGAATCGGCTGATAATGCCGGCCGTCGATGGACAATCCCTACGTCCGCCTCACTCACGAGTTCAACGACGGTCGCCTGAGGGCCATCCTGGCATCGGGTCAGGCCGTCGTCCTGTACCGGCTCGCCATGGTGAGCAAAGACGGCGATTGGATCTTGAGGGAGGAGAGCGAGACGCTCGCACACGTGATCGCGACGCTGGCACGCCACGGGGCGCGCTACCGCTACGGCGCGCCGCTCGATCAGCGCTGGCTGGCACATGGCTGGAGCTCGCACTTCGAGTTCCAGGAAGGGGGCCTGCGAGTCCGATGCGATTTCGTCACGCGTCCGCCGCGAGTCTCGGAAGAGGCGTTGCGGGCCTTGTGGGAGGCCCCGGTGCAAAAGGAGGCGCCCGTCGTCAGCCTTTCCGTCCTGGCCGAGCTCAAGAAGACCAACCGTGAGAAGGACTACGCCGTGATCGGCGAGCTCGCGCGACGGATGGACGACCCCCGCCTCCAGGTTCTCTACTCGCGGAGCGCTCGGGACTTGTTGCGACTCTCGGACCAGCATCCGACGATCATCCTGGAGGCGGCGAGCGAGCGCCCGCTGCTCTCCCGGCTTCGCGAGGGCCGCGACGAGATCGAGCGCCTCCTCGATCAGGAACGTCGCGCGCTGATCCGGAAGAACGAGGATCGGCTCGATCGCTACGTCCAGGCCGCGAGCTCGTGGGGGGCGGAATGGCCGCGCCTGTCCAGGGACCTCGCCGGCCGGCCTTTGCCCGCGGCGCATGAGATGATGGTCGCGAAAGCTGTCGAGCTGCTGCCGCAGGAAGCATGACCGAGCGACGCGACGAGTTCCTGAGCGAAGAAGACCTTGACCTCGAGACCCTGTCGAGCGATGAGCTCGACGTCTACTGGCGGCTCTGGCTCACGCAAGCGCAGATCACGAACGACCTGGACCGCGGCGACTACTCCCACGGCGTCTTCGATCGGGACCCCGCTCCGGCGGAGTAGCGGCCCGCCACGCCCGCTTCGCGAATACCGGCCGCC
>Ga0247727_10018012_pt1 | contig 11170 bp, 10 predicted proteins | sample WisWelCaveWW1625_FD_202498 | JGI IMG/M metagenome (GOLD analysis project Ga0247727, IMG submission 202498) | Biofilm microbial communities from Wishing Well Cave, Virginia, United States - WW16-25 | ecosystem: Environmental > Aquatic > Deep subsurface > Groundwater > Cave microbial mat | place...
TCGGTTTCTTTCTGGAGCAGCATAGCGACCGGCTTATGGTTGAGGATCGGCACCTCGAAGCATTGCACGCCCACGCGCCGGCCCAGCCTCGCTACCTGGATCGGCCTCGCGAGCCAGGTAAGCTGGTTACTCGATGGAATCTGGTAGTGCCGCAGCGTGTGTTGTCTAGAGCATGGTTGGAGGTCACGTGAGACTCACGCTCGAAGACTTGCAGCGGGAGGCGGCCGCCACTGGTTTTCCCACCGAAACGTTGGAGAAGGCCATCCGCCTGCTGAGTCTCCTCGACACGCTGCGAAGTCACAACTTCATTAATCCTCGCATTGCTCTTAAAGGCGGAACGGCACTCAATCTGTTCGTGTTCGATGTGCCACGGCTATCCATCGATATTGATCTGAACTATATCGGCTCGGTCGACCGTGCGGTTATGCTCGCGGAACGTCCGAAGATCGAGCAAGCAGTACAAGCAGTCTGCGAGCGCGAGGGGCTCACCGTGAAGCGCCTACCGGAAGATCATGCCGGCGGAAAGTGGCGCCTCACCTACACGTCTTCCACAGGTGGAAGCGGCACGTTGGAGATCGACATGAACTTCATTCATCGCACAGCGCTGTGGCCGGTTCGGATTTCGGATTCGCGCAGGATCGGCTCGTATCAGGCTACCCAGATCCCGGTGTTGGACCTGCACGAGCTCGCCGGCGGGAAGCTCGCCGCTCTTCTCTCACGGGAAGCGAGCCGAGACCTGTTCGACACGTGCGAACTCCTCCGACGGACAGACCTTGACCAACCCAGGCTGCGCCTCGCGTTTGTGGTATACGGCGGGGCAAACCGGAAGGACTGGCGGATGGTCTCCCTCGACAATGTAGGGGTGGACGCCAAAGAGCTACAGAGACAGCTCTTACCCACCGTGCGCAGAGAGATTGGAACAGTCAGGAAGGATCTCCGGGCGTGGGGAGAACAGCTCGTCACTGAATGTCGCAGCCTGCTCGCAGCCGTCCTGCCGTTGACTGCCCATGAGCGCGAGTTCATCGAACGCCTCAACGACCGCGGTGAGGTCGTGCCGGAGCTGCTCACCAATGACCCTGTCATGCAAGCGACAATCCGAGATCATCCGGCACTCCGTTGGAAAGCGCTCAATGTTCGAGAGCATCGCGGGCTGTCAAAGGGCGAGTGAACGGCGGCGAGAGAGGTTATCGATTGATTGCTAAATGGAAGGAAGCCCCCGGAGGGCCGGAGGCTTCCCAGGGAGAAGTTCAGCGCTTCAAGGCATGAGCGGCAATCCACTCCTTGGCGTCACAGGCGGCGGTGATAAGCGCTTCGAGGTCATTGAGACCGAACGAGGTTCCATTGCGCCATGCGCCGGATTGATCCTTGAACGGCCGAGAGAAGGTCGTTGCGAAGAATGGACCCTTTTCGCTGACATTCTGCCAGATCGTCGCTTTGATGCTGCCGCATCGCAGCGTGTTCGCGGGTTTGTTGTTGGTAGCCATCTTGTTTCCTCCTTTGTTGAAATGAAGTTGGCTCTCTCACAGGAAGAGGAGAACCAATGCACATTTCACAGAGGAAACATGAGGCAGCGGCCGTCGCCGGCGTGCCGGAGAGGAACAAGCGGCGGGAGTGACAGTCCTACTGGCGCGAGCGGTGCGCCTCGCAGGTGCTAGCCGGTCGGTCACTGCCGGGGATGGCTACGACAACAAACCCATGGCCGCGGTGTAGGACCGCGGTGTCAAGCAGCCATGAGATCACGTGGAGCGGTTCAGCGGCTGGATCGGCGTCCTTCAATTCGGAGGCCGAGGCCGTCGGGATGGGTTAGGGCTTTGGAACTTCTAAATCTTTGCAAATTTTCTGAGCGAGGAAATCGTTGATCTCTCGATGGCGGGGAACGGTCGACGTTTTGCCCACCGTGCGGTTCACATACACCGTGTGACTCCCACCTTCACGCAGAAACTGGATACCATGACGTTCCAGATGGCGGATCAAATCGACCCGTTTCATGAAATGGAGGCAAGAGGCTCGCGGATTACGGTCTTGTTCCGAAGAAATTCTTCTGCCAGCAGGCGATTCGATTCCAATACCAGCTGGACCGCTTCTTGAAGATTGGTCCGAGCTTCATCAAGTGTGTCCCCCTGCGTATTCGCGCCGGGCAACTCTTCGACAAATCCAATATACCCTTCAGGCACCTGTTGGAACACCGCAGTGAGTTGTTCCTTCATTCTGGCGATCTCCTTACGATGGCGAGTATAACAGACTCGACCGCGAATGCCCATTCCCTAAGGGCGGAATCATTTTCCTTCAATTCGCAGGCCGCGGCCGTGGGGATTCGTGGGACTGCTGGGGCTGTAGGGATTGCCGGCGTCGAAAAGATTGTTGATTGAATCCGGCGAGAACGAGGAGCTGAAACTGGTCTATCTCGTTTATCTGGTTTATTTGGTCTATCTTGTTGGCCGGACCGGAAAATCAACCAGAGGAACTAGAGAGACCAGACAGACGAGCGAGGTTCGCGCTCAGCTTGCCGCGATAGTTCCCCTGCTGGTCATACAATCGAGGCGCATCCGTTGCAAAGGGATTCGTCGCTGATTGGTTGCTGAAGAGACTGCCGTAGGGGCTGAAGGGATTGTTCATGCCGTCCGGCTTAAAGGGACTTCCAGCGCCGAAAGGATTGGACGTGGAATCAGGATTGAACGGATTCGCGCTCAGCTCGCCGATATCTTCCGCGTGGACGGAGAGAGGCAGTGGCAGCAGCAGAAGGAGGAAGACAACCCACATGGCGAGCCTCCCAAATGCGAAACAATCATCTTATATAGCCTACTCCCAGCCAAGACATCAGCACAAGCAGGGTCGCCGTGCCGAAAAAGGCAGTCCCCGTTTATTTACCTGACCATTTCCTTATGCAATCCGTATATTGCGTAATTTCATCCTGAAGAGATTTCCACTGTAGAAGTGGAAATCTTGACGTTTGAGAAGCCATAGCTGTCGTCGCGTCGGCATATTGTTGTGCTTCTGTGTTCTATTTGTGGTCGTAGATTCGGTTTTCCTTCGCGAGCCTCCAGTAGTAGCGTCCTGATGCAGTAAGTCGGCAGGCCTTTGATTGCATGGCTGCATCGTACATGTGCGAAGCATCGACAGGTACAACCAAGTAAACTCGGTTGAGCGCCTGAAGCTTGCAGAAGATTTCCGCTTTCGCTGCCTCTCTTATCTCACAACTGGGTTCGAATACTGGTGACAACTGCAAGTCTTCAGCTGGCACCGGGAATAAGTTCGGCAAATCGCGGAGGATTTCAGTTTCTATGGCGGGCTTGCACTTTCTGAGTGCAATGACCTTTGAGAGGTGCGATTTAAAAAGCGGCCGTTGATCCCATGCTCCTAAAGCTGCTTCGACGAAGGCATAGATCGCCGGTGCTGTTATGTCGCCTAGAAGATTCGCCGCCCCACCTTCAAGTGCATCCGCTACAAGTGAGGAAAATACCCCGGCGCCACTAGCCTCAACCGAGACCTGGTCAGCACGGCTGGCCGTCAAGATCGACATGCCTTCTCGAAGCAATGCCTTCTCGTTATCCATCGCAGGCACGCTCCCGAGATGGCCAGAGTTGCAGCAATCGAGCAGAATCAAAACCTCATCTGCCTTGGAATCGTGAGCCATCTTGAGCAAATCTGCCATGGATACGCCCTCGTCGTACCTCTTAGCGTCTTGAGTGACGAGGTAGCCCCCCAGGTTGTTTTCTGTGCCATGGCCTGAAAAGTGAAGTAGCGCCACTTCGGCTTTGTCTTTGAACAGTTGTTCTATCGCTTGCTTTAACTTTGAACGTGTGATGACGTCCTCTGGTCCGTCGTTACGGGCAACCATCGTGCGGCATTCGAAATTGGGCGAACCATTCTCGTGCTTTGCGAGCAGCGTGGCCATGCGTTCAGCATCACTGACGCAGCCGCGCAGCGCTCCGAAGGTATAAAAGTCAATACCGACACACAAAGCTCGTCGCATGGCAGGTTACCTCGCCCCAGCTATCAGCGCCTTCAAATTATCCCAGGTCCATCTGTACACCTTGTCGGATTCTTGTGAGGTGGTCGGCTTGGTGCAGTTCTTGTCAGCATACGCTGCCAGCAGAAAGTAGTTCTTGTCCTTCTGTCGGGCGATGGCCAACTCATCCGCAACGCCATTGGCCCTATGGGTCCACTCGCCACACAAGACGATCACCACGTCGATGTTGTCCATTCGGCGACGGACTTTCTCCCTCCAGTCGCCGGTTAGATGATCTTTGACCGAGGCATCTGTGAAATCGAAGGGGCTATCGGGAAGTTTGGCCTGCCCAGCTAACATCGTTTTCGCGCCTTCGTCATGATCGTAATCAAAACTGATGAATACACGTTTTTTGGCCATTGGCGAGACTCCTATGTCGAAACCCCTTCCGATAGGCGATCGGTGAAGCAAGGACTGAAAGAATCATCCGAGCGTGGGGTGATGTTGGCTATGAGGACAACTGTTGCCTTTCTATCTCTTCAACCTAACAACAAATGTGTCGAGAATCTGAGGAATATCCGAAACCTTCTTGGCAATGGCGTACTGCCACGGTCCATAAGTCTCATCGGCATTCACCGCCGCAACCCATCGTGCAGCCGCAGCCCGTTTAACTTCTTCGAGAGGATCGTACCCCTTGGTTTCGAGGATTAGATAGCACGCTGGCTCAGTCCTCAGCCGAATGATAAAGTCCGGAACGTAATCATGTATCTGGCCGTTGTGAAGGTAGGGAATCGCAAATCCCAATCCCGCATTCTTCGCAAAAGCCTCGACCGCAGCATGCCGGTCAATGTGGTAGGCAGCAGCCTGTTCCCATTGCTTGGTGTCTGCTACGACATAGTTCAAATGACTCTTTACCACTTCCCGCACGTCGCGGCTGGTCCAGAAATCAACTTCTCCAGTGGAACCGGGCCCACGGCTGGTCTCATAGCGGGGCACTTCAGGAACCTCGCCTTGTGTGACATCAGGACGAATAGCATGAGCCACTAAAACCTCAATGACCCAGCCATAGTACGGCGAGAGAAATACGTCCAGCACCTTCGCAGGCGGCACCGGCTCGACCTTCTCTTGTAGGTACTGCTGAACGATCCGAACAATCTGCGAGAATAGCACATGGGCAGGTGCTTGGCACGTTGGCTGCGCGACATACCCACGCGTGACATCGCGTGCCAGGTCGAAGGCTAATTCTTGCAACCGCTTGCCGGAACGAAACGGGTTCAAATCCACGCTTTCGATCTTGCCTGGGCCGATCAACGAAGGACGCCCACGGTTCGTGGGCAATGCCGCTTTCATCTCAACCTCGTTAGGAATCTTGTGCGGGTCGAGGCGAAGGGTCGGCACGGTCTTCCAATCCACCATCACCCGGTTGCGAATGGCTTGGTGATAGCCCTCTACACGCGGGAAGCGAATCTCGAAAATAGCCTTTTCAGGAATCGCATGCACATGGTGTCGTTTGGGCTGTGGCGGAGTCTGCCCTTTGTTTTCTTTGAAGGGAATTACTTCAAACGGGACGCCAAATACCTTAGCCACCTCTTCAACCAATCGCCCGTCTTCCGTGAAGTCCGAATAGCTAGCCCGTCGGAGCCCTCGGCCGACTACCTGCTCGCAGAGCAATTGGGACATGAATGGGCGCAACCCGATGATGTGGGTGACGGTGTTACAGTCCCATCCCTCGGCAGCATGGCGACACTCACAATACACCGCACATCGCGGCCTGGTGGATGGAGAGGTCGCCCTAATTTATTGGCGAGTCCCTCAAACCCTTCAGGATAGATCGGTCGTCCCTGACGATCACTCGGCCATGTGCGCTTCCCAACCGTATCGAGTGTCAGCCGCATCCACCGCGATTCGTCATTCTTGGATTCCCCCGTATCGGTTTCCTGCACCACTTTGGAGTCCACGCGGATCGTTCGATCGAAGCTGTTGCGGTTTGTAAACGCATCTAGCCCCAAGGGAGGAATGCCAGGAGGCGGTGCGTTCTTAGTCAACCAATCAAAAATGACCTTCGCAATCCTCGTGTTCTTACACACAATGATGAACACAGGCGGGCGAGGATCGTCTTTGGTAGATTCCCATTCTTTTCGCAGCACTTCCCAAAACCCGGACAGGATCGCAATCGGAGTATGCGCCCACTTCAATATAGCTTCGGGCTTTGGGCTGGCCTTCTTGCCGCCTCGTTCGGCGGGAGTCAATTGTTTGAGAATCCATCTCCAGATGTTGAAGTAGCCAGGAATGTCGGAGCCGGTCGTATCTCGGACAGCAAGTTGAGGGATTTTCACCAGGCCGGATTCGATAGCATCAGTCAGCCCAAAATCGCTCACGACCCAAGGGAAGGTCTTGTTCGTGTCCTGACCGACACGGCCAAGAAAGTAGGGCGTGGCCGACAGGTCCACACAAAAGTTGATCCCGCGGAGCTTATGAATGCGGTCGAGTCCTTCGACCCATACAGTGGCCTCTTTGAAAAACTCCTCGAAGTCGTCATCGTCGTTCTCATCCTCATCGCCTTCATCCGATTCTGCCTGCTTGATCCGATAGGCGTGGTGGGCTTCGTCATTGAAGACAAGCAGGTTCTGCTTCCCGCCAATGTCCCGACCCAGCACGCGTTCGACAAGGGCCGTGTCACTCTCCACGTACTTGGTCGATTCGACGACCACCTTCTTGATCGTCCCATCCTCGTCTCGTTCTTCCTTTACAATCCGAATCAATCCCGCCGCAACCTGACGGTTGAGATCGTCCGGCGTCAAATACCGCTTCCCCCGTGCCGTGGTCTTTTTAGCTCCGATGGTGATCATCTCTCGAATCCGCGTGGGCACTCCAGCCTTGGTCACTTTGGCGCTGGTCCCACCGACCTGGACGATTTGCGGCTCAAAGACATGCCAGTTGGTCGTAATAACTCGGCCCTGCGTGAGGTCGGCCATCAGATGGCTGGGAACAAGATCGCGGGTGCGGTACAGGCTGGCCTCGCCGTGGCGCGGATCAAGCTCGCCAAGGCGGCTACGAATCGTGACGTTGGGACAGATCACCAGTACTACATCAGAAAAACGGGCATCGCTCCGATCATTCACCTTATTCAGAATACTCCAAGCGGCCAACATTCCCATTACGGTCGTCTTACCGGATCCCGTCGCCATCTTGCTGGCGTAGCGGAGAAAGCCCCGATAGCCCTCCGCTTGGCGATCAACGCTGGGTTCGTCACGCGGGACCGCGATGCCTTGGAGAAAATCAGCTCGGGCCTCGGTGAAAAAGATAATGGCCTCGGCAGCTTCCCGCTGGGCAAAGAACAGACGATGTTGTCGTCCTTCCCGTTGCCAGTACGTCAACAGTTCCAGTGTCGTGCGTGAGACCCCGGGATAGGTCTGTGAACGCCAGGCTGTCATCCGTTCGCGGACCAGATTCACAAGCGTCAGAGGCATCCACTGACCGCGGGCTCCATGCTCACCGTCTCCTGCCTCTGCGGCAATTTTCGGGTCGCGATAGAAATAGCCGGCTAGTCGTCGGCCGTTCATTTGGACGGGAGCACGGCCTTCTTCAAGGTTCCAATACTTGGCGGGTTCATCGAACGGGGAGTTCAGGATTGGTTCAGGGACTTCGTAAGATTCGGCGATCATAAGAGATTAGGCGAGTGTCTTTACGATCAGTAATTCATTGCCTCGGTCGTCGATAACTTTAGCGGCGATCTGTTTGTGCTCTCCGACATCAAACGGAGCGCTCGTGGTGCCAGAGAGATGATCCCACACGCTCTCTTCGTATTCGCCCTTGAGAACTTTCTTTAGATTGTCCCAGGCACTCGTACGAGGGAAGAAGGCCTGCGACACATGAAAACAGAGGTTGTTGTAATTCGTATCGAGAAACCAGGCTGGCACGTCATAACCATTCCTGTGAAGCGCCTCCATCGTGATTGGATCGAATGTGTCTAACCCTAGAAGCTCTACTTGGTATTGCTTCTCTTTGTTGCGAGTGACCTTGATTTCCGGCTGGCCACACACACTGAAGATCTGACTCGACCGCATATTCTTCAGAAGATCACCCATCATCAGGTCCGGAGTGGCCTGCACATAGGTTGCCGGGATGCCTACAGCCGGCTCACAGTCCTTAATGAACTTGCTCGCGTTGGGCTGAATCGCAAAGCCGATGACATAGAGGTGGGAGTAATTCTTGAGATGCGCCTCTCTCGCCGCTTCGTAGACGAGTTTTTCGCTCACGGCACCATTCTCAGGCCCAAACACGAACGCCACTGGCTTCTCTTGGCCAATCAGAACCAGGGCTTCTGCTGAGAGTGATAAGGTCTTCGCTGGTGGGCGAACATTCTTCAAAGTCACGGTCTTGTTGCCTTCCAGTCGCAGCACTGGACTCTTGCGGAGCACTTCCAGCATCCGATCGACAAACGAGCCATAGACTTCCGCTGACATGGTCCCGGAATCCTCAACGCCATCAACCTCCCAATCCACCGGCGTGGGAATCGTCGCCTCGACGCAAAAGGGGCCAGTAACGCGGGTGATGCCGTTTACAAGCTCAGGTCGGTCCACCAGTACTTCTTCAGTTGGTGGTTCATTATTGGCTATGGACTTGAGCATGATGTGCGGAACAATTCCTCCCGTCTCCTCGCCTTTTTTATTTTGCTTGCGCTTGTAGGTGAATCCGCCGGCTGGCCCGCGCACGTCGTCTTTCAGTTCGTACCAGGGAAACGTCGCGGTCAAGAGGCGTTGCCGTGCCAGTGCCAAAGGTACACGGCTCGTATCAGTCGTGATCCAACGTCGGCCCCATTGCTCGGCAACGTTGGCCGTTGTGCCGCTACCGCAGGTAGGATCGAGTACGAGATCGCCTGGGTCGGTGGTCATCAAAAGGCAACGAGCAATAACCTTCATCGGTGTCTGAACCACATACAGCTTTTCTTCATCTCTGCCATATCCGCCGAGTTGAGTGTCAGGCCATAGCTGGGTAAGCGGCACGAATGGAAAATCTGAATAGTATCGCTTGTAAAGTAAGCTAGTTCCTTTCGCGTATAGACGATTTGCTTTGGCAAGGCGTGGAAGGCCTGTTTCTGTGCTTGTCTTCCAACCTCCACTCCTAGGTTTGAAAAGCCTTCCGAGAAACTCAAAGGGCTTTCGTGTGGCCTCACTGCCTGACCGTGAAGTCATGTTATCAAGTGATAGTATTTTTGCACCTTGTGGAATCAGTAAAGGATCATCTAACTCCACTTTCGTCATTCCTCGAATGGTTCCATCTTCAAATTCGACCTTGTTATAAGTCGTTCGGACAATTTCCTCAAAATTCTTTTCTGCATAGAGTTGGTGAAATTTAACGGCATCTCGATTTTTTGCATACCAAACGAGGTGATCATTGACCGCTGGCAAGAGTTCAGAGGTCTGGCTGGAGGTTGTCATAAAGTCGATTTGCCCACAAAAGTTCTCTTTGCCAAAAACCTCATCTAGCAGTTCTCTCACATGGTGAACATTCTCATTGCTGATCTGAACGAAAATGCTTCCGCTCGGCGTGAGAAGATCACGTGCAAGGAGCAAACGATCCCGCAAGTAGGTCAGATAGGAATGCAACCCGAGCTCCCAGGTATCTCTGTAAGCCTGAACCATTTCTGGTTCACGGGTCATATCCTCGTCGTCGTTGTGAGACACGTCGCGTTTGCGGACAAACGGCTGGAAGTTGGACCCAAACTTCACGCCATAAGGCGGGTCCATATAGATCATCTGCACCTGTCCGCCGAGTCCTTCGTAATGCAGTAGAGAGTTCATCACCACGAGGGAATCGCCCAAGACCATCCGATTGACCCAATTGTCCTGATACTCGTATGCCTTGAGCACCTGATCAGTGATCGAATGCTGCGGATCGCCAAACAAACTGAACATGTCCTCCTGCTTGTCGGCCTTATGCCCCCCTAGTGTTTCGATGATGGCTTTGGTGGAGAGCCGCTCGTGAATGAACAGCGGCAGTGTCGGCACGTCGAACGAAAGCCGTTCAGCCTTTCCGGCCCAATTTAAGAATGGCTTGCTGAGGCCCTTAAGCTTGGATGCCGCAGCCTTCGCTTCTTCGAGACTCTTGGCGTCGAGAACTTGCTTGATGAGCGTTTCGCCTTGCTCTCGTGTCGGATTCTTCGCGTCCCAATCGAGCGCGGGCGAGATTGACGAATCGTACCGGTAGGTCTTTGGTGGTTTCTTCTTCTTGAACTGCGCCTGTGTCCCAACTTCGGGCCGCATGAGGCTCTTGGCTTCCGGATGCTTGTACGGAGCGGTCTGATTGTTCTTCGCAGCAGGCTTTGTTTTCTTCGCCATTCGAATGGTCCTTGAGGATGGGGCCGGACAATTGTGCCGAAGGATACCCCTTTCCCTCTAAGAAAGCACCCCAACTCGGGAGGGAGTGGCCCTGGAAATGGAACCATTCACCCGTCACTTGCGTGCAATTCTGGTGGGGTTGGCACGGAGAGAACGCTTTTTCGCACATTTTTCCACTTTGCGCGCTTGACAATCTGGTAGACACCCAAACGCCCGCCTTTCATCATATGTAGTCTTCATAAGTTTGTGCACCGAAGTTGCATCCCTCGCCGCCGCTGCCCCGTTGCCCTCTGCATCCATCTGCGGCAATCAGCAGACATCAGCAGAAATCAGCGGAATTCCCCTCACCCGCGCAACACGGTATGGTCAGCACTGTGCTGCGCATGACTCAGAAAGGATGCAGATGAAACGACGATTCTTGTCGGTCAAGGAGTTGGCGGAAGAACTCGGTGTTCATGAGGACACGATATACCGCGCGCATTTGAGGAAACTGATTCCGGTAAAAAAGTCTGCAAGGTCTTGCGATTCGATCTCGAAATAGTCCTCAAGGCCTTGGGCGAGCATGCATCTGAAAAGAAACCCAAGCAGACCACGAAGCGCGCGACCGGCGGCGCCAGCCGGCGGCGCGCAGCGAAGAAAAGCCCCCGATCGGTAAAACGGGGGCGGAATTTCCAGGGTTCCCCACGGAGGGTCTCATGAGTGCGTGGACATGCTTGCTCGGATGGTTCCGCTTTACCGTGTCTGACTCGACCGCAGGAAAACGCCTTCCAGGTGCCACAAGAGGTGCCACCATCCTACGTAGAACTAATTCAGAATCGCGTAAGTAGTGGAAAGATGGTGCCGAGGGACAGAATTGAACTGTCGACACCAGCCTTTTCAG
>Ga0247727_10018013_pt1 | contig 11170 bp, 6 predicted proteins | sample WisWelCaveWW1625_FD_202498 | JGI IMG/M metagenome (GOLD analysis project Ga0247727, IMG submission 202498) | Biofilm microbial communities from Wishing Well Cave, Virginia, United States - WW16-25 | ecosystem: Environmental > Aquatic > Deep subsurface > Groundwater > Cave microbial mat | place...
GGACCGGTGCCCACGCATTTATCACGCAAGTCTGCTCCGTATTTTTCGACCGCCTCTTTCGGAAATACCTGGGTGAAAGGCAAGGCAAGCATCTGTAAAAATCCGGGGAAATAATTTTCCAATTCAATCCGCAACGTGTAATCGTCAATCACCGTGATGCCTGAGACTTTATCGGGCTTGCCCGCAATATCGCTGGCGTTTTTTTCTTCCAATTCTTTGATGCGCGCAATTGCCGACAGATAATTTTCATCCTGCTGATTCGAGGAATACTTTGCTGCCGTTTCTTTCAATGACGCATATTCACGGGAGAGATAATGATTGTCAGCGCCCTTCACCTTGTCCTTGAACACCCAAAAACCCTGGTTGCTGACATCAGGAGTGCAAAGCAGCGTGAGGCAATATTCAAAATCTCGCGCGGTCACCTCCCTTCCCTTTCCATCAGGGAAGCAGGCATCGTCATGAAATTTCACACTCTTGCGGAGATGAAAAGTGTATCCTAATCCATCGCTCTCCATCTCCCAGCTTTCAGCAAGGCCGGGTTGGATGCTCAGGTCAGCCTGGTCAAAGCGGACCAGCCCTTCGTAGATTTGATTGGTGATGCGATGCCCGCCTACTTCAGTGATGTTCAGGGGATAAAGGCTGCGGAAATATTCAACCTCATTGGTCCTGAAAACTCCACCGTAGTATCTGCCGCCCAGCGCAGGTGTAAGCTTCCCGGATGGGTCTCCTCCTGAATTGCAGGATGCAAGAATCAATAAAAAACAAAGGACTGACAGCGTACTTCGCATGATGCGTTTATTTTGGGCGAAGATAGCGATTGTTAATTTTGATTATCCTTCTTCCAACTGCCGCGCACAAATCAGCATCTTAGTTTTAACTAAATTTATCAGCGGCACCGCTAACTTTTCATTCTGTTCCCCGTTAAATCAAAAAGTCAACCTCTCCGGCAAATGACCTGTCGTGAACCTCTTTTTTCAGGATTATTCATAGCGGCAGTTCTGTCGGTTTTTTTCCCGCTTGCAGCACAATCACAGCAATACAAAATCACAGGAAAAGTGACGGATGCCATTTCCCGCGAGCCGATTCCGTTTGCTTACATTTTACTGCAAGGAAAAAACATCGGAACCACCACCGATTTTGAAGGAAAATATGTCCTGAAAACGAGCACCGTTGCCGACACGCTTGTCGCCTCGAGCATCGGCTACGAAACGGGGAAAAAACGGATGCTGAACCTGCCGGAACAAGTGGTCAACTTCGTTCTTCAGCGCTCGGATATCAATCTGAAAGAAGTCCTCATCAAGCCGACCGAAGACCCTGCCGTTGTCCTTTTCCGAAAAATTATCAGGAACAAAGAGAAGAACAGCAACCGCGTTTTGAACAACTATAGCTATGAGGCATACAACAAAGTGGAGCTTGACCTCTATGACTGGAACAAAAAATTCCAGGACCGAAAAGTGATGCGCCCGTTCCAGTTTGTGTTCGACAAGGTTGACAGCACTTCTGAGGACAAGCCTTTCCTGCCGGTGTTCCTCACTGAAAGCCTGTCAGACTATTATTATCGCAGCGTTCCGAAAGAAGAAGAGCGCGAGAACATCATCGCGAGCAAGCAATCGGGCGTGGAGAATGAAAGCCTGTCGCAGTTTCTCGGCTCGATGTACCAGGAAGTGAGCGTGTATGATAATTGGCCTGCGCTTTTCTACAAGAATTTTGTCAGTCCCATCAATGATAACGGGCTGAATTACTACAAATACGAAATCGCTGACAGCGGATATGTGGAAGATGCGTGGTGCTACAAGATGACATTCGTACCAAAGAATAAAGGCTCGTTCACGTTCGTGGGCGACATGTGGATAGCGGAAGACAGTTGGGCGATTAAGCAAGTGAGCATGGAGGTGGCTGACTTCGTGAACGTGAATTTCGTTGACAAAATCAGCCTGTTCCAGCAGTTCACGTTTGTGAATGATTCGATTTGGATGCTGTCAAAAGACAAGATTGTGATTCGTTTCAAGGTCACGGAAAACATGCTCGGCTTCATCGGCAGGAAAACAGCATCCTACAGGGATTACCGTATCAGCCGCCCTGACATTGACAAATTCTTTGAAACGCGAACCGAAATTGCCGTGGATGAAAAAGCTTTTGCGAAATCGGATACCTTCTGGCAGCAAGCCCGGCACGAAAAGCTAACTGAAAATGAAACGGGCGTTTATGACATGGTTGATTCGCTGAAAGACACGCGGGCTTTTAAAACATGGGCGGACGTCTTCAACATGGTGGCAACCGGGTACTATCCTGTTAAGAAATTCGAGTTTGGACCGATTGCATCCGCTTTGAGCATGAATGATGTGGAGCGCTTGCGTTTTCGGCTTGGTATCCGCACCATGAGCACGTTGAGCGACCGCATACGGCTGGGTGTCTTTGGCGCTTACGGCATTGAAGACAAGCGGTTCAAATACGGAGGGGATGTTCTGATAATCATTGACAAAGACCCCCGCCAAAGCGTGGGTGCTGAATACATTCACGATCTCGACCTGAGACCCAGCAATCCCGCGCAGTTTGGGCAGGATAATATTCTGACCGGCTTGATTCGAAGGAATGTTCCTCAAAAGCTCAATTTCGTCACACAGGCTTCAGTTTTTTATGAGAAAGAATGGAAAGTAGGTTATTCGAACCGCATCACGCTGAAACATCGCGACATCACGCCACAGTTTCCTTTTTATTATTTGGAAGAATCAGACAACTCTCATCCTGACACCACGCGGTCGTTCGTAACTTCAGAAGCCATTTTCAAGCTGCGATTTGCCTATCACGAAAAATTTCTGACGGGCGATTTCAACCGCGTGAGCCTCGGCACAAAATATCCCACCCTGGTTGTGTGGTACACGCTGGGGTTGAAAAATATTCTGGGCAGCGATTACAGCTATCACAAAATCGAGTTCGCATTCAATGACCACGTTCCTGTCAATCCTATCGGCACGTTCCATTTAACACTAACGGGAGGGAAAACTTTCGGCACGCTGCCTTATCTGCTCCTGAACGTACTGCCGGGCAACGAGACTTTTTTTTACAATCGCTATGCTTTCAACATGATGAATAATTACGAGTTCATGACCGACCTTTATTTAGCCCTGAACCTGCGGCATCATTTCGAAGGATTTTTTCTCAATAAAATTCCCGGCTTCCGAAAGCTGAAATTGCGGGAGGTCATTTTTGCCAATGCGCTGCTCGGAACGATGACTGAAGAAAACAAAGCCGCTAACTCGCTTGGCGAGTTGAACGAGTTCATCATTCCCTATCCAAAGCCTTACGTTGAGCTTGGCTTTGGAATTGAAAATATTTTCAAGCTGTTTGAAGTGGATATCCTCTGGCGGTTGACTTACCGCGATGCTCCCTATGCGCCTAAGTGGGGACCGAGGTTCGGGATGAAGATTGATTTCTGAAGGAAATTATCCGCCCCTCTTCGCACCAATCGTTGTTCTTTTTGCCGCTGCCTTGCTGTGTGTTGCCGACCTTTCCTTTATAGCCGGCTTAGCGCGAGTTGACTTTGCGGTTTTCTCAGCAACAACTTCTTTAATTTCTTTCCCGTGCTCATCCACTTTTGATTCTTCTTTCTTTTTAGGCGACAATACTTCTTCCGTCACGAGATTATGCTTGTCAAGCTGCTGATACCACTTGATGAGTTTCTTGATGTCGCTCACGTAAACTTTCTCTTCGTTGTAATCAGGCAAAACTTTTTTGAACCAGGTTTTGAACTTTTCATTATCAGAATTCACGTCAACAGGCGGATTCTCCGATGACTGTTTCTTTACTTCCAGCAGCACCTTCGGCAGCTCAGTGGAGTCCTTCATGGTATAAATGGTGATGGCATCTAAAGGAGTGAAAATGTGGATACGGCTGGAAACGAACTGGGGCTTCTGCTCATCCAACCCGCGCACAATCATGCCATCCGCGCGCTTGGCGACCACTTCGAATAATCCGCTCATGCCGCTGATTGAAACTATGTCTTTGATTTCCATGTTCAAATTTTGATTCTAAAAATAGTAATTATTTTGTGGGCAGCGAGGTCATTTAAGCGTCATTGCGAGTTCCGACTGATTTGCTTTGTGCGTTGAGTCGGAACGAAGCAATCCCCTAAGTATTCTATCTCAGTACAAGGGGATTGCTTCAGGAGTGGGCATTCACGCAAGGCTGTTAACTCCCTCGCAATGACGGTTTATTAATTCCATGCAGTTCAAACTCATCTCCGATTTCAAGCCAACAGGCGATCAGCCCGAAGCGGTGCAGCAGCTTACAGAAGGATTGCAGCGCGGAGACAAGGCGCAAGTGCTGCTGGGCGTAACAGGTTCAGGGAAAACTTTCACGGTGGCGAATGTGATTCAGAATGTGCAGCGACCTACTCTTGTGCTGAGTCACAACAAAACTTTGGTGGCGCAGCTTTACGGTGAGTTCAAGCAATTCTTCCCGGAAAATTCTGTCAGCTATTTTGTTTCTTATTACGACTACTACCAGCCCGAAGCGTATCTACCCGTCACGGACACTTACATTGAAAAAGATTTATCCATCAATGAAGAAGTGGAGAAGTTGCGGCTACAAGCATCCGCATCTTTACTTTCGGGAAGAAGGGACATTATTGTTGTCGCATCAGTTTCCTGCATTTACGGCATCGGAAACCCTACCGAATACAAGAATCGAATCATTCGCCTGAACAAAGGTCAGAGCATCGGCAGAAATCATTTCCTGTTCCAATTGGTTGACGCGCTGTATTCAAGAACCGAAGGCGAATTCAAGCGCAGCAACTTCCGCGTGAAAGGCGATACGGTGGATATTTTTCTTCCCTATGCCGACATCGCCTACCGCATCACGTTTTTCGGAGATGAAATCGAAGAGTTGGAAAGCTTTGACCCTGAATCGGGACGGAGGCTGGAATCGTTTGACACCATCGCCATTTTTCCCGCCAACATGTATATGGCTCCCAAAGACGAGTTTCAGGCAATGCTTGAAGAAATCCAGGATGAATTGCACAAGCAGGTGGAGTATTATGATTCCATCGGAAAAGAAATTGAGGCGAAGCGATTGAGCGAGCGCGTGAATTTTGATATGGAGATGATGCGCGAGTTGGGCTATTGCTCGGGAATTGAAAATTATTCGCGCTTTCTTGACCGAAGAAGAAAAGGCGAGCGCCCATTTTGTCTGCTGGATTATTTCCCGGATGATTTTCTGATGGTGATTGACGAAAGCCACGTCACGATTCCGCAGGTAAATGGGATGTATGGCGGTGACCGTGCGCGCAAAATGAATTTGGTGGAATACGGATTTCGCCTTCCATCAGCGTTGGATAATCGCCCTTTGAATTTTTCGGAATTTGAGTCGCTGATTCCACAAGTGATTTATGTAAGCGCCACTCCTGCCAATTATGAATTGGAGCAAAGCGGTGGTGTAATTGTAGAACAGGTGGTGCGCCCGACAGGATTGCTCGACCCGGTGATTGAAGTGCGACCCAGCGTGAATCAGATTGATGACTTGCTGGATGAAGTGGACGAGCGCGTGAAGAAACAAGAGCGCGTCTTGGTGACGACTCTCACCAAACGCATGGCGGAAGAGCTGACAAAATACATGGCGCGCATTGACATTAAATGCAGGTACATCCACTCCGAAGTGGAAACGCTGGAGCGCGTGGAGATTCTGCGAGACTTGCGTTTGGGAAAATTTGATGTGCTGGTTGGAGTCAATCTTCTGCGCGAAGGGCTCGACCTGCCGGAAGTTTCGCTTGTTGCAATTTTAGATGCGGACAAAGAAGGCTTCCTGCGCTCGGAGCGCTCGCTCACGCAGATTTCCGGCAGAGCAGCGCGAAACATCAATGGCCGGGTGATTATGTATGCGGACAGAATTACCGAATCCATGCAAAAGACGATGGACGAAACCAACCGCAGGCGCGAGAAGCAGTTGCATTACAACCAGGAGCACAGCATTACTCCGAAGACCATCTTTAAAACTAAAGAGCAGATTCTCAGTCAATCCGCAGTGCTGCAAATAAGGAAAAAGGAAACGCTGGCTTACATCGAGAATGAAGAAGCGCTGAGCTTGGTCGCTGACCCGGTGGTGCAGTACATGAACAAAGAGCAGTTGGAAAAGCTGATTAACACGACAAGAAAAAGAATGGAACAAGCGGCAAAAGATTTGGATTTCCTTCAAGCAGCGCGTTTCAGGGATGAGATGTATGAATTGCAGAAGATGGTGAAAGAGAAGTTTAAGTGATTAGCTAATTTGGCGACTGGATAATTCGATGATGCGCTTATTAATTGCCTTTTGCCTTTTGCCTTTTGCCATTTTCTCTCAGGAATTCACATACTCCAAATCACACATCCTTATCTCAAATCCACCCATTACTATTACCCTCTCCCAAATCACCCGCGATTTCAGACCGAACCTCATCAACCTCGAAATGCCGAATTCGGGCGGAAATTCTTATCAATCATTTTTGCTGCGACAAAAGGAATTGATTCAAACGCCTGCACAAAAAACTGGCGGCACTGTGAACCTTGGTGATGCGGATAATCCGTTTGTGCTGAACGGATTCCAGGGAAACGCATTTGACGGCAGCGTACCGACAGACAATCACCTCGCACTCTCCAATGACGGCAAGCTCATTTCGGTGACCAACTCCACCATCTTCATTTACGATACGCAAGCCGATACGCTGCTTGATTTTATTTCGCTCGAAGCCTTTTTCGACACGCTTCAGCTTCCAGCTAACAAGTATGACCCGCGCGTGGTGTACGACATGAAGCAAGACCGCTTTATCATCGTTTGCCTCAGCGGAACAACGGATTCCACCAGCAACATTGTGCTCGCTTTTTCTTCCACCAATAATCCGATGAATGAATGGAATTTGTATTCGCTGACCGGCAACCCGCTGAACGACACCGCCTGGTCGGATTATCCCATTGTCGCAATTACGGATGAAGAACTTTTCATCACGGTTAATTCGCTTCATAACGATACGCTGAATACCATTGACAGTTGGAAATATCTGTTCCGCCAAAGCCTGATTTGGCAAACTACCAAGCAAGATGGCTATAACGGGAGCGCTTTGCAGACACGCTACTATAACGACATTAAGCATGACGGAAAGCCTATCCGCAACCTTTGCCCGGTTCAGGGCGGCTCGGCTACCGTTGGTCCCGATATTTATTTATTATCAAACAGGAATTTTGATTTGCAGAACGACACGTTTTTCATATTGAGAGTCACCGGGCTGATTGACGACCCTGGAACGTATCTTCAAATCAATGTGCGCGTTTCCGATGTTCCTTATGGATTGGCGCCTGACGGAAAACAAAGGAGCAACAGGATTTTGCTGACGAACGATTCGCGCATACTCGCAGGATATTTTGAAGACAATCAAATCCATTTTGTTCAAAATTCTGTGAATCCGGACAGCGCGCGCGCTGCGGTGTATCACGGAATCATCTCCAGCGTCAGCACTACCAAAGATGTGACCGGAAACGTCATCGGTGTTGACTCGCTGGATTTTGCCTATCCCAATATTTCATACACGGGAAAATATCCCGGAGATGATGAGGCGCTGATTACGTTGGACCACACCTCTGTTGATACATTCGCGGGATTCTCCGCAATATTTTACGACAGCCATGTTGGATACTCTGCGCGGGTAACGCTGAAGGCGGGAACTGATTTCGCTGCACCCCTGCCCGGCATCCGCCAGCGCTGGGGCGATTACTCCGGCTCGCAGCGGAAGTATGATGAGCCGGGAAAGGTGTGGGCTTCCGGATTCTTTGGCGAGCGGGTTGGAATTCAGCGAATCAACTCCACCTGGATTTCCGAAATCCAAAGCCCCGATACTTCATTGCAGCCGCCTGCTTCCGTTTCATCTGTTGGAACAATTCATGCGCGAACATTTCCAAATCCCGCATCGGAAATTTTTTCGGTCGAGTTTGAGTTGCCGGAGGATGAATTTCTTGACATCTCATTGTTCGATGTGAACGGAAGATTGGTGAAAACTTTTATCCGCGACCGGGTGAAAAGCGGGAGGAATCGTTTTTCGCTTTCGGTGGCGCCATTAAGTGCCGGGATTTATTTTTTGAAAATCAGTGATGAAGGCAGTCTTATGGTGAGTAAAAAAATAGTGAAGGAAAATTAATTGAGCAGTTTATATTTCACCTGCCTATGCCCTTCCATGCTATCAGTCAGGTTGCTAAGTGAATGTCACTTTTCGCTCACAAGATACAACCGGTTGTCTTCCACTTTGTAAATCATTGGCGCGATGGTGATTTTCGGATAGCGCAGCCGGAGCCGCTTCGTTTCGCTCAAAATAAAATCCACTTCATTGCCGATTTCAAACATCGGGGCGAAATGCACGAAGTGTTCCTCCGCACGCTCTCTGTCCCAGCCCGCGGTTTCAATAAGACCTTCCACGAAAGCGTCTTTGCGTGCAATAAGATTCACCATGCCGCAATGATTGTGACCGATGAGCGCAATGTGCCTGACACCGCCCACCGAAATAGCATACGAAACTTTGAACTCGCTGTAGCGCAGGTTGGCGCCACCCGAACGGATGATGAACGCGAAATTGTCAGGCATGTGCAGATGCTTGCGGTTGTCCATGCACATGCCCACCAGTAGTTGCGCCTGCGCATACGTTTGAAACGGGCGGGAGAGGTTGTGATACTCAAGCAGCAGCGCTATCGGAGTATTCCTGTACTCCGAAGGAATATCCGCCAATTCTGAAATGGGGAAAAGTCGGTTCATTCGGGAGCGCAAATTCCTCTTTTTTTCCTGAAAGTATGTTACCTGTTTGTTCAATCCTTGGGCTAATTCCCATAACTTTGCCCGAACTTTTTGTAAACCAACATGCCGAAAGATAAATCCATCAAATCCGTTCTGATTATCGGGAGCGGACCCATCATTATCGGACAAGCCTGCGAATTTGATTATTCCGGTACGCAAGCCTCCCGCTCGTTGCGTGAGGAAGGAATTGAAGTGACGCTCATCAATTCCAATCCAGCAACGATTATGACCGACAACGTGACGGCAGACCACATTTATTTGTTGCCACTCGAAGTGGATTCGCTGCGGCAGATTCTCACAGAACAAAAAATTGATGCGGTGCTTCCAACAATGGGCGGGCAAACAGCATTGAATCTCTGCAAAGAGGCAGATGAATTGGGGCTGTGGAAAGAATTTGGAGTGAGATTGATCGGTGTTGACATCGAAGCAATTGACCAGACGGAGAATCGCGAAAAATTCCGCCAGTTGATGATTGATTTGGGAATTGGTGTAGCGAAATCAAAAATCGCAAATTCATTTTTGGAAGGAAAAGAAGTGGCGCAGGAAATTGGATACCCGCTGGTGATTCGCCCCTCCTACACATTGGGTGGAACGGGAGGCAGCTTCGTGATGAAGAAGGAAGAATTGGAAGAAAGGCTGCAACGCGGGCTTTCAGCATCACCCACTCACGAAGTACTTGTTGAACAAGCAGTTTTTGGCTGGAAAGAATTTGAATTGGAATTGCTGCGCGATTGCAACGACAACATCGTCATCATCTGCACCGTGGAGAACATGGACCCGATGGGCATCCACACGGGCGATTCGATTACGGTTGCTCCCGCGATGACATTGTCTGACACAGCTTACCAGCGAATGCGCAACATGGCGAAGCTGATGATGCGCTCGCTGGGGAATTTTGCGGGCGGATGCAATGTGCAGTTTGCGCTTCAACCCGAAACGGAAGAACTTATTGCGGTGGAAATCAACCCGCGCGTGTCGCGCTCATCAGCGCTTGCATCAAAAGCGACCGGATATCCGATTGCGAAAATCGCAGCGAAACTTGCCATTGGATATTCATTGGATGAATTGCGCAATCAAATCACAGGCACGACATCAGCATTTTTTGAACCCGCATTGGATTACACAGTCGTGAAAATTCCGCGCTGGAACTTTGACAAGTTTCATGGGTGCGATGAAACGCTGGGCTTGCAAATGAAGTCGGTGGGTGAGGTGATGGCAATCGGCAGAAGTTTTATCGAAGCCGTACAGAAGGCTTGCCAGTCATTAGAAAACAACCGCATCGGCTTGGGCGCTGACAAGAAAACGGCTTCGCGCATCGAGGCGATTGTTGGGGGATTGGAACATGCTTCGCACGACCGGATTTTCAGAATCAAAGAAGCATTCAACCTGGGCGTTCCGCTGAAGACAATCCAGAATCTCACCAAGATTGACCCGTGGTTTTTGCAGCAGATTCAAAAATTGGTGCAGGTTGAACAGGAAATCAAGAAGCTGGAACTGAATGATATTCCTGAAGATTTTTTTAAAGAGATAAAGCAACTCGGTTATTCTGATGAGCAAATCGCCATCCTGGTTTCGGATGACGTAACAGAGGATGAAGTTTATGAGCGAAGAAAAAGATTGGGAATCAAAAGAGTTTACAAATTAGTTGACACTTGTGCCGCGGAGTTTGAAGCAAAAACGCCTTACTACTATTCCACTTTCGATTCAGAGAATGAAAGCATCCGTTCCGATAAAAAGAAAGTAATCGTTCTCGGCTCAGGTCCCAACCGCATCGGGCAGGGAATTGAGTTTGACTATTGCTGTGTGCACGGAGTGCTTGCCATCCGTGAATGCGGCTATGAAGCCATCATGCTGAACTGCAATCCCGAAACAGTTTCAACGGATTTTGACATAGCAGACAAACTTTATTTCGAGCCTGTCTTTTGGGAACACTTGCGCGAAGTCATTGACCACGAGCAGCCCGAAGGCGTGATTGTTCAGTTGGGCGGGCAAACTGCCTTGAAGCTTTCCAAAAAGTTGCACGAAAAAGGAATCAGGATTATCGGCACCTCTTATTCCGATATGGATTTGGCGGAAGACCGGGGCGCGTTTTCGGAATTATTGAAGAAACTTGATATTCCCTATCCGCGATTCGGAGTTGCTACCAACGCGGAAGAAGCATTGGTTGCCGCAAAGCAAGTCGGTTATCCCGTGCTGGTGCGCCCGTCTTATGTGCTGGGCGGACAACGCATGAGAATCGTGATTAATGATGAAGAACTGGAGCGCACCGTTTTGAATCTGCTGAAGCATTTGCCTGATAATAAAATTCTGATTGACCATTTTCTTGATAGAGCGGAAGAAGCGGAGATTGATGCCATCTGTGATG
>Ga0247727_10018014_pt1 | contig 11169 bp, 9 predicted proteins | sample WisWelCaveWW1625_FD_202498 | JGI IMG/M metagenome (GOLD analysis project Ga0247727, IMG submission 202498) | Biofilm microbial communities from Wishing Well Cave, Virginia, United States - WW16-25 | ecosystem: Environmental > Aquatic > Deep subsurface > Groundwater > Cave microbial mat | place...
TTTCGCGGCCTGCTCCGGGCAATTCATTTATTCCGCGCCAGATGTTGGTAGTTGCATTATATTCCCAGAAATCATTTAAATCGGCAATGCCTCCCATGCCCACATATCCTTTGCCGTTCACAGCGAAATAATTGCTTTGCGAACGAGGCGAGCCACCGAAAAATGCTTTCGGAGTCCAGAAATTTGTAACAGGGTCGTACTGATAAAAATCGCCCTGCTCAATTAAACTATTATCGTTTCCCAAACCGAAATACAGTTTGTTTCCGATTACAAAACTAACAGGGTCGCGCCTGCCGTCAGCGGGAAAGGTAGTTTCGTATGCCCATGTATCTGTAACAGGATTGTATTCAAAAATATCGCTCATTCTATTATAAGTAGGTGCCCACTCATCGCCTAATCCGATATACGCTTTTCCGTTAAGAACAACAGCTGAAGAACTGAAACGTGCCGAGCCGATAAAATCTGCCTTCTGAGTCCAGGTATTTGTAATGGCATCATATTCGTAAAAATCGCTCATCGAAGTAAGGGGTTGGTCTAATCCAGTTCCTGCATATCCTTTATTCCCTATAGCAAAACCAAAGGGACTTAAACGAGGACCTCCCGGATAATTTGCTTTCTGAGTCCAACTGTTACTTGCAGGGTCGAATTCCCAAAAGTCGGCATACATAAGAGTGCCTTGCCAGCCGCAACCTAAATATCCCTTATTACCAATGGTAAAACAAAACCCTCGGTGCCTGCCTTCTCCACCAAAAGTGGCGCGCTGATTCCACGGACCTTGTGCGAGAGAGATTAAACAGTAAAGATTAAATATTAAAAAGAAAAGTTTGCGCACGTGTTACTGTATGATAAGATTTCCGGTTGCGAGCAGTTTGTTTTCGCTGGTTATTTTGTAGATGTAAGTTCCTGAATTTAGATTTCCTCTTTCAATCTGTAATTTGTAATCTGTAATCTGTAATTGCTTTACACACTTGCCCTGCATATCGTACAATTCAAAAACACACCCCTTACCCCTCTCAAGAGGGGAATTAATTTCAATTGTAGCCGACTCTTTTATCGGATTAGGATAAACTGTTACACTCAAATTGTTTTCTCCTTCATCCACACCTGTAACATAAGCGGGGTCGAATTCCCAGAAGTCCTGCATATTTATTCCGTTTGTGCCGGTGCCAATGTATCCTTTGTTGCCGATAGAAAAAGCAGTTGCATCATCGCGCTCCGAGCCGGGCAATTCGTTTACTCCACGCCAAGTGTTTGTGGCAGGGTTATATTCCCAAAATTGTTTTATCCGTGTTCCATCAACAAACCACTGACCGGTGCCTAGATATATTTTTCCGCCTGCTACAAAGCCCGATGATTCTGTCATTCCTCCAGCGGGCATTGTTACAAGTTGCGAGAAAGTATTTGTTGAAGGATCGTAACGCCAAAGCTGATTTCCGGTTTGTGCAGTGGCAATATACCCTTTGCCGTTTAAGGTAAGTGCTACTTCATCGGCATTGAAAATAAAATTGGTGGTGCTGAAAACCCAAGTGTTGCTTGGCTGATTATAAATGTACATGTTGCCGGTTCCCCATTCGCCAACGAAAGCTTTGGTACCAATAACAAATGCCTCCATGCCGTAATTGAAACTTAAAAAACCCGGGTAAGGTGCTTTGGCTGTCCACACGTTAGTAAGCGGATCGTATTCATATAAATTCTGGTTATCATTTAAATTTTCATCGAGACCTGAAACAAAATATCCTTTTGTGCCAATGGCAAAAGCTGTAGGGCTTAATATTCCTAAAGTAGGAATTGCAGCTTTCTGAGTCCAGGTATTTGTGGCGGGGTCGTATTCCCAAAAGTCGTCCCAGGTTTGAGCGCCACCAATCCATCCGCCACCTATGTAACCTTTATTGCCAATTGAAAAACCAAACGAGCGGTGACGGCCGGGACCTCCGAAAGTTGCTTTCTGTGTCCAGGGAGAAGCTTGTGCAAAGCAATCAATAGTTGAGAGCAGGAGGTAAGCAAGAAAAAGAAATGTGTAACGGTTCTTCATGTGTTTTTCATCTGTTACTGTATGATAAGTTTTCCGGTAGTAACTTTATTATCATCGGAAATAATTTTATAAAAATAAATTCCTGCGGGCTGAAGAGAAATATCAACAGTTATTGAAGATGCTGAAACAAGTTCAGCATAAACTTTTTCGCCAAGTGTATTATAAATTTCTATTTCGCCTGTTCCATCTATTCCTTCAATGCTGAATTGTCCGCTGGAAGGGTTGGGCGAAATTACAATTGCTGCTTCAGGCGTTGCATTATCGGCAATTCCGGTTACAGTGTTAAAAACACAAATACTAAAAGTTTGAGTGGGAGAAGGATTCCAATAATCATAAACTCTGATGTAATAGGTATTGCCGATGGTAAGTCCTGTGGCATTAAGGGTATCATCCAAACCGGGTCCGCTGCCAATGCAACCCAATGAAGGACCTGTACAACTTGCCATTAATTCTTCAACGCCATAAAAATTGGAAGAACATATAAGTTCTATTTTTTGTATTGCAGCAGTGGCTACAAATTTATACCACACATCGAGAGTGTTGTTCCCCAACACGCATTGGCAGGGGTAGAGTAGGTGGAGCCGACAACTGTGCCTGCAGTAGGATTGCATGAATTTCCGACAGTGAGCAGAATTGCGTTCGAACAATCATCGTTAGCAGGTTGGGCATTTACGCTCAAGCCGACTATGGCAGAGAGCAAAATAAGGGTGTAAAGTTTTTTCATAGCACACCAAAAGTAGGGCAAAAGAGGGCAAAAGTCAAGGAAAAGGGTAAAATGTTGGTAATTATGTGTTTGCTTATTCAATCTACCACTTGGATGGAGCAATCCACCACTTAGATGGAGCAATCTACCACTTAGTTGGAGCAATCCACCACTTAGTTGGAGCAATCCACCACTTAGTTGGAGCAATCCACCGCTTGGATGGAGCAATCAACCGCTTGGATGGAGCAATCCACCGCTTGGATGGAGCAATCTAAAGTTATTCTTCTCCTCCCCACTTCTCGACTCCGCTCGAAGTGACACCTCCTAAAACAAAAAACCCCTCACATTTCTGCAAGAGGCTTTTGTCTTTGTACTTAATACTTAGTACTTGATACTTCTTTTTAGTAATCCATTCCTCCACCCATTCCGCCCGGCATACCGCCCGGCATTCCACCTGCTTTTTCTTCCTTAATATCCGAAAGAACACACTCGGTAGTGAGTAACATTCCTGCAATTGACGCTGCGTTTTCTAAAGCCACACGTGTAACTTTAGTTGGGTCAATAACTCCGGCTTTGTGCAAGTTCTCATAAACATCAGTACGTGCATTGTATCCGAAATCGTCTTTTCCTTCTTTCACTCGCTGCACAACTATCGAACCTTCGATGCCCGAATTTTCAGCAATCACGCGAAGCGGAGATTCCAGTGCTTTCTTGATTATCGCAATTCCTGTTGTCTCATCTTCGTTAATGCCTTTCAGTTTTTCTAAAGCATCAATTGCGCGTATGTAAGCAACTCCACCACCTGCAACAATTCCTTCTTCAACGGCAGCGCGTGTAGCGTGCAATGCATCGTCCACTCTATCTTTCTTTTCTTTCATTTCTGTTTCAGTAGCTGCCCCGATATGAAGAACCGCAACTCCGCCAGCTAATTTTGCCAAACGTTCCTGCAATTTTTCTTTATCATAATCCGAATCGGTTTTTTCAATCTGCGATTTGATTTCGCTTACGCGTGCCACGATGTCGGCTTTTTTTCCGCCACCGCTCACAATTGTAGTGTTGTCTTTATCAACCGTAATTTTTGCTGCTTTTCCGAGGTAAGATAAATCGGCATTCTCCAGTTTGAAACCTCTTTCTTCCGAAATCATAGTTCCGCCTGTAAGAATTGCGATGTCTTCCATCATTGCTTTTCTGCGATCGCCAAAGCCCGGAGCTTTAACAGCACAGATTTTTAAAGAGCCGCGAATTTTGTTTACAACCAAAGTTGCTAATGCTTCTCCATCCAAATCTTCGGCAATAATTAAAAGTGGTTTGCCTGTCTGAACTTGCTTCTCTAATAAAGGAAGCAATTCTTTCATGCTCGAAATCTTTTTGTCGTAGATAAGCACTTGCGCATCTTCCAAAATAGTTTCCATGCTATCGGCATTGGTAACAAAGTAAGGCGAAATGTATCCGCGGTCAAACTGCATACCTTCCACCAACTTCATTTCGGTTTCGGTACCTTTTGCTTCTTCCACAGTAATAACACCTTCTTTCTTCACTTTTGCCATTGCTTCGGCAATCAGCTTTCCGATCTCTAAATCGTTGTTAGCCGAAATAGTTGCAACAGCTTCAATTTTTTTGTTGTCATCGCCAACAGATTTCGATTGCTTTTTCAAACTTTCGATAACTGCATCAACAGCTTTATCAATACCGCGTTTCAAATCCATTGGATTTGCACCTGCAGCAACGTTTTTCAAACCAGCTGTAACAATTGCCTGAGCCAATACAGTAGCAGTAGTTGTTCCATCACCCGCTACATCAGCAGTTTTAGAAGCAACTTCTTTTACCATTTGCGCGCCCATGTTCTCAATCGGGTGAGCCAATTCAATTTCTTTTGCAACTGTAACACCATCTTTAGTTACTTGCGGTGCTCCAAATTTTTTGTCGATAATTACATTACGACCTTTTGGTCCTAATGTAACTTTTACCGCGTTTGCCAAAGCGTCAACGCCTCTTTTGAGTGCATCGCGGGCTTCGAGGTTAAAGGTTATGTCTTTTGCCATTTTGTTTTTTGTTTTTGTTGTTAGATTAAATTAAAAGTTTCCGAAAATGTCATCCTGACGCATGATGAGGTATTCTTTTCCGTCAATGGTGATTTCGGTTCCTGAATATTTCCCGTAAAGAACATTATCGCCAGGTTTAACAGTCATAGGCTCTTCTTTTTTCTTGCCCGGACCAACTGCGATAACAGTTCCTTTTTGTGGTTTTTCCTGAGCAGTGTCAGGGATAATTAATCCTCCTGCAGTTTTTACTTCAGCCGGAGCGGGTTCTACTAAAACCCTGTCGCCTTGTGGTGTGAATTTTACTTTAGCCATTTTTGTTTTTGTTTATTTAGGTTAATTGTTGTTTTTATTTTTCGGAATCAGCATAGTCGAATATTGTGCCAATGCCTTTTCTCTCTTCTTTTCACGACATAATAGCAGTCGCGCAATGTATTAGACAAAAAATGTCAGAAGGTTTTGCGCCATCCTGACATTCTTTATTTTAAAATCGTTTTCTAATTACCACCCGTTCCTGCGTTAGTTCCGGTTGTTGTAGGTTGAGTCATCGGTCCGTTATTCTGTGGCATCAGTGGACTGTTACCATTCGGATTAACAGGTGCGGGAGGAGCTTCAGCGTTTTTCACTACTGATTCCTTATTTACAGGAGCTGAACCTGTGCCAGTAAATGCAGATGATGAAAGGCATAAAATTAAAAGCGCTCCGGCAAGTATCCAGGTAATTCGCTCAACCAACTCATTCTGGCGTTTCACCCCCATCACCTGGTTTGTAGAAGCAAAGTTGGATGCTATTCCTCCTCCCTTCGAATTCTGAACTAATACCACCAGTGTAAGCAGTACCGATACAATTGCAATTAATATGGAAATGAAGCTCATTTTATCTGTTTTTTTAGTTAATTAATTTCTTTATTTCTTCAATTCGGGCGGCAAAGAAAGCACTTTTTTCGGGATATACCAAAATCAGTTTTTCGTAGGCTTCAATGGCTTTGTTGTACGCGCCTTGTTTCTCGTAAATTTTGGCAAGTGTTTCTGTCACCATCGAATAATCATCGGTCACACTTTGCTTGGCCATATTAACAGGCGAAAAGAAATCGGCTTTTATTTTTCCGATTTTCGGTTCTTCAGTTATAAATCTTTCAATTAAATCCGTTCCTGTTTTCTTTTCTGAAGTTGTTTTTGGTAGTTCAGTTTGTTTCATCTTCAGCCAATCGGTGAAAGAATGTTTTTTTGTTGTGTCGAGGGTTGTTTCTTTTTTCGGTTCTTCAATTTTCTTCTCTTCCTTTTTTATTTCTGATTTCTGATTTTCTATTTTAGCATTCGCCTCCATCTCCTTTTCTGCGTTCGCTATATCCAGTTCCATCGAAGATTCAATAGCTTGTGTGGTGTACAATTCATCAAGCGTTTGAATTTGCTTTTTCATTTTCTCTACCTCGGGAAATAAAACTTCTTCGCCTTTTTCGTCATGCTGAACTTGTTTCAGCATCTCTTCCTTTTTCTCCTCAGTTTTTATTTCTTCTTTTTTAGTTTCAACTTTCTCAGCCATCTTCAGCTTTATCGCTTCAATTTCCGCCAAAGCTTTTTTGAGAATTTCATCCGAAGGATTTGTTTTTGTAACAATAATTTCTTTTTTCTCCTCTATTATTTCTTGTTTTGTTTCCAATTCTTGCACCACTTCTGTTTCGGAAATGTTTTCTTGCGAAGAAGTTTTCGAATAAATTAACTTGTGAAGCATTTTTCTGTCGCCAGCAAAAATTGAAGCAAGTTTCAATTGGTTGTTGTAGTGAATGCTGTTTATGTTGTGCAGATTTTTTGCGAGCAATAAATGTGCAGTTTGAAAATACGGAAACTCTTCTGCTACGTTCTCGAGATGCGGCAAAGTTTTCTCATCGAGTTTTTCGGGAGAAGAAATGTAGGATATGAATTCCTGTTTATTCATTTACCAGTCGCTTAAGGCGCGGTTAAAAATATCCTGCACTAGTTGGTCGGTAATATCTTTTATCAGTTGGTCTTCTACCGAAGATAAATTTTGTGAACTAGGAAAATCGGCATAACGAGAAAAAGAAGTTTCGAAATTTTTAGAGCCTTCTTTGGTATTGGTAAATTTTACGAAGACGGTAATAGTTAATCTGTTTGCCGAAGACTGGTCGTTGCTTTGCAGTGCGACAGGTGCAACAGCATAACCTGTAACTTGTCCTTCAAACTGAATTTCACCGCCTTTGTCAACCAGGTCAACTTTTCCCTGCGATTGCAAAATATCTTTCATCGCTTCGGTAAAAGTTTGGCTCACTGTTGGCTTTGCGAGCGATGCCTGATTCTGAAAATAAATAACAGTTGCAGTTTTCGCATCGGTAGTTGCTCCCGAAAATCCATAATTAATTTTGCAAGAAGAAAAAAGAAGTACAAAGTACAAAGTACAAAGTACAATGAACGGATTTGTGATTTGTGATTTGTGATTTGTGATTTGCATTTATTCTTTAATGTCGTATTCTAAAATCTTTCTGTACAAAGTTCGTTCCGAAATACCGAGTTCTTTTGCTGCGTGTTTTCTTTTTCCTTTAAATTTTTCGAGCGATTTCACAATCATTTCGGCTTCCATTTTCGCAAGAGTCTTCGGCTCTTCAACCATTATTTCGTGTTCTTCAATATCATCATTCTGTCCGTATCCGAGCTGAATGGTAGTTTCGGGTGAGCCTACTTCGCTGTATAGATTTTTAATTATCTGTGCGTTCTCGGGCTTGAAATCCTTTTTCAATTCCGAATCATTTTCAATTAAATCAACCACAATCTTTTTTAAATCGTTCATATCTTTTTTCAAATCGAAAAGAATCTTGTACAAAATATCGCGCTCGGTAAATTGTCCTTCGGGAGAAATGTTTTCGTTTTTGTTTACGTGTATCACTCCGGTTTGAATTTGCGGTAAATATTTCGAGAGTATCTCAGCGTTGATATCCCGCTTTTTTTCAATAATAGAAACTTGCTCAGTAATATTTTTCAGCTGGCGTACGTTTCCCTGCCAGTAATAGTTGGTGAGAGTTTTCTCTGCTTCAGCATCAAGTTTAATAGTCGGCATTTTATATTTCGCTGAAAAATCAGAAGCGAATTTGCGAAAGATTAAATGAATGTCTTGTTTTCTATCCCGAAGCGGAGGAACGATAATCGGAACAGTATTCAAACGGTAATATAAATCCTCTCGGAATTTTCCTTTTTCAATTGCGTTTTGCAAATTTACATTGGTAGCAGCAACCACACGTACATTGGTTTTCTGAACTTTTGATGAACCCACTTTTATGAATTCTCCTGTTTCCAAAACACGAAGTAAACGCGCCTGCGTTGCGTGAGGCATTTCGGCAACTTCATCCAGAAAAATTGTTCCGCCATCAGCAACTTCAAAATACCCTTTGCGCATTTCATTCGCACCAGTGAAAGAACCTTTTTCGTGACCGAATAGTTCAGAATCAATTGTTCCCTCTGGAATCGCACCGCAGTTTACGGCAATGTATTGTCCGTGTTTGCGCGAACTCAGTTGGTGAATGATTTGCGGAAAAACTTCTTTACCTGTTCCGCTTTCTCCGGTGATTAGAACACTCAAATCAGTTGGCGACACCTGCATGGCAATATCAATTGCACGGTCGAGCAGGGGAGAACTACCAATAATTCCGAAACGGTTTTTTATGTCTTGAATGTTCATGTTTTAAACAACTTTACCAATTAGTGTTGCAAGTGTGCAATCATCAGCTAGCACATTTACATAATCTCCTTTTTTATAATTCTCTCTTGGAAATACTACAACTGTATTTTGCGAATTTCGCCCATACAATTTGTCAGAAGATTTTTTTGAAACACCTTCAATCAAAACACGATGAACTTTTCCCAAACCTTGCTTTGTTCTTTCGGCAGAATGTTTTTGCTGAATAACAATTATATCCTGTAAACGCTTCAGCTTTACATCTTCTGCAACATCATCTTTGTATTTTTTATGCGCAAGTGTTCCGGGGCGTTCGCTGTAAGCAAACATGTAAGCAAATTCAAAGCGCACTTCGCTCATCAAAGAAATTGTGTCGGCATATTCTGCATCTGTTTCTCCGCAAAAGCCTGTGATGATGTCAGTAGAAATTCCGCAATCGGGAATTATTTTATGTATCGCTGCAATTCGTTCTAAATATTTTTCGCGCGAATAACCGCGGTTCATTCTTTCAAGCACTGTTGTGTTTCCACTCTGCACAGGCAGGTGAATGTAATTGCAAATGTTTTCGTGTTTCGCAATTGCGTAAAGCACATCATCCGTCATGTCCTGAGGATTGGAAGTAGAAAAACGAATTCTTAAATCGGGAGATACTTTTGCGACTTCTTGTAAAAGATTTGCAAACGTAAATGCGCTTTTAGTTTCATCATCGCTCAATTCTTTTTTTGCTTTTCCGCTCGCCCACAGGTAAGAATCCACATTTTGTCCTAGAAGTGTTACTTCGCGATAACCTTGTTCAAATAAATTTCTCGCTTCATTCAAAATGCTTTCAGGATCACGGCTGCGTTCTCTTCCGCGTGTGAAAGGCACCACACAAAACGAACACATGTTATCGCATCCGCGGGTGATGCTGATGAAAGCTGTAACACCATTTGAATCTAATCGAACAGGATTTATATCGGCATACGTTTCTTCGAGCGAAAGCAAAACATTTACTGCTTTTTGTCCGCCTTCTACGCTTTCAATCAGGTTTGGTAAATCGCGATAAGCATCAGGACCAACCACGATGTCAACTATTTTTTCCTGTTCAAGGAATTTTTCTTTCAATCGCTCGGCCATGCATCCCAAAACACCAATCATCAGTTTTGGATTTTTTCTTTTGATGGCGTTGTATTGTTTCAAGCGCGCGCGAATTCTTTGTTCAGCTCCATCGCGGATGGCACAGGTATTTATTAAAATCAAATCTGCTTCTCGGAAATCGGAAGTGGTGGAATAACCTTTACCCGAAAGAATGCTGGCTACAATTTCGCTGTCCGAAAAATTCATTGCGCAGCCGTAACTCTCCAAAAACATTTTCTTTTCTCCGAGAGTTTCCATAAGTAATGCTTCGCCTTGGCGAGATTCATCAATAACTTTATTTGGGTTAAAATCCATTTTTCTGAAAAGGGTAACAAAATTAATGAAAAAGCGGTGTGTGACAAAATGACACAGGTCAATTTGTCTGAAAAAAGGGCAAATTCAGCGATTGTTGAAAAAATGTTATATATATATTATATATATATAAGCGCCTAAACCGGTCGAAAGGATTTGGATATATCAAAACTAAATACTTTTCTTTGCAACCTTTTTACGAAAATCGGACTCATTAGTCCATTTCGTGGCAGTTTGAACAAATAATAAGGAAAGCAAAGAAAAAGCAGTATGGGAAAAAACTTATTTATCGTGGAGAGCCCTGCAAAGGCGAAAACTATTGAAGGATTTTTAGGAAAAGATTATACGGTGAAGTCGTCAATAGGACACATCCGCGATTTGGTACAGAAGGAAATGGGAGTTGATGTCGACAAAAACTTTGAACCGAAGTACGAAGTTCCGGCTGATAAGAAAAAGATTGTTGCCGAGCTTAAAAAACTCGCAGCATCATCCGAAATGGTTTGGTTGGCAACGGACGAAGACCGCGAAGGTGAAGCAATAAGCTGGCATTTGTTTGAAGCGCTCGGACTTTCGGCTAAAAAAACGAAGCGAATTACTTACGGAGAGATAACAAAAAGCGCAATTACAAATGCAATTTCTAATCCGCGCACGATTGATAAAAATTTAGTTGATGCACAACAGGCAAGACGCGTACTCGATAGATTAGTTGGCTACGAACTTTCTCCCATTCTCTGGAAAAAAGTTAAACCTTCGCTTTCCGCAGGTCGTGTGCAGAGTGTTGCGGTGAGATTAATTGTAGAACGCGAAAGAGAAATTCAGAATTTTAAATCAACATCTTCATACAAAGTTTCTGCGTTGTTTACTACTGAAGGAAAAGCGATATTGAAAGCTGAATTGGGCAAAAAATTTGCTACAAAAGATGAAGCAATGAGTTTCTTAAATAAATGTTTGAACGCAAACTTCAGCATTTCGAATTTAGAAATGAAGCCCGGAAAGAAAAGTCCGAGCGCACCGTTCACCACTTCCACACTTCAGCAGGAAGCGGGCCGTAAATTTGGTTACAGTGTGGCACAAACAATGCGCATAGCTCAAGGTTTGTACGAGCAAGGTAAAATAACTTACATGCGAACTGACAGTGTGAACTTATCGGGCACCGCAATCGGTCAGGCTACTGAAGAAATTAAAAGATTGTATGGCGAAAATTTTATAAAAGTTCGCCAGTATAAAACAAAAAGCAAAGGAGCGCAGGAAGCACACGAAGCAATTCGCCCAACTTATTTAAA
>Ga0247727_10018015_pt1 | contig 11169 bp, 9 predicted proteins | sample WisWelCaveWW1625_FD_202498 | JGI IMG/M metagenome (GOLD analysis project Ga0247727, IMG submission 202498) | Biofilm microbial communities from Wishing Well Cave, Virginia, United States - WW16-25 | ecosystem: Environmental > Aquatic > Deep subsurface > Groundwater > Cave microbial mat | place...
CCTTGTTCATCGTTGCCCAGGGCAAAGGTAGCGCCTGAGGTCCAATTCAATGCCGATCAGGAGAATGAACAACGTACAGTATCGGCAAGAGGCGGTGGGGGCGTTAGCTGGTTGCGCACTCTATTGGGGAAGCGGGGCGGGGTTGTCTGCCAGCTTGCGCATGTAAACGAGCAGATCAGCGAGATCGGCGTTATCCTGTACGCCGTTGAACACCATCTTGTTGCCGGGGATAGCGTCCGCCGGCCTGTGTAGGTAGTTGGCCAGCCGCTCCCAGGTCCATTCGCCGCCCTGGCCCTTCATGGCATCGGAATAGCGGGCCTCAAATCCGGGCGCTTGGGCCACCTTGCGACCCACAACGCCCCACAGATTGGGCCCGACTAGATGACGCCCGCCCTTGTCGGGCGTGTGACAGGCGGCACATTTCCTGAACGTATCTGCCCCGCTGTCCGGACTGGCCTTGGGCAGCTGGGCCAGCACCGCCTTGGCGTCAAAAGGGGCTGCCGCCTCAGTCGCCTTTGCTTTGACTTCCGTGACCGGCAGGTCCCATCCCGGTTTCGCGGCCCCGTGCTTCGGCAGGGCGATGTCGAGAACGGTCTTACCGCTCGCTATTACCAGCATCGCTGCAAGCACAGCGCCCGCGATCTTGTTGAGTTCGAAGCCGTCCATGCGGGTCGAAACGCCCCTAAGAGCAATGGCCGCCATCCGCCAGCGGCGGCCACTATAGGAATTCGATCCGGGCTTGCAACCGCACTGAAGTCCGTTCTAGGTGCTGGGCCCGAGGCGAATTGTCACTCGTAGCAAGGGCCCATGCAGCGCACCCTTATCGTCATCCCAGCCCGCATGCAGTCGACCCGGCTGCCCAACAAGCCGCTCGCCGACATCGGCGGGGAGCCGATGATCGTGCACGTGTGGCGGCGCGCCATGGCGGCCGGGGTGGGCCGCGTTGTCGTGGCGACCGATGCCGAGGCGGTCGTCGCGGCCGTTCGCAGGGCGGGCGGCGAAGCCATCATGACACGAGCAGATCACGTGTCGGGTTCGGATCGCGTGTTCGAGGCCGTTAACCGCATCGACCCCGAAGCCGAGTTCGAGATCATACTCAACCTGCAGGGCGACCTGCCGGCGATGGAGCCGGCCCTCGCTCGCCACTGCCTGGCCCCCCTAGCGGATCGGGGACCGCACATCGCCACCATCGCCGCGGAAATCGAGAATGACGCGGACCGCACCAACCCCAACGCGGTGAAGGTCGTGGGCTCGCCGACGGCGGTGCCGCGGCGGCTCAGAGCGCTGTATTTCACACGCGCCACGGCGCCGTGGGGCGAAGGCCCGCTTTACCATCATTTCGGCATGTACGCCTATCGCCGCTCCGCGCTGGAGCGCTTCGTCTCGCTCAAGCCCTCGCCCTTGGAAATGCGCGAACGGCTCGAGCAGCTGCGTGCGCTCGAGGACGGCATGCGCATCGACGTGACGCTCGTTGACACCATCCCGGTCGAGGTCAATACTCCAGAGGATCTCGATTTCGCCCGCCGCATCCTCGCCGGCTAGAGGCGCGCATCCAGCCCCAATGGCCGACCGCAAGATAAAGCCGCTTTCGCCGAAGTCGAAACGCTCGACGGCGCTGGAGCCAACGACCGCCCTGCGCGTGTCATACCAGGGCGAGCCCGGAGCCAACTCGCATCTGGCGTGTCGCGAGGCGTTCCCGGATCTCGAGGCGGCCGCCTGCGCCACGTTCGAAGACGCGCTCGCCGCCGTGAAGACCGGCGAGGCCCGGTATGCCATGATCCCGGTCGAGAACTCGGTGGCGGGACGGGTGGCCGACATCCACCACCTGCTGCCGGGCGCAGGGTTGCATATTGTCGGCGAGCATTTCCTGCGCGTACGCCACCAGCTGCTTGGGGCGCCGGGCACCTCGCTGCTGACCGTGAGGAAGGCGCTCTCGCATATGCAGGCGCTCGGCCAGTGCCGCAACACGCTGCGCAAGCTCGGTTTGCAGCCGGTGCCGGAGGCCGACACGGCCGGCTCCGCCCGCATCGTCGCGGAGGCCGGCGACCCGACGCTGGCGGCGATTGCCTCCTCGCTCGCAGCGGAAATCTACGGTCTCGAAATCCTCAAGCGCGATATCGAGGACGAGCAGCACAACACCACGCGGTTTCTCGTGCTGGCCAATAAACCGGGCGACACCAAAGCCGACGACGGGCCGATCGTCACGACATTCATCTTCCGCGTGCGCAACGTGCCGGCCGCGCTCTACAAGGCCATGGGCGGCTTTGCCACCAATGGTGTCAATATGACCAAGCTCGAAAGCTATCAGCTCGACGGTAGGTTCGTGGCCACCATGTTCTACGCCGACGTCGAGGGCCATCCGGACGACCCGCCCGTGGCGCGGGCGCTGGAGGAGCTTGGCTTTTTCTCCACCGAGCTGCACATCCTCGGCGCCTACAGGGCGAGCCCCTACCGGCAGAGGCCAACAGGGCAGGCGAACGGGCGTAGGTTGGGTCGAGCGAAGTGCTGACCCAACACGGTTCTGCCTGGCCCAGCGAGCGTTGGGTCTGCGCTTTGCTTGACCCAACCTACGATCGCCAGATCGGATTGCTCCAGGCGCGGCGGCCTTTGGCGTCGGTCACCGTGACGCGGAGCCAGCCGTCCTTTTCGAAGCATTCAAGCGGCAATGTGACCCGCTCCAGGTCCTGGCCGTGGCTGCAGCGGGAGCCGGTGCCGGAGCCGGCCACGGAAACCCAGGCGGCCGGCGAGCAGGCCACTTTCACCTTGCTGCCGCTGACGGCGATGTCGTGGATCTCGGGGCCCTGGCTCGAATAGTAGTCACCCCGCTGCAGCGCCTCCAACAGCAGCTCCGGCTCCAGCTTCTCGGCCTTCACCATCACCCAGCCGCCGGCGGCATCGGGCGACTTGAAATGCGCATCGTCGGCGGCGTAGGCGTTGAGGCGCCTGCCCGCCGCCAACACCTCCTCGAGTACGACAAGGCCGTCGCCGCGGTCGCACTCCACCGCGCAGCTGTGGTTGTAGATCTCGACCGCATGCGCCTCCGGGATCGACAGCGCATCCTCGGTCGTCAGTCCGTACCATTGCGGGTGCGCGATGCCGAGAAAGGCGCCGGCAGCGGCGGCTCTGCGGCACATGGACTGGATGCTCTCCCCGCTGGTCCATGGCGCATAGTCGAGCGGCAATCCCACGGCCAGGATGTGCCAGTCGTGCCCCTTCGCGGTGAGCGGGGCGTGCAGCTCCGCGCCGATCAGGGTCGTGAAGCTCCTGCTGCGCAGGCTGCGCGTGTCGGTGACCGGATAGTCATACACCGCCCAGAAGTGGTCGGTGAGGGCGAGGAAGTCGTAGCCTGCTCCCTTGTAGAAGTCGGCGACGGCTTCCGGGGTCAGCTTACCGTCGGAGCGGGTGGAATGGGTGTGCAGGTTGCCGCGCCAGAAACGCCCTGCGCGCGCAAAGGGTGCTGCTTTCATGTCCGCCTCCTTCTCGAGCGGAAGCCTCATGGTGATTGCACTTTACGGGCATGGACGACAAGCTAGCTGTTAGACCGTGCGGGGTTGAGATGCTGGAAGGCGCTAGCCATGGCGAGCGACATGGTTAAGGAAGGGTTGCCGAAAGGGGTGAGATCCTCCGGGTCTGATCCCCAACTGCGAGTGGTCGCGACCCCTGGCTTTCCGGGCTATACGCTCATCGACAGCGGCGACGGGCGCAAGCTGGAGCGCTTCGGGCGCTTCACGATCGAGCGGCCGGAGCAGCAAGCGTTGTGGCGGCCGGCGCTCGAGCCCGGCTTGTGGCTGCGGGCCGACGCAGCGTTCAAGGGCACCAACGCTGAGGAGGACAGCGAGGGCGGGCGCTGGCGCAAGAATACGCCGGTACCTGAGACGTGGCCCGTCCGGGTGCTCGGCATCACCATGCTGTGCCGCCTCACCGGCTTTCGCCATTTGGGCATTTTTCCCGAGCAACTGCCGCACTGGGAGTGGATGATCGAGTGGCTAAGTGGTGTGCGTGACGGGCCGTTTCGGGTCCTCAATCTCTTCGCCTACACGGGTGCCGCCTCGCTCCTGGCCGCCAAAGCCGGAGCCGAGGTGACGCACGTCGACGCCTCCCGCAAGGCGATTGCCTGGGCCAAGCAGAATCAGGCCGTCTCCAAGCTGGGTGCGGCGCCGATCCGCTGGATCCTCGATGACGTGCGCAAGTTTGTGGCGCGCGAAGTGCGGCGCGGCAACCGCTATCATCTCATCCTGATCGATCCGCCCAAGTTCGGTCGAGGGCCCGAGGGCGAGCTGTGGGATGTGTTCGCGCATTTGGCACCGCTCCTGCGCGATTGCGCGGCGCTGCGCGCGGCACAACGCTCCGCATTGGTGCTCACCACCTACGCCATCCGGGCGTCGGCGCTCACCATGGACGGTCTCATGCGCGACTGTCTTGCCGGGCGCCCGGGCACCGTCGAGAGCGGAGAGCTCGCCATCGTCGAAGAGGCGGGCGGGAGGCTGCTGCCGACCTCACTCTTTACCCGCTGGACCAGCAATGAAGGGGCGTCCTGAGGTGGCGCGCGGGGGCACGCGCGCCGTCACCAGCTTGCAGAACGAGCGGGTGAAGCTGATCCGCTCCCTGCACATGCGCAAGGTCCGGCGCGAGACTGGGCTGTTCCTGGCCGAGGGCGCCTCCGTGCTGGTCGCGGCCCGCGACGCCGGCTGGAAGCCGAGGATGCTCGTGTTCCTGTCCGGCGCAGCCGCCGGCATACAGCGCGAGCTGCTCGACTGGGCGCAAGGCGCGGGCGCGGAATGCCTTGAGGTGTCCGAGGCGGTGCTTGGTAAGCTCGCGGCCAGGGACAACCCCCAGACCATGCTCGGCGTCTTCGAGCAATGCTGGTCGCGAGCACCGGCGCCCGACAGCGTCCCGGATCACTACGTCTGGGTAGGGCTGGAGACGATACGCGATCCCGGCAACCTGGGAACCATCATTCGCACAGTCGATGCCGTTGGTGCCAGCGGCGTCTCGTTGATCGGCAACTGTGTCGATCCCTACTCCCGCGAGGCGGTGCGCGCCAGCATGGGCTCCGTTTTCAACGTGCCGCTGTCGCGCATGACGGTGGCGGAGTGCCTAGCCTGGATGGCGCGCTGGCCAGGTGACATTGCCGGCACACACTTGGGAGCAAGAGAGGATTTTCGCGCTCGCGGCTATCGCACGCCGACCCTTCTCCTCATGGGCAGCGAGGGGCCGGGGCTGTCGCCCGAGCTGAGCGCCGCCTGCACTCGGCTCGTCAGGATCCCAATGGCAGGCCGCCTCGATTCGCTCAACCTCGCGGTTGCCGCGGCGCTGATGCTGTACGAGATACGCAGCGAGAGGCTGCGATTGTGAGGCCTCGCGCCACCGTTGGCGATCTTGGTTGGCGAGGGGGTCATACGGGCTCCACTTGATTGATTCCCGCGTTGTACGTCAATCTCGGCTTCGAGCAGGTAAAGCGGGTTGTAGAGGTCTTCCACCCATCTCTGCCGATTTTGTAGCGCGGCGCGCGGCTTTTTTTGCCGTCACGGGGCCGTGGCTACCCCGTACCGGCGCCGCGGCAAGGCCAAAAAAACCCTCGCCCCGCTATTAGACCCCCGCTGCATCGCTGGCGATCTTGAATATCCGCAGTGGCGACGGGCCCCACTGCACACTGCAGTCACCGCGGCGGCGGCACGCCGTTCAGATTGTGCGGAACCGCCATCGGATCGTCGGAGCGGCGCGACTTGCCCTCGAAATAGGCGCCCTGCTCGATGGCCAGCTTTCTGTGGAACACGTCACCCTCGATATGGCTGGCGGCCTGAAATGCCACGCTGTTGCCCCGGATCGATCCCTGCACGCTGCCGCCTATCACGATCTCGTCGGCAAGAAGGTCGCCCACCACGCGCCCCTGCTCACCGATCACGATGCGCCCGGCGTGGACGTCGCCCTGGACATCGCCTTCGATCCGCACCTCGCCAGCCGTCTCCAAGTTGCCGGTAATAGCCAGATCGGGTCCGATGACGGAGACCACGCCGGCGGGCCGCCGCCTTCCGGCCTTCGGGTCAGCTAGCGGAGGTGGGCGATCGGCAACTGGAGGCAAGGCGCCCCTGTCAGGCTTTCTCGTAAACATCGTCAGGCTTCCTGGTGAGCATCAACAGCCCAATTCCGAAATTCAGAGCCGTTCCCCGCCCGTACCGCCGGCCGCCAATCACCTATTGGATCGGGAGAAACGCCACGTGGCGCCGTCTTATCACGGATCGCGTGGCTGGCCATAGCGGCTGTTGGACGTTGGTTTAGCGCCTTCCTTTCGTCGCTTTTGCACCCAATTCTGATTCGTGAACAGGAGTAAGCCGATCTCTCAAGAAGCCGGTTCCCGGCCCGTGGCCGGGTTGCAACCGTGCCGCGGGGCGGGAGCCTGTGCCAGGGGGCGGGCAAGCGAGGCTAGAGCGAGATCGTTCGTGATGGAAGCGGAGTCGCTTCCATCAGAGAACGTGAATCTCGCTCCAGACTCAAATGATAGAGCAGGATTCACGCATACGATGGAAGCGTACCAACGCTTCCATCTCATGCGATCCTGCTCTAGGACGTTTGGTCGTCGGGTCATGCGCGCAACGGTGGCGGCGTGGGATTGTCGACGGATCGAGAGCACAGTGTGACTAGGACCGGCGGGTCCAGAAACGCGGCCGCCTTATCGGCCGATCGGATGTCGGCAGCCCGCGCCGTTGGCAGGCCGCGGGCGATCAGGCTGATATTCTCGCTCCCGGCAAAGGTGATCGGCGGCTTGGTCCTTGCCACCATCGTGGTGATGGGCCTGCTCTATGTGCGGCTGCTGTACAGCCCCATGCCGTTCAATATTCTCGTCCGCCCCTTCGAGAGGGCAATCGCCGAGGAACTGGCGGGTCCCAGGGTACAGATCGAGCGTGTCGCCCTCGGCCTGAACGACAGGGGTCTATTTCAATTCGAACTCAAGAACGTGCGCGTCAGCGATGCGGGCGGCGAAACCCTGGTCGCAGCGCCGTCGGCTGCCGTGTCGTTGAGCCGCAAGGCGTTGCTCAGCGGGCGCATCGCGGTAGAAAGCCTGGACCTCATTTCCCCGCGCCTTGTGCTGTTCTACGCCGACGACGGCACACTCTCGCTCAAATTCTCACCGCTCGCGGGGGCAGGCGAGACCGAGGGCCCGAGGTCGCCACCCGCGCGCGCTTCCGTGCAACCGGCGCCCGCCACTGCGGCACCGCCCGAAGCCGATGGGATGTTGGGCCGCATCGACCTCGTCAAGGTGCTTTCCGAGGTATCCGCCCGGGCACGCCGCGGCGAGCACACCAGCGCCTATCTGCGCGAAATCGGATTGAGATCGGCGACCGTGATCATCGACAACGGCAAACGCAAAACCACCTGGCGTGTGCCGGAGTTCGACCTTGATCTCGATCACCGCCGCACGCGAAGCTCGGTCGCGGGACGCGCGAAGATTGAGTCGGTTGCCGGCCCTTGGGAACTCACTTTCCGCAGCTATCAACACGTCAACGCCAAGGCGCTGAACCTTTCGGTGGCGGTGCAGGGGTTGGTCCCGCGGGGATTGGCGCATGCATTTCCGCACCTGCTGGCCCTCGAGGGCTTTGATCTGCCGATCTCGGGCGATGCCCGGCTCGAGCTCTCCGGCACGGGCGAGATCCTCACCGGCAAAATCGTGATCGAGGCCGCAGCGGGCAACCTGGGATTGCCGGGCCCCTCGGAAACGCCAATGCGCATCGGAGGCGGGCGCATCGAGCTGACCTACAGCGGCGCCGCACGCAGCTTCGAGATCGGACCATCATCGCTTTCGTGGGGTGCCGGCCAGGTGCAATTCACCGGTGCCATCACCCACACCGCCCAAGGCACGCAAGGGCCGCGCTGGGGCTTCGAGGTGACGTCGACGGAGGGGTGGGTTGGCGGCGACACCGGCCAGCCGCTGCCAATTGATCAACTGACCGCAAGCGGCTTTCTGGCGCCGGAGCACGGGAGAATAGTGCTGCATCAGTTTGTGGTGCGGGCCGGCGGCACGGAGGTGAGCGCTGGGGGCGAGATGTCCGCTATCGGCGCAGGCATGCAGGCGCGCCTCGAGGGCAAGATCGGGGCCATGCCCGTTGGCCTGTTCAAGACCCTTTGGCCGGGTTGGCTCGCACCGGCGACGCGCAGTTGGGTCGCGCAGCGGCTCACGCGCGGCAACGTGCAAGGCGGTACTTTCAAGATTGTCCGCAACACCGGGTCGGCAAATGGTGAGTGGACGCCCGTGGCTGACGGCGATCGCATTGCGTTGACGCTCGAGGGGTCGCAACTCGAGTTCGCGTTGGTCGACGGGTGGCCAGCTCTCGATGTGCCCCGGGGGCTCCTGCGACTTGACGGACCGACGGTCGAATTCTCCGCTCCCGAGGCCATCATGGCGGCCGCCGATGGCCGCAAGTTCTTGCTCAAGGGAACCTTCACGGTCGATCTCAGCCAACCTTCGCCGCGCCGGGGAAATCTCGCGCTCAAGGGCCAGGGGCCGCTATCGCTGGCAATCGAGATATTGGAGCGAGAGGCACCCCGCCTGCTGCACAACACCGATCTTGCACTGACAGGCAGCGACGGCAAGATCGATGGCAGCCTCAACATCAGTCTGCCGCTGGCACCGCAACTGCAGCTCCAAGACGCCATTGTGGAGGGCCGCCTGCGTGTCAGCGACGCGAAGGTTCGCCAGGCCTTCGGCGCGCTGGATATGCAGGGTGTCAATGTAACCGTCGACATTTCCGCGAGCGCGGTCGAGGCCAAAGGCAAGTTTCTTGCCGGCAACGTACCCGCGACGGTGGGCTGGCAGTACGTGTACGGCGCCCCCGCAGACAAGCAGCCGCCGCTGCGCATTGCCGCCACCCTCTACGACAGTGAGCGCGCTGAGCTGGGGCTCGACCTCGATGACATAGTGCGGGGAGAAGTCGGGGCCGAGATAACCGTCGTCCAGGATGCTCAGGGCGGGCGGCATGTGCATGTGCGGGCCGATCTGACGAATGCGGAACTGACGCTGGAAAGCTTGGCCTGGCGCAAGCCGGTGGGCACGCGTGGCGTCTTCGAATTCGACCTTGTCAAGGGCGCGAAATACCCAATCGAGCTGCACAACGTTAGGCTGGACGGTGAGAACGTGGCGATTGCCGGCTGGATGGGGGCCGGGCAGGATTTTCGCGTCAAGGAGTACCGGTTTCCGCAATTCTCGCTCAACGTGGTGAGCAACTTCGAAACACAAGGCAAGCTGCGCCCCGACAATGTGTGGGAGGTAACCGCGAAGGGCGCGACCTATGACGGCAGGGACCTCTTCCGCTCCTTTTTCCTCAATCCCGCGGCTGAGAAGCCGGGCAAGAACCGTCCGGGCCTCGATCTGCGCGCGGAGTTCGACACTGTGCTGGGCTTTTTCGACACCTCCTTGCGCACCGTGCGGGTGTCGATGCAGAGGCGAGCCGGCAAGCTGACCCAGCTCGACGCGCGAGGCACGCTGGTCGAAGCCCGCGGCACATCGGCCGGCAACAAGCAACTCGAGGCTGGCGTCTACTCTGAATCTGGCCGGCCGCGGTTGTTGGTTGCGAAATCAAACGACGCGGGACAGACCTTCAAGCTGGTCGGCTTCCTTCCGCACGCCGTCGGAGGCGACATGAGCCTGGAGGTCAATCTCGACGGCAGGGGCGCGGCCGAAAGGACGGGGGAGCTGTCCGCGACGCGGTTCCACCTGCTGGGCGACGAAGTGGGGAGCTTTGCGGGCACAGAGCCGGGGGCGCGGCGCCGCAGCGTGCTGCGGGAGAAGGTCCCGTTCGATCTCCTGCGCATCCCGTTCTCGGTCGGCCACGGCCAGTTCGTGCTGAAGGACGCACGCCTCGAGGGTCCCGCGGCGAGCGCAACGGGGACCGGCAGGATCGACTTCAGGACGAAGCGCCTGCACGTGGTCGGAACGTTCACGCCGGTCGCCGGGCTGAACCAGATATTTCGCGATATCCCGCTTTTTGGAGACATCATAACCGGACCGAAGCGCGAAGGGATGTTTGCCTGGAACTTCCGGCTGCAGGGCGGATTGCAGAACCCGCAGATCGAATTCAATCCGCTCTCCGGCGTGGCGCCGGGCTTCACGCGCGAATTCTTCCCGATCATGCCCGAAGAACCGCGCGCTGTGCCCCGCAAGGGACCGAGTGGCAGCCGGCTCGAGCCGAGCTCGCGCGCATCGAGCTCGCCCGTGTCCGGACCCGGCGGCGTGCTCCCTCCGACGTCCGATGTCACCGACGGCTGGTTGTCGGAGACGGACAAGGCTGGCGCGAAGAAAAAAAATTGACGCGAGGCTGGCTGTCGTTGCTGCCGGCGCCCCATAACCTGCTTTTGATCATCGTTGGCAGCACGCGCCGCTAGGATGCTCGGCGACGTCCGCGTGCTTCTGGTCTGGCTGACCGACGCCGCGGGACGTCATCAGCAATTCGACCTGAGGAACCCGCCAGAAGGAGGATTGACGCCATGGCTGCCATCACCAGAACCGCAAATGCCCAATGGCAAGGGACCGGCAAGGAAGGCAAGGGAACGCTCACCACGAAGAGCGGCGTACTCTCCGTCACGCCTTACGGCTTCAACACCCGCTTCGGCGACACCAAGGGCACCAATCCGGAAGAGCTGATCGCGGCAGCGCATGCCGGCTGCTTCTCCATGGCGCTGGCCTTCGCCCTGACCGGGGCCGGCTTCACACCGACGAGCATTGCAACCTCGGCCGCGGTGACGATCGAGCCCGAGGGCGCGGGCTTCAAGATTTCGCGATCGGCGCTGGCGCTCGAGGCGAGCGTGCCCAACATCAGCCGCGAGCAATTCCAGAAGATCGCCGAGGGCGCCAAGGCCGGCTGTCCGGTCTCCAAGGTGCTCAATGCCGAGGTCACACTGGACTGGAAGCTCGTCTGAATTGAGCGGGAGAGCCGGTTGAAAATAGATCTTTCGGGTAAGACCGCCGTCGTCACCGGCTCCACTTCAGGGATCGGCAAAGCCACTGCCAAAGGTTTGGCAGCGGCGCGAGCGAACGTCGTCGTCAACGGCCGCAAGCAGGTGTCCGTCGATGCGGCCGTTCGGGCCATCAAGGCCGCCGGGCCGGGCGCAAGCGTGCGCGGCGTGGCGGCCGACGTCGGCACCGCGGCGGGCTGCGCGGCGCTGGTGAAGGCTGTG
>Ga0247727_10018016_pt1 | contig 11168 bp, 9 predicted proteins | sample WisWelCaveWW1625_FD_202498 | JGI IMG/M metagenome (GOLD analysis project Ga0247727, IMG submission 202498) | Biofilm microbial communities from Wishing Well Cave, Virginia, United States - WW16-25 | ecosystem: Environmental > Aquatic > Deep subsurface > Groundwater > Cave microbial mat | place...
CTTGATGGTCGGAACCTGGGTCGACTCGGTCGGCGGGATGGCGGTCGGGGCCGTGCCGCTCGTCTCCGCCGTGCTCTCCGCCGCCGCGCACCACGACCCGGGCACGAAGCTGCTCGGCTTCTTCGTGCGCAAGGAGCCGAAGGCGCACGGGCTCGGCCAGCAGATCGAGGGCGGCTTCGCGCCGGGTCAGACGGTCGCGCTGGTGGAGGACACCTGTACGACAGGCGGCTCGACGCTCCAGGCGCTGGACATCGTCGAGAAGGCCAAGGGCCGCGTCGCGCGCGTGCTCTGCCTCGTGGACCGCGACGAGGGCGCCACCGAGGCCTTCGCGGCGCGCGGCCTGCGTCTCGAGGCGCTGTTCACGCGGAAGGATCTGCCTGTCTAGATCCGGTGGCTGAACCTTCCGTGCAGCGAGCCGTCGAGCAGGCGCAGGAAGTCCCGGCCACGCAGGTGCACCACGTCCTCGTGGTCGCCGGCCTCGAAGTAGATCTCCGAGGACGCTTCGAGGGCGTCGTCGTATACCGTAGGAATGCGGTAGGGCCCGCCGATCGGCGGCATCGCGCCGCGCTCGCAGTCGTGGAACAGCTCGGCGATCTCGCGCTCCTTCGCCAGCTCGAGCTCGCGGTGGAGCTGCTGGTTGAGACGCGCGAGATCGACGCGGTGCGAGCCGGGCACGATGGCCATCACGTAGCCGCGCTCGTCCTCGAGCAGCACCGGCTTGGCGAGCCGCGCGGCGGGAACGTGCGCCTCGCGCGCGGTCTCGCGGCTGTTGCTCGAGTGCGGGTGCGGCAACACCTCGAAACGGACGCCCGAGGCTTCGAGGTACCACTGGAGTCGGCGTGCGATCGGCATGGGGTTCCTCCCGGTCCCCTCGTCGGGGTGAGACCGCGGGGAGCGAGAGGAGCGAGCGCAGCGCCTCGTCGGTGCGAGGGGTCGCCGGCAGGGCGCGCCTCAAGGTGTACCGCGCGCTTCGAGGAAGCGCACCAGCGCCAGCACGCTGCGACTCACCGGCACGTCCACAGCGTGCTGCGCGGCCAGCTCGACCACGGCGCCGGTGATGGCGTCGATCTCGGTGCGGCGGCCGGCGCGCAAATCCTGCAAGGTGGACGACTCGTGCGCGGCCGTCGGCGGGAGAAGGCGCGCGAAGAAGTCGTCGAGCCAGGCCTTCGCGCTCGGCCAGTGCGTGCGGTAGCCCGCGGCCTGCATCACCGCGAAGGTCTCGTGGGCCAGCGCCTCCATCACGCCACGCGCCTGCGCAGACGCGCCGAGCGCGCCGTAGCTCGCGCCCAGGATCGCGCCGAGCGGGTTCAGCGCCGCGTTGTAGAGCAGCTTCGCCCACAGATCCTCGGCGATCGCTGCCGTCGGCTCGCAGGGGATGCCGCCCTGTGCGATTGCGGCACACAGCGACGACACCTGTTCAGGGCCCTCGCCGAACAGGCTGCCCACGTGCACCGGCTCGGCGTGCACGGTGATGTCCACGTGATGGGGCGCGACGCGCCGGAAGCCGGTGATCACGCGCGCGTGAAAGACGCGCGCCGGCGGGAAGTGCGCCGTGAAGTGCGAAGCAAGGCCCCAGCCGTTCTGGCACAGCACGAGCCGCGTGGCCGCGCTGACGACGGCCGGCGCATCCGCCAGCGCCTGCGCTGCGGACGCGGAGTCGAAGGCCTTCGTCGCGACCAGTACGCAGTCGGCGGCGCCGCCCGGCAGCTCGGCGAGCGAGGGTGCCAGCTCGAGGCGCCCGGGCGCCGCGTACACCTCGCCGAAGATGCCCGTGCGCCGCAGCCCGTGCGCGCGCAGGGCGGCCGCGGACTCGGGCCGCGCCACGATGCGCACGCGCGAGCCGCCCGCGGCCAGCAGGGCGCTCGCGAGCCCGAGCCCGACGGCCCCCGCGCCGAACACGATCACATCGAGCTTCCCGCCCATGACCGCCGCATTGTAGAGTGGGCGCTCTTCGGAGGGTTCCATGAGTCTCAATCTCGGCTCCATCCTGATGGCCTCGGCGCAGGGCCGGCCCGCCCACGTGGCGATCCGGCTCGGCGCGCGCGCCCTCAGCTATGCGGCGCTCGATCGCGCGGCGCGCGGCGTGGCGGCGAGCCTGCGCGAGCGCGGCGTGCGGCCCGGCCAGGCCGTGGCGGTGATGGTCCCGAACGTGCCCGAGTTCACGATCGCCTACTTCGGGATCCTCTACGCGGGCTGCACGGTGGTGCCGCTCAACGTGCTGCTCTCGGCGCCCGAGGTCACGTACCACATCCAGGATTCGGAGGCGGTGCTGCTGATCGCGCACCCGCTGTTCCGCGAGCCCGCGAGCCTCGGCGCACAGGGAGCGGGTGTGTCGATCGCTTGGGCGGACGGCGGCGCGCCCGATGATTTGCCCGAGATGGCAGCAGGTGCTCCGCTCGCGGCGCTGCATCCGACCTCGCCCGACGACACCGCCGTGATCCTCTACACCTCGGGCACCACCGGCAAGCCGAAGGGCGCCGAGCTCACACACTCGAACCTGTTCGTGAACTGCGCCGTGGTGGTGCCGAAGCTGATCCCGATCGCGCCCGATCAGCACATCGCGCTCGCGACGCTGCCGCTGTTTCACTCCTTCGGGCAGACAGCGATCCAGAACGCCACGATCGCGAACGGCGGCACCTTCACGCTGCTGCCGCGCTTCAGCCCGGGCGAAGCCTTCGAGATCATGCAGCGCGACGCGGTCACGCTCTTCGCCGGCGTCCCCACCATGTACTTCGCGCTGCTGCACCACGAACAGGCACCGGCGCGCGTGCCGAGCCTGCGCTGGTGCATGGCGGGCGGCGCGCCGATGCCGGTCGAGGTGATGAAGGCCTTCGAGGACAAGTTCGGCGTCGAGATCTTCGAGGGCTACGGCCTGTCGGAGACCTCGCCGGTGGCGAGCTTCAACGTGCCGGGCCGCACGCGCACGCCGGGCTCGATCGGCTACCCTGTGTGGGGCGTCGAGATGGCAATCCTCGACGACAAGGACCAGGAGCTGCCCGACGGCGAGCGCGGCGAGATCGCCATTCGCGGCCACAACATCATGAAGGGCTACTGGAAGCGCGCCGAGGCCACGGCCGAGACCATGCGCAGCGGCTGGTTCCACTCCGGCGACATCGGCATCCGCGACCCGAACGGCAGCTACCGCATCGTCGATCGAGTGAAGGACATGATCATCCGCGGCGGCTTCAACGTGTACCCGCGCGAGGTCGAGGAGGTGCTCTACGCGCACCCGGCGGTGGTCGAGGCGGCGGTGATCGGGGTTCCGCACCCGAGCCACGGCGAGGAGGTGAAGGCGGTGCTGGCGCTGGCGAAGGGGCAGCAGGCGACGGCGGAAGAGATCATCGCCTGGTGCAAGGAGCGCCTCGCGGCCTACAAGTACCCGCGCATCGTGGACTTCGTGGATGCGCTGCCGAAGGGGCCGACCGGGAAGATCCTGAAGCGCGAGCTGCGCTAGGCGTCCAGGAACGAGAAGAGCCGCGGCGATCTCGCGACCGCCGCGGCCCCCAGCTCCCCCCGGAACCTAGTCGCCCTCCTCCTCGTCAGCGTCTTCGTCGTCGTCGTTCTCGTCGTGCTCGACCTCGACCTCGGCCGCGGTGAGCGCGCCGGCGGCGTCCTCGAGCACGTCGATCTCGACGAATACCGGGCCAGCGGCGAGCTGCGCAGCCACCGCGTCGCAGGTCACCTCCTCGAACTCCGTGAGGTCGTTCAGCGTCACCGTGACGCCGAGCGCGGTGATCGAGCCGGGCACACCGAGCGTCGGGCAGGTCAGCGCGTCGAGGAAGGCCTGCACCTCCTGCTCCGGGATGCCGGGCGTCTCGTCCTCGCCGTCTTCGATGCCGTCGTCGTCGCTGTCCACATCGAGCGGGTCGCAGTGCTCCACGACTTCTTCGCCGTCGCTCACCGAGTCGTCGTCGCTGTCCGCGTCGTTCATCAACGTGCCGAGCTGCCGGCGCTCGCGGCAGTCGCTGAGCCCGTCGCCGTCGAGGTCGCCCGCGCCGGTCTCCTGGAACAGGGTCTCTGCACTTGCGCAGCTCTTGCCCTTGGACTTCGCAGTGGCTGCCGTCGGGGCAGCGGCGGCCAGCGCGAGCAGCGCCAGCCAGAGAATCGTCGAATGCAGAGGTACCGAGTGCATCGGGGGCTCCTTCTTCACTACGAGAGCCTCATCGGGCGCGCGGCGGAGCGCCCGGGTGACGTGGCTCACGGCGAGGAGCCGGCAGCTACAGCCGGTTCACCACGAACTGCCCGCCCTTCACGATCGCGGTGAGATGCTTCTCGGGCTCGGCGAGCAGCGCGAGGTTCGCGAGCGGGTCGCCATCGACGACCAGCAGGTCGGCGAGCGCGCCGGGCGCGATCACACCCAGCTCGCCGGTCCGATTCAGAATCTCGGCGTTCGTGACGGTGGCCGAACGGATCACCTCGGCCGGTGAGAGGACGCGCGCGCGGATCTCGAACTCGCGGCTCTGCTGGTCGTGCGTCTCACCGAGCAGGTCGGTGCCGAAGCCCATCGGCACGCCCGCGGCGCGCGCGATCTCGAGCGAGGCGAGGCCCTGGTCGAGCACGTCCTTCACCTTGGCCTGGCTGACGGCCGGGAAGCCGAGCTTGCGGCCCAGCTCGTCGATCGCGAAGTAGGTGACGAGCGTCGGCACCAGGTACGCGCCCTTCGCGCGCATGTGCTCGGCCGTGGCGGCGTCGATCAGGTTGCCGTGCTCGATCGTGCGCACGCCGGCATCGACGGCGCGTCGGATCGCCTCGGGCGTGTAGGCGTGCGCCATCGCGTAGGTGCGCCAGCCCTCGGCCTCTTCGACGATGGCGCGCATCTCCTCGGCCGAGTACTGGAGGTTCCAGATCGGGTCGGAGGGCGAGGCCACACCGCCGGACGCCATGATCTTCACCTGCGTGGCGCCGCGGCGCAGCTCTTCTCGCGCGGCCTTGCGCACGGCCGGCACGCCGTCGGCCACGTGGGAGAAGGGTGTCGAGTGGATCTGGCAGGCGCACAGTCGCGGCGCGTCCTCGCGCGGCGTGAAGTCGCCGTGGCCGCCGGTCTGGCTGAGCACGCGGCCCGAGTAGAAGAGGCGCGGGCCAACGACCAGGCCGCGCTCGATCGCCTGTGCGAGCCCGTAGTCGGCGCCGCCTGCATCGCGCACGGTCGTGAAGCCGCGCCGCAGCATGCGTTCGAGGATTCGACCCGCCTCGTGGGCCACCAGCGTGACCGGCCGGCTCGTCATGGCCGCGAGGTTCATGCTCGTGATCACGCAGTGCACGTGCGCGTCGATCAGGCCGGGCATCAGCGTGCGGCCGGCTAGATCGATGCGGCTGGCGCCGGCCGAGCGCAGCGTGTCGCCTCCCACCTCGACGATGCGCTCACCCTCGACCAGCACCGAGGCGCCGCCCTGCAGCACGCCCGCTGCTGCGTCGAGCAGCCTCGCGTTCTCGAACAGGAGCTGCGCCATGGGAACCTCCGCGCCGATCCTACCGCGGCGTCTCCTCGCGGACTCGCACCGCCGGCAGGCGCAGCCGCCAGACGATCGCTGCGAGGCGCAGCGCCGCGACCACAGCCATGCCGGCGAGCGCGGAGCTCGTGCGCTCGACGCCGAACGCCTGCAGCGCGAGGTACGCGGTCGCGCCGGCGATCGCCGCCGTCGCGTAGAGCGTGTCCATCGGCCCGAACAGGAGCGGCACCTCGTTGCAGAGCACGTCGCGCAGCACGCCGCCCGCGGTGCCCGTGATCGCGCCCATCACGACCACCGCTACGCCCGGCAGGCCCTGCTGCTCGGCCACCTGCGCGCCGCTGATCGTGAAGAAGGCGAGGCCGAGCGCGTCGGCGATCAGCAGCAGCGAGTCCGGCGGCCGGCGGAAGTGGACATAGACGAGGGTCCCCGCGGCGCCGGCGACGATCACCCAGAGGTAGGCCGGGTCGGCGACCCAGAAGATGGGGTGGCGGTCGAGCAGCAGATCGCGCAGCGTCCCGCCGCCGATCGCGGTCACCACGGCGATCACGCCGACGCCGATCCAGTCGAAGCGCTTCCGGCCCGCCGCGAGCGCGCCGCTGGCCGCGAACACCGCGACACCGACCAGGCTGAGCGCGTAGAGGATCATGCCGTGCGCCCGGCGCGCTCCTTCATCAGCTCGAGGTAGCGCCCGGCCTTGATCGAGACGAAGATCGCGTCGGACTCCGCGCACAATCGCTCGCCTGCGTGCAGCGTGCCGTGTACGAAGATCTTGCGGCCCTCGACCTGCGTGATCTTCGCGCGGAACACCACCTCGCTGTGCAGCGGCGTCGGCGTGCGGTAGACGACGTTCAACGTGCCGGTCATGCCGGGCGCGCCGCTGAAGGTCTCGGCGTAGCCGAGCACCTCGTCGAAGGCGGCCGCCACGTAGCCGCCGTGCACGCAGCCCGGCGGCCCCTCGTAGGCCGAGCCGAACACCACGCGCGCGGTGACGTTGCCGTCGTCATCGGCCTCGACGTGAATGGGCGGCGCAAGCGGGTTGCTGCGGCCGATCAGCGGGCTGTAGTCGAAGTGGCCGCCGCCCTGCGCCTCGCTGTCTTCCTGACCGGCATCGGCGAGCGCGCTCTCGGAGAAGCCGACATAGCGCTCGCGGCGCGGATGCGTGCCGAGGTGCTCTGCGTAGTCTTCGAGGCGCGCTGCCGCCACGTCGAGCTCGGCCTGCGGTGCGTCGCTGGTGGTGAGGCGCTCGATCACGCGGCGCATCGCGTCGGCGAGCCGCCGGCGCGCGGCCCACACGCTCGAGACGGGGTGCTGCGCCGCCTCCCAGCGACGGCGGAAGAAGCGGCGCGCCGGGTCGTTGCTCGCGCTCACGCCCGATTCCCGAAGGCGCCGAGGATCGCGTCCACGTTCTCGCGCACGCGCTCGGGCCGGACGCCGACGCTCGGCGGGTAGAAGAGCGGATCCTCCGTGATCCCCTTCCACTGCGCGAGGCGATCCTGCGCCTCGTCGGGCGTGCAGGCGATCGCGATCTCGTCCACCAAGGAGTCCGGGATCGCATCGGCCATCGCCTTCGTGTCGAGCTTGCGCAGCGCCGCACGGCAGGCCTCGCCGACGTGGCGGAGGCCGTGGAGGTCGAGGATCGAGTGATAGAGCTGCGTGGTGTAGTAGAAGCCGATCTGCCCCTTCGCCTCGCGCACGGCCTGCTCGTGGGTCGGTGCGAGCGAGGTCAGCACGTAGGGCGCGAGCAGGCAGGAGCTCTCGGGTCGCCCCGTCTCCTGCTCGCCCGCGCGCAGGCCCGGCAGCGTCACCTCGCGGTGCCAGCGGCGCGTCGCGATCGGGTGGCCGACCAGACCGTCGGCCACGGCGCCGGCCGCGCGGATCATCCCGCGGTTCACCGCGGCGATCCAGATGGGGACGCGCGGCCGCACTGCGCCGGGCCGCGCGAAGATCGGAACCGAGAGCTTCCAGAACTCGCCCTCGAAGCGGAGGCCGCCGCCCTTCTGCGCGTCGAAGGCCGCATGCAGCAGCTTCACCAGCTCGCGCATGCGCGCGGCGGGCCGGTCGAAGCGCACGCCGTACCAGTCTTCGTTCATGCGCCGCGTCGCCGAGCCGAGCCCGAGCACCATGCGGCCGCCCGACAGCTCGTCGAGGTCCATCGCCGCGCTCGCGTGCAGCAGCGGCGTGCGGGTGAAGGCGTTCGCGATCGCGGTGCCGATGCGGATGCGCGAGGTCTGCGCCGCGATCGCGGCGAGCGGCACGTAGCCGTGGCGATTGAAGAACTCGATCGTGTAGACGCCGTCGAAGCCCGCCCGCTCGGCGCGCACGCCGAGCGCAACGTCGCCGGCGACGGAGCCGCTCATCAGGATCAGTCCAGGTCGCATGGCGGCCTACGGTAGCGTCGGGCCCGTCGCGCGCCTCCGCGTCCCCGTCGCCGGGACTCGCTAGGCTCGCGCGCCGGCATGACGAACGACGAGAAGCCGCTGCTCGAGCGACTGCGCGCCATGGTCGGCGTCGCGAACCCACCCGACGTGGCGCGCGATGCTGTGAACGCCGGGATGATTCGCCACTGGTGCGACGCCATGGCGGACGCGAACCCGGTCTACACGGATCCGGACCGGGCGGCGAAGTCGATCCATGGCGGCATCGTGGCGCCGCCGGCGATGCTGAACGCGTGGACCATGCCGGGGCTGCCGGGTCGGCGCGGCTCCGACCCGAGCATGAGCCCGATGCGCACGCTCGACGCGGCGGGCTTCACGTCGGTGATCGCGACGAACAGCGAGCACGAGTACGTGCGCTACCTGCGGCCCGGCGACCTCCTGCACGGGCACAACGAGCTGGTGGACGTGTCGGACGAGAAGCAGACCGCGCTCGGGCTCGGCCACTTCGTGACCTCACGGACGAGCTACCGCACGCAGGACGGCCAGGAGGTCGGGCGGATGTTCTTCCGCCTGCTGAAGTTTCAGCCTGGGACGGCGCGAGCCGCGCCGCCGGCCGCCGCCGCCGCGCCCGCCCGCGAGCTGCCGCCCCGCCCGCCGCGCCGCGAGACGACGCTGCGCGCCGCCGAGGTGAGGGCTGGCGACGCCCTCGCGCCCTGCCCGGTGCCGATCACGACGACGCTGATCGTCGCCGGCGCGATCGCCTCGCGCGACTACCAGGACGTGCACCACGACAAGGGCGCCGCGATCCGCCGCGGCACGCCCGACATCTTCATGAACATCCTCACCTCGTCGGGCCTGGTCGCGCGCTACGTCACGGACTGGGCAGGGCCCGAGGCGCTGCTCACGGCGCTGCGCATCCGGCTCGGCGCGCCGAACCATCCGGGCGACACGCTGCTGCTCGAGGGGCGCGTCGCGAAGGCGAAGGGCGGGCGCATCGAGGTCGCGCTGCGCGGCGCGAACCGGCTCGGCGACCACGTGACGGGCACGGTCCTGCTGACGCTGCCCGTGTAGGATCGCAGCATGTCGCTCGTGCTCCGTACACAGCATGCCTTCGCCGACAGAGTGCGCCGCCGTGGCGTGGGCTACGCGCGCTCCGGTCGCGTGGAGATCCGGACAGGAGGCGGCGACTCCCTGCTCGCCGACGTGGAGGGCAGCGAGGGCGAGCCTTATCGCGTTCGCCTGCTGCGCGACGGCGGAGGCAAGCAGCCTGGCCTCGGCGTGAGCTGCACCTGCCCCCACTATGAGGGTGGCGAGCTGTGCAAGCACATCTGGGCCGTGATCCTGAGTGTCGAGAGCAGCGGTTGGGCCGATCCGCTGCTGCGCGGCGCACCGGCGCGGGTTCGCGTCATTTCGCTCGATTCAGCGGACGCATGGGATGACGTCGAGGAAGAAGAGGACGAGCCCGTCCCTTCGCCGCCGCCCGCTCGTGCCGCGCGCCGCGCGAGCGGTGCATGGCGCGCACGCCTGGCCGCGCTCGCGTCGAATGCAAGCTCTCCCGGAGACGGCGCCCCGCTCCTCGCGACTTCGCGGTACGACCTCTGCTACGGCATCGAGATCGACCACAGCCTTCGCGCAGGCGATCTCGTGCTCGGCGTCTACACGCGGCGGCGCCTGCGCGACGGCAGCCTCGGCGTCCCCAGCCCGCATCGGCCGAGCGCCGGGGATGCCACGCGCGCCGAGACGGCCGGCGAGGCGCGCGCACTCGAGCTGCTCGCCGAACTCGTCGAGCGCCAGCGCTACACCGGGATCTACCACGGGTCTTCCGGCGTCCGGGTGCCGGGTGCCCTACACGAGCCGCTGCTCACGCTGCTCACCGCAACGGGTCGGCTCGCGGTCACCGAGGCGGTCAGCGGCTGGGGCCAACCGCAGCTCGCCTGGCTCACGCTCGACTCCGGTGCGGCGTTCGAGCTGCGCCTCGCGCTCACGCGTGCGGATGGCGCCTTCGAGCTGCGCGGCCACTTCGAACGCGAGGGCGAGACGCTCGCGCTCGACTCCGTGCGGCTCTCCCTCGCGACCGGCTTCATCGTGCACGGCGCCATGCTCTCGCGCGCCGCTCTCGGCCGCGACGTGCGCTGGCTCAAGGAAGCGCGGGCCGGCCTGCGTGTGCCCGCGCGCGAGGTCGATGCGTTCGTGGCAGCGCTGCTGGCGACGCCGGGAGTTCCGCCCGTCGAGCTACCGAGTGAGCTGGGCTTCCACGAGCATACGGGCGCACCGACTCCGCGCCTGCGCTTCGCACGCATCGCCGAGACCGGCGCGACCCCGCTGCCTGCGCGGCTCGACTTCCTGTACGGCGCGGCCGAGGTCGCAGCGAGCGACCGCGCGGCGCGCGTCTTCGAGCCCGAGGCGCGCGTGATCCACACGCGCGACCGCGCTGCGGAGGACGCGGCCGTCGTGCTCGTCGCGAGCCTCGGCTTCGTGCGCGCGAATGCAGCGGGCTGGGTGCCTGAAGGCGCGCCCCAGCTCCAGCTCCCGCCGCGTGCATTCGAGGCCGCGGTGAGCGAGCTGCTCGACAAGGGCTGGCTCGTCGAGGCCGACGGCCGCCCGCTACGCCGTGCGGGCCGCTCCTGGGCGTCCGTCCGCTCTGGAATCGACTTCTTCGAAGTCGATGGCGGCATCGACTTCGCCGGCGAGACCGCTCCCTTCCCGGCGCTGCTCGCCGCAGCGCGCGAGGGTTCGCGCTTCGTGCGCCTCGGCGACGGCTCGCGCGGCCTGCTCCCACGCGACTGGCTCGCGCGCTCCGGCGCGCTCGCGGACTTCGCCGAGGCCGAGGGCGATCAGCTGCGCTTCGCGCGCAGCCAGGCCGTCCTGCTCGACGTCTGGCTCGACGCGCAGCAGCAAGTAAAGGTCGACCGCAGCTTCGCCGCGCTGCGCAAGAAGCTCGCATGCTTCTCCGGGATCGAGCCCATCCCCGAGCCGGCCGGCTTCGTGGGCACGCTGCGCGGCTACCAACGCGAGGGCCTCGGATGGCTCGAGTTTCTGCGCGAGTTCGGCCTCGGCGGCTGCCTGGCCGACGACATGGGTCTCGGCAAGACCGTGCAGGTGCTCGCGCTGCTCGTCGCGCGCAAGGCCGCGCGCGGAGGGAGCGCGCGTCCCTCGCTGGTGGTGGCGCCGCGCAGCGTCGTCCACAACTGGCGCGACGAAGCGCAGCACTTCGCGCCCGACCTCGCGCTGCTCGACTACAGCGGCAGCGAGCGCGCCGCGCTGCGCGAGCAGATCGGCGCGCACGACCTCGTGCTCACCACCTACGGCACACTGCGCCGCGACGTCGAGACGCTCGCCGAGA
>Ga0247727_10018017_pt1 | contig 11168 bp, 11 predicted proteins | sample WisWelCaveWW1625_FD_202498 | JGI IMG/M metagenome (GOLD analysis project Ga0247727, IMG submission 202498) | Biofilm microbial communities from Wishing Well Cave, Virginia, United States - WW16-25 | ecosystem: Environmental > Aquatic > Deep subsurface > Groundwater > Cave microbial mat | place...
AAAAACTAGCGCTTTAAAAACTGACCGCAATCAAACGAATCAAATACAGTTTGAAAAGCTCAGGCGGAATAACAAGGTGGGGAATTATAATCCGGCCAAAGTGGGGAATTTTATGCCGGCATTAACAAAAGAAACCAAGTCTTGGGTAAAGTACGCGCCCGTCGATAAAAATAGACCAACGTTGGCACATCGTCTTCGCGATTACGGTTTTATACAGCAACCATATTTTTGCGATTTAGGGCAATGGCGTCTTGGCTTATTCAAGAGCTCACGTCTTTATTTCGCAGATTTCGCGAAGAAAGGCTATGACAAAAGCAAAATTCCAGGGGTCTTATATTTGGCACTCTGCTCGAACGAAAGTAAGGAAGGATTGGTTGTTAGATTATGGGATTCGCCATATTATGCAATGAATGGCTTCAGTCCCGCTCACGTAGCTGCGGATCCGTTTATTGGTTTAGCTTATCGTTCTAAAAAACTAAATACACGACGTTTTGTTATTAATTTGGAAAAGTTTGAAATCGATAAATCTGAGGCGGCAAGACGCACACCAGACTTTGCTGAATCTCTTCTATTGGATGCGACTCAAGAGTATACAGCAAGCTTCGAGCTCATTGGTGGAGGACGAATCAGTAACGCATATGAGCCTTTTTCTGATGATAAAAAATGGGGAAAGATTCTTAAATACAATCCCGAGAAGTTGATTAAAGAAAATGATCTACCGCCTGTTTATATTCCTTGGAACATAAGCTTAAAAGAAGGTCTCGGAATTGTTCTGCGATATTTTCATCCGATACCTATATGGTTTAGAAGCCGTCTCGAATTAAGTGCTATTCAATTAGGACTTGGCCGTCATATTGAATATAGCGGAAAGAGTCATGATGATTCATGTTTGTCGGTATCTTGGCCACGTGTTAACAGGTTTGAAGCAATGGTTCTACTGCTTAATTACTACTCATGGTTTAGGAGATGCGTGAATAAAGAACGCATTGATCTAATCGCAAAAACGGATGAACCGATTACAAAAACCTCCAAATAACCTTCTTAACAAGCCTTTGCTTGAGATTACTCATGCAAAGGCAAGCGAGGAATTGTCATGAAACAATGTTTCTTTTGCGCGACAAAAATCCATGAATATGCAAAGACCTGCGGACATTGCTGGAATTCGCAGCCGAGTCAAAAAGAAATCGATCGTGAATACAGAAAAATTGCGGCTAGCTATGCTCGCGTCAACATGTTAATCAATCCCCTCTTCTGTTAATGATAATGTTTTGGCTAGTGGTGATAACGTTATTTTTTTCGGCTGCATTATTCACAAACTTGTGGGACAGGCTGCCAAGCCTGTCACCGGTTCGGGATTTTATACAGCGCATAAATAGTGCAGGTTCAGAATTTTTTGTTTTAATAATACTCTTCGCTCCGATTTTCATAATTTTTTGGATCAAGACAAGCGTATTTGGAAAATATTTAGCTAAAGCCGTATTTGAAGATGCAGTTAAAATTGATCATGCTCTACATGAGAACCTGAAAAACCGAAAGGGCAAGACTTTAATTCGGCCGTTAGTGGTCCTGGGTGTTCTTATTATTTTGGCAATCTCCAATCCTTCCACGCAAGAATTTCAAGCGTATTATGTACAAAAGGAAAAAGCTACTATCGAGCTAAAGGATGTGAATCGAACTAATTTGATTATCTGTTCTTGGTATCAAATCGAGGGTACAGACAAGACGTATTGGGGAGTTTTAGGAAATTTCTTTCCGTGAGAATAAATTTTCGATGAAAGGAGTAACCATGTTACGCGCGGAGCTTAAACAAGCCGCTAAGGTTTGGCCAATGATTTCCAGCATTGTATCCGTTCCGCGCACCGAAGAGGAATAGGCGCGCGCGGTCGCCTTGCTGGATGTGAAGTGTTTTTGTAAGAACACCCTGCCAAATTAATCTGCCGCAAAGAATACTCTATAACTGGTTGGCCCTAACTTTATGTTGGCCGTATTTACTTTTCTTCGCAGAAACTTTTCGCTTTGGCTTTCGGGTTCGTTTATTGACCGCGCGCGTGGAGGCCTCCAGCACGGTAATGCCAACCAGTTGTTTGTCGCGATAGCGAAACAATATCCCGTCATCCGTCATTTTGGAATCCGTCGCCTGTTGCGGGCGCTGGAAGCTGATGTACAGCACATCCGCTTCCTTGTCATAGTCAATCCAAAATCGTTGTGCGGGGAAGTCAATGAGAAAGGGAACGGCTTGAAAAACCGAACTGGGCATAAGGGAAGTTAAAATTTTTTCCATATTATTTTCTTTCGATCAAGCTTACCGGTGAAGTAAGCGGTGATAATGAAGCCGTCGTTTTTTGATAACTGCCGATACACCACCATCAAATATCTTTTGTGGCCGTAACTGCGCGCGGCAATAAGAGAGCCGTTATAGCCGCGCAGGATCATTTCCGGCCTCTCAATGGTTTCTAAAACTTCGTCGTAGTAGCCCGCTAAATCGTCATGCGTTTCAACGATATGAAACCATCGCTCCGAGGTAAGTCGGATTGGCACACCTTCATAGGAAAAGGCAAAGTCCATTTCTTGAATATAATAAAAAATGCAACAAATGCAAATTTAAACACGGAAGCATTTCGTTCAGTTTGATTTTCTCACTTGTAGTGATCCATTGGATTACAACCTGTCAAGCTTGGTAACCCGCCCCAACACCGCGCCTTTTCCAACGCCTCCCAAAGGAACGATGTCGGATAGATTTTAGTAAACATGAATGCCCTTTTCGACGAGAAAAAGAAAAGGCTGTCGCAAGCCAAGCTCGTCTGCCCGTCGCCAAATATCAAAGGCTTTATCGCCGGTCGCAAGCACTTCGCCCTTATGAACGACGATCCATTCATCGGGATATTTTTCCACAAGTTCCGGCGAGTGATCAAAAACCCATTGCTGGTCGCGCAGATATTGGCGCGACAGTCTCGGCGGGCGCGTTCTGTCGGGCTTGATTTTAACTTTCGGCATAGTGGCGCCTTTATAAATTGGTCAAACGCAAAGTTTTGTCTTCACAACGCTTTGGAAAGATAATAAATTCCGCCTCAAATCGCAATCTGCAATTTGCTATTTCTCCTGCCAAACGAAACTTGACTTTGGGCGGAATCCGGCGTATCTTTTTAACACAAATTAAAATGTCGTTGCGTCGTCGCAGGCAGAAAAACGTAGCGCAGTCATTACGGGCCGGAAGAAAAAAGAAGCACTCGCTCACGGAATTAGAACAGCTCACGGAAATGAAAGCCATGAAGTTTTTTCCGTGAGAGTTCAATTCCGTGAGCTAAATTTTAGCTTTATAGTGGCTAATTGCAAGCGCTACTCACATACGCCTGCGACGTTTCATTATGTCAATCGGTGTTCACATGGAAATGCCTTTTTCAAACCGCGCACGGAAGCGCCGCCACTTCCAAATCACGCTCTCTTGCTTTTTGCTGTTTGCTCTTTGCCGTTTGTCGTTCCCCCAAAACACGCCCGCCAACGATGATTTTCTGTACGCGCAAAAACTGTTCAACGACGGCTATTACGATCTCAGCATCTCGCAACTGCGCTTGTTCATGCAACGCTATCCCGATGCGCAGCAAGTTGCCGATGCGTGGCGCTTGACCGGCGAAGCCAATTTCGCGTTGAAAAAATTCGTTGCCGCACGTGAAGCCTTCGAGACGCTTGAAATTCGTTATCCGGCGCATCCCACCATTGAAACAGCGCGACTCCGCATCGCTGAATGTTTTGCCAAGCAGAATGATCACAAAAGCGCGGCGCTCACGTATCAGCGTTTTGTGCTGCTGCATCCGAAAAGCGGCAAAGCGCCGGAAGCGCAATTTCGCAGCGCCGAGTTGTGGCTGCGTATCGGTGAGGCCGAGAAAGCGCGCGAGATGTTGTATAAATTATTGGAAGATTATTCCGGCAGCGACTATCGTTTGCCCAGCCATCTTTTGCTCGTGCAATCTTTCGAAAATTCCGGCGACAGCAAACGGGCGTTGGATGAAGCCGAGCGCCTGCTGCGCACTTTTCCGCAAAATGATTTGACGCCGCAGGCTTATTTTATCCGCGCGCGTTTGCAAGAGCAGCTCGGCCAATTTCAGCTTGCCGAAACAAGTTACCAAGAATTGGTTTCACGTTTTGCGCCCGCCGAAGAGAGCAAAAAAGCAACCAGCGCAAAAACGCGGGCTACAGCCCAACCGCAACCGATACAAAACGAATGGACCAGCCAAGCCTGCGCGCGCTTGGCAGAGTTAGCTCATTCGCGCGGTGATTTTTCTGGCGCTAATAATTTTTTGGACAAGGCCGAAACTTTCGCGCCGAATGCAGGTGCGAAAAACGCCGTCGTTCTTCGCCGCGCCGAATTGCTGGCGGAAATAAACGAGTACAATCGCGCGCTCGAGTCACTGGCAAAATTTGATCGCGCCGATTCCGACTCCATTCACAAGTTGATTTACCTTTATACCGTCGGCCATTTGCAAGAAAATTTGCGCAATGACGCGGCGGCCATCGAAGCGTATCGCCAAGTGACGCAATTGTCGCGTGATGTTGAAGCCCGTAGCGATAGTTCAAATCCCCAATACCGCCGGCAACGCAGTTTCTGGCGCAGCGCCGCCGTGCTCAACCGCTTGCAGAAATATAATGAAGCGTTGTCGCTGTGTCGCGCGTATCGCAGCGAATATCCCGCCGGTGAATTTCGCGACACGGTTTTGCTGCTCGAAGCCGGCATCCAACGCGACGGCAACAATGATTATCCCACCGCGCTGCGGCTGTATCAAGAATTGCTGCAAAATTTTTCCGAGAGTCCTGTGATCGACGACGCGCAATGGGCGATAGCCGACGTTTATGAACGAATAGGGGAGAAGCGCTTGGCGAATTTGGAATGGCAGCGCTTGATGAAAGTCTATCCCGCCAGCGAGCATTTTGCCGGCGCGCAAAATCGCCTGCGCCTGCTGGAAGAATTTGAGCCGAGCAATTCGTCGGAGAGCATGTCGAAGTTAACCCAACTCGTTTTGCTGCAAAGTCGCAACGCCGGCGACGGATTAACCCCAAACGAGCTCGCGCTGCAATTAGCCAAATTGCACTTGGAACGCCGCGAGTTTCAACAGGCCATCAGCTATTGCAAGCAAACCTTGCAGCAGCAGGATAACAGCCGCACGTGGCACGAAGCGCTGTTGCTGTTGGGAACTTGTTATTTTAAACTTGGCGAACGGGAAAATTTGCAAGTGGCAAGTGGCAAGTGGCAAAATGCGTGGTTTGATAGTTCGAAGATTAGTTTAAATTTTCTCGCGCAGAAGTTTGATTCAACCGAGACGAAAGATTTGGCCAAACGCGCGGGGGCGTTGTTGGCGCGAATGATGTTTCCGCCAGCGCCCACGATTTTTGGAGCAAACGCAATCGTCGCGCACAATTCACAAAATTTGGCGCGCGCGGATTCGATTCTCACGTTGCACGGCGATGAAGCGAGCCTCGATGATCTGCGCCTGTGGGTCGCGCAAACGCGCAAGCAGTTGCAAGCCGCGAATTTGGCCGCGCCGTCGCCGTCACGCAAATTGCTGTTGGCGGATGTGGACTCCTTGGAAAATATGCGCATCGTAGAAACGCTGCAAAACATTGCCGCCAAAAATAATTCCGCCCTGCGCAATTTGGCGCAATTGGAATTAGCCGATTGGCAATGGCAGCGCGGGGATTCAGCGAACGCTGTTCGTAACATCGCCCAATTGCAAAACTCGCCGATGAAAGACCCCAATCTCGCGATTGGGCAATTGCGGCTCGCGAAATGGCTGATCCAAAGAAAAAATTTTGCTCTCGCGCTCGATCAACTTTCAACAATTCAGAAACGCTATTTTTACAGCGCGCTGGTTGATTCCGCAGCGGCATTGCGCGTGCGTTTGCTGATTGCGGCTAATCGTTACAGCGAAGCCTTGCGGGAGATGATGCAAGAAGCAAAAGGCAAAGAGCAAAAAGCAAATCGATTATTGACGAACAGCGAATCATCGAGTCATAATGGACTCGATCTCACACGCGCGCGTGCGGCTGAGACCATTGCGGCTTATCCGTTGGCGATTCGCGCCTATTTAAAATTTCTCCAAAACCATCCGCAAGCACCGGAAGCCGCGGAAGTTTTGTTGAAAACAGCGCGCTTGACGAAACAAGTCGGCGCGACGGAGCTGGCGGCGAATTATTTGAATGAATGCGTCCAACGGTTTCCGGATTCACCGGAAGCGCGCGAGGCGAAAATGAATTTGGCGGATATTCGCTACGATGTGGAAGATTATGACGGCGCGCGCAATTTTTTTTTAGAACTTGTGAAAGAAGCGCCAACGATTGAAAAAGTGCCGCCGACCAAATGGGAAGTCCGCAGCCGCAAAGGTGCGATTCTCTGCCTTTATAAAACGAACAAAGCGGCGTTGGCAGAGAATGAAATTAAAACGTTCAAGCTGCGTTTTCCCGATGACAAAGTGAATTTGGCCGAAATGCAATATGCCGCCGGTGAACTAGCGGTCGAGCAGAAGAATTTCCCCGAAGCCGAAAAAATTTTCAAAAAAGTGAGCAGCGATTATCGCAACACGCCCTCGGCGATTTACGGCGATTACGGCCTCGGCAAAGCGCTGATCGTCCAAAACAAATTTGAAGAAGCGCTCGAAGTGTTGACTGAGATTCCGCGGCGCTATCCGAACAATCCGTTTCTGCCGACGTATTACATCGGCCTCGGCGATTTCTACCAAACGCAGCAGCAGTGGGATAATGCCATCACCGCGTTTACCAAAGTCACGCAGGATTCGGCGTTCGACAACAACTACCGTTTGGCGACGCGCTATTTGATCAATGTGTATGATCGTCTCGGTTTGCATGATCGCGCCATCGGGTTGTGCCGCCATTATGTTTCGCGCTTTCCGGATGATGACATCGTTTTCACGCTGCGCATCAAAATCGGCACGCTGTTGATGAGCTTGATGCAGTTCGACGACGCGATCACGCATTTTCGCGCGCTCAAGCCGCTGGCCGACGCCGAGACCGAGCCGGAGATTCAATATTACATCGGCAAAAGCTATTTCAACGCCGGTAAATTCGAGCAGGCCATCGCCGAACTGCTGCGCGTCAAATTTTTCTCGAAACCGACGAAACTGCCGTGGGATGTCACCGCGTTGTACGAGTCGGGATTGTGCTACATGCGCCTAAAAAATTACGACCGCGCGCGCCAACTCTTTCAGCAGATCGTGAAGGAGCAAGGCTCGGAAAGCGATTTCGGGCGATTTGCAAAAGTGAAGATTGAGGAGCTGGATGCGATGGGAAAAAAGTAAACCTCAAGCTGAGCAAGCCGGATGGACGCAAAAATGTTTAGCAGACTCTTGATTTTGCAGCGGGAAAATGCTATTTTGAGATACGGCTTTGAAGTTGTTCATCAGAAATCGGAGGCGCGCATTGCAAGAAATCGACGACAAAGGTTACAAAAAGCTTTTATCCAACAAAGAGATTTTTCGCGAGTTGATTACCACCTTTGTCCATGAACCATGGACGCAAAAATTGGACTTTTCACAATGCGAGTTGATCAAAGGTTCTTTTGTTTCGAGAAAATACAAAAAAAACTTTTACCGATCTTCTTTACAAGGTGAAACTGCATGGCCGTGATCTGTACGTGGTGATCTTGTTGGAGTTCAAGTCGGCTCCGGCGCGCTTTGTGGCGGTGCAAATGGCCGGTTACATTTTAGATTTTTACCGCCATCTCATTGATTCGGAAAAAAGGCTGCGGAAACTGCCGCCGGTATTTCCGATCATGTTGTATAACGGGAAAAGACGGTGGACGTCGCCGTTGAATCTTGCCGAGCTCATCGAAGGCCATGAGTTGCTCGGCGAGCACGTGTTGCATTTCAGGTATTTTCCGATCATTGAGAATGCGTTTAGCCGGAACATGTTGTTGCGGATCGGCAATATCGTCGCGACATTATTTTTAGCCGAGGCGCATTATGATTTTGATCTTTTGGCCAAAAAAAATTTACAGCTCGTTGAGAGTGCGGCAGATAAACAGGCGCTATCGTTATTTCTCAATTGGCTCAAGCAGCTTTTCCTTCACGGTCGGATCGCTGAATCCGATTATCAGGCTTTTGAACGTATTTATGAAGATAAAGAGGAGGTCAATATGTTGATCGAATCCATCAGAAAAGAAAAAACGCAACTCCGCAAAGGCGGGAAAAGAGAAGGCAAAAGGGAGGGAAAATTAGAAATAGCCAAGTTGATGTTACTGGACGGGGAGCCTGTCGAAAAAATCAAGCGCTACACCGGCATTTCTGATGCAGCGCTCCTAAGATTTCGGCAAAAATTGCCAAGACGATAATCTCGCAAACCGTGTCATTGCGATAATTCAAAGCAAAAGCTTTTGAACACGGATGACGCGGGTTCTCGCGGATTTTATCTGGGAAAATCCGCGTCATCCTGTTCAAAAAAAGTTCAATCACTTCGCCCCAGCCAAACGGGGGGCCGCGAAAGGGATGTCATGCCCATCCATTATGAAGTCAAAATTGATCGCAACGCGGATCAGAAAACGTATCACATTCGTTGGCGCAATTTGGCGGCGCAAACGGAGAATGCTTTTGCGCAAGCCGACTACGGCCTCACCCGCGAGGAAGCCGAGCGCTTGTGGCTGAAGCCGGAATATCACCACGCCCTCGGCCAAAAACTTTTTCGTTTTCTCGACGGCGACGGCCGGCATTTGCAGCGCAGCCTCGATGAAGCTGCGAAGCTCAGCGAGCCGCTCACGCTGCAATTGCGCGCCGCCAAAGAAATCGCGGATTGGCCGTTCGAATTGCTCGCGCAGGATGGCGCGTTTCTTTTGCCCAGCCGCCTGCACCTGCTGCGGCAAGTTTCCGATTGGGGCACACAGAAAATCACCGCCCCAGCCAATTGCCCGCTACGACTGCTCTTCATGGCGTGTTCCGCGCTCGATATTGAGCCGGAACTGGATTTTGAACGCGAGGAAGAAACCATCTTCCGCGTCACCGAAAAGCTGGCGATTGACATGGACGTGGAAGACTACGGCGGCTTGGCGGGCTTGCGCGAACAGCTTGTGAGCGAAACTTACGACGTCGTGCATCTCTCCGGCCATGCGGATATTGACAAAAATGGTCAGCCGATTTTTATTATGGAAACGGAAACCGGCCGGCCGCAATTCGTCACGCCGGCCCAATTGTGGCGCGAGGCGCTCATCGAAAATCCGCCGGCGCTGCTGTTTCTCTCCGGCTGCCGCACCGGCGAAACGCCCGCGGAACAGGCCGCCACTTCGTTTGCGCAGCATCTCGTCGAGCAGTTTCACGTGCCGGCGGTGCTGAGTTGGGGCCGTTCCGTTTCGGATCAGCAAGCCACCATCGCCGAGCAAATGATCTATCGCGAATTAAGCCGCGGTCGCGACCTGTTGGCAGCGGTGCAGCGGGCGCGGCAGGAATTGCTCGAACATTTTCGCGAAGCGGCGCACCAAGCTTGGCCGCTGTTGCGCCTTTATTCCGATGGCCGCATGCACACGCCGCTGGTGCAACCCAACCAGAAAGTTCGGCCCAAGCCGCGCCAGATGATACACACCATGTTGCAAAACAGCCAAATCAAAATTTTGGAAACCGGCTTTGTGGGCCGCCGGCGGCAAATGCAGCAAAGCGTGCGGGCGTTGAAAGACAGCCGCGACAAAGTCGGCGCGCTGCTGCACGGCGCCGGCGGCTTGGGCAAAAGCTGCTTGGCCGGCAAGCTCTGTGAGCGCTTCACAGACCACACGCTGATCATCGTGCATGGCAGATTGAATGCGATAACTTTGCAAGCCGGCCTCAAAGACGCTTTCATCGCGGCCAACGAGGCGGCAGGTCTGGAAATTTTGGCGGCGCAAAAAGAAATGCCGGAGAAGCTGGCGCAACTCTGCGCCACTTGTTTCAAAGAGAAAAACTATCTCTTCGTGCTGGACGATTTTGAGCAAAACCTCGAAGGCGCGGCGGCCGGCGCCCAGCGCTCTGCTCGCGGAAACCGTGCCGCTTTTGCAAACCCTGCTGCATTACCTGCCGCTCACCGGCAAGATGACGCAACTGCTCATCACCAGCCGGTATGAATTTGCCTTGACCGAAAACGCGCGCGACTTGGTTGCCGGCCGGCTGGAAAAGGTCTCGCTGCACAGTTTTCAATTGGCCGAGCAACAGAAGAAGGCGCGCGAGCTTTCTCATATTGCCGAATTTCTCGATTCTCCGTTTGCGGAAATGGCCGAGGTGGGCCAGCAACTGCTGGCCGCCGGCCACGGCAATCCGCGACTGATGGAATGGCTGAACCAATTGGTGGGCGCGATGCCGCAGGCGGAAGTGGCGGATTTGCTGGCGGCGGTGCGTGACAAGCAGGAAGAATTCATTCGCCGACACGTCATCCGCGAGCTGTTGCAGCGTTCCGGTGCGGCAGTGGAAAACTTTCTTCGGCGCTTCAGTGTGTATCGTTTGCCGGTGGAAGCGCATGGGGCAGAGACCGTGGCGCAGAGCGTTTTAAGTGCGGAAGCAAATTGGCAACATCTGCTGCATGAAGGCGTGCGTTTGAGCTTGGTGGAGCACGACCATGCCCGCAATACCTACTGGCTCACCCCGTTGCTGCGCGAGGAACTGTGGCAGCAAATCAGTGGGCAGGATGCAGTGATCAGTGTTCAGAGCCATGAAGCGGCGTTTGCCTATTACGAAAAAATGTGCAGCACGCGCGAGCGAATTGATCCGATCTTGACGGAAGAATGGATTTACCACGCCCTCGGCTGTGGCCGTGAGGATGTGGCTGCACGACAAGGCGGAAGATTGATAGAATTTCTCCGCGAGAATTTGGCTTATCAAGAAGCGAAGCGCATTGGCGAATGGATTCTGGCGGAAAAGCAGCAGACGTTGACTACAGACGATGATGCGTTTTTGTTGAATGAATTTTCATGGACATTAAACGATTTGGGCGATCCTCGAAGCGCTATTGAATATGGCGAACGGGCTCTCAGCATAAACCACTCCATCTTGGATGAACAACATCCTGAAATTGCTAGAACCTTAGGTATTCTAGCGTGAGTTTCCTACTTTCGGCAAGAAAGTTTGTTTTATCTATTTATGATCATTGCTTTTACAATGGCAAGGAACTGTATACACCAACAACTACAGCACGGGGCCTTTCGCCTCAATATT
>Ga0247727_10018018_pt1 | contig 11168 bp, 12 predicted proteins | sample WisWelCaveWW1625_FD_202498 | JGI IMG/M metagenome (GOLD analysis project Ga0247727, IMG submission 202498) | Biofilm microbial communities from Wishing Well Cave, Virginia, United States - WW16-25 | ecosystem: Environmental > Aquatic > Deep subsurface > Groundwater > Cave microbial mat | place...
ATGACCAGCAAAATTCGTACTTCCCGACTGAAGCGTCATCAAAAATAATATCTATTGCCGCGGTTTCCAGCCGAACACGCGATGAGCTTTGATCATCAAAGCTTCGTTTGAAGATGTTCATATCGAGATAAAGCTGAATTGTTTCGCTCATGACTCAAAATACAAAATAGCCTGATGATTTCAAAGAATTTTTTCCGAGATGATCGCAATAACCGGCAGGCAAATTCTTTTGTTGCGGTTGATCTTGAGAAGTTTTATCTTTACTCAGCTATTCAAAAGTATGCAAATGGTTAAGATGAATTGAACATGACCTTTAACGACGAACAATTGCAGCAAGCGCTCGCTGCCGAAGAGGCCGTCATCTTCGCCTATCTGTTCGGCTCGGTTGCCGGCGGCGAAACGACGCCGTTGAGCGACGTCGATGTCGCGATTTACCCAACCCGAAGATTAACGCTGGATGATCGGCTCGGTATTATTCAACGTCTCGGCAAAAAAACCAAGCTGGAAAATTTAGACGTCACATTTTTAGATCGCCTCGAAAATTTGTACATCCTCGCCGCGATTATCGATCGCGGTGTCGTGCTCGTCGATAAAAACCCGGATGAGCGCAAATTGTTTGAGGTGATGAAGCACCATCAATTCATCGATTTCAAATACCAACGCAAACTTTATATGGGTGTTTAAATGGATGAGGCCATAGAAAAAAAAATCGCCAGAATTTTGGAATACGTCGCGACGCTCGAAAGTTTGAACCAAAACTGTGTCGAGCGCATGAAGAGCGACCGCGTTTATCGCGGTTCGGTTTTGTATTATCTCTACACCATGGCGGATTCCTGCGTCGCGCTGGCGGAGATGATCATTAAGCTGAAGGCCCTTCCCAAGCCGCAAAGCTATTCCGAGGCCATCGATATTTTAGGGGACCATCAAATTCTGCCGCCGGAATTTGCCTATGAGTTTGCCCGCATCGCGGGCTTTCGTAATTTTTTAGCGCATGATTACGAAAAGGTGAACTACGAAGATATCTGCCAGCTTATGCTGAAAAAGCTGAATGAAGTCAAACAGTATATTGGGTTTATCGAGAAAAGCTTATAGTTGCATCCCACCGTTGCCGGTTCCCGCCAAAAACTTTCCGTCAAAAACCACTTGTAAATTGAACGATTAACGCTTATATTTAAAATTCATATTCTGTAAAACTATGGAATTGCTCGTAGATAAAAGGTATTTTTTTGCGACACCGAAATGACATGCGAAGCTGGACAATTCGACGGATATTATTAATAAAACGTAATGGCAATACGCAACAAACATTTCAACTCTGAAGGAGGATTTGTGCAGGATATTCTGATTGCAGCCACGGCGAGCTTGCCGGCGCTAAGGTTCGTCACGTAACCGGCGAAGCTTTTGTTTAAAAACGAAATTTTAATCCTTGCGAAGTCGAAACATTTCGCATCACACCTTTGAACAAAAAATTCTGGGAGATTTTGTGGAACTCGGACTGACTTTAGGTTGCAGCGTTTTTGCTCTGCTCTTCGCCGGTTATCTGGCGAAATGGGTGATGAAAAACGACGACGGCACGCCGGCGATGAAAGAAATCGCCGACGCCATTCGCGAAGGCGCGGAAGCTTTTCTCTCGCGCCAGTACAAAACCATCGCCGCGCTCACCATTCCCGTCGCGGCCATCCTTTATATTTTGTATGCGTACATTCGTCCCGGCTCGGAGCATGATCCGGTCGCGCCGAGCTTGCTGGCAACTTACGTCGCCGGCTCGTTTGTACTGGGCGCGATTTGCTCGGCCATCGCCGGCTACATCGGCATGTACGTCTCGATTCGCGCGAATATTCGCACCGCCTCGGCCTCGCGTACGAGCTTGAATCGCGGCCTGCAAATCGCGTTGCGCGGCGGCGCGGTTTCCGGCTTGTTCGTCGTCGCCATGAGTCTGCTCGGCGTCGGCGGCCTGTTTGCGATTCTCAGCGCGGTCGGCGTTGAATCGCATGACATTCCGTTTCTCATCGTCGGCTACGGTTTCGGCGCGAGCTTCGTCGCGTTGTTCGCGCAGCTCGGCGGCGGTATTTATACGAAAGCCGCAGACGTCGGCGCCGATCTCGTCGGCAAAATCGAAGCCGGCATTCCCGAAGATGATCCGCGCAATCCCGCGGTGATTGCCGATCTCGTCGGCGACAATGTCGGCGACTGCGCCGGTCGCGGCGCGGATTTGTTCGAATCCACTGCCGCGGAAAATATCGGCGCGATGATTCTCGGCGCGACGCTCGCAATCACCGCTGAAGCCAACAGCGTTACTTTTGCCGCCGGCGTCATCGGCGTCATGATGTTTCCCCTCGTCGTGCGCGCGCTGGGCTTGCTCGCTTCCATCATCGGCATCATGGTGGTGAGCACGCGCGAAGACGGCGATCCGATGCAGGCGCTCAATCGCGGTTATTACGTCACCACCGTTCTCGCGGCCATCGGCGTCGGCGTCGGCTGCAAATGGCTGCTCGCCTCCGAGCAAGCGCCGCAAGCTTGGATGAACTTTTGGTTTTGCGGTTTGATCGGCTTGGCGACCGCGATGGCCATTGTTTACATCACGCAATATTACACCGAGTACAAATATCGCCCGGTGAAAGAAATCGCCGAAGCCTCGCAAACCGGCCCGGCGACCACCATCATCGCCGGTTTTGCCGTGGCGATGGAATGCACCGCATTGCCCGTGCTGGTGATTTCCGTGGCGATTATTTCATCGTATTATCTCGGCAAAAATAGCGGCTTGCCAAATGCCGGTCTGTTCGGCACCGCGGTCGCCACGATGGGCATGCTCGGCACCGCGGCCTACATTCTTGCGATGGACACCTTCGGCCCGATCGCGGATAATGCCGGCGGCATCATTGAAATGAGCCAACAGCCGGAAGAAGTGCGCAAGAAAACCGATCGTCTCGACGCCGTCGGCAACACCACGAAAGCATTGACCAAAGGTTACGCCATCGGCAGCGCGGCGCTCGCGGCCTTCCTGCTCTTCTCCGCTTATCTCGATGAATTGAAAAATTTCGGCAAACCGTTGACCGCGGTTGACATCTCCAAGCCGGAAGTTTTCGTCGGCGGCTTGTTGGGCGCGATGCTCATCTTTCTCTTCTCCGCCTTGGCCATTCGCGCCGTCGGCAAAGCGGCGTATTACGTCATCAATGAAGTGCGCCGCCAGTTTAAAGAGAATCCCGGCATTCTCCAAGGCACCGCCAAACCGGATTATCGTCAATGCGTCGACATCGTCACCGCCGGCGCGTTGAAGCAAATGATATTGCCCGGCATTCTGGTCGTTGGTATGCCTATTGCCGTCGGTCTGATTTTCAAACAAATGAATATCGGCGCCGAAGCCGTCGCCGCGATGCTGATGGTCGGCACGATGGCCGGCATTCTCGTCGCGACGATGCTCAACAACGGCGGCGGCGCATGGGACAATGCGAAAAAATACATTGAAACCGGCGCGTACGGCGGCAAAGGCTCGGACCCGCACAAAGCCGCGGTCGTCGGCGACACTGTCGGCGATCCGTTCAAAGACACCGCCGGCCCCTCGCTGCACGTCGTGATCAAATTGCTCAGCACGATCACGCTGGTGCTCGCGCCGTTGTTCATTTGAAATTAATAATTGCCAATTGGCAATTGGCAATTGGCAATTGGCAATTGGCAATTGCCAATTAGCAATTAGCAATTGATAATTATTAATTATTAATTATTAATTGCTAATTGTCAATTGTCAATGAAAAATTATTGCGAATGGAAGGAGATCTCATGGCTGGAGAGCGCAAGGAGTTTTACAGCTTCAGAAATCGCAACGTTTATCTCGCCGGCCCGGAAATCAAAGCCGGTGATAAAGCCCCGTCATTCATCGCGCTCGCGCAGGATTTCACCGAAGTCCATGCCGAGGCGTTGAAAGGCAAAACCACCGTGTTCGCCGCCGTGCCCTCGCTCGACACCGGCGTGTGCGACACCGAAACCAAACGCTTCAACGACGAAGCGGCGAAGTTCGGCGACCAAGTTAATTTCGTCACGGTGAGTTGCGATTTGCCCTTCGCGCAAAAGCGTTGGTGCGGCATGACCAACGTCGACAAAGTGAAACTTTTAGCCGATCATCGCGATCATTCGTTCGGTCAGGCTTACGGCGTTTATGTGAAAGAAACCGGCTTCCTCTGGCGCGCCGTATTTGTGGTCGATAAAAATGGCGTGGTGCAATACGCCGAGTATGTGCCGGAAATGGGGCGGCAGCCCAATTACGACGGCGTGTTGGCGGCGGTCAACAGGCTGAGTGCCTAAAAATTTCACGCGGATCAAAAACACACGCTGATAGTTCCGTGTGAGTTTTTGATCCGGGTGTTATCCTTTTTGTTGCGGCTCGTCAGTGTTGGTAGATGTGATGATTACTTCGCTCCCCCTGTTCATCTTTCTCCTCGGGGCGCTGATTGTTTTTGGCGCCATTCTCCGCCTGATTTATCGCGGCCGGTGCGGCGATGAAGCGGCGTTGCGCCGCGGCACGAATCTCGCGAGTTGGACGGTCGTCGCGATGTGCGGTATTTATTTGGGTTTTGCTTTTGTCAATCCGGCCCACCCGAAAGCCTCGGTCGAAATTTTTTTTAACGGTCTCCTCATTAGTTTCCTCGTTCTCATGCGGTATAACAGCGTAGCGCAACGGCTGCTGCTGACGAGTCTTTTAATCGGGATTCATGGCTTGTGGGACGGTTTGCACCTTTTCGCGTTGCCGCTCGCAACCGATCTCGCGCCGTCATGGTATGCTTTGGCTTGCGCCATTTTTGATCTCGGATATTTTGGAGTGGCCTTGCCGGTTTGCCTCCACCTTCTCCGTCGGATCTTTCCGCGCCATTCGCCGCAGGAAATATAAACGGTTTATCAATTTCCCCCTCATCCTCAAATATGTCTGAGTCGCCTCCCGTCTTTGATTCTTTAGCGCTGCCCGGCCTGCGCGATCGCGTCGTGTTGATCACCGGCGCATGCCGCGGCATCGGTCGCGCCACGGCGGAACTCTTCGCGCGTTGCGGCTCGGCCATTGCCATAAATGGCCGTTTGGAAGACGAGACCATGCAAGTGGCCGGCGAACTGCGGCAACAATTCGGCGTGCGCGCGCTGGCAGCAACGGCGGATGTTGCGGATCTCGTTGCCGTTCGCAATATGTTTGAGGCTTTACAAAAATGGAGCAACAATCGCCTCGACGTTCTCGTCTGTTGTGCCGGTTATCCGCTGGTGGACGAATTGTGGAACACATCGCTGCACCAAATGAATGAAAGTCAGGTCGAAGAATGGTTCAAACAAGTTCGCGCGGTTGATCTCGACGGGGCGCGTTATTGCAGCCATTTCGCGCTCAAAATGATGCTGCCGCAACGCCGCGGCAATTTGATTTATATCAGCTCGACGCCCGCGCTCGCCGGTCATCATGGCACGCCGTACACCGAAGCGAAGGCGGGATTGTTGGGATTGATGCGCGACCTCGCGCGCGAGTATGCGCCGCACGGCATTCGCGCCAACGCGGTCGCCCCCGGCAACATTGCGAGCGGCTGGTATCATCAATTAAGCGAAGTGGAAAAGCAAAAATTTGCAATGGAATCGCCGCTGCAGCGCTGGGGACTTCCCGAAGAAGTGGCCGGCACGATTCTTTTTCTCGCCTCGGATCTGGCAGGTTATATTACGGGACAAACGATCGTGGTGGATGGCGGGGAGGTGATTCGGTAAGTCGTGTTCTGCGTTTTACATCAGTCGTTTTCTTGTCAATAATTCAGCGCGAATTTTCTCCAGACTTTTTCTTGCCGCTGGGTTGAACCAAACCTCCAGAAACTCTTCTCGCATTTTCTCCGCATTTTGTTGGATTCTTATCAACACCTTTTGCCGCAACGTCGCTTTGAGCGAAGCTACTGGATTACCGGCATGTTGGCTCAATTCGCGCAATCTGTGCCATGCGGTGGTGAGTAAATCTTCAGATTGAACCGCCTCGTTGATCAAGCCCAGCTTCAGCGCCTCATCGGAGGTGAAAAGTTTTCCGCTGTAAAGCACATAAGCTAAATTTGCCGCGGGCACCACCTCGCGAAAAATTTCCAGCGCCGTCGCCGGCAGAGAAATTCCGAGCCGAATCCCCGTCATCCCAATCGTCGCCTCTTGCGCCATCATCCGATAATCGCACGCCAGCGCCATCAGGCAACCACCCGCTGCCGCCGCGCCGTTGATCGCCGCAACGATGGGCACGGGAAAAGCAAACAACTCGACCATTATATTTTCCCAATGCGTCATGAAACGGCGCATCTGCTCGCGGTCGAAATCATAAACCGTGACTAAATCCAGCCCCGCGGAAAAGAAGCGATCATAGCCGGTTAAAATCAAACCTCGCAAATGCACGGCGCGCGCTTCAGCCAAACCTGCGGCCAGCGCCTGCAAAACGCGATCATTCATCGAATTGGCATTGCTCGCGTGCAAATGCAAAATGCCGAGGGCGTCTTTGGTTTCCAGATGATGGGCGGCCATGAAATTGGCGTTTAATTTTTCTCAAACTTCACCGGCACGCGCACGGTGGCGGTGATCGGAGCGCCGCGTTTTCGCGCCGGTTTCCACGGCACGCGCGCCACCGCCATCAGCGCTTCGGAATCCATTCCCGCAAAACCGGAGCTTTGCGCGATTTTCGTTGACATCACACGTCCACTCGCGCTGATCATCACTTCGACCATCACCCATCCTTCTTTGCTGCCTTTGATAACTTCTTCCGGTTCACGCAGTACCTCTTGAATCGCTTCTATGCCGCCTACCGGCTCGGGATCGACGTCGATATCTTTGGAGACGGCTTCGATCTTATCCGACGGCAATTCCCCCTGATCGTTGGTTTGGAATCGCGGTTTGGCAGCGCAACTCAAAAATATGGCGGCAATAAAAATATAAAATCCGGTTTTCATGCCTTCCCTGACATTTAGTAAGAAAATATCTTGCAAAAGCCAGCCTCTTTTTTTACCTTATTTCAAATTAACGATTTTCTCCATAAAAGCAAGACCGAAAATACGGCCATGCTGCGTTTCGCGCTTGTCATTCTTTTCGCCTTACTTCTTATTGTGCTGCTGGTGCGTAGATTTGAACGGCAAATGGTTTTCTTTCCGAGCAAGTATCCCACAGGTTTTAGTCGGATAGAAACTGCGGTACGATTGAATATCTCCGAGGTGTGGTTCAATGCTGAAGATGGCGTCAACCTGCATGGCTGGTTTGTGCCGCATACTGCACCGATTGCAACTTTGCTGATGTGTCACGGCAACGCCGGTAATGTCAGCGACCGCTACGAATGGCTGGAAATGTTGCATCAACGTGTGCCGGTGAATCTTTTTATTTTTGATTATCGCGGCTTTGGCCGCAGTGAAGGCGAGCCAACGGAAGATGGCTGTTATCTGGATGCGGCGGCGGCTTTGCATTGGCTGGAGCAGCAAAAGAATAATTTGCCGATTATCGTACACGGCCATTCACTCGGCAGCGCGGTTGCTATTGATCTGGCACAGCGCGCGCCGGATCAAGTTGCGGGCCTCATTCTCGAATCCGCTTTCACCAATGCCGCGGACATGGCCGATTTGATGTTCGGGCCGATTCCGGTGCACTGGCTGACGAGCATGAAATGGGCGAGCGACGAAAAAATCGCTGCGATCACGATTCCCAAATTGTTTATTCATGGCGAGCACGATTCGATCATCCCGCTGCGGCTCGGCAAAAAACTTTTTGCGGCAGCAGCGCCGCCAAAAGAGTTTGTGGTTTTGCCCGGCGTCGATCATAATGATACGTTCGTGGCCGGCGGCGAGAGATATTATCAAAACCTCCACGCGTTTGTTGAGCGGTGTGTAACGAATAAATAGGGCTGTTCATGCCATCACCATCATTCAAATTCTCCTCCCGTTTTGAAAAATGGAATCTCGAAGCAAATCGTTTAAGCCTTTTGCTCGAGGAGAAAAAACAAAAAGGCGTTAAAATTTTCGATCTCACCGCCTCCAATCCGACGGCAGTCGGTTTTGATTATCCTGCCGAAGATATTTTGCGCGCGTTGACGCAACCGCAAATATTGCAGTACGAGCCGCATCCACGCGGGTTGCTCTCGACCCGGCAAGCGGTGGCCGAATATTATCGCCGTCGTGGCGAGCTTGTCGAGCCGGAGCAGATTCATCTCACCGTCAGCACCAGCGAAGCGTACACGTTTCTCTTCAAATTGCTCGCCGATCCCGGCCAGCATATTCTCGTGCCGCAGCCGAGTTATCCGCTGTTCGATTTTCTCGCGGGTTTGGAAGGCATTGAATTACTGCCCTATCGTTTGTATTATAATGAAGAATGGCGCATCGATTTTGATTCAATTGCTGATGCCGTCACGGAACAGACGCGCGCCATTATCTGGGTCAATCCAAACAACCCCACCGGCTCATTTATCAAACGCGAGGAAGCGGCACAACTGCGGCAAATCTGCGTCACGCAATCTCTGGCGTTGATCGTCGATGAGGTTTTTTCCGATTATGCATTTCTACCGCAGATGAATCAAAAAGCGTCGCTGGTCGGGGAGAGCGAAATGTTGACGCTCGTCATGAGCGGCCTTTCAAAAATTCTTGGCTTGCCACAAATGAAGCTGGGCTGGATCGTTATCAACGGCCCGGAAAAATTGCGCCGGCAGGCGCAGGAATACCTCGAGTTGATCGCCGACACGTATCTTTCCGTGAGCACGCCGGTGCAACACGCCGCGCCACATTGGCTGAAATTAACAACGCCATTGCAGGAGCAAATTCGCCGCCGCGTGTACGGCAATTTACTTTTCCTGCAAACCCAGCTCGATGGTCATTCCACGTGCCGGCTGCTCCGTGCCGAAGGCGGCTGGTATGCAATCTTGCAGAGTGACGCTTTTATTCCCGAGGAAGATTTGATTTTAATGCTGCTCGAAAAAGATAACGTGCTGGTGCATCCCGGATACTTTTTTGATTTTGCCACCGAAGGCTTTTTAATCGTCAGCCTTTTGCCCTCGGCTGAAATTTTTAACGAAGGCGTTTCGCGTATTTTAAAGCGGATCGTGTAACGTGAAACGTTTTTAGCGCGTTACACGTTTCACGTTACACGAAAACAACGGAGCCTCAAACATGTCAACCTTTCATAAAACTGCCGAAACCTTCATCCCCGGCGCGAAAACGCTGCCGCAGCACTACTTCACCTCGCCTGAAATTTTTGCCGAAGAGATGGAGCGAATTTTTTCCCGGCGGTGGATTTGTGTCGGCCCTCAGAGTCAAATCGCGGATCCCGGAGATTATTTTGTCCAAAAAGTTATCGGTGAGAGCCTCATCATCGTTCGAGATCGCAACCAAAATGTTCGGGGATTTTACAACGTTTGCCGGCATCGCGGCACGCGCATTTGCGAGAACAGCCACGGGCAATTCCACGAGGCGATTCGCTGCCCGTATCACGCGTGGACGTATAGCCTCGAGGGCCGGCTCATCGGCGCGCCGCACATGAATCAAATCGAAGGTTTTGACAAAGCGAATTTTTCCCTTCATGCCGTGAATCTGGCCGTCTGGAAAGGTTTTATTTTTGTCAATCTCCTGCCGGAACCGGAGCCTTTTGAAAAGGCTTTTGCGCCGCTTATGAATAAATTTGCTTATTGGAATCTGCCGAACCTCAAGCCGGCGAAACGCATCGAATATGAAGTCCGCGCCAATTGGAAGCTGGTCTTTGAAAATTTTTCGGAGTGTTATCATTGCCCGCTGGTGCATCCGATGTTGGCCAGGCTCGTGCCTTATGACTCGGCCGAAAACGATTTGTACGAAGGCCCTTATCTCGGCGGTTTCATGCCCATTCCGAAAGCCGGCAGCGTGACCATGAGCGGGAAGATCTGCGCCGCGCCGTTGGGCGATCCGCAGTCGGATGATCATCATCTGGCTTTTTATTATTCGATTTTTCCCAACCTGTTGTTGAACATGCATCCGGAATACGTGTTGACGCATTTGGTTTGGCCGGTGGCGCCGGATCGCGCTCTCGTGTGCAGCGATTGGTTTTTCCATCCCGAGGCCTTCGACCGCGCCGATTTCAATCCGCAGGATGCGATTGAGTTTTGGGACATCACGAACAAACAGGATTGGCACGTGTGTGAATTGAGCCAGCAGGGCATTGCTTCGCGGATGTATCAGCCCGGCCCCTTTTCGCCACGCGAGAGCATCCCGGCGGCGTTTGATCGGGAGTATTTGCGGGTGATGGAAGAAACGTAAAAAGATTTTGCTTTCTTCCGCGTTCAGCATTATATTTGAGAAGGGAGAAGCGAGTATGAGCAATGACCGTCCGGCGCCGAAACAATATGAGACGTGGCTCAAACAACTGCAGCAACAGCGATTTGAGCGGGCCGGATTCAAAGTTGAAAAAGAATTCGCCGTGGGCGAGTTGCCGTTGCGCATCGATATGATTGCCCGCGATGAAGCGGCGGCACAGCTCTCCGAACTGCCGGAAATCTACCGCCACTTTCGGCGGTATAATGTGATGGAGTTCAAATCCGAGGCCGATGATTTAATCGCGGAAGACCTGCTCAAGCTGCATGCGTATGGCTGGCTCTACATGGAACTCAACCACATTCATATGGTTCATGAGGTCACGCTGACGGCGCTGGTGCATCATTTAACGCCTGCGGTTTTGAACGTTCTGCCCACGCTCGGTTATCTTCCAACCGGGAAGGGCATTTACCAGCAAATCCCCTCGGCGATGGAGTCGCGGCTGATTTGCTTCAGCGAATTGCCGGACGAACAGACGCCGGAAGAGCTGCGACTTTTTTCAAATCCGAGGCGTCGTCAACCCATTATCATGTCCGAGCTGGAGCGCGGTAAGATGACGCCGTTGCTGGAAGCGATTTTTGCACTTTACGAAAGCGAGGTATATAAAATTATGGCTATCCAACAAGACACCATTCAACGCTGTGTCGAGGCTTTGGGCCCCGAAAAATTTCTTGCGGTTATTGACAAGCAAAAGCTTTTGGCGGCGTTGAGCAAGGAAGATCTTTTGGCGGCGTTGAGCAAGGAAGATCTTTTGGCGGCGTTGAGCCAGGAAGATATATTATCGGGAGAGCTTTTTGCCAGGCTTAACCCCAGCCAACTTCAACAACTGCTTGTCAAAATCAGCCGCCAGCAATCCGAGAGCCACTAACA
>Ga0247727_10018019_pt1 | contig 11167 bp, 6 predicted proteins | sample WisWelCaveWW1625_FD_202498 | JGI IMG/M metagenome (GOLD analysis project Ga0247727, IMG submission 202498) | Biofilm microbial communities from Wishing Well Cave, Virginia, United States - WW16-25 | ecosystem: Environmental > Aquatic > Deep subsurface > Groundwater > Cave microbial mat | place...
CCCAACCCGACGGCAATGGGGAAAACCGGCCAGGAATGAAAATAGGCAATGAAGTTATAATTGCGCAGCAGAAAAAACGCGCCGAGACTGAGAAAGAACACGGTACCGAACACGCCATCATTATAACCGCGTCCCCGAATACGGTAAGCCGAGGCCAGGCCCAGCAGAATAAACCCGAAGGGATACAAATCTTCCCATACCGGCAACGAAAGATTGAGACGCCGGGCCAACATGACCGCGCCAATAAAAATTAAAATCAACCCGCCGACCAGCGAGCCGCGTCGATTTTTTATTTGCATTTCAGTGCGCACTGCCATTTTAATCTCCTCTCGCGCTGATCTTCAAGTTTGACTGACCGGAGTTAAAGGACGATTCGCCACGGGACTCTCTTCGGGCACAACGATCATCATGACAATATACGTGACGATGCCGATAATGAAGCCGCTCAGCAGCGTGAGAATGACGAATCCCAGCCTAACCAGCGAAGGATCGAGGTTGAGATATTTCGCCAGCCCGCCGCAGACGCCGCCGATCATGCGCTCGTCTAAGGCGCGAAGCAAGCGCTTTTCATTCGAGCGCCTTTCGCCTACGGGAGTGGAAGGCGCAGCTTCTCCCATGCCACTTGCCGGCCCGGTTTCTGTTGGGTTGACCGCAGAAGAGAGGGGCGACACATTGCCTGGCCGGAAAATCAGCATCAGCCCGAACAGGATCAGCAACACCGAAAACACCGCGCCCCAGCTAAACCAGTACGGCAGCCGCCAGTGCCATGGCACCAGAAAATACCAATCCATGCGGTCGGCGAGGAAGAAAAACCCGAGCACGATCAACAACACGCCGAAAATATATTGGCTGCTATTTTGCGATGCCGATCGTTGTGCAGGAACCGGCGTGGCCTGGGGATTTTCCGGAATGACGGCCCAGGCGACAAAGTAGGCGATTAATGTGGCGAAGTGCGTTACAAAAATGCTGATCACCCAGATCGTCCGAATCAAAAACGAATCAACATTGAAATATTCTGCCAGCCCGCCGCAGATGCCGGCGAAGCGACGGTTGCTCACGGAACGATAAAGGCGATGCGAACCGGCTCCGGTTTGAAAAGACGTTTTGATTTCTTCGTTCACAGCAGGTTCAGGTTAATGGTTGTTCATCATCAGTTCAAACCACACAGGCACGTTACCCGCGGGTGTCTTTATCAACCACTTGAAAGTCAATACTATAAACGAATACGGCGCACGGATGTTTCATTTCGCCACGAGAAATTTTTTCTCCAATGCACTAATTTTTTCGACGCGCCGGAGATGGCGGCCGCCGCCGAACCCGGTGGCGAGCCACACTTGCACGACGTCCCTGATAATGTCGATGCCGAGATTGCGGCTGCCGAGCGTCAACACATTCGCGTTATTGTGCTCGCGGCTATTGCGGGCGGTATAAATATCATGGCAGTTGGCGGCCAGCACGCCGGGGATTTTGTTGGCGGCCATGGCCGAGCCGATGCCCGCGCCGTCGATGATGATGCCGCGCCAGGCTTTGCCGTTTGCCACTTCGCTCGCGACCGCCTCGGCAACGTCGGGATAATCCACCGGCGCTTCGCTGAACGTGCCGAGATCCTGAAAATGATAACCCAGCTCGCGCAGATAAGTTTTGATTTGCTCTTTCAACGCGTAACCGCCGTGATCCGCGCCGACGGCGATCATCCCTTTTGATTGCGGCGCCACCGGCGGCGCAGCCGGCGTAACCGGTTTCGCCGTTTCGCCTTCGCGCTGCAATTCAATTTTGCGGGCACGGGCAGCGTCGGCGGCGGCGGGTGTGATCAACATGCCAGCCGGCACGAGGAGCTGCGACTTTTTTTCATGCCAGGCCTGCAAAATATCGCGTTCGGTGAGAACCTGTTTGCGGCGCGCCGTATTGGTCGCGCCGATTTTGGGGGTCGCCATATTCAGTTCACTTTCTCCGCCAGCCCGGTCATTGGCACAAATTTTACCGGAACCAGTTTGCGCCGAAGAATTTTTCCTGCCGGCGCCTTGCGCAGCAGCAACAAATATTGGTTAAAATCGCCAAGCGGCAAAATCATGCGCCCGCCTTCCCGCAATTGCGCGAGGAGATTTTGCGGCACGTGGCCGGGCGCGGCGGCGACAATAATGCGATCAAATGCTGTGAGGTCCGGCCAGCCGAGATAGCCGTCGACGCAATGAATTTTTACATTGCGAATTTCCAGCGCGCCCAGCGTGCTCTCGGCCTGTGCCGCTAATTCGGAAATAATCTCAAGCGCATAAACTTTTCGGCAAAGCTGCGACAAAAGAGCCGTTTGATAGCCCGAGCCGGCGCCGATTTCCAATACTTTTTCTTTGCCGGTGAATTTGAGATGCTGCAGCATGTAAGCGACGATATACGGCTGCGATATGGTTTGATTGTAGCCAATGGGGACCGGACAATCATCGTAGGCGAGGTCGCGAAAACATTCCGGCACAAACAAATGTCGCGGCGCCTCACGCATCGCGGTGAGCACGCGTTCGTCGTGAATATTGCGCCGTTCGAGTTGCATCTCAACCATGCGCGCGCGCCGGACGGCGTATTCCGCCTCGCTCACCGGCGCTTCTTCCCGCCTCTGCTGTTTCATGTCGGGTAAATTGTTAGTCTGTTAGTCTGTTGGACCGTTCGACAGTTAGTCTGTTGGACCGTTCGACAGTTAGTCTGTTGGACCGTTCGACAGTTAGTCTGTTGGACCGTTCGACAGTTAGTCTGTTGGACCGTTCGACAGTTAACCGTCTAACCGATTAACCGTCTAACCGTCCAACAAACTTTCCACATGCGCAACCACCGAATCGGCCAGCGCGGTCAGATTATAACCGCCTTCGAGAAGTGAAACGAGTTTGCCGGCGCAAAAACTTTCGGCCAGCCCCCGCGTGAATTTCGTCATCTGGCCGAAACCGGCTTCCGTGAGTTGCAGATTCGCCAGCGGATCATCGCGGTGGGCGTCGAAACCGGCGGAGAGCAAAAGAAAATCCGGTTTGCATTTGGTGAAAACGTCTTCGGTCGTTTTGCAAAAAACGTCGAGATATTTTTGTTCCGTCGTCGCCGGCGGCAGCGGCACATTCCGCGTCGCCTCCCGGCCCCGGCCTTCGCCGGTTTCATCTTCGCGGCCGGTGCCGGGATAAAGCGGCCACTGGTGCAGGCTCAAATAATAAATATCGCCGCGCTCGTAGAAAATATGCTGCGTGCCGTTGCCGTGATGCACATCCCAATCGACGATCAAAACTTTTTCCGCGCGTTTGGCGCGCACAAGACATTCCGCCGCAATCGCCACGTTGTTGAACAGACAAAAGCCCATGGCCACGGCGCGTTCGGCGTGATGGCCTGGAGGCCGCACTGCACAGAAAGCATTGGACAATTCGCCGCGACTCACTTGATCGACCGCTTCAACCGCCGCGCCAACCGCGAGTTGCGCGGCAGTAAATGAATCTTTCGAGACCGAGGTATCGCCGTCGAGCATGGCGCGGCCATCGCCAACATGCGCACAGAACTCGGCAATGGTTTCAATATAATCGCGAGGATGAATGAAAGCAAGAATTTCGCGTTCCGCCGGAGCTGGCTCAAACGATTTGATGCGGTTGATGAGGCCGGCTTTCTCGAGCTGCTCGCGAATCGCTTGGAGCCGCTCCGGGCGCTCGGGATGGCCGGGGCCGTTGTCATGCAAAAGACAAGTGGGATGATAAAAGAATCCTGTCATGCGGTGGCGATGGAATCAGTTTATAACAGTAACTATTTTGTTTCGGGCAAGATTGTACCGCAACATTCATGTTGCGCGCACTGTTTATTCACAACATAAATGTTGCGGTAGCGTTTATTCGTTAAATTGGCTGTCCATAAAATACGACAACAAGCGCTTTCTTGCAAGCTCTTTCCTGCTTTTTCCGCCAAAAAACTTTCCGCGCCGGCCGTCGCTTGTTGGTAGAATAGAAATATCTCTTAACAGGCTGTTGAACGAACGAGCTGAGGGGAAGCCTTGGCTGTAAGCATGATCTGCAAGGCTGGCGGATTTTCCCCTCATTGACCGAACTCACCTCACACGAACGCCGTTTTCCACCTCACGTTAAAAACCTGAGATAACGGAATCTCTCGGTTTCCCTCCACGGACGGGCATTTGGCTGTAACGATTAAAATTTGTGCAAAACAGTTTGTCAGTTAGCCTGTTGGCCCGTTAACCCCGACATTCCTTATGTAAACAATTCTTATGAAAATAGCTTTTTGTAGTAGACTTTTCAGGATCGGTGTCTGAGGGCACTACGACGAAACACATTCTAATCCACAAGGAGGTTTTTATGTACTCAACATTACAATTCATCACCAGCAGCTTTGCCTTTATGAGGCAGGTTGGGCGCTGTTTAAGCGCACTGGTGTTTTGCTTCAGCCCGTGGCTTTTGCCCAAACCGGTCTTTGCCCAGTTTACCGACATTGGCGCCGCACTGGCCGGTGTGTCTGGTTCCGTGGCTTGGGGTGACTATGACAACGACGACGACCTCGATCTCTTGCTCACGGGACAAGATGCTGGGTTTAACCCGACCGCCAAGGTCTATCGCAATGATGGCAGTGGAGTTTTTACCGATATTGGCGCGGGTCTGACCGGGGTTTTAAGTGAATCTGTGGCCTGGGGCGACTATGACAACGATGGCGACCTCGACATCTTGCTCACGGGATTCACAGGATTCGGTGGGGGTAACGAAATCGCCAAGGTCTATCGCAACGACGGCAGCGGGGCTTTTACCGACATTGGCGCGGGCCTAGCCGCGGTTGGCGGTGGTTCCACGGCTTGGGGCGACTTTGACAACGACGGCGACCTCGACTTCTTGCTGACGGGAACATCTAGTGTAAGTCCAAGCGGCATCTCCAAGGTCTATCGCAACGACGGCAGTGATACATTTACCGACATTGGCGCCAGTCTGGCCGGAGTTGGATCGGGCTCCGTGGCCTGGGGCGACTATGACAACGACAGCGACCTCGACATTTTGCTCACGGGAGGTCATCCTAATAGAGGAATCTCCAAGGTCTATCGCAATGATGGCGGCGGCACTTTCACCGACATTGGCGCGGGCCTAGCCGCGGTTGGCGGTGGTTCCACGGCTTGGGGCGATTATGACAACGATGGCGACCTGGACATTTTGCTCATCGGATTCATGGGTATTGTCCGCTTCTTCGCCGCAGTCTATCGCAATGATGGCGGCGGCATATTTACCGATATTGGCACGGATCTGACCGCGGTTGGTCCTGGTCCTGTGGCCTGGGGCGATTTTGACAACGACGGCGATCTCGACATCTTGCTTAACACTCGAAGCGGAAGCGCCACAGTCTATCGCAATGATGGCGGCGGCACATTTACCGATATTGGCGCCGGTCTGACCACTGGGTTTGGCGCTGGTTCCGTGGCCTGGGGCGATTTTGACAACGATGGCGACCTCGACATCGCGCTCACGACACTAGGTGCTGGGTCTAGCCCAATCGCTAAGGTTTATCGCAACGACGGTACCGTATTCAACACTGTCCCTGCAGCGCCCATCAATTTGAGCCAAAGCGTAAGCGGCAACTCCGTAACTTTCAGTTGGAATGCTTCTTCCGATGTGCAAACGCCCAGCCCTGGGCTGACCTACAATCTCATGGTCGGCACCACTTCCAACGGCATCGACATCAATTCACCAATGGCTAACGTAAGCACCGGCTATCGCCGCGTGGTGCAATTGGGCGGCACCAATCACAACGAGTCGTGGACGCTGAACGATCTGCCGGATGGCTGCTACTTCTGGCGCGTACAAGCGGTTGACCATACCTTTGCCGGCTCACCGTTCTCGGCGGAAGGGACGTTTTCTATTGGCGGCAACTTCTGCGTCAAACCCTTCGTCTTGCTCGCCGACGAAAATGTGGAAATCAACAGCCAGGTCAATTCCGACGGCGACATTCACGCCAACAACGATATCATCTTCAACGAAGGGAACAAGAGCCAGCATACCGGCAATCTCACCGCGGTGGACGACATCATCATCAAGAAGAAAAACAAAATCATCGGCACGACAGCAGGCGACGAGGTGGAGAATGAAGGCACAATCACTGGCGCCATCACCGAAAACGCCAACCTCGCAAAAGTTCCGCTGCCGGCGATTGCTGATTTTGATGCCGGTGATGATGACGTCGAGGTTGACGAAGGCAAAACCAAAACCTTGGTCCCCGGCGACTACGGCGAAGTCAAGGTGGAAAAAGGCGGCAAATTAAAGTTAAGCTCCGGCACGTACAACTTGGCGTCTCTGGAGCTGGGCGAGAAATCGGTGCTGTTCATCGACCTCACCTCCAGCCTGCCGATTGTCATCAATGTGGATGAGAAGCTGGAATTTGGCAAGAAAGCCACCATGAAGCTCGTCCCGTCCACCGCCTCGACGAGTTTGATTACGTTCAACCTTGAGGAGGACGATGATGTCGTTGTGATCGGCGAAGGGTCGAAAGTTTTCGGCAGTTTCATCGCGCCGGAAGCGACCGTCGAAATCGGCCTGAAAGCGCGTTTGAAGGGCGCGGTCTGCGCGGAAAACATCATCGTCTTGAAGGGCGTGCGCTTCGTGCATCATAGCTCGACGGCGAAGTTTCCGAAGGAGGCCGAGGTCGAGGAGTCCGAGGTCGCGAAGTCCGAGGTCGTTACGGATTACGTTTTAGAGCAGAACTATCCGAATCCGTTTTCCCCGCCTGAGCGGGGCTTCGCGGGAAACCCCTCGACAGAGATCAGTTTTCAGTTGCCGGTTGCCAGCGCCGTGAAGCTGGTGATTTATTCGGTCACCGGCCAGGTTGTCCGCGAGTTGGTGCATGGCGAGATGCCGGCGGGGCGGCATGCGCTCAGTTGGAACGGCCGCAACCGCGCCGGAGAAATCGTTGCCGGCGGGGTTTATCTGTATCGTTTGACCGTCGAGAGAAACGGCGAGGCGCCGGTGGTGATGACGAGGAAGCTGACAGTTTTGAAATAAGTCCCAAAACGCAAGGAACTCAAGATGCAAAAAATCGACACGAAAACATTTCCAGCCGCAAAACTCAGCTTGAAGGCATTGAACATAGCGAGGTTGAGATGCCTCAGATGGGGGGCGCTGGCACTCTGGCTCCTGATCGCTCTACCCACTTTCGCCCAAGTTCTCATCTTTGCTGAGGTGCAAAAGGATGGCGTGGCCGGGGTCGACGGCCTTAGCGCCGCTATCTCGGTGACGGTCAGCCCGGATGGAAAGCACGTCTACACCGGCGGATTTCTGGACAACGCGGTGGCGGTGTTCAGCCGGGAGGTGAGCACCGGCCAGCTCACCTTCGTCGAGGTGCATAAGGATGGCGTGGCCGGAGTCGACGGCCTTCGCCAAGTCATCTCGGTGACGGTCAGCCCGGATGGTCGGCATGTTTACGCCGCTGGACAGAGTGACGACGCGGTGGCGGCATTCAGCCGAAACGCGAGCACCGGCCAGCTTACTTTTGTTGAAGTGCAGAAAGATGGCGTGGCCGGAGTTGACGGCCTTAACGGGGCCAGATCGGTGACGGTCAGTCCGGATGGGAAGCACCTTTACGTCGCCGGGCCAATTGACGACGCAGTCGCAGTGTTCAGCCGGAACGCGAGCACCGGTCAGCTCACCTTTGTCGAGGTACAAAGAGATGGCGTGGCCGGGGTCGACGGCCTTGATTTCGCCTTCGCAGTAACAGTCAGCCCGGATGGTCAGCACCTCTATGCCCTCGGACTTTTTGACGATGCGGTGGCGGTGTTCAGCCGAAGCGCGAGCAGCGGCCAGCTCACTTTCGTCGAGGTGCAAAAGGATGGCGTGGCCGGAGTCGATGGCCTTGATAACCCGAGCTCGTTGACGATTAGCCCGGATGGTCATCACCTCTACACCACCGCATCTGGTGACGATGCGGTGGCGGTGTTTAGTCGGAACGCAAGCACCGGCAAACTCACCTTCGTCGAAGTGCAAAAGGATGGTGTGGCCGGAGTCGACGGCCTTGACGGCGCCGTCGCAGTGATCGTCAGTCCGAATGGCCGACATGTCTATGCTGCCGGACAGGTTGACGACACGGTGGTAGTGTTCAGCCGGAGCGCGAGCACCGGCCAGCTCACCTTCGTCGAGATCCACAAAGACGGCGTGGCCGGAGTTGATGGCCTTGACGCGCCCACTTCGATGACCGTCAGTCGGGATGGCCAACATGTCTACACGACCGGAGCCAGTGACAACGCGGTCGCGGTGTTCAAAGCGATTAAACCCTTCGTCTTCCTCGCTGAGGAGAATGTGGAAATCAACGGCCAGGTGAATTCCGACGGCGACATTCATGCCAACCATACGATTATATTTGACGAAGGCAACAAGCCGCAAAGCGTGCACACCGGCGATCTCACGGCGGGCGATGACATTATTATCAGAAAGAAAAACCGAATCATCGGCGCCGCCATGGCCGACAACCACGTGGACAATCAAGGCGCCATCACCGGCGGCATCACTGAACACGAGACGGTCACCAGATTTCCGCTGGAAGATATGCCGGGCATCGCTCACGGCACGAATGACATCAGCGTGGGCGAGAACAAATCACGCACGTTAGCCCCCGGCGATTATAACAAAATCAAGGTGGCGAAAAGCGGCACGTTACGATTGAGTTCCGGCGTCTATAACATATCGCGTCTGGAAATGAGCGAGAAATCGCTGCTCGTGATCGACCTTTCTTCCGGCAATCCCATCAGCATCAATGCGGACGACCGGGTGAAACTGCTCAAGAAAGTGACCATGAAACTTGTTCCGGCCGCGGCTGCGACGGCCCTGATCACGTTCAATGTCGACGAGGATGATGCTGACGGCGACGATAAAGTTGCGATCGGCGACGAATCGAGAGTTTTTGGTAGCTTCAACGTGCCGGAAGGGACCGTGGAAATCGGCATGAAAGCCCGTTTCAAAGGCGCGGTGTGTGCGGAAAATATTATCGTGAAAAAGGGCGCGCGCTTCGTGCATCACAGCTCGACGGCGAAGTTTCCGAAAGAGTCGGAAGTCGAGGAGTCCGAGGTTGCGAAGTCCGAGGTCGTTACGGATTACGTTTTGGAACAGAACTATCCGAACCCGTTCAACCCAACGACGGAAATCAGCTTTCAGTTGCCGGTTGCCAGTGAAGTGAAGCTGGTGATTTATTCGGTCACCGGCCAGGTTGTGCGCGAGCTGGTGAACGGCGAGCTGCCGGCAGGGCGACATACGATCAGTTGGAACGGCCGCAACCGCGCCGGAGAAGCCGTGGCCGGCGGCGTTTATCTTTATCGCTTGATCATTGAAAGAAACGGCGCGGCGCCGGTGGTGATCACCAAGAAGATGACGTTTGTGAAGTGACGAGTAAAACGTAATCCGTAAGTTTACGTTTTACGTTTACAAACAGAAACGCCGCTTGTTCGGTTGTCAAGAGCAAGCGGCGTTTTTCCTAACCGGAGGAACAGCACTGAGCGTTTTTTCCCTCCGCCATCGCTATTCCGAAGGTCTTGATTTTTTCACCGACCAGCCGAAACAAGTCCCTAACGCAGGCTAAAACTTTAATGAAATAGCCAATGACTTCGGTGATCGCTTCGCCAAATCTTATTTCGCCAAAACCAATTTCACCTGCGACACCAGCCCGCCAAATTCCAACCGGCACAGATACACGCCGCTGCTCACGCGCGCGCCGGCATCGTTCGTCGCGTCCCATTGTATTTGATGCGTCCCGCTACGGAGCGATGCGGAAATTAACGTTCGCAACAATTGCCCGGCCGTGTTGTAAATTTGCAGCGTGGCGTCGCCGGATTGGGGCAACGTGAAAGTAATCGTCGTGCTCGGTTTTTCGCCCGTGAAAAATGGATTGGGATGGTTTTTTATGGCAATGGTTTTCGGAATCACAGTCGCATCGCTTTCGGCAACCGCTGAAGCCGCGCCGAGCTTGACGGTGTAAGTTGCTGCACCGTTCGGATGGTCTGAAAAAGCTATCGTGCCGTTCGGGCCCGTCGTTCCTTTCGCAACAACGGCAGCGCCTTTCGTCACGATATACTCTCTCCTTTTATCCACTTCGGTCAAGAGATGCTTGACGGTTTTGGCGCTGTTGATCGTGTAATAAAACTCCGTCAACGGTTTTTCATTTTTGCTAAAAATGACCAGACGTTCTTTGTCGAGCAGCGCGCCGATCCAAAACACACCGGACATGCCTTCCACTGTCGCCGGCTCGCCCATCGTGTTGGCGTCGCCGATTTGCATTACGGTTAAAAAAAGATTTTCCGGCGAGCGAATTTGCAGCGTATGATCGCTATACAAATAACTCGCGATTTCACCGAACGAGCCGCGATAGTCCACTTTCGAACCGTCAGCCCAGACCCACTCGTAACCGGGCCCGCCGAATTTGTGCAGCGTGGTATTTTGCGGCCACACGGAAGTCAAATACATTTGTCCGTGAGAACGATCAATGCGATTGGTGACTTGCACCGCTTTTGCGGTACTCGTCCAATGGCCACTGCCGGCTTCGTTCCACGTTCCGCCGATGGTCTCGATATCAACTGGCGTGTGAATCACGAAATATTTTTCCTGTTTGGATTCGACGCGGTCCATGATCACGACAAACTCGCGATTGACCGGGCCGCGCAGATAAACCAGCGCACGTCGCGCCAGCGTCGCTTTGCTGCCGGCTTTATAACTGCGCGTATAGTTGTAATTGACATAATCATGCAACTCCGGCCAATACTCGCGCGCTTCAACGGTGCCGATGTGCGTATTCGCGCCGATCGCAAAATCCTGCGGCGTGTCGGCCTCATCGCCGATGCTCCCTTTTTCAAGGCTGAGTTCTTTGTCCGGCCCCAATCCAAAAACATTGTTCTGCGCCATGCCCTTGCCCTCGTCGGCGCGCGGAATGCCGGTGCCCGCATTTTTCGTACAGGTCGCAGCGATCACCAACGGGCCGAAACGATGCAAATTAAACGAGCCGCTCTCTTCTTCATTGTGCCCGTTTTGATACCAGTACTGCGGGCTGAAAAACTGAATGAGCGTCGCGTCGTCAACACCGTGATCGGAGCGCATCACGTGCATCTGGCCGAGATGAAAACTCAACGGTATGGCGGCCTCGTCCGGCGATTTTTTCGCAACCGGGCGCGTGCCGAAAACGAATCTATAAAAGAAAT
>Ga0247727_10018020_pt1 | contig 11167 bp, 7 predicted proteins | sample WisWelCaveWW1625_FD_202498 | JGI IMG/M metagenome (GOLD analysis project Ga0247727, IMG submission 202498) | Biofilm microbial communities from Wishing Well Cave, Virginia, United States - WW16-25 | ecosystem: Environmental > Aquatic > Deep subsurface > Groundwater > Cave microbial mat | place...
TGCCGGCCCCGCCGTCGCCCGCGCCATCGCCGACCTGGCAACATTTCTCGGCGCGCGCGAAATCCGCTACAATCCCCAGCGCGTACCCTCATTTTGGAAACGAGCGCTGAAATCTTAACCGCAAAGAGCGCAAAGAATTTCCTCTCACTTCTTACTCTTCGCGTCCTTCGCGCTCGCTTGCCCCCTTTGGGGGTTGCGGTTCAAAGCTCTTATGTCTGAACCCATCCGCGTCCTGCACTTTGCCGACCTCCACATCGGCATGGAGAACTACGGCAAGCTCGATCCGCAGACCGGCATCTCCAGCCGCATCCGCGATTTCCTCGACCGCCTGGACGAGGTCAGCGCCTACGCCCTCGACCACGACGCCGACCTGGTGATCTTCGCCGGCGACGCCTTCAAGACGCGCGACCCTGACCCCACGCAACAGCGCGAGTTCGCGCGGCGGATCAAGCGCCTGGCCGAGCGCGTGCCGATCTTCATGCTCGCCGGCAACCACGACGTGCCCGGCATGGCCGCCCGCGTCACCTCGGTGGATATTTTCAGCACGCTGGACGTGCCCAACATCGTGGTCGGCCGCCAGCCCGGCGCACAAGTGATTGAAACGAAGCGCGGGCCGGTCTTCCTCGCCTGGATGCCGTTCCCGGTGCGTGGTCGCTTGCTGGCGCGCGATGAGCACCGCGAGGCCTCCATCGAAGCACTGGATCGCGCGGTGGAGACGCTCGTCAGCGAGCATCTGGCGGAGTTCGTCAAACAGGCGGTTGAACAGGACATGCCGCGCGTGCTGGTCGGGCACTTCTCCGTCAGCGGCGCGACCTTTGGCAGTGAGCGCAGTGTCATGGTAGGCCGCGACCTCGTCGTGCAAAAATCCGCGCTGGCTGATCCGGCCTGGGATTACGTGGCGCTTGGTCATATTCATAAGCATCAGAATCTCACGGCCGGGAGTGACTCCCCTCTCCCAGCAGGGAGAGGGGCTGGGGGTGAGGGTCGGACGCCGCCTGTTGTGTACTCTGGTTCATTAGAAAGAATCGACTTCGGCGAAGAAGTGGAACCCAAGGGTTTCTGCTGGCTCAACCTCCAGCGCGGCGCGACGACGTGGGAGTTTGTGCAGGTGAAGGCCCGCCCGTTCCACACGCTCAGTCTCGACGCGCGGGACGAGGCCGATCCGACCGCGGTGGTCGTGGACAAGATCAAAGCCCGCGACTTGGATGGCGCGATTGTGCGCGTGGACATCCAACTGCACGAGGGCCAGGAGCCATCCCTGCGCCGCCGGGAAGTGGAGCACGCGCTGACGGAAGCGGGCGTCGCCAACATCGCAGGCATCAGCGTGGAGGTGGAGCGCGCGGTGCGCGTGCCGGGTGTCGGCGCGAACGCCGAGTCGCTTACGCCAGCGCAATGGCTGGAACGCTACTTCAGCGCCAAAGACAAGCCGCCGGAGCGTGTGCACAAGCTGTTAGATGCGGCGCAATGGCTGTTTGACGATGATACGATTCTTCAATGATTCCGATCCGCCTAGAACTCACCAACTTCCTCGCCTACAAAGATCCCGCGCCGCTGGATTTCACTGGCATCCACGTGGCCGTCCTGACGGGCGAGAACGGCGCGGGCAAGTCGTCGCTGTTGGACGCGATCACGTGGGCGCTGTGGGGCGAGGCCCGCGCCAAGACCGACAATGAGCTGATCCACTCCGGCCAGAGCGAAATGCGCGTGGAGTTCACCTTCGCGCTGGGCGATCAACTCTACCGCGTCATCCGCTCCCGACGGGCGGGCAAGAATACAGGCGTGCTTGACCTGCAAGCTCAGGACGCCGAGGGCAAGTGGCGTTCCATCAGCGAGGCCACCATCCCCAAGACACAAGCCAGGATCAATCAGGTTCTACGGCTGAACTACGACACTTTCGTGAACTCTGCCTATCTCAAGCAGGGCAAGGCTGACGAGTTCACCAGCAAGCCGCCCTCCAAACGCAAGGAGGTGCTGGCCGACATCCTCGGCTTGCAGGAGTGGGAGAAGTACGAAAGCCGCGCCAAAGAGAAGATCAAGCAGGTGGATCAGCAGATGGCCGGGTTGGAGGCCGTGCTGAACGAGATCGAGGCTGAACTGGCCCAGCGCGGCGATTACGAGCGCGACCTGAGCGCGGCGCAGGCCGCCGTGATCGAAGTGAGTGAGCGCCTGCGGCAGGCGGAGGCGGAGTGGATGAAGATCGAAGCCGCGCGGCAGGCGATGGTCAGCCTGCAACGCGAGATTGACAATCTCACCCGCCGCGTCCGCGATTCACAGAAGGAGATCGACACGCTGGACATGGACCTCCGCGAGGCGCAGGCGCGTTCCGACACGACGGCGTTACTGCGCCAGATCGACTCCGCCGAGAGCCGTCTGAGGGACCTGGACGAGCGCGAGCGGGAACTGCAAGAATTGACCTTCGCGCGGCAGAGTGTTCTGGAATTGGCGGCGAATCTGCGCGGCCAGAATTCATCGGCGGAGGACGAAGGCAACGCGCTCAAGAAACGCCTGGAGGCGGCGAACGCCGAGGCCGCGCAGACCCGAATGCGCATCAGCGAGGCCGCGCAAGGCGAGGTCGTGAAACTCCGACAGCGGCTCGTCACTCTGCAAACGGCAACCGTCCCGCTCTGCCCCACCTGCGGCCAGCCGCTCACCGACGAAGCGCGCGCGCAACTCATCGTCGATCTCGAGGCGGAAGCCGCCGCGCGCGACGCGCAACTGCAAACCGAACTGGCCGAGATCGAGACGCGCCGCGCGCAGACCGCAATCGACCTCAACGAAGCCATCGAAGCGCGTCGGGAGCAATATCGCCTGAACCGCGAGCATCTCAAGCAGTTGACGGATGACCAGGCGCGGCTGGACAAAGACATCCAGGCCGCCGCCGCTGAACTGCGCGCGAAGCCAGAGCTGACGCGCAAGCTGGGCGAGTGGAAGACCGCGCTGGCGCAGGCGGGTGAGGCGCAGGAGCGCATCGCCGGTTTGCTGGAGCGCCGCGCGCGCTGGACAGGCGGGCTGGAGAAAGACAAAGCCGAGCGCGTAAAGCGGGAGACCGAGGCGGGTCAGTACGAGGCCCTCCTGCGCGAAGCGCCCGCCCGGCAACGCGCGCTCGATCAACTGCGCCAGGAAGACACACTGACCAAAGCCCGGATGGGCGCGGCGCAACAAAAACTCCACGCGCTGGAGAGCATGGCCCAACAGCGCGAGGCCAAACGCGCCGAACAGCAAGAGCGGGCGGAGGCGAAAGGTGTTTACGAGGAACTGCGCGAGGCCTTCGGCAAGAAGGGCGTGCCGGCGATGATGATCGAAGCCGCCGTGCCGGAGATCGAATCCGCCGCCAATCAACTGCTGGGCCGCATTACGGATGGGCGCATGCACGTGCGCTTCAATATGCAGAAGGAGAACCAGGCGGGTGAAGTGAAGGAAACGCTCGACATCCAGATCGCCGACGAACTGGGCACGCGCGCTTATGATCTCTATTCCGGCGGCGAGGCCTTCCGCGTGAACTTCGCCATCCGCATCGCCCTCAGCCAACTGCTCGCCCGCCGCGCCGGGACGCAGCTCCAGACGCTGATCATTGACGAGGGCTTCGGCGTGCTGGACGCGGTGGGCCGCGAGCGGCTGGTGGACGCTATCCGCCGTGTGGAAAAAGACTTCCAGCGCATCCTCGTCGTCACACACATTGACGAACTGAAGGACGCCTTCCCGGCGCGCATCGAAATCACCAAAGGGCCGGACGGGTCGGAGATCACGGTGATGTAACGATGAAGCCCTCCATCTGGAACTTTATTCGCGGCGTCCTGGGCCTGGCGGGCGTGATGCTCCTGCTGTTTGCGGTGGAACTGGCGATTGACCTGGCTGTGCAGGGCCGCTCGCTGGCCGCGCTGACGGCGTATGACCTCACGGAGTTTCGCCATCTCAACAATTTGTATAACCGGAGCCTGAACCAATTGACCGGCGTGGTCTTCACGACCGTCGCCATCGCCGTGCCGCTGACGGCGAACATGTATTCGCTCAAATTCCTCGAGTTCTTCATCAAAGACCCGGTCAACACCATCGCCCTGATCTTTGTGATCCTGACCAACACAAACAACACCTGGATCGGCTACGTGGCGAGACAGAATTTCATCCCGCTGACCGAACTCCAGCTCACGTCCATTATGACGCTCGTGTGTTATGCGCTGGCCTTCCCGTATCTTTACTACGTCTTCCGCTTCCTGCACCCGGATACGTTGTTGGAACGCCTGGAAGGCGAGGTGACCGCGCAGTTGGCCGCCGCCCGCCTTAAGCCCGCGCGGGCCGACGATCACCGAGCGCGCGTGGCGGAGGCCATCGAGCACATCGCCAACATCGCCGTCAAGTCCGTGGATCGCACGGATCGCAATACGGCGATTGAAAGCGTGCTGACGCTGGAGCGGCTCCTGAGAGAGTATTGGGCGATCAAGCCCCAGCTTCCGGGGGGCTGGTTTATGGCCGATCAGGATTTCTTCCTCGGCTTCTCCTCGACGGCGGTGGAGGATATGACCGCGAGCCACACCTGGGTGGAGATGAAGCTGTTCGGGCAGTTGAACCAGGTCTTGAGCGCCGCCGTCCCGCGCATGCCGGAGTTGACCAGCACCGTCGCCAAGACGCTCCGCAAGCTGGGCCTCGCCCCGGCGGCGCGGAGTGATCAAGCCGTGCGCGATCTGGTGGTGGAATACTTCAACACGTTCGTGCGCCTCGCGCTCAACCGGCGGGATGCGCGTTCAGTCTTCACGGTGTTCAATGAATACCGCTTGCTCGCGGAAGCGCTCAACGGTGAGCATCCGGAACTCGGCCAGGAGATCGCGTTCTACTTCCAGTATTACGCCCAGATCGCCCGCGACATGCAGTTGAACTTTGTGGTGGAGGCGGTGGCCCACGACCTGGGCGATCTGGTGCAGGCGGCCTGGGCGGCCAACGCGCCCAACCGCCAAAACCTGCTGGAGCGTTTTTTGGAATACGACACGCAGGCCAAACAGCCGTTGCCCGGCGTGAAGAAAGCCCAGGCCATCCTGGCCGGTTTTTTCTTGCTCAAGGGTCACACTGAGCCGGCGGATGCGATCCGGGCGAGCTTTGCGCCGCTGGAGCCGGCCTTTGTCCACCGGGTGCGGGATGACCTTCTGCGCGTCAAGCGCGAGAAGTATTGGGAAGTCACCGAGCGGCGCATGAACATTGAATACGTGCCGGACGCTCAGCGCGAGAAACTGCGCGAGTTTTTTGACGGCCTGACGGATTCACACGCCTCGTAGAGACGTTCCGCCGGAACGTCTCTACGAGGCGTAATGGAGAACGGGATGAAAATCTTCCTCACCGGCGCCACCGGTTTCATCGGCCGGGCGCTGACCAAAGCCCTGCTCAAGCGCGGCTGGCTGGTGACGGCATTCGTGCGCAAACCGGAAAGCCAGGAAGCTCGCGCGCTGGCGGCGCAGGGTGTGACGCTGGCGCCCGGCGATGTGACCGACCGCGAATCCATGCGCGCGCCGATGATGGGCGCGGAGGCTGTCTTCCACAACGCGGGCTGGTATGAGTTCGGCCTCACGGGCGCAGCCCGCCAACAGATGTACGCCGTCAACGTTCAGGGCACGCAGAACGCGCTTGGCCTGGCGATGGAGCTTCGCGTCCCAAAAATCCTCTACACCTCCAGCACCACCGCGTTTGGCGATACGGGCGGCAACGTGGTGGATGAGTCTTTTCAGCGCAACGCGCCCGTCATCACCCACTACGAGCAGACCAAGACCGATGCGCACGCCATCGCACACGGCTATCAGCAACAGGGCGCGCCGCTCGTCATCGTCTGCCCGGCGCAGGTGATTGGGGAGGGCGATCATTCACCGTATGGCTGGTTCGCGCGCCTCTATGTGCGCGGGCTGTTGCCGCCCTCCGCCTGGGCGCCGGATGGGGCGTTCTCCTTCGTGCACGTGGATGACCTGGCCGAGGCGATGGCGCTGGCAGTGGAGAAGGGCCGCGTGGGTGAAACCTACTTTCTGCCGGGTGGCCTGCTCACGATGCGTGAGATGCTGGAGGTGTGGAAACGCACGCCGGGCGGCCTCAAGCCGTTCATCTGGCTGCCCCGCCCGCTGGCCCGGCTGTCCGGCGCGCTGACCGAGCCGCTCCTGCGTGTGATCGGCCTTCCCGCCTTCTTCTCACGCGAGAGCGTCAGCGGCAGTTACGTGAGCTTCCGCTATTCCGGTGAGAAAGCCGAACGTGAACTTGGCGCGCAGTTCCGCACCGCCGAGCAGGCCTGGTTGGACACCCTCGCGGCAGAGCGGGCGGCGCTTAAACGATGAAGGCCTTCCTCACCGGCGCCACCGGCTTCATCGGTTCGCACCTGATCCGCGATCTGCTCGAGCATGGCCATCAGGTGACGGCGCTGGTGCGGACGTTTGAGCGCGCCCAGCAACTGCCGCGCGGCGTGCGCGTCATCCCCGCCGACATCACCCGGCGCGACTCCATGCGCAACGGCATGGACGGCGCGGAGGTGGTCTTTCATCTCGCCGCGCTCCACACCGTCGGCCTGAAGCCCAAAGAGTATGCGCGCATGGAGCGCATCAACGTGGAAGGCGCGCGCAACGTGCTGGAGTTGGCCGTCGAGTTGGGCGTGCCCAAGATCGTTTACACATCCACCGTGGTGGTGTACGGACACACGCAAGGGCGGGCGGTGCCGGAGACCTACCAGCCCAATGGCCTTGTCTTCGACTCTGAATATCAGCGCACAAAGTTCAAGGCGCATTACGACGTGGCCGTGCCTTTGCAGAAGCAAGGCGCGCCGATCGTGATCGTCTGCCCCGGCACAGCCTATGGCCCCGGCGATACCTCGTCGCTGGGGCGCGTTCTGCGCCTGTACGTGCGGCGGCGTCTGCCGGTTTTTATCGGCCCGGACGGCGCGCGTTGTTGGACGCACGTGGCGGACGTGGCCGCCGGACATCGCCTGGCGGCGGAGCAGGGCCGCGCCGGTGAGACGTATCACCTCACCGGCCCGGCGCTCACGTACCGCGAGTTCTTCAAAGCCTGTGAGCGGGTTGACCACTGGCCCGCGCCCGTGTGGTTGCCTGCCTCGCTGGCGACGGTGCTGGCGCAGGCCTTGAAGCGCCCACTGCCCCACCTCGCCGAGCTGTTCCAGACACACACCGGGCTGACCTACCTCGCCAGCGCCGAAAAGGCCGGGCGCGAGCTGGGTTGGCGCGCACGTTCCGTGGAGGAAGGCTTACCGGAGACACTGGCGTGGCTGAGGGCGGAGCGATAACGTGCGCCGTCTGCTCACGGCCCCAAGCCGTAAAGCCCTGCTCACCCTCGTGCTGATCGCTTTGACGTGTCTGGCGGGGTTGACCTACAGCCTCCAGGCGCTGAATCAGGTGATGGCCCCGCACAACATCGTAGCCTTTGAGTTCGCCTTCACCCCGGAGCGCGCCGGCCAGATGATGACCGCGTGGGGCGAAGTCGGCCATGCCGCCGCCCGCCAATCGCTGTGGCTCGATTTCCTCTATATGCCCGCGTACGCATTCTTCTTCAGCGGGCTGGCGCTGTTTGCGGCTCGCTCGGCCTCCGGGCGCTGGCAGACGCTGGGCCTGTGGCTCGCGCTCACGCCGTTTGTGGCGTGGGCCTTTGATGCGATTGAGAACGTGGCGCTGTTGAGCGTCCTGCCGCCCGCCTCGCCCGCGCCCACGCCGTTGATGATCGCGGGCGCCGCCGCCTCCATCAAATTCGGCCTGCTGAGCCTGTGCTGGCTGTACACACTGGCCGTTCCGTTCATGCTCTGGTTCAGGCGCTGGCGTCGCTCACTTGGCACCTGACACTATGACATTGCCGCTTCAGATGGGTCTTGGCTTCACTCTTGCCCTCCTCATCGGATTCGTCGCCTATCGCCGCGGCTCGCTGTCCAGGTCCGGCGTGGTCGGGGCAATCTTGATCGGCGCGACGATCTTCGGCCTGGGCGGACTGGCCTGGAGCGTGGTGTTGATCGTGTTCTTCGTCTCGTCCAGCGCGCTCTCGCACTTCAGAGAGGCGCGCAAAGCCTCGCTGGCGGAGAAGTTCAGCAAAGGCAGTCGGCGCGATCTGGCGCAGACGCTCGCCAACGGCGGGGCGGGAGCGTTGATCGTGATCGCGAATTTCGTCTGGCCCAGCGCGTTGTGGTGGGCGGCCTTTGTCGGCGCGCTGGCGACGGTGACCGCGGACACCTGGGCGACAGAGTTGGGCGTGTTGAGCAAGGCGCGGCCCCGGCTAATTACGACTGGCGGCGAAGTGGAGGTGGGCACTTCCGGTGGTGTGACCCTGACCGGGACATTAGCGGCGCTGGGGGGCGCGGTGATGATTGGCCTGTTCGCCGCCGGTTTTCACATGTTCAACGGCAACTCCTTCTTGCTTTCTCTTTTTCTCCTTCTTTCCGCCGCGCTCTCCGGCCTCGCCGGTTCTCTTGTGGACTCCGTGATGGGCGCAACCGTGCAGACGATCTATTTCTGCGACTCATGCGGCAAAGAGACCGAGCGCCATCCGCTTCACACCTGCGGCGCGCAAGCGCCCACCCGTTACCATCGCGGCCTGCGCTGGCTGGATAACGACTGGGTGAATTTCCTCAGTTCGCTCGTCGGCGCGGCGCTGGCGGCGGGGATGTGGAGAGTGGCGCGATGAACCTCACCCCCCGGCCCCCTCTCCTGAACGCGAAAAGCGGCGTTCAGGAGAGGGGGAGTCATTCTCTTGAGATCGAGGCCTCTCCCCCCTCTCCCGAAGTGTGCTTTTCCACTTCGGGAGAGGGGGGGCGGGGGGGTGAGGTATGAAGACTCTCGAACGCCTCCGCCTCGACCGCAACTTCATGGCGAACGTGACCGCCTGGGAGCGCCTGACCGCGCGCGCCGCCCGCTATGCGCCGTTCCCCGCCGGCCTCCATCCGTCTCTAGTCTCTAGTCTTCAATCTCGCGGCATCCCGCAACTCTATTCGCATCAGTCTCAGGCCATCACGGCCGCAATGCGTAGAGAAAACGTCGTCGTCGTCACCGGCACGGCCTCCGGCAAGACGCTGTGTTACAACCTGCCCGTCCTCAACACCCTCCTCGCTCAACCCGACGCCCGCGCGCTCTACCTCTTCCCCACCAAAGCCCTTGCCCAAGATCAGGCAGATGAACTCTCAACTCTTATCTCCACGCTTCGCGTCCAGTCTCCAATCTCCGTTCGCATTTACGACGGCGACACACCCCAATCTCAACGGGCTTCAATTCGCCAGGCCAGCGGCGTCCTCATCTCCAACCCCGATATGCTCCACACGGGTATCCTGCCGCATCACACCAAGTGGGAATCTCTATTCTCTAATCTCCGCTATGTAATCCTGGATGAGCTACACACATACCGGGGCGTGTTCGGCTCGCATTGGGCGAACGTGTTGCGGCGGCTCAAACGCATCTGCGCTTTCTACGGCTCTCAGCCGCAGTTCATCTGCGCCTCAGCTACGATTGCCAACCCGCAAGAACTGGCCGAGAAGTTGCTCGAAGCGTCGGTGACGCTCGTAAGCGATGACGGCTCGCCGCGCGCCGAGAAGCACGTCATCCTTTACAACCCGCCGATGACGGACGTGGCGCAGGGCTTGCGGCGCTCGTACCTCCTGGAGACCCAGCGCGTGGCGGGCGAGTTTCTCAGGGACGATGTGCAGACCGCGATCTTCGCGCGCACCCGCAACGCGACCGAAGTGTTGCTCGGTTACGTGCGTGATGACGCTCAACGGACGAGCCGCGACCCGCAGGCGATCCGAGGCTATCGCGGCGGCTACCTGCCGTTGGAGCGGCGCGAGATCGAACGCGGCTTGCGCGAGGGCGCGGTGCGCGGCGTGGTCGCCACCAACGCGCTGGAACTGGGCGTGGACATCGGCCAGTTGGGCGCGGTGGTGATCGCGGGCTATCCGGGCACGATTGCGTCGCTCTGGCAACAGGCGGGCCGCGCGGGCCGCCGCACTGAAACCAGCGCCGTGGTGCTGGTGGCGTCTGCCGCGCCGCTCGACCAGTATCTCGCCACGCACCCGCGTTACGTCTTCGAGCGCTCGCCGGAGCATGCGCTGATCAATCCCGATAACCTCGCCCTGCTCGCCAATCATCTGCGTTGTGCGGTGTTTGAACTGCCTTTCGCGGAGGGCGAGGCCTTTGGCGCGTTTCAAGACGTGGACGCGCTTTTGGAAGCGCTGGCCGAGGAGGGCGAGATACACGCGTCGGGCAGAACCTATCGTTGGGTGGGGAGCCGTTATCCGGCGGAACAAATCTCCCTGCGCTCCGCAACGGACGACCGGATCGTGATCCAGGACGTGACGGATGCGAATGCGCGTCCGATCATCATCGGTGAAGTGGATCGCGCCAGCGCGCCCGTGCGCGTATACGCAGGCGCGGTCTATCTGCACGAAGGCCGCTCGTTCATCGTCGCCAAACTCGATTGGGACAACGGCCTCGCCGACGTGCAAGCCGCCGAGGTGGATTACTTCACCGACGCCTCCGAAGCGGTAGAGGTCGCCGTCGTCAATGTCTTCGACGCAGATCAACCCCTGGCCCCTCCCCCATCGGAAAGTTCCCCGACAGGGGAGGGGAGGGTTGGGGTGGGGGCCGCTCGCGCCTGGGGCGAACTCCTCCTCACCTCTCAGGCCGTCTCGTATCGCAAAGTGAAACGTTACACGCACGAGAATTTGGGTTATGGTGAGATTCAACTTCCGCCGCGCGAGTTTCAGACCACCGGCTACTGGCTGTGGTTCCCGCCGGAGCTGGTGGATCAGTTGGCGCGGGAGGGTTTGCTGATCGGCCCGAACAGCTACGGCCCGAACTGGGAGCAACAACGCCTCGCCGCCCGCGCGCGTGACGATTACACGTGCCGCCAGTGCGGACGGAGCGAAGCTCCCTCTCCCGGCGTGGGAACTTCCGCGCTGGGAGAGGGTGACCGAAGGCTGGGTGGGGGCCGTCAACATGATGTCCACCACATCACCCCCTTCCGCTCCTTTGGCTACGTGCCGGGCGTGAACGAGAACTACTTGCAGGCGAACGACTTGGACAACCTGCTCACTCTCTGCCGCGAGTGCCACACCCGCACCGAGCGAGCGCGCGGCACGCAGACCGCGCTGGGCGGGCTGGCCCACGCCCTCGGCAACGTCGCGCCGCTCTTCCTCATGTGCGACCCGCGCGACCTGGGCGTG
>Ga0247727_10018021_pt1 | contig 11167 bp, 9 predicted proteins | sample WisWelCaveWW1625_FD_202498 | JGI IMG/M metagenome (GOLD analysis project Ga0247727, IMG submission 202498) | Biofilm microbial communities from Wishing Well Cave, Virginia, United States - WW16-25 | ecosystem: Environmental > Aquatic > Deep subsurface > Groundwater > Cave microbial mat | place...
TCGAGCCGGCTCTACGAGCGCGCCCCGGGCCGCCTGGGAATGACTCCGGCCACCTACCGCCGGGGCGGCCAGGGGATGCGCATCGGGTATGCCATCGTCCCCTGCCCGCTCGGCCGGCTGCTGGTCGCTGCCACCCCGCGCGGCATCTCGGCCCTGAGCCTGGGCGACGCCGACGCCGCGCTGATCGCTGCTTTGAAACAGGAATACCCGAACGCCGAAATCCGGCCGGAACGCAACGGGCTGGGCCGCAGGATTGACGCGATCCTCAAGTACCTGGAAGGCCGCCGGACCGACCTGAGCCTTCCCGTCGACGTGCAGGCCACGGCGTTTCAGCAGCGCGTGTGGGAGGAGCTGCGGCGCATCCCCTACGGCTCGACCCGCACCTACAGCCAGGTGGCGCAGTCGCTCGGCCGTCCTGCCGCCACGCGGGCAGTGGCCCGCGCCTGCGCGACGAATCCGGTCTCGCTGGTCATCCCGTGCCATCGCGTGGTTCGCGAGGACGGCGGCCTGGGCGGCTACCGCTGGGGCCTGGAGCGCAAGCGGGCCCTGCTTGACCAGGAGCGGCGGCGGGGCTGAGTGCAGCCGCCCGTGGTAAGATTCCATTATGGTTCCATTTTGGAGTCTTACCGATGGCCACTGTCACCCTCAAGAACGTTCCTGACGAGCTCTACGCCCGGCTGAAGAGGAAAGCCGCAATGAACCGGCGGAGCATCAACAATGAGGCCATCGTGTGCCTGGAAAGCATGCTTCCCGAGAAGAGGGACCCGGCTGTTGTTCTGCGGGAGATTCGGCGGTTCCGCCGCTCGCTCAAGGGAATCTATGTCACCGACAAAGACTTGGACGCGGCCAAGAGGTGGGGCCGTCCTTGATTGTTGTAGATACCAATCTCCTGGTTTACCTGCTGGTTCAGGGAGCACGCACGAAAGCGGCCGAGGCCGCCTATCAGCGCGATTCGGAGTGGGTTGCGCCGCCCTTGTGGCGATCCGAGTTCCGAAACACGATCGCCCTCTACAGACGCCGTGGCCTGTTGTCGGTGGGCGAAGTGTTTGCCGCCATAGCAAGAGCCGAGATCGTGATCCGGAAGGATGTTCCTGTCCGCTCAGCCGACGTTCTCCACCTTACCTTGGCATCCCGGTGCTCGGCCTATGATTGCGAGTTCGTAGCCGTCGCCCGGGAAATCGGCGTCCCGCTGGTGACAGCGGATCGCCAGATCCTGGCTGAGTTCCCGGCCATCGCCGTCTCACTCGACGCCTTCGCCGCCTGATGCAGACCCGCGCCATCTCGATCGCCTGTCCGGTCTGCGGCTCGGCGGAGATCGTCTACTCCTGCGAGCCGAAATGCTGCTTCAACCACGTGTGCGCGGAGTGCCGGGCGTCGTTTCAGACGGGGACCCGCCTCGCCGGCGGGCGCGCGAACGGCGCCGTGCCGCCCAACCCGCTGCCGGACTGCACGGAGCCCACGGCCGCCTGCGCCAAGTGCGAGTCGACGCGGGTTTACGCGCTCGAGGACGGCAAGCTGGTGTGCGCCGACTGCGGTCTGCTGCTCGAGCTCGAGCTGAGCGAGATCTGCCCGGCCTGAATCACGCGGCCCGGCGAACCAGGATGCGCGAAGTCTCCTCGCCCTCCCCGCTCTTCTCCCGAGTCATCTCGCCCTGCATGCGCTCTGCTTCGAGCACGAGTCCGAACTTCATCGTCGCGCCGTCGGGCATCGCGACTTCGAAGGTCAGCTTCGACCCCTGGATCCTGGCCTTGCGGATCGGGAACTGCCGGCCGGCGGAAGGACCGGCGGTACCGGAGAGATCCTCGCCCGACTGGCGTAGTTCGAAGTAGGCGGTGGTAAGCTCCCCGCCCGGGGCGGTCACGTTGCCGGACCACTTGCCGGAGGCGTCCGCCGCTCCGAGCGCCGCCGCCATTGCAAACACCAGCCACAGGATTCGCCGCATGACGTTACTGACACCGCCGACGGCCCGCCGGTTCCCGCCCGATCATTGGGCCAGCACGCGGTTGAAGGCGAGTAATTGCGCGTCCGGCGTGTCGTTGGGGACCGAGCAGCCCGGCGCCAGAATCCACTTCGCGCCGGCCTCCGCCCGGGCCGTTCGGATCTGCGCCCGCATCTGGTCTGGCGTCAGCTCCTTGAACCGCACCTCATCCACGCCGCCCATCAGCACGCCGCGGTAACTCTGCCGCGCCACGCGGAAGGAGATCCCGGTGGCCGCCGTCGAGTGCTGGATCGCGCGGGCCGGCCAGTCGTAGAACAGGTCCAGGTACGGCTTGGGGCCGTGGATGTGCAGGATGTTCAGTTCGGCGCCCTTGACGGCGTCGAGCACCATGCGGTCGAAAGGCTCGCTGAACTTGCGGTACTCCTCGCGGGTCAGGTAGCCGTCGTTGGCATTCGAGATGGCGAGAAAGATCCCCGCGGCCCCGGCCTTCAGCGCGAGCCTGGCGTGGCTGGCCTCCGCTTTGGCGACAAACTCCATCCGGTCGAGCAGCGCCTGGGGATTCGCCCGCAGCAGCTCCTTGACCTTCTCGGGCGAGGATGTCTTCTCAACCTGGTTGAAGGGCTGGAAGATGGTCTCGACGAACAGGGCCTTGCCGGCGAGCTCGCGCGCGATGATCTCGAGCGCCTTCACCTGTTCGGGAAACGGGTTGGCAGCTTCTTCCCGGAAGGGATAGTCGCTCATCACCTTGACCAAGTCCGTGTCGAACCTGCGGGTGAACTCGAGCGTCGAGGCGGCGTGACGCTCGGCGGGCAGCTTCTCGTCGAGAAAGTGGTACCAGTAGGTGTATGGCGGCCGGTCGACCTCGCGACCGTCGAGCGCCCGGCGGACCCGGTCGATCTTGGTGAGGGGCGAGGCGGGCGCGGCCGCCAACGTCCACAGAAAACCGCGCCGGGAGAGCATCAGCGCTTCACCCCCGCTGTCCAGTTCGTCACCACCTGGAAGGGCGACGTCCCGGTCTCCTCCACCCCCGAGCTGACCAGGAACCGGCGGCCGTCGGCGGAGACCACGTAGCGGTTCCGAAATTGAGTCGAGGCGAGGCGCACGTCGAACAGCGGTTTGGGAATCCCGGCCTCGAAGCTCGCGCCTTCGGGCTTCACATCCACTGCCATCAGCTTGGTGTCGGTGAGGTAGTAGAGTTCCTTGCTGTCGCCGCGCCAGGCCGGTTCCCAGCCCCCGGCGGTCGAAACCTGCCACTTGCCCGTCGCCGCCGAGCCGGGGCGGAACGGCTGCACGAAGATCTCGTCCCGGCCCGACTCGTTCGAGCGGTAGGCGATCCACCGGCCGTTCGGGGATACCCGCCCTTGCTCCTGCCGGCCGGGACCCTCCACCGCCAGCACCGGCTTTCGGTCCCCGGTAAGCGGCAGCGCCCAGAGGTCGACCCCGGTTTTGGGAGTGGTTCCGTTGAAGACCAGAAACTTCCCGTCGGCCGTCCAGTCCTCCGCGCTCGTCCCCAAGTCCGACTCGAACAACGGCTCATCCTGGCCGGCGCCGCTGGCGTTCTTGAGGTACAGGTTCCGCAAGCCTTTGCGCTCGGAGGCGAACGCAATGCGGGTCCCGTCGGGAGAGAAGAGCGGATTCATATCCTCGGCCGGGTCGAACGTCAGTCGCGACGAAGCCCCTCGCACCAGGTCAAAAACCCAGATGTCGCGCGTCCTGGTAGTTGGATCCCGCCGGCCCACGGCCAGCCTCTTGCCGTCCGGCGAAAGAGCTGGGTTGGAGTAATCGGCCGGCTCCCCGACCACGCCCAACCGCTTTCCTTCCCGATCGAACCAGGCCATTTGGATGTTGATCGACGCAACGCCGGACCGCAACACCAGCACACCGTTGGCGGACGCCGAGCACGCGACGCCGGCATTGCTTCCCAAGACTGCGACCTGCTCGGCCACCGGGAAGCTATCTCCGGTAAGCGCTGCCTTTCTGGCGTCGAAAGTCTGAGCCATCAGGGCGCCGCCGCGGCCGAACAGCAGGTAGCCGGGTTCCGCGTAGATGGCGGCTGTTTCTCTCGCCACCGGCAGCTTGCGAACCTCCTTGGAATCGAGCGACCCGACATAGACCCCGCGGGTCTCGGCGCGGCTGCTGGCTGCGTAGTAGAGGAAGCGGCGGCCGTCGGGCAGGAAGCTGGGCCACACGTGTGTGGTCTGCCCCGATTCGAGCGTCGACACGGGCCTCGACTCGCCGCCGGCCGCGGCCACGCGGTGCAACGGCCCCTGGGCCGGCCGGAACACGATCACCCCATCCCGGTTCCAGGTCCCGCCAGCGCCCGTGGTGATGTCGCAGATGCTCTGAGGCGGTCCGCCTGCCAGGTCGATCCGCTTCAGCTTGCCGGCGGCGAAGAAAGCGAGGGAGCGGCTGTCCGGGGACCAGAAGGGGAAATACGCCGCGTCGGTGCCGGGCAGCGGTTGAGCCGCCAGCGAACCCAGCGGTCGCACCCAGAGCAAGCCGCGGCCGTCCGCGCTCCAGGCGGTAAAGGCGACCCGCTCGCCGTCCGGCGACACCGTGGCGTAGTCGTACCATTGCAGCCCAGCCTTCTCTGGCAGGGCGATGGTGAAGCGCGCGCTCGGGAGCTTCGGAGGGGTCTCGCGCCAGTGAACGAATCCAATCGCCAGCGCCGCTGCCGCCGCCAGCGCAGCCACGGCCCACGGCAGCCAGTTCCGGCGACGCTCGGGCACCGCGGCCGGCTCAACCGCGGGAGCCGCCGGCGTCGATCCCCCGATCCACTTCAATTCCCCGGCCAGGTCGGCGGCCGTCTGCCACCGCTCGTCGGGATCCTTGGCCAGGCACTTGCGGACGATGTGCTCCACCGCCGGCGGGGCCGCCGGGACCAGCGTCGAGACCGCCGGCGGATCCGTCGACATGATCTGTGTGATCAGGCTCGCCTGGCTCCGCCCGTCGAACGCCTTGCGCCCGGTCACCATCTCGTAGAGCACCGCCCCGAATGAGAAGATGTCGCTGCGCGCGTCGGTGTCTTTGCCTTCCAGTTGCTCCGGCGGCATGTACTGGAACGTCCCCAGGATGCTCCCCTTCTGGGTCAGGTCCATGCCCTGGGTGGGCAGGCTCGAAAGCGTCCCAGCGCCCGGCGCAGGCGCCCGCAGTTTCGCCAGGCCGAAGTCGAGCAGCTTCGCCCCGGCCTTGGTCAGCATGACGTTGCCGGGCTTGAGGTCCCTGTGATACACCCCCTGGCGGTGCGCCAGCGCCAGCGCGTCGGCCATCTCCACGGCGTAGCGCAGGACTTCCGGAACGGCGAGCGGACCGCGGGACAGGCGCGACCCGAGCGTCTCGCCCTCCAGATGCTCCATCACCAGGTAGTCGACGCCGTCCTGGGTGCCGACGTCGTAGAGCGCGCAGATGTGCGGATGATTCAGGCTCGATACCGCGCGGGCTTCCCGCTCGAACCGCTGCCGGACCTCGGGGTTGCCGGCCGCGTGCGGCGGCAGCACCTTGATCGCAACGGTGCGGCTCAGCCGCGTGTCGAGCGCCCGGTAGACCTCCCCCATGCCACCCGCCCCGATCGGAGCGACGATCTCATACGGACCTAGACGCATGCCAGCGACGAGGGGCATGCGGTTAGTGTACCGCAGCCCGGAGCAGTCAGTGGCCGGCAGCCAACAAGTATCCGGCTGGGGCAGGATCCACACGCCGCCGATGCGGCGACCGAAGTGGCGGCCGAAGTGCCACCGTGACCGGCGCGGCCATGGGCGCTTCCACCACGGAACTCACCACAAACCGCTTGCCGCCACTGGTCACCGAGCAGATGTGTGGATGATTCAGGCTCGACACCGCCCGGGCTTCCCGCTCGAACCGCGGGGGACCTCGGGGTTGCCCCCATCCCGCCTGCGCCGATGGGAGCGAAGTTTACTCCCCACCGGCCTGTCTGGATCAACCCGGACCACACAACTCGCCAGGTGGGGCCATAGCCTCGCCGTCCGCATCCCAAGAACCATCGCCGACGGCGCCCGCCTGCGCGAAGGGGATCGCCTCAGCCTGGCTGTCGCCAAGGATGGCGCTGTAGTGATCCGGCCTGCGAGGCGCCGGTATCACCTGGAACAGCTCGTTTCCGGTATCACGCCGAAAAACCGGCACCAGGAAACCGATTGGGGGCGGCCGGCCGGGAAAGAAACGTGGTAGGCAGCGCCGGCGTTCCCGAGGCCGGAGATTTGGTGTGGCTCTCATTCGACCCGCAGGCCGGCCGCGCGCAGGCAGGACGGCGACCAGCGCTGGTCCTTTCGCCTTCCTCCTACAACACCCGAAGCGGCTTGGCTCTGGTCTGCCCGGTCACGAGCCGGGTGAAGGGCTACCCCTTCGAGGTCCCCTTGCCTGAGGGACTGCCAGTGTCCGGCGTGATCCTTGCCGACCAGCTCAAGAGTGCGGACTGGCGTCGCCGCCATGCAAAACGCATCGGGCGCGTTTCCGGCGACGTGCTGGGAGAGATTCTGGATCGGCTGGCCCCACTGCTGGGTTACTGATCCCTACCGCCGCACCACCGCCTGCCAGTTCACCACCACCGTGACCGGCGCGGCGCTGGACGCTTCCACCACGGAATGCCGCCGCTGGTCGAAACGATCCCCGCCAAGCGGCAGGGCCCACAGGGGCAGCCGCGGCTGCTGAACACCGGCGATCTCGGCGCAGTGACCCACCGGCCGGGCGACCCGCGGCAGACCGAGATCGGGCTGAAGTTACGGCCTGCCCCGGGTCCATCGCTCGGAACGCGATTCTGAGCCGCTAGAGACGATTCCTTAGCTTCTGAGGCGCAGCCCATGCGCTAGGATGAAGGCATGGAGCGGCATGAGTCCCCGCCCGCAACGCCCGATCCGCCCTGGGCCGCCCTGAAGGACGAGGAGCTGCTGGCCCTGCGCATCTGCGACCTGAGAGTGCGCATCGAAAACAGCGAACTCGAGCCCCGCGTCGCCCAGTTCCACGCCGAGCTGGCTGCGCGCGGGCTGAGCCTGCGTCCGCTCTGCTACCTGGGTGACGAGTGGTTCACGCCGGACGGCGCCCCGGCCATCGCCATCCCGTTTTACCTCGCCCACCCGCGCCTGAAGGCGCTTGAGCTTCATCAAATGCTCGAGGTCGAAGGGGGAACCGCGGAGTGGTGCCAGAAGCTGCTCCGGCACGAGTGCGGCCACGCGTTCGATCATGCCTACCGGCTCTCCTCTCAGCCGCGGTGGCAGGAGATCTTCGGCAGCCCGGAGGTGGAATACCGGCCCGAGGCTTACCGGCCCCGGCCCTACAGCCGCGGCTTCGTCCGGCATCTGGACAACTGGTACGCGCAGGCCCATCCGGACGAGGACTTTGCCGAGACGTTCGCCGTGTGGCTGGCGTCGGCGCCGGAGGAGTGGCGCGAGCGTTACCGGGGCTGGAAGGCGCTCGAGAAACTCGAGTACGTGCACTCCCTGATGCAGGATGTCGCCGGACAGCCGGCGGTGGTGTCGCGTGGGCGCCGCCTCTCGGAAGCCGGCAAACTGCGAAAGACGCTGGCCCGCCACTACACGGCGCGGCGCAAACTCTACGCCGAGGATTTTCCCGACTTCCACGACGGGGACCTCCGCGCCATCTTCGGAAACGGCGAGCCGGGCGGGGAAACGGCGGCCCGCCTCATGCGGCGCCACCGCGCCGCCCTGGTCGCCTCCATCGTGCGCTGGACCGGACAGCGCAAGTACACCGTGGACATGCTGGTGAGCAAACTGGTCGCCCGCTGCGGGCAGCTCAAGCTGGCGGCGCACGGTGACCCCGCGCGGCTGTCGTTCGAGCTGGCCGCTTACCTGGCGTCGCTGGTCACCAACCACCTGCACACCGGCCGCTTCAAGAGGGTCCACCGGTGAAGATCCTGGTCCTGTTCGACCTCGGCCGGCCGGCGGCGCCCGACGAGAACTTTTCGCCGCGGGTGCTCAAGGAGCAGGAAGACAAGCCGACCGAGGCCGACGTGGTGCGCTGCCTGCGCCGGCTGGGCCACGAGGTGGATACCCTGGCCGTATTCGACAGCGTGCCGGCGCTGGTGGAGAAGCTGCGGAGCTCCGCCCCCGACGTGGTCTTCAACCTGTCGGAATCCTTCCGGCACGACCGCGCGCACGAGCCCAACATCCCGGCGCTGCTCGAGCTCACCAAGACCCCTTACACCGGGGCCGGGCCCGACGCCCTGCTGCTGTGCAAGGACAAGGCGCTCGCCAAGGAGGTGCTGGCCTATCACCGGGTGCGGGTGGCCCGCTTCCTCACCTCGCGCCGCGCGCATCCCCTGCGCCGGCTGCGCCGTTTCGTCTACCCGGCGTTCGTCAAGCCGGTCGGGGAGGAATCCTCCGACGGCATCAGCCAGGCTTCCTTCGTGAAGGGCGAGGAGGAGGCCATCGAGCGCTGCCGGTTCATCCACGAGAAGTTCCGCTCCGACGCCCTGATCGAGGAATACATCGAGGGACGGGAGTTATACCTCAGCGTAATGGGCAACGACCGGCTGAGCGTGTTTCCGCCCCGCGAGATCTTCTTCGAGCAGGTGCCCGAAGACGCCCCCAAGTTCACCACCTTCATGGCCAAGTGGAACGACGTGTATCGCAAGAAATGGGGCATCCGCAACGGCCCGGCGGCGCCGCTGCCGGCCGGCGTCGGTGAGAAACTGGCTCAGGTTGCGCGCAAGGTTTACCGGCTGCTGCGAATCCGCGGATTCGGCCGCATCGATGTGCGCCTCACCGCACAGAACGAGGTGGTGGTGCTCGAAGCCAACCCCAACCCGTCGCTGGCCCAGGAGGACGACTTCGCGCAATCGGCCGCCGCCGCCGGCATCGGCTACGATCTGCTCATTCAGAAGATCCTGGACGCGGCGCGCGGCTGAGCCTGCTCCGCGTTCTCAAAACGCGAAACGCAGCGCGAACTGGATCTCGCGGGCCGGCTGGGTCAAGCCCGTGATGCTCCCGAAAGCGCCGCTCGAGCGGTTGGCGTTCGGCGTCCCCAGGTTGGTGGTGTTGAACAGGTTGAACGCCTCCATCCGGAACTCCAGGGTCTTCGACTCGGTGATCGCGAAATCCTTGTGCAGGCCGAGGTTCAACTGGTAGAGCGCCGGCCCGCGGACGGTGTTCCGCCCGGCGTTGCCGAACGGCCGGTTCACCGCCGCCGGGGCAATCACCGTGTCCGGATTCAGCCAGCGCTGCACGGTGCGGCTCGCCGCCGGCGTCTTCGCATCGCCGATGATGTCGGGCCGGTAGGTGGGCGCGCCGCTCACCTGCTGCGCGCTCGCCGGGCTGTAGCTCAGGTTCACCGGCGTCCCGCTGGTGAGGAAGTTGATGGCCGTCAGCCGCCAGCCGCCGAGCGCGAAATCCGCCGGCCTGGACCAGCCCGAGCCAAACCGCCGCCCCTTGCCGGCCGGCAGATCGTACAGCAGCGTGGTTGTGTTGCTGAACGGCTGGTCGTAGCCCGACAGTCCCTTTTCGTTTCTGAGGTCGAGGTAGTTGACCCGCGAGTTGTCGCCGTTCTGCACCTCCAGGTGCCCGCTGGCGTTGTCGATCGCCTTCGACCAGGTGAAGGAGTTCAGCAGGTAGAACCCGGCCGAAAAGCGCCGCTCCAGCTTCGCCTGGAAGGCGTGGTAATCGAGGAACCCGCCGGGAAACGCCGTCTGGATGAAGCCGAACTCCTGGATCGGCCGCCGCGCGTCCACGCTCAGGTTCTCGCCGATGTTGTTCGGCCGCGACTGGTTCAGGTCGCCGAGGATCATCAGGTCGCGGCCCTTTGTGCCGACGTAGCCCAGGTCCAGCACCCAGCCGGAGGCCAGTGTCCGCTGGATGGTGAAGTGCCAGCTCTCGACGTTGCCGCTCGGCAGCTCGAACGGAATGTGGTTGGCCCGCACGCTGCGCTGGCGGATGTTGGCCGGCGTCAGAAAATTGTTCGGGAAGCCCTGCTCCATGGGCAGGAAGCAGGTGGAGGGATCCTGGTTTGGGGTGGCGCACAAAGGCTGCCCGCCCCGCGGCACCGCCGGCGCCACCTGGTTGATGCTGGGGTTGAGGATGAACGGCAGGTTGTAGGCCAGGAGGTTCTCCCCGCCCAGGCGGTTGAAGTGGATATAGCTGATGCCGTAGGCGCCCCGCAGCACGGTCCGGGGGCCGAGCGTGTAGGCCGCGCCGATCCGAGGCGCCCAGTTGTTGCGGTCCGGCTTCACCAGCGCGCGGTCGAAGATCCCGCCGCTCGCGGCCTGCACCAGCGCCCGCCCCGCCTGGTTGTAGTTCGACAGCCGGTTGTCGCGCTCCCACTGCGGCGTGCCGTACTCGTACCGCAGCCCCAGGTTCAGCGTCAGCTTCGGGCTCACCTTGAAGTCATCCTGAAGGTATCCGAAGTACATTCTCTGGCGGTAGTGAACGATCGCCGGGTTGTTCAGGCTGTAGTTGGACCGCGCCCCCAGCAGGAAGTCGGCCACGAACTGCCGGTCGTCGTTCGCCGTGCCGGCCGCCTGGCTGAACCGCCCCCCGAAGCCGAAGCTGCCGTACTTGGGATTGAAGTCGTCGATCTCGGTGTGGATGGTCTGGAACTCGAAGCCCGCCTTGAGGGTGTGCCGGCCGGCGATCTTCGAGTAGTTCACCTTGGGGTCGTAGACCATCGGGTCCTGGAACTGCGGATTGCTCGACTGCACCCCCATCGAGGTGAACCCGTTGACGCCGAGCGCCGGAACCCCGCCAGTGAACCGCTTGTCGTTGGGGATGTTCGGAATGCCGAAGCGCTCCCCGATGGTTGGTGTGCCGACGAAGATCGGCGTCTTGCCGCCCTCGCTGAGCGAGACGCCCATGCGGACCTCCAGCAGCGCCGTGGGGCTCATGGTCCAGGTCGCGCCGCTGACCACCTGCCAGTTGAGCACCCGGACGTTCCCGTTGGCGTTGCCCCCCGAGGGACCCGGGACCGCCGGTGGCTCGAAGTTCTCCAGCAGCCGCCGGCTGTAGCGGCCAAACAGCGTCAGCTTGCTCGACAGGTAGTGGTCGTACCGGATGTCTCCCTTGTGGGTGCTGTCGTCCCGCACCGGCAGGTGCTCGAAGTTGTTGCCCACGCCGAGCGGCCCGATGCCCGTCCGGTTCGGCGCCGGCAGGTCGGTGAAGACGTCCCGCGCCAGGCGCCGGATCCGGGTGGGAGGGATCACGCCGTTCGGGTACGCCGCGCCGTCGTAGGGGTCCACCAGCGCCAGGCCCAGCTCGCCCCGGCGCATCG
>Ga0247727_10018022_pt1 | contig 11167 bp, 15 predicted proteins | sample WisWelCaveWW1625_FD_202498 | JGI IMG/M metagenome (GOLD analysis project Ga0247727, IMG submission 202498) | Biofilm microbial communities from Wishing Well Cave, Virginia, United States - WW16-25 | ecosystem: Environmental > Aquatic > Deep subsurface > Groundwater > Cave microbial mat | place...
GGTCGAAGACTTCGATGAAGGATGGTCGCAGAACGATTCGTTCCTCTTCGAGCTCGGAAGCGCCGCCGCGGCCGACTACGACCCGGGCGCTGGCTCGAAGCTGATGGAGGACTTCGACGGTCTGTGGACGACGAACGAGTCGTTCCTCTTCGCGTTCGCCCCCGCGAACCTTTCCGCCGCGCCGATGGAGGCGTTCGAGTCGGGCTGGCGCAACAACCAGTCGTTCGTGTTCGCGTTCTCGCCCGCGAACCTCACTGCTTCTTCCTTCGACGCCGCGGGCACCCCCGAGCTCGTCGAAGACTTTGAAGAACTTTGGCCCAACCTGGTCATGACGACGGTGTGACTACCATGAGCGAGACCGACTGGACCTTCCTGAACGACGGACTCGATGCCGCGACGGTCGACCGCGGCGTGACCACGGGGATCGCTCGTCCGCCCGGCGGAGGCAGCTTCGTATTTGGCTTCAACTCGCTCGCGACGGCGCAGGGTGCGGTGGGCCTCTTCTCGAACCAGGTGAACTTCGCCCCGATGGCGAAGGGCGGCAGCGTGCGTGCCGCGCTCCAGCGTGGGCCGTCCGGCGGTCCGCTCAACTTCGCGCCGCTCCTGTTCATGGGCTTGCAGGGGCCGTCGGTAAATGACCACGGATATCTCCTCGGCCTCGCCGACGGCGATCCGCATCACGTCGTTCTCCGAAAAGGCGTGCTCTCGGTCGGTCTTCCGGACATCCCGCCCGGGACGCTGGGCGTCCTTCGCCGAAGCACGGCCACCTTCATGCAGGGATCGTGGCTGCACCTCCGGCTCGACATGGTGGTGAACCTGAACGGCGATGTTCTTCTGCAGGTCTTCCAGAACGATCTCGTCGCTCACCCGCTCGGGTCCGCGCCGTCCTGGAGCGCCGTGCCAGGCATGGGCGAGTTCGTGGACGACGCGCTCGGCATCAACGCCGGCTCCCAGCCCTTCACCTCGGGCCGCGCTGGCTTCGGCTTCTTCAGCAAGGACGTGACTCGACGAGGCTTCGTCGATCACGTCGAGGTCTTCAGACAGCTCTGACGGAGGAATGACGTGGCGCTGACGGCATGGAACCGCGAACTCGGGACAACGCAGGGAAGATCGCGCCCGGCGCTGTTCACGCCCCCCGAGGGCTCGTTTGCGTTTGTGCTCGGCCGCGATCTGCCGGGCTTCTTCCAGAAGTTCAACGTCGGCGACTTCGCCGAGGTGAAACAGACCGCCGACTTCGGTGACGCGAAACTTGTGCGCTTCCGGGGACGGATACGTCCGCCGCAGAGCCTACCCGGGGGGATCGGCTGGAAGGCCTCGATCCACATCGATGGCGGCGAGCGGGTGAGCACGTTGCTCGTTCCAGGCGGCGTCCGCGACCGCGTCGATCTCGCTGCGAACGTCTCGTCCCTCTCCGGCAATCACGAGCTCGCCTTCCGGCTTTCAGTGGTGGCGGTGTAGCCATGGCATTCGAACTCGAGCTCCCGGCCTTCTACATCGACGCGGTACTCCTTGACCCCACGGGGACATCTCCCGTCGTCATCAACCGCGATCCCGAGCCCGGCGAAATCGAGGTGCCGATTGACGTCGTCGTCGCAGTCGATGTGACGGACGTGGGCGGGTCGGGCATTAACGTTGCCGCAACGCAGGTCCTCGTCGCAGGCGTCCTCGCCTTTGCGGGCGGCGTCTTTCAGCCCGGCTTCACGGGCCCAAAGTCGAGCGCCACGAGCCCGCAGCCGGACACGCTGCGCATCGCGATCGATGCCCTCGCACCGTTCGAAAGCCTGCAGGACGTCGAGATCCGCGTCGTCACGCAGGCCGCGGCGGGGAGCTCCCCGCTCGATGTCGCGTGGTCGTTTCGATGCGAGGACCTAACGACGCCGCACGTGGTCGGGGCCCAGGCGCGCGAACGGAAGCGTGTCCGCGTGAGTTTTGACGAGAACGTGAAGCAGGAGAGCCTTGACGAGCCGGACGACGCACTGAATCCGGTACTCTACACGCTCCAGCGGATCAGCGCTCCCGCCGTCGAGGCGACGGTCGTGGCTGTTGACGGGGTGACGAACGCGAGCGTCGATCTCCTCACGGACATCGAGCTCACGCCTGGGGCGCTCTACCGGCTCACCGTTACGGGTGTCCACGACCGCTTCGGAAACGCGGTCGTCGCGCCGAGCAACAGCGCCGAGTTCACGGGCTTCGTTCCCGCGCGGCCGCCACGGCGCCGGCTCGAGCTCTACCAGCTCCTCCCGATGCTCAACCGGCGCGAGGACCAGACGGGCGATCTCCGACGCTTCCTCCTCTGCCTTCAGGAGGTGACCGAGCTTCTTCTCGCCGACATCGATCGCTTCACCGACGTCCTCGATCCCGACATCGCGCCGGAGCCCTTCGTCGACGTGATGCTCGACGATCTCGGAAACCCGTTCCCCTTCGATCTCTCCCTCGCAGACAAGCGGCGGCTCCTCAACGTCCTTGTGGCCGTCTACCGCGAGAAAGGCACCGGAGTCGGCATTGCAAACGCGATCAGGTTCTTCCTCGGCCTCGAGGTCGACATCGTGTCGTATGCGGGCGAGGCACTCCTCCTCGGCGAATCGATCCTCGGCGAGGACTGGATCTTGGGCCCCTCTGCGGCGTTCTCTGCGTTCGCGTTCGACGTTGTGACCCCCCGCGCGCTCTCGCCCGAGGAGCGCCTCCGGGTGCGGATCATCGTCGATTACATGAAGCCGGCGCACACGCACTTCCGCGTCGTTGAGCCCGTCATCCCCGAAGTCATCGATCACCTCGAGCTCGGACTGTCTGAGCTTGGGGAGACGTGGCTCCTCCACTGAGGCGAAGATGGCACACCGACGGGACTACTTCTTCCGACAGCGAGTGACCGAAGCCGAGCTTGACGACGGCTTCTCCGATCTCGAGAAGGCCGATCAGAACCTCGCGGCCGATCTCGGCTTCGTCGGCATCATCGCGAACGCCGTCGCATCGCAGCACGCCCCCGTCGCCGATCTCAGCGTCGACGTCTCGGGGCCTGGCGCCGTTCTCGACCAGCTCGGGCAGCGCATCTTCTTCTCGGCGCTCCAGAACGTAAACGTGGCACAGGATGACGGCGGCGTGTCGACCTCGGTCTCGGCGGCCGGTCAGGAGAAGATCGTCTCCGTCTTCCTGAAATTCGATCGAGCACTCTCCGATCCGCGCGTCGACGGCAACTCGCTCACGGTGTTCTTCCGCCGCGACGAGAGCTTCAAGTTCCTCGTCGTCCAGGGCGCCCAGGCGCCTGCGGCCACCGCTCTACCGCCGCCACTTCGCTCGGACGCCATTCTGCTCGCAGACGTCACGCGCACGTTCAACCAGACCCAGATCCTCAACGCGAACATCTCGACAGCACGGAGGCAAGACGCCTTCGTGTCGAGCGGGTCTCCGCGATCGATTCGGCGTGGCAAGACGCTCGAGGCGGTCTCGGACCTCCTTACGTTTCTGAACGCGCATGTCTCGGGGACGGCCGACCGGCATCCTGCGGGGGCGGTCGACTATGCGGGCGGCGGAAACTGGGCCGACGGCACCACCAACCCTGCTGGCTCCGTCGAGGTGCAGCTCGATAAGGTCGTCGCCGATCTCTCGGCCACTTCCGGGGCGCCCAAGGTCGGCGCGGCCGCAACGTCGGGTTCCCCGAATTCGCTCGGCGCGGGCACAGTTCGATCGCAGCTCGACGCCCTCCTCGGCTTCGTCAACGCGCACATCAACAACCCCACCGGGGTGCACGCCGCGTCCGCCGTCAGTTACGCAGGGGGCGGGAATTGGGCCGATGGCACCACCAATCCGGTGGCCACCGTCGAAGGACAGCTCGACAAGATCGTCTCCGACCTGACCGCGGCAACCGGAGCGCCTAAAATCGGCGCTGCGGCAACGTCCGGCTCCCCGAATTCGCTCGGCCCGGGCACCGTTCGGTCGCAACTCGACGCGCTGCTCGGCCACATCAACGCGCACCTCAACGACGCAACCGATGCTCATGCAGCGTCGGCAATCGGGTACGCGGGCGGCGGGGCCTGGGCGGACGGCACGCCCAACCCTGCAAGCACGGTCGAGGGCCAGCTCGACAAAATCGTCTCCGATCTGGTCGCGACAGCGGGGGCCGCCCGCATCGGTGCCGAGGCCTCCGGCAATCTGCTGGCGGGGACCATCCGCTCGCAGCTGGACGCGCTGGATGCCACGTCCGTCCGAACCAACGTCGCAAACACCTTCGCCGAGCAGCAAACCCTTAACGGCGCGGCGGGTGACACGAACGCGGCGCTCGCGACCACGGACGCGCCGACGACCCGGAAGCTTCTCTGGGAGTTCGCGATCGGCAGCTACAACGGACGGCTCTACTCGTCGACGACCTTCAACGGCGCGTTCGAGGTGACCATCAACGCGCGCTGGGACGGAGCGCAGTGGGTGCGCGACGCGTTCTCGCTGTTCTCGGTCAAGTGGACCTTCCACAACTACGAGTTCCGCATCGACGTGAAGACGGGCTCCGGCAACTTCGCGGACGGTGCCTGGACCGGCTTCTTCGATCTCACGTTTCCATTCGGTGCGCCCAACAACCTCACGCTGGACGTCAACGGCCAGCTCGAAGGAACAGGCACCTGCAATTCGTACATCGGCGCGGAGGCCTACCAGACCAATGGGACGCTCGGCAGTGGCGCACCGTGGAAGCGGCAGTTCCCGTCGACGCCGAGCTCGATCACCTTCCAAACCATTACGTCGCTGAACGTTGCATCGGGGCCATTTTCCTTTGGCCCATCGCGTTTCGGCACGGGTGCATACATCGGCGTCGGCGCGGGCTCGGCGACCTGGTTCTACGCCGACGTGACCGCTTCGTAGGAGGAACGATGCCGATCAAGACCATCGACGTGACCGTAGCTCCCGGCTTCATCATCCACACCTGCGCGTGCTGCCCATGTGAGCACAAGGTGAAGCTGGATCGCGGCGGAGCCGACACGAGGCGGCAGCCGTTCAACATTCCAATCGATGCGACGCTCGACGTGAAGGTCGACGGCCAGCCCGTGCCGCAGACCGTCATCTTCGCGGCCGGGTCCTTTCCGAACTTCGCTGCGGTCACCGCGGTGCAGCTCCGGGACAAGTTCAACACGTCGCTCGTCGGTGCAACCGCCGTTCTGAACCGGGGGGATGAGGCGGTCACGATCGAGAGCGACTCGACGGGTCCCGACTCGACGATCGAGATCGTGGGCGGCAACGCGCGGACCGCGCTGAAGTTTCACACCGATGGCATCGCGGACCCGTGTGCAGGACGTCCACATCTCGGTCGGGACCTCGGCGGAGGGCGCAAGGCGACGGACCTGATCTGCTTCCGCCGGTGCGTGTGTGGTGCCCAGGAGCAGCTGGTCCGAAGCTGGGATGTCTGCGATCCGAAGTACGCCGGGACGCACCACTACGAACATCGGCGGGCCGTCAACGCGCTTGCCGTCTACTTCAAGGCGCAAGGTTGGATCGATCCAGCAGTGGCGGCCGAGATTAACGCGGAGGCCAGCGATCCGCCGGACCGCGCCGCGGACGTGGTCGGGACGGTCCTCCACGTGCCGCCTCCGCGAGACTCCCTCGCGAGCGGGGAAGGTGGAGCGTAGGCATGGACGCGATCACCGCGCTCGTGGAGGCGTTGAAGACCGGCGGCCCGTACGCGATGGCTGCGATCTTCATCGTTGGCTGGTGGCTCGAGCGCAACGACCGGCGCGAGAAGGAGATGCACCTCCGCGCGGTCTACGAGAAGACGGTCACGCTCGCAGTCGAAACGAAGGTGACGGTCGAGAGGATGCACTCCGCGGTCACGGCGCTCACAGACGCCATCCGGACGATGAACGGGAGGGGGCGATGAGGACTCAGAACGACGACGCACGTCTCGGCGACGTGCTTCTTCGCATGGGCACGATCACCCAGACGCAGCTCACCGAGGCGGTCGAAAGACAGCGCACCGGAGATCCGCGACCCCTGGGCGTGCTTCTGGTGGAGCTCGGATACGCCCAACCGAGTGACGTCCATCTGGCGCTCCTTCGGCAGCAGGCGCTGCGCGGCCGCCTCTCCCACGCGGACGGGCTGCGCCTCCTCGAGGAGGCGCGGGAGGAGACCGAACGTGCGGGCACTTCGCTGACAGAACTCGCGTCGGCAGCGGAGGAGCTCGGGGAGAAGAACAAATGACGGATGCAGTCACCACCAGCCTGCTCTCGGACAACTGGCTAAGGCGCGCGCAGCAGCTGAATCCGTATTACCGCGACCGCCTCGGCTGGTCGCTTCCCGCCGGGTGGCCGTCGGATGTTGCGAGCCGCGAATTCGCCCTTCGCGTTGCGGCCTTCCAGAAGGAGCACGGCGCGCTCACCGTGGACGGCATCGCCGGTCCGAAGACGGCGGACGCCATCCGGGGCGCGAGCTTCACCCCGCCTGCGGGCGAGTTCCTGATCGTGCGGGGCGAGCGCATCGCCGTCCCGTTCCCCGTCGTCACCTGGGACGAGCCAGGTGGGATGTCGTTTCATGGACGTGGCGGGTGGACGAAGCGGCGCGACCCTTCCGGCGTCGGCGTGAACCTCTTCGTCTTGCACTGGGACGGATGCACTTCTGCGCGCCAGTGCTTCCACGTGCTGCTCGAGCGCGGCCTCTCGGTGCACCTGATGCTCGACGGAGACGGCACGGTGTACCAGGCCCTCGACCTGGCCGTGGCGTGCGCGTGGCACGCGGGCAGCGTCAACGATCGCTCGATCGGCGTGGAGATCCAGAACCCGGTCCAGCCGCACCGGAACCAGTGGCAGAAGCCGTCTCGCGAGGTCGTCGTCGCACCGGGCGTCCACGGCGCGAAAAGCTACGAGCACCTCGACTTCTACGACATTCAGAAGAAGCGGGTCGCGGAGCTCACAGAGGTCCTCTGCGGGAGCTTCGCCATTCCGCGGATGCTGCCGGTCGGCGACGGCGGTGACGTCCTCCGATCGCTTGCGCCGCCCGACTTCCGCGGCGTGTGCGCCCACTACCACCTCTCGAAGTCGAAGCCCGACCCGGGGCTCACGCTCTGGCCGGCACTGCAAGCGGCCTTTCGAGAGCTCCCACCCACTCACGAAACCTCGCGCCGACCCGTCGGTGCGTGAAAGGACACAGCATGGACACCGGAGATATCGGCCTGAAGGTTCTCGAGATTTCGTCTCCCGTTCTGCTCGCCGCACTCACGTGGGCCGCCGCCAAGCTCGCGCAGCTCATTCGAGCCAAGGTGCAAAACGAATACCTTAAAAACGCCCTCGTGCGGCTCGACGACGCCGTCTTCACCGCCGTGAAGGATCTCCAGCAGAGTGTCGTCGAGGAGATCAAGGCGGCGAGCTCGGACGGCAAGATCACCGACGAGGAGAAGAAGCAGATCAAGGACAGGGCCATCGCCGCGGTGAAGTCACACCTCGGAACGAAAGGCCTGGCCGAGGCCGCGAAGATCCTCGGACTCGAGGGCGGTGCGCTCGAGGGGCTCCTGTCGTCGAAGGTCGAGGCGGCCGTTCACGACCTTCGAAGGACGGCTCCTGTCCCGAACGGCGCCGCGCATGGGGGTGCGTCATCCCCTTTGGCATCAGCGCCGGTCGCGTGAGCGAAGCGCTCACCGCTGCCGGCGAAGTGAAGCAGTCCGCTACGGGCGAACTGAAGCCGCCCGATGCGCCGGAGGCAGCGCCAGTGGCGTGGAGGCGGCCGCCGCTCTTTCTGGATCCGCTCGTCTCGCGCGTGGACGACCAGTTCCGCCGCGCCGGCGAGCTTACGCCCGGTCACGGTAAGATCGATCTCTTTGGCTACCTCCAGCCCGATCGCATGGGCGGAGCGGTCGACTACTCCCATCGGATCACAAAGTCGCTGTCGGCGTTCGGCCAGGGCTGGGCGGGCGTCGCGCGCGACCCGTTCGAGCGCTGGCAGGCCGACTACGGCGCGCTTGGTGGCGTGAGGTTCCAATGGTGAACGTCGCGCGCGCGTGCTCGGGCGTACTCCTGCTTCTGGGGGGCTGCTTCGCGCACTGCCGCCCGCCGGACGGGTGCGCGCGCACCGAGACCCGGTGCGTCGGAAACGTCGCCCAGATCTGCGACGCAAACGCGTACTGGACGGTGCTCGCCGACTGCAACCTCGTGTCGGCGCAGTCCGCCGAACGCTTCGTCTGCGAGTTCGTCGACGAGGAGACCGACGAGGGCCGGGTCACGGGCCACACCTGCATGCCTGCGAGCCAGACTCAGGACGGAGGATCGCGATGAAAGGCCGGCTCCAGGCGCTCCCGCTCGTAGGGGCGATCTTTCGGTGGCGCGAAGTCACGCCGGACGAGGTTCGTGCCTTCTGGCACCACATGAGCGAGCGCTTCGACACGACGACCGTGAACAAGGAGGAGGCGACGGAGATGCAGCTGGTCGCGCGTGCGCTCGACCTTCTCGGCATCCTCGATCGCGATCGCTTCCTGACGCACTTCACCACGACGATCGGAAAGCGCATCTACGCGCCCTTCGAGGTCGGCAGCCCACAGGGCGGGTGGGACCTCTGGAGTCAGGTCGTCATCTGCGTCCACGAGCATCAGCACGTCGTGCAGCATGATCGCGACGTCCTCGCCTACGAAGTGTCGTACCTGACCAGTCGGGCCTCACGCGCTCGGTACGAGGCCGAGGCCTATCGCTCGAACCTGGAAATGCACTTCTGGCGGTATGGGTCGATGCCTTCGACGCGAAGGCTGGCCGAGCTGCTGCTCGATTATGGCTGCCGCCGCGAGGACGTCGAGGTCGTCGCGCAGTCGCTGGCGCTCTCGGCAGTGTCCGTGCGGCGAGGCGCGGTCATGAACGAGGCCACGCGTGCCGCGTTTGATTGGCTCGATAAGAACGTGGCGCGCTTGCGCGGTCAGTCTCCGGCGTGAGCCGCGTCAGCTCTTCTTCTTCGATGCGCGCCTTGCGCGGGACAGCGTCTCGAACTCCGCCGCTTGTTCGCGCAGTCGTCGCTGGTACTTCGGGGGAAGCTTTCGGTAGGTCGCGATCAGCGTCGCCTCCGTTGCGGTGAGGCGCTCGCCGCCGTTCGACTTCGCCGCAGCCTTGGGTGCATCGACGCTCTCCGCTTCGCCGGTCACGAACCGAAAGAACGCGTCGCGCGGTAGCTCCAGAATGTCGGCCCACGCGTAGGCGCGCTTGGCTGGGAGGCCCTCGATCCCGACCTCGATGTTGCTGACGGCGTTGCGGCTCTTGTAGCCGAGCACCCGAATGATGTCACCCTGCGACAGCCCGAGCTCATCGCGCCGGGTGGCAACGAACGCGCCGACCCGTTTCCAGAGGTCGGTGCGTTCGCGCTGTGTCCGGCTATTCCGGGCGACGCGTGTGGAAGTTCCGGGCATCCCGCCCATATTCCCGTCCCACCGCAATCCGGGCAAGAGACGTAACTCCGCGGATGCTGGCCATACCTTATAAGACAATGAAATTGCTTTGATTTGGCTTCATTGAAAGGGCCACGTACGTCGTCATGTGTATGGGCGCAAAGACGCGCCGAGACGGAGGATGCGATGGATCGGACGACGCGGAGGCAGAAGAGGGGAAGCGAACCGGAGGCGATGCGGTTCCAGAACCGGCTCTATCGGGCCGAGGTAGGACGCACCCCGGCAGGGAGCCCCGTCCTCAACATCGCGGCAGCGAATCCCACGGGGCGTTTCGCCCATCACCGGCTGATGGCGGCGTTCGTCTACGAGCTCGCGGCCGAGATGGAGCGCCGATGCGAGGCCCTCGGCGCGCGCTGGGCTGTGTCCCCCGACGCGACGAACGCGCGCGTCGTCCTTGAACTGACCAGCGATCACGAGGGCGCCGCCGCGGACGCGTTCATCGCCAGCCTCATCGCCGACCAAGACCTTGGCTGATTGGAGGGAGCACCCGTCGAGGCGCACGACGATCTCACCCGAGTGTTCAAGGCCGCACTGACAAACGGAGACCATGACGAAGAAGCCATCCAGAAAGAAGGTCACGTCGAAGAAAACCACGAAGCCGGGGACGAGCGTGGCCCACACGCGCATCGGACGGAAGAGGTGGAGGGCGCGACTGCGACGAACCGCACGTGCTTCCAGTCGATATCGCTCGACCTCCGTGATCGCGCCATGCTCGCTTCCTTCGGAGACAGGACACGCTCCACCGGCGGCGCGACACCGGTCCGGCGGAGGTGGGCGAGGAAGACGCGAAACCCTGAAGGGCACCTTCCGGTAGCCCTTGTGCCGGGTGCCCCTGCACCGGCACTTCGCCAGCTGCTTCGCGAACCGAGCGATCAGTGCATCATCGAGGTCGCGGATCTCGATGCGCGATCGCGCCAGCCAGATCCCGAGGTGCTCGGCGTTCGACGAGGTAGCAGCGCGCGGGGTTCGATAAAGAAGCCCGCCGCAGGAAGCCAGGTGACGAAGTCGTCGAGAAGCGGGCCGCTCGGGCCGGCCCGGAGCGAACGAATTCGGCTGGGCCGCTTGAAGTAGTGGTCGAGCATTCGGGCATTCTCCAGAGGGAGAGCCCGGCGCTAAGCCCCAGATGCCCTACCAGAACGACAAGCCCGTATACGTTGGGCGAGGAATGCGCGCGCCAGTGCAAGCACGAGTCGAGACGGCGCCGTCGGGCCTCACGCGGAAAGGAAAGCTCGTCAGACGAGCTTCCCGTAGGCGACCAGGAGTCCGATGACTCCGTTCACCAAGCCGAAAACCACGCACGACACGTTCGCCAGGAAACGCGCGCGATCCGCCCGCCGGCGAGCGACGAATGACAGGGAGAGCGGAACGGCCAGCGTGAGGGGCATCGTCACCCAGGCAACCACGGGGGCGTCGAGGCCAAAGCAAGCCGCGATTGCGCAGATAGTGCCCGAGAAAAAGTATGGGAACTCCCAACCGGCCGACATCCGCCGGCCACGCGATCGCCAGAAAGAGCAGGGAGGGGACTAGACTGAACCAAAGCGCTCGGAGGGACCGATTCACCAGCGGGCCGTACAGGACGAACCAGATCGTGGCGTGCCGCCATACCAGCGCGTCAGGAGGGCCACGATCGCCATCGGCAGGAGGAGCGCAACGAGGAGCAGCGGGCCGTCGTGACCTCCGGGCCGGTGAAGCCAATACAGCAGCGCAAGGAGGACCGGGGCAGACGCGGACATCCAGCAGGCCCGTCGCCCGACCGGAATTTCACGCCACTTCAGGAGC
>Ga0247727_10018023_pt1 | contig 11166 bp, 5 predicted proteins | sample WisWelCaveWW1625_FD_202498 | JGI IMG/M metagenome (GOLD analysis project Ga0247727, IMG submission 202498) | Biofilm microbial communities from Wishing Well Cave, Virginia, United States - WW16-25 | ecosystem: Environmental > Aquatic > Deep subsurface > Groundwater > Cave microbial mat | place...
CCCTTCGTGTGCCCTTCGAGGGTCTTCAGGCACTCGCCGGTCTCGAGGTCCCAGACGCGCAGGGTCTTGTCATCGCTTCCCGAGACCGCGCGCCGCCCGTCCGCCGTCAGCGCGATAGACCAGACCCAGTTCGTGTGCCCTTCGAGGGTCTTCAAGCACTGGCCGGTCTCGGGGTCCCAGACGCGCAACTCGTGCTCGCTTCCCGAGACCGCGCGCCGCCCGTCCGCCGTCAGCGCGATAGACCAGACCCAGTCCGTGTGCCCTTCGAGGGTCTTCAAGCACTGGCCGGTCTCGAGATCCCAGACGCGCAGCGTCCTGTCACCGCTTCCCGAGACCGCGCGCCGCCCGTCCGCCGTCAGAGCGACCGAATCAACCCCACTCGTGTGCCCTTCGAGGGTCTTCAGGCACGCGGGATGCGGGTTCCACGGCGGCCGGAAGCCAGTCCGTGGGAAGATCAGGGGCTCCTTCCAGCTGACAACCCGCTCTTCGGCCGCGCCTGCCACAGGCCCTGACGACGCCGAGTTGTAGGCTTGCTGGAGGCAAAAGCCAGCCCGTGTGCCGAAGGCCGCGAGACGATGGCCCTCCGCGCTCACGAACTGGCCGAACGCACGGACGCGGTCGAGCCGAGTGGGTGCATTAGCGATGCGGTCGCTATCGGCCTGGAGCTCGTCGTCAGTCCACACCCGAACCGTAAGCGGTGGCTCGGGCAGCGGGGTGTCCTCCGGCCGGGGCAATCGAAAACGCACCGGATCGCGCTCGTGCCGGTCCCGCGTCTCAGACCACCGCCGCGCGTACTCGATGATCTCCCGCGCATAGCGGGCGACGCGCTCGTCCAGTTGTCGCTGCCGCTCTCGCTCGTCACGCCCTTCCGGCAGGGCGGCCAGGGCAACGTCGTGGTCGGTCACGAGATCGTACGTCATCCCGGCCGCGCACTTGGCCGCGATGAAATTCAAGTCGCAGAGAGTCTGTTCCAGCTCCTCCCACATCTCCCCGCGCGTCTGGTGGTGCGGCAGCTCGCTGAGGCCGCGGGGACGATCGGTTCGCCATTTCCCAGGCTGTGTCTCGTCCTGGGCGATCGAGCGGAGGTAGGCCGCAAGCTGCCGGTGCGCGGTGCGGTACGGCTCGGTTGCTTCTGCGTCCGGAGCGGCCATCGCCAGATACCGCCGATAGGCCGCGAATCGGATCTGATCGTGGTAGAAGTCGAGTCGCCCGGCTCCCCGTTGCTCCGTCCCCGTCGCCTCCTCCACCGGCTTGAGGTACGGCTCGAGCGCACGGTAGAGCCGCATCCAGCGGATCCGCGGGAACGTGCCGTCGCGCTCCAGCAGATCGAGGACCTCCGCTTCCATGAGACCCGAGCGGGCGACGGCCAGCCAGCTGCAGACCGATTCCGTGGTCGCGCGGGTGTGGTCGTGCTCCAGGCGGGCCAGCACTTGGTCGAACAGCTCCGGTAGCCGCTCGGGCAGGCGGTCGATGCGCTCGCTGAGGGCCTGGTAGTCGCCGAAGAGACACAGCTCCTCGAGGGCCACGAGCAGGTACAGCGGTAGGCCCGCGTCCGGCCGCCGGCTCGTGTCGAGGACGCTGTCGAGTTGATCGGAACTCAGTTTCTTGCGGCGGACCGCGAGGAACTTCTCGACGAGCGCCCGCCGGTCGCCGTCGGGCAAGGCTGGGACGGTGACGACGTGGTCCTCGGGGACGCGGCGCCGGAGCTGATCCAGGCAGTCGCCGGCTAGCGTACTAGCGATGAGCTTCGTCCCGGGCGGGAGAAGGTACGGAAGCCAGTCCAGCTCGTGGCTCCGGCCGGCAGGATCGAGCTGGTTGAGGGCGTCCAGGAACAGAACCACCGTCCGCCGGGCGCCCGCCTTCTCCAGGAAGGCGGCAAGCTGGTTTCGGAGCTTCAGCGGGTCGGCCTCGAGTTCCTCTTCCAGCGTCAGCTCCCGGCGCAGCGTCTCGCAGAGCGATCGCAGCGTCGCGGGAAGCTGCGCGGAGTCGGGGGCCGCGCCGATGAAATGTGGGATGACCAGCGCCCTCGGGTGAAGCTCACGGCATAGGCGGACGGCCTCGGCCATGAAGGCGGACTTGCCGGCCCCGGGCTCGCCAGTGACGACGAGCATCCTGCGATCGTGTGCGTCGCCGACATACGCCAGGACCTTCTGGAGCTCCGCTCCCCGCCCCAGGAAGAGCCGCGTGCGGTCAGCAACGAAGCGCTCGTGGTAGACCCGCTCCCGCTGGTGCGCGTCCAGCCGGTCGACCGGCCTCTCCAGCTCGGGCTCGATGGCACGCCAGAGGTCGTCCAGGATCCGCTCGGCCAGCGCCTCCATCCCGGAGAGCGCCACGGTGCCGTGCTTCTCGATCGTTTCCTGCACGGGGCGACTGAGGCGAGGCCAGTCGCCGGGCCCAGCGACTCCGTCGCTGAACGCCGCCTGGTCGTCAGGCGAGAGACCGGCGGGCAGCAGCGTGGGATCGATGCGCAGGCCCGCGTAGCCCGCCGTGTAATCGCGCACCACCATCCGGAGCCTCAGGCCGGTGATGCGCTCCCGGAGGTCGGCCAGCCTCTGCTGGCGGCCGGCGTCCTGCTCCACGAAAACGGGCACGAACGCTTGCGGGAACGCCGGATCGCTCTCGATCCCGGACTGCCGGAGGTAGAAGAGCGCGTGGGTGGCCGGATAACCGTCCTCGAAGACGCCCCTCAAGATCTCACGCGCCGTGATGGAGTCACCCGCGCCGGGCAGGCCCCGTGACTCCCAGAAGCGGACGAGCGCTGTCGCCACGTCGTCGGGGACTTTCCGCCCCGGCTCACGCCGAAGGCGGTAGACCGGCGGCTCCACCGTATCGTCGAGGCGATACCATTGGGCGACGACTCCGGGCAGCACGCCCTCGTCGCGCACGGTGTCGTACACGAGCGCCGGCACTTCCTCGGGCGGCGGCACCCAGCCGAACCGGTGCCCCAGCAGACACACGAAGAACGGGCGGCAACGCTCGATCTCCCTCAGGCAGATGGCGAGGGCTCCTTCGCCTTCCGCCTCGTCCTCGGTGACGCCCCAACGCAGATCGAGGCCGATGAACTCGGCCCGTCGCTTGAGGCAACGGCTGCGCAGCTCCGGGAAGACCACGCGGTTCAGGACGTCCCGTTCCGCGTGCATGTCGCGGAAGGTCGAGGAGATGAAGACGCGGATCGTATCGGCCATCACTTCCGCCGACGCGTGCTCAAGACTCTGCTCGCATGTGTGGGGAGCGACTATACCTCCAGATGGACTTGGAGGTCACCGTTTCCAACGCTCACGACGTCGCCGGTGCGAAGGCCGATCGCGTGGAGCGAACGAGCCAAGTCCCGGGTTGAGAGGGTGGCGGCCTCGAGGTGCTCGGCCAGGTCGAGCCCAGAAGCGAAGCGCTCCGCGCCGCAGCGTGGGCAATTGCGATCACTCGGGCGGAGCGCCGAGGCCATGCGAAGGAGCGGTCGCTCCGAGCGGCACTCGTGGCATGCGAGCCGACGGACGAACGGCTGGCCTTCGATGCGGAGCCGGAGCGGGCCGCCGCCATCGACTCGGCCCGCTGCGAAGGCGAAGACCTTCGCCACGGTCAGCTCGTGCGGTCCCGCTGGCAGCCTTTCGATTCTCCAGATCTCGTGATCAGAGAGGCGACAGAGGGGATTGCGTCTGAGCGTCGTCAGGTAGTGCTTGTGGTGCGCGACGTCGAGCACGACCTGCGCGCCCGCCAGGGATCGGCCCGGGGCGTCCACCAGGAGCTTCTGGCACTCGATGGCCTGGAGCGATGCGGCCAGCGCGCCCAGACTGGAAGGAGCGTTGGTCGGCGCCGGGGTCACGGCCGCCGGCGCGCAGGGGTACGTCTGCTCGAGCGCGGCATAGTCGCGTTCATCCCAGGCGCACTCCAGGCAAGGGTTGTCTCGCCCGGGGCGATAGACGTCGACCCGCGCCAAGAGGCCGCCGCCGTCCACGCCGGCATCGATCCACGGGACGCCCAGGCGCCAGGCAGCCTGGTTGACGTGCTGACGAGCGCTGCGGCCGTCGAGGCAGGCGAGGATCACGTCGCTGCGGAGCCGCCCGAGCGGAACGGTCTCGACCGGGGTCGTCACGGCGGTCACGGCCAGGGCCGGGTTGATGCGGCGCGCGCGGTCCGCCTGGACGAGCGCTTTCTTCCTTCCCACATCGCTCGGCGTGATGTCCTGAGAGGACAGATTCCCCGCTTCGTAGGCGTCCCGATCGACGAGCGTCAGTCGGTCGAGGCCCGGCATGCGGGCGAGGTGGGGGACGAGGTGCGAGCCGATGTTTCCGCCCGCGCCCACCACCACCGCGCTCCAGCCCACGTCACAGGTCCTCGGGAGTCCAACGGAAGCGGGCGTTCGCCTCCGTCGGATGCGGGCAGAGAGCGCAGCTCGCCGCGTAGGTCCAGCAGGGAAGCGGGTCCGACTGGTGATGCCAGACCCGGCAGCCCGGGCAGCGGACGCTGAGCGCGCCATCCGCGATCGCCTGCTTGCAGCGCGGGCAGAACAGCTTGTGGTCGGACCCGGGGAACGCCTCGACCCGGGCGAGCGTCTCGGTGGAGAAGAACAGGGAGCCGACGCCCCGCACGTGGACCTGGTCCCGATCGGAGAGCGCGTGGATTCCGGCGGCGACCGGCACGCCATTCACGCTGGCTCCGCTCCGCGGCCCCGAAAGCAACAGCCAGTCCGTGTCGCCCGCGGTCACCGTTCGCATCAGCACTGGCGACTCCGGCGCGCCGTCGGCTCGGCGCTGACGCAGCGGCCGCGGGGGGTAGGCGCCCAGGTCCATGGCGTCCCCGTCGAGCGGCAGGACCGCCCACTCCACCTCGCCGTCCCTCACCCAGAGGTGTGCCATCGAGACATCTCCTTGTGTCCGTCCATCACGACCGGTCGCACTCGATCATCGCGGCGGGCGGTCTCCGGAGCGCGAAGCGCGCCCCCAGACGGCGGTTCGTCTGCACCAGGAACGGATTGACTCCGCCGCGCGCGAACAGCTCCCGGCGCAGGCGGTAGACGTGCTGCGTCGCCGCGTGCCGGCGCACCGGCTTCCCGATCCTCTTGGCCAGCAAGATCGCCACCTCGTCCACAGTCTTCCAGCCCACGAGGTCGTCCTCGCTGTGGCCGCTGTCGATCACGAGGATCGAAAGCAGGTCGCCAAGGGCCGGCGGCAGCCCGAAGGCCTTGCCTCCGTCGACGCTCACGTCGAAGGAGCCGTCCGGCCGGGCCTCGATCTCGATCGAGGCAACGCCGGCCTCCGCGGTCCGGCGGAGCACGCTGCCTGCGGCCGCCGGCGCTGCAGCGGCGAGCCGCGACGGTCGCAGGAGCCCGCTCCCCTCGAACCCGGCCGCAACATCCTCCTCGAGCTGCGCCAGCTCGAGGGCCAGCGAGTCCGCAATCTCCTCCGCCCGACTGAGCCGGTCGAGGAGCACCCGGTGGCGCCGCGCCACCTCGCGCACCTGGGCGAGGAGATCGAGGCGCCGCGCCGGCCGGTCCTTCACGGCCCTGGTCTGGTTTGGTCGAGTTGAATCAACCCCGCTCATGACCGAGAAGCATCTGCAAACCTCCTGCCGAGCCGCTGCGGTGAGGGGAAAAGCTTGTGCTCGATGGAGTTGCTCAACCAGGAGCCAACGCGAGTTGACTTGTCGGCACGGAGACTCTGGGTTACTCGTGCGTCAGGGTTGAGTTAAGGGCCTTCACAACAGCCGTCGGATGCGTTCCAGGATCGGCTGGATCTGTCCGGCCAGGACCGTAAGTCCGCTCTCCTGCGCCAGGCGGTGAGCTTCTCGGGCCAGCGAGAGAGCTTCCCGGTATTGGTGGCGTTCCTCGAGGATGATGGCCTGGTTGGCCAGGGACCGGGCGAGCCCTTCGATGTTTCCGAGTTGCCGGCAGATACGCTCTTCTTCCTTGTGGAGCGTCATGGCCTCGTCGAGCTGGCCACGGGCCTTGAGGATGAGGGCCTGGTTGCCCAGGCTTCTCTGAAGGCTGTCGAGGTTTCCGAGTTGCCGGCAGATCCGCTCCTGTTCCTTGAGGAGCGCCATGGCCTCGTCGAGCTGGCCACGGGCCCGGAGGATGAGGGCCTGGTTGCCCAGACTTCTCTGGAGGCCGACGAGGGTTCCGAGTTGCCGGCAGATCCGCTCCTGTTCCTTGAGGAGCGCCATGGCCTCGTCGAGCTGGCCACGGGCCTTGAGGATGAGGGCCTGGTTGCCCAGGCTTGCTTGGAGGCCCTCGAGGTTTCCGAGCTGCCGGCAGATCCGCTCCTTTTCCTTGTGGAGCGCCATGGCCTCGTCGAGCTGGCCACGGTCATCGAGGATGAGGGCCTGGTTGCCCAGGCTTGCCTGGAGGCTGTCGAGGTTTCCGAGCTGCCGGCAGATCCGCTCCTGTTCCTTGAGGAGCGCCATGGCCTCGTCGAGCTGGCCACGGGCCTTGAGGATGACGGCCTGGTTGCCCAGGCTTGCTTGGAGGCCCTCGAGGTTTCCGAGCTGCCGGCAGATCCGCTCACTTTCCTTGAGGAGCGCCATGGCCTCGTCGAGCTGGCCACGGGCCTTGAGGATGAGGGCCTGGTTGCCCAGGCTCATCTGGAGGCTGTCGAGGTTTCCGAGCTGCCGGCAGATCCGCTCCTTTTCCTTGTGGAGCGCCATGGCCTCGTCGAGCTGGCCACGGTCATCGAGGATGAGGGCCTGGTTGCCCAGGCTTGCCTGGAGGTTGGCGAGGTCGCCAGCGGTGCGGAACCGCTCGACGAGGCGCTGGCTAATGCCCAGCGCCTTTTCCGGATGTCCCATGTCGCCGAGAAGCAGGCCGACCTCCCACGCAAACTCGTCCGCCTCCCGCGTTCCTTGGATGACCTCGCTGTACGCATCCACCAGGCGCAGCGGCGACTTTGTCTCGATCTCCGCCCAATACGCCTTGATCTCGAACGGGTTCGCCGTCCGGGCGGCCCGGAAGAACGCGGGCTCGGCCAGGACAGCAAAAAGCGGCCTCCAGGCCTCGGCGCGCGCGAGCTGCCAGGGAAGCTCGTCCACCTTGCGGGGCCCGAGCGGTTGAGGCCGGAAATACTCCGCGAGTCGTTCGTGAGCTGACTTCCTCTCCTCCTCCGCCGGTACGTAGCGCTGCGCCACGGCCTTTCGCAGGTAGTCGTGAGCGAAGCCCACGAGGCCGGACCGGCTGACGAGTGACGCTTCGGCGGCAAGGTGGAGCGGCGACCAGAGCGCCCGCGGCAAGGGCTCGCCGTCGCTCCCGAGCGCCTCGCACAGCTCCTCGTCCGAGAGGCCCCTCCGCGCGGCCCACAGCAGCGTCATCGCCTCTCGGACCAACCCGCGCCGCTCCTGCTCGTAGTCGTCCTCCCAGCGCGCGAGCACCTTCGCGTAGAGCCCGTCGGGCGTCGGCGCTTCGAGGTAGTGCGCGATGCGGTCGTCGAGCCGGAAGTGGTCCCCCCACTGCCGCAGCTCCTCCAGGAGCACCCTGAGGTAGAGGGGGTTGCTCGTGGCATCCGCGCGGGCGATGCGCTCGAGACGCTCGGGGCTCAGCTCCTTGCCGTACTGCTTCAGGTAAGGCGGGATGAGCTTGCGCCGCTCCTCGACCGAGAGCGGCCCCACCTTCAGCGTGGGCCAGCCCCGCCGCGTCAGCTCGTCCAGGGCCCGACCGGGAAGCGTCGACAGGACCAGCCGCACGTTCGGCGGGACCTCCGGGGGAAGCCAGGCCAGATCCGGCGCTTGGTCCCGGTCTTCGAGCTGGTTGAGACCGTCGAGCACCAGCACGACCCGCCCCCGCGCCGCTGCGCGGTGAAGGCCGTTTGCAAATGCCGCCCGCAGCGCTTCCGGCTTGTCCGGGATTTCCAGCTCGATCGCAAAGCGTCGCGCGATCTCCCCCAGGATCCGCCGCAACATCGCCGCCCAATCGGTGCTCGCCGGCGTGGCTCCGATGAAGTGCTGGACGACGAGGGGCGAACTCTCGGTAAGTTTGTTCGGCTGCGTCGAGCCCGATGACTCCCCGCGGAACCGCCGCACCCAGTTGGCCAGAAGCGCGCTCTTGCCACCGCCGGATTCGCCCAGGACCACGAGGGGTGGTGCGCCCCCGGCCGCATGCTCGTCCAGCCGGGAGAAGTACTCCTCCCGTCCCACGTACAGCCGCGCGCGGCTCCGCGCGAAGCCTTCATGCTCAGCTGCCTCTCGGGCCAGCGCGTCCGGCTGCGATCCCTCGGGGAACTGGCGGTCGATGACCGCGCGCAGGTCCTGCCGCACCAGCTCGCCCAGCGCCCGCGCGTCGGCGTAGCTCTCCCGCGGAGGATGCGTGAGCTGGCGCGCCCGGTGCGCCAGTCGGACGCGCTCCTTGAGGGCTTCGAGCTTCCGCCGGCGCTCGGCCGCTCGGCGCTCCGCCTCGGCCGACCCCAGCTCCGCCAGCTCCTCGTGATCCGGCAGCTCCAGGAACGCCGCCGCCTCGGGCGCCGGGCGGGACCGCGCGTAAGTCGGGTCCCGGAAATAGAAGAACGCGTGCTCGGCCATGGCCGGATCGTTGAGCACGCCGTGGAGGATCTCCAGCTCCGTGACGGACCGCTGGCGTGCTCCGCTAGCCAGGGCTGGAGGGCTAAAAGCTCCGCTGGGATCTCCCGCGGGACCCAGCCGTAGCGCTCCCCCAGGATGCCGATGAAGTAGGGGCGGCACCCCTTGATCTCGGCGAGGCAGATCGGCAAGACCTTGCCCTCGGCCTTCTGCTCATCGGTCACGCCCCAGCGCAGGTCGACCTCGCCCCGGGTCACGCCGCGCGATTCGCACAGCTTGCGCAGCTCGGGGAAGACGCGCTTCGTCAGCTCCTCGCGCTCGGCGTGCATGTCGCGGAACGTCGAGGAGATGAAGACCCGGACCACGCGCTCGCCGGTGGTGTCGGCCGGCTGTGTCCGCTGCTCGTCCATGTGCCACGGTCCTGCCGGAAGGATCGACTATCTTAGGCTCGTGACGAGGTGCAAAGCGAAGTGGAAGCCCAGCGGTCGAGCTCGATCAACCTCGCTCATCGACGACTTGGATGAGCAAGGGCCTTGCCGCGTCCGCGGATCGGGAGAAGGTGATGCGTTCAAAGGAGTTGGCTCACGGTAGGGAGGCACAGGGTCGATGAGGTTGTTGCGGAACTCTTGCGCCGGACGGCGGCATCTCCGCACGAGAGCCCGAATGACGACGAGCTTGTTCGGGCAGCCGACGCCGTCTTCCTCGAGCAAGACCGTCGCGAGAGCTAGGTTTGGCGTATCTGTTTACCGGCAAGGTGAGAGATGGGGACGAGGGACCGGATCGCGGAGGATGGCGGCGACGACATCGAGGACGCGGTGGCCCTGTTGCCGAGCCGTGCGCAGGACGCTCATGAGGACGGACAGGGTGCGCGCTCCGCGTTCGGAGCGATTCCCGGCGCAGGTCTTGCGGTTCACGACGGCGGGGCGAAGCGCCTGCTCGGCAGGCCAGTTGGTGGCTTCGATCTCGGGACGTTGCAGGTACACGAAGATCTCGTTTTGGTGACGGCGCAGGTGGTTGGCGAAGCGGCGGTTGATGGCGTTGGTGGGACGCCCGGCGAGCAAGCGCTCCAGGCGAGCCTTCAGGCGGCCATGGGCCACCTTGAGCCCGTGCGGGCTGATCTGTCGTGCCTCCCGACGATCCCGCAGCGCCAAGCCGTGCTGGAGGATCTTCTTCACTGCACGCGGGAAGCGAACCGCGCCCCGTGTCGCCGTCTCCAGGATCTCGCGGCAACGCCTCAGCAGGTGAGCGTTGCAGGTTTGCAGCGTCGCCCGCTCGAAGCGCTGGTAGGGCGCCCAACCATCGGGAGCCAGGATCCCGCAGTAGCGCTTGCCGAGGACCGAGGTCGCTTCGGCGTACCCCCTCCCCCGCAGGACGCTGTAGACGGTCAGCTTCAGATTGGTGAACGCCCACAGCCAAGCCTTGCGGCCGGCGAGCTTCCAGCCGGTCTCGTCCGGGTAGACCACCGGCGAGGCTCGGATCTGCTCGATCAGCCCCCGGTAGGTCGGTTCGGCTTTCTGCGCCAGGCGCGTCATGGCGCGGCACAGGCTGGAGCGCGCCAGCTTGAACCCCAGCACCTGCTCCATTACCACCTGGATCTTCTCGTAGGACATCCCTCCCACCACCTTGAGGTGGGCGGCCAGCCCGATGGCCACGGGCCCAATGTGGACCCGGCCCACCAGACCCCGGGCGTTCGAGGTCTGCAGCGGGTGGCGCGCCGTAACGCGTCTCGCGCAGCGCAGGCACTCACCGTACCCGTTCACAAACTCGCGCACCCGCCGCTTGACCGGGGGGATGTCCACCTCGTACAGCCTCAACTCCCCGCGCGGCCGGACACGCCCTCCACACGGGCACCTTCGCGGGCAGGGGGTGCGAAAGCTCTCGTCCACTTGGGCTGGAATCGGTCGCACGGCTTGCCGGCCATATCCCTTCCCCGGCTTGCGGCCAGGCCGTTGGGGATCCTTCTTCGGTTCCCCCTTCGAGAAGGGAGCCGCTTGACGCTTGCCCGCACGCCGGGCCTCTTCAAGCTGCCCCTCCAACTCTGCGATGCGGCGATCGCGGTCGCCGAGCTGGCCTTGGAGCTCCGCAACCTGCTTCTCCAGCCGCCGGATCCGCTCCAAAAGCTCCCGGACGTACTCGAGCGAGATCCGCTCGTCCATGTCGCCATTAGACAACTCTCAAGTGCCGTATGAGGTCCAGTCGTCCAAGTGTTGTCGGTAAACAGATACGGTTTGGCTAGCCCGGCGCGGGGCGAGGTCTGGCTTGTTGACCTCGGCCTTGCTGCCAAGGTGAGGCCAGCCTTGGTGATCAGCGTGCCTGCGGGGGATCCAGACCGAGCGCTCGTCACCCTCGTGTCGCACACATGCCCGATCCGAGGTGCGGGATGGTATCGAGCTGCATCTTCGATTCGAACCAACGAAGCTCAGCAAGAGCCGGATCAAGCGCCTGCAAAGGCTCGACCAACCGCAGTACCGACTTCGGGTGTGTGAGATAAGGGTGTTCAGGGGGTATTCATCTGAGCGGACTGGCGTCAGGATGCTCTCCATGGCCGGGCCGCTCGAGGGCGGTCCATGCTCAGGGGGTGCCCCCTTCTCCCGGGCGGCCTGGGTGGTGCAGCCTTCGGCTGCGGATTGATGACCAAGTCGCGATAACGCACTGGATCGTGCGCAACGGCGA
>Ga0247727_10018024_pt1 | contig 11166 bp, 5 predicted proteins | sample WisWelCaveWW1625_FD_202498 | JGI IMG/M metagenome (GOLD analysis project Ga0247727, IMG submission 202498) | Biofilm microbial communities from Wishing Well Cave, Virginia, United States - WW16-25 | ecosystem: Environmental > Aquatic > Deep subsurface > Groundwater > Cave microbial mat | place...
CCTTCGGCAGCGAAGAGCAGCGCCAGAAATATCTGCCCCGAATGGCTGCGGGCGAGGTCATCGGCTGTTTCGGATTGACCGAACCCAATTCGGGATCGAACCCCGCCAGCATGAAAACTCGCGCAAAGCGGGTGAAGGACGGGTGGATGCTCAACGGCAGCAAGGCCTGGATCACCAACGGCACGATCGCCGACATTGCGGTCGTTTGGGCGAAGACCGACGACAACGACACGATCCGTGGCTTCATCGTCGAGAAGGGAACGCCGGGGTTTGCCGCTCCCGAAGTCAAACACAAACTCTCCTTGCGCGCTTCGGTGACTTCGGAGCTTGTCTTTGAAGATTGTCTGATTCCCGAAGAGAACGTCCTGCCCGAAAGCAGGGGATTGAAAAGCCCGTTGATGTGTTTGACGCAGGCGCGGTACGGCATCGCGTGGGGCGCTATCGGCGCGGCGATTTCGTGTTATAAATCCGCGCTCGATTACGCCAAGCAGCGCGTGCAGTTCTCAAAGCCCATCGCCGGATACCAGTTGACGCAGAAGAAGCTGGTCGAGATGCTGACCGAGATTACCAAAGCCCAGCTTTTGTGCTTGCAGCTTGGCCGGATGAAGGACGCAGGCCGGATGGAGCCGATCCATGTTTCGATGGCCAAGATGAACAACGTGGCGATGGCGATGGAATGCGCGCGCACGGCTCGTGGCATTCTGGGCGCGAACGGCATCACCGCCGATTACCCGATTATGCGCCACATGTGCAACCTGGAATCGGTCTACACTTACGAGGGAACGCACGAGGTGCACACGCTGGCGATTGGGAAACACATCACCGGTTTGGACGCTTTCGACTCGTAATTCGGAAGCGATGAAATGAGTAACTGATTGGCGTGGTCTGCCGTCATAATCAACGCAACCTGATCAAACAACTCATAATTCGGAGGTAGAAACAGATGCAACGTTCATTCAAAGTTTGCCGCATCGTGTGTGCAGTTATCTTTCTGGCTCAACTGCTGGCCGGGTCCGCTTTGGCCCAGGACAAACTGGTCGGGCGCTGGGAAGGCAAGGTTCAATCGCTTCAGGGCGAGCGCGAGACGACGCTGGTCATCAAAAAAGAGGGTGATGGCTATACCGGCAAAATGCCCGGCATGCGGCAAGGGATGGAAATGAATCTCAAAGACTTCAAGATTGACGGCGACAAAGTCACCGCCAAAGCCGATGTCGAAACGCCGCAGGCGACCATCACCATCAACTACACTTTCACGCTCGCGGGCGAGACGATGAAAGGCCAGGGCGCGCTCGATTTCGGCGGTCAGAGTATGACATTCGACATTGACCTCAAACGCGTCAGCACGAACGCCGACGCCGCTCCGCCCGCTTCGGCGCAGCAACAGCCGCAAGGTCAAGCGCAGGGGCAGGGGCAGGGGCAGGCGCAGGGACAGGGACGCCAGCGCATTGACGTGCCGCAGCCGCAGCAGAAACAGTCAATTGATTATTTCGTCGGCCAGTGGAGCTACAGGTACATCGGCCGCGAGAGCGCGCTCTGGCCCGCGCCGCGCGAATGCACCGTGACCGTCACCAAGCGCACCGACGGCCGTTCGGTCGAAGGCGTCGCTAATTGCAAACACGAGGGCGGCGCGTTCAAAGAAACTTCGGTGATCACGTTCGACGAAGCGACGAAGCTGATGACCTTCGCCGAAAAATTGGGCAGCGGAGTTGCCCTGACCAGCAAAGCCGATTGGACCAGCCCGATCTCGATCCGCTTCACGATTGACCCGGTTTCGGCCAAAGGCCAGAAGCTGCAGTTGCGCCGCACGATCTCAATTGTCGCGGCGCATTCGTTCACCGTCGCCGAAGAGTTGTCGGAAGACGGCGGGCCGTTCGTGCGGTTGGGCAGCGCGGTCTTCACGAGAGTCGGTGCGAAGTAACACCAGTTGTGCAGCGTTTCCAGGAATAGCAGATGTCCCAAGCTCGTGTGGCGCAATTTGACAGATTGCGCCACATTTTTCATCACAGCGAATAGAAGCCCCATGACTCTTCCCCGTAAAAATTCTCCCGCGCACCGAAACAATTTTATTCTTGCCGTACTCGCGGCGCTCGCGCTGTTAGCGTCGTCCTGCGCGCGCGACACAGTCGGCAAATCTCCAAACGAAAAAGCACGAGCGGCAGCGCCGAAGGCGAAGGTCAGAATCGCTCCGGTCGAACGCCAACAGCAGCAGCGGATGGTCGAAGCCGTAGGCTCGCTCTTCGCTTACGACGAAGTCGCGGTCAGCTCCGAAGCCGAAGGGCGTGTCGAGCAGGTGATGGTTGACGTAGGCGACCGCGTGGGCAAGGGACAGGTGCTGGCCCGAGTCTCGCCGGTGGAGTTGCAGTTGACGGTTGATCAACAACAGGCGGCCTTGCGTCAAGCGCGAGCGCGGCTCGGTTTGCGCGAAAGCGACGGCGAATTGAAAGACGTGCGCGATGCTGCCGAGGTCAAAAAGGCCGCCGCCGATCTGGCCGACGCCGAGCAGAAATTCCGCCGCGCGCAGAGCCTGCTCGAGACCGGAGTCATCCCGCGCCAGCAGCTCGACGAGGCCGACGCGCGTTACAAATCGGCCAAAGCCACTTACGACCTGGCTGTTCAGCAGGTCGAAAATCTGCGCGCCTCGATGCAACAGACCCAGGCCACACTCAACCTGGCCAATAAGCGGTTGCGCGACACGCAGATTCGCGCGCCCTTCGCCGGTCACGTCAAAACCCGCGAGGTGACGACGGGCCAATATCTGAAAGTCCAGACGCCAGTCATGACCATCATCAACGTTGATCCGCTGCGCGTGCGGTTGAGCGTGCCCGAAAAGATGTCGCCCTGGGTGCGCATCGGACGCGAAGTCAAACTGACGCTCGAAGCCTTCCCGGGCCGCGAATTCACCGGACGCATCTCGCGCATCAACCCTTCAGTTGACGAAAAGACCCGCACGTTCGAGATCGAAGCGTTGGTGGCCAACCGCAGCGGCGAGCTCAAGCCCGGCTCCTTCGTCAAAGCCACGATTCAATCCGACCGGGTTGATTCGATCCTGACCATTCCCTACAACGCCGCCGCCTACCTGTTCGGCGCCTACAAAGTCTTCGTCATTCAAGGCCAGACGGTCAAAGAGCGCGAGGTCAAACTGGGCGACCGCGTCGGCGAGCGCGTCGAGATCATCGAAGGCTTGCAGGCCGACGAGAAGGTCGCGGTCGCCGAAGCTGGGCAGCAACTCAAAGACGGAATGGAAGTCGAGATAATTTCGGACGAGCCGTAGGTTATGAAGATGGAGCTTTGCTTCAAGGATGCTGTTGATCTGGCGCGGATGATTCGCAGCCGCGAAGTCTCCGCGATGGAAGTGATGACGGCCTTCCTCGCGCAGATTGAGCGCGTCAACCCAAAAGTAAACGCCATTTGCACTTTCATCGGCGCGGAAGCCGCTCTTCGCGCCGCGAGAGAAGCAGATGCAGTAGACGCGATTGGCCCGCTGCACGGTCTGCCGCACGCCGTGAAAGACCTGGCGCTCACCCGCGGCATCCGCACGACCTTCGGCTCGCCTATCTACCGGGACTTCACGCCGAGCGAGGACACGCTCTTCGTCGAGAGGCTGAAGGACGCCAGCGCGATCATCATCGGCAAGACCAACACCCCGGAGTTCGGCGCCGGCTCGCAGACGTTCAACGAAGTCTTCGGAGCGACTCTCAATCCTTACGACCTGACCAAAACCTGCGGCGGGAGCAGTGGCGGCGCAGCAGTCGCGCTGGCCTGCGGAATGGTTCCGCTGGCTGACGGCAGCGATCTCGGTGGCTCTTTGAGAAACCCGGCCAGCTTCTGCAACGTCGTTGGGTTTCGACCATCGCCTGGTCGAGTTCCCTCGCATCCGGTGATGATGGCCTGGAACACGCTTCCGGTGGAAGGCCCGATGGCGCGGAGCGTGCGCGACGTCGCTTTTCTACTCTCCGTGATGGCCGGCCCTGACGTGAGGTCGCCGATTTCGATCAACGAATCCGGCGCGATCTTCTCGCAGCCTCTCGAACGCGATTTCAAAAATGTGCGCATCGCCTGGAGCCGCAACCTCGGACGCTATCCGGTGCAGCCCATCGTCAATGAAGTCTGCGACCGGGCGATCTCAGTCTTCGCGGAACTCGGATGCGAGGTAGAAGAAGCTCAGCCTGACTTCAGCGACGCTGACGAGATTTTCCAGGTTCTTCGCGCCTGGTCGTTCGCGCAGACCAGAGGCGAGGATTTCAATCGAAGCCGCCATCTGATGAAGGACACGGTGGTCTGGAACATCGAGCAGGGACTCAAGCTGAGCGGGTCGGATGTTTCGCGCGCGGAGATGAAACGCACGCAGCTCTATCATCGCGTAAGAGAGTTTATGGAGCGGTATGAATTTCTGGTCCTGCCTGTGTCTCAAGTCGTGCCGTTCCCGGTCGAAGTTGACTGGGTCAGAGAAATCAACGGCGTCGAGATGGAGACTTACATTGATTGGATGGCTACCTGCTACGCCATCACGTTGACTGGCTTGCCGGCGATCTCCGTTCCGTGCGGTTTCACCGAAGATGGACTTCCAATCGGTCTTCAGATCGTCGGTCGCCATCAACGGGATTTCGACGTGTTGCAGTTAGCGTTTGCCTTTGAACAGGCTACTCGATACGGAAAGGTTCGCCCTTCGATAGCAACTTAATCAGTACCGCGAGCGGTAGCGAGCGTGGCTCCATCAATAACCGACTGATAGAGCCACGCTCGCTACCGCTCGCGGTACTGAAAAACTGGTGATGCAATGACCCTGGCTGAAATTTGTGTAAAACGCCCCGTCTTTTCGGTAATGCTCATAGGCTTTCTGGTCGTGCTGGGCCTCTTCTCGTTCCGCGACCTCGGAGTTGATTTATTCCCCAAAGCCGATCCCGCAACGGTGTTTGTCAACGTCCGCCTGCCCGGCGCTTCGCCCGAAGAGATGACGACGCAGGTGGTGCTGCCGATCGAAGATGCCGTCTCGACCATCAGCGGCATTGATGAATTGCGCGCGCGCACCACCGAGGGCAACTCGCAGATCACCATCCAGTTCGTGCTCGAACGCAGCATCGAAGAGGCCGCTCAGGACGTGCGCGAAAAAGTGGCGGGCGCGATGCGGCGGCTGCCGCCCGGCGTGCTGCCGCCCGTGATCCAGAAAGCCGATCCCGATTCCGAGCCAGTGATGACCATCGTCGTTGCCAGCGACCGCAGCCTGCGCGAGACGACCGAGATCGTGGACAAGCAACTGCGCCGCGCGCTGGAGACCGTCGAGGGCGTCGGTGAGGCTTCGATGAGCGGCGGCCGCCTGCGCCAGATTCACGTCTACTGCGACGCCGAGAAGCTGAGCGCCTACGGCATCACCGTCAACGACGTCGAGCGCGCCATCCGTGAAGAGAACGTCGAATCGCCCGGCGGGCGCATCGTGTTGCCCCAAACCGAGGTCGGCGTGCGCACGCTCGGCCGCATTGACGCGACCGCGCAGTTTTCCGACGTGATCATCAGCAACGTCGCCGGCGCGCCCGTCCGCGTGCGCGACATCGGCCGCGTCGAAGACGGGCACGAAGAGCCGCGCACCGTCGCCACCTTCGAAGGCAAGCCCGCCGTGACCATCAACGTGCGCCGCCAATCGGGCACCAACACCGCCAAGATCATTGACGCGGTCAAGGCCAAGCTGAATCAGATCGAGCGGGAGTTGCCGCCGGGCTTCGACCTGCGGATCACGCGCGACCAATCGGTCTTCATCAAAGCCTCGATCACGTCGCTCATCGAACACCTGCTCATCGGGAGCCTGCTGGCCAGCCTGATCGTCTGGGTCTTCATCCGCAACCTGCGCTCGGTCTTCATCGCCGCCGTCGCGATCCCGACCTCGGTCATCGCCACGTTCACGCTGATGAAGGCGCTCGATTTCACGCTCAACAACATGACGCTGCTCGCGCTCACGCTCTCGGTCGGCATAGTGATTGACGACGCCATCGTCGTGCTCGAAAACATTTACCGCTTCGTCGAAGAGAAAGGCTACACCCCGTTCCGCGCGGCGATTGACGGGACGAAAGAGATTGCGCTGGCGGTGATGGCGACCACGCTCAGCCTGGTGATCATCTTCGTGCCGATTGCGTTTATGACCGGCTACGCGCGCCGCTTCGTTTTCCAGTTTGGCTGGACGCTGGCCTTCGCGATCATGGTCTCGCTCCTCGTCTCATTCACGCTCACGCCGATGCTCAGCTCGCGTTTATTGAAGAAGAGAGAGAATAAAGAAGACGGAGAAAAGTTCGTAGTCCCGCCTTCAGGCGGAAGCGGCTCGAATGCCAGACCCATTCCGCCTGAAGGCGGGACTACGAGCAAACACGCGCATCACACGTCGAAGGAATCGCGGCTGTTTCTGTGGATGGATCGCGCCTACGGGTGGATGCTCGAATGGTCGCTCCGCCACCGGTTGTTATTCGTGGCGCTGTGCCTGGCCGTCTTCGCCGCGACCTTCCCGTTGAACGCCCGGGTCGGGCGCGACTGGATTCCGCCCGACGACCAGAGCGAGTTGGACATCTCGCTCGATTTGCCCGAAGGCACTTCGCTTCAGACCACAGCCACCACGATCCAGGACATAGCGGTCAAGCTGAAACAAATTCGCGGCGTGGATTTCTCCGTGCCCGAAGTGAGGCCGGAAGGGCGCGTCAACCACGCGCACATCTACGTCCGGCTGACTGACGCGAGCAAACGCGATTTCAGTAACACCGACATCGCAACCGACATCCGCAAGTTACTCGCTACCTATCGCAACATGCGCTCGCGAGTTATGACGCCGTCGGCGCTTGGCGGGGGAGGCGAAAGCCAATACTACCCGATCCGCGCCAGCTTACTCGGTCAAGACTTTAACCAGGTTATCGAGCTAGCCAAGCAGGGCGCAATCGAGATGCGGAAGTCGCGCGAGTTAGTGGACGTCGAACCGCGCATCAACCTCAACAACCCAGAGCTTCAGGTGCGCGTAGACCGGCAGAAGGCTTCCGACCTCGGCGTGCGCGTCTCGGACGTGGCGCGCACCGTCCGGCTGATGTATTCGGGCGACGACGAAATCTCGACCTACAAGGAAGGCGACGAACAATACCGCGTCACGATGCAGTTGCTGCCCGAACAGCGCAACAATCCGGAGATGCTGGCGCGGCTGATGGTCCCGTCGGACAAGCTCGGGCAGGTGCGGCTGGACAACCTGGCGACGATCACGCGCGGCGCCAGCCCTTCGAGCATCTCGCGCCTCAACCGCGAGTTCAACGTCGAGCTTAGCTCGAACCTCGCCCCCGGCGTCTCGCTCGACGAAGGCGCCCGCCTGGCCAGCGAGGCAATCAACCGTTTGAGCTTTCCCCCAGGCTACAAACACCGATTCTCCGGGCAGGTCAAAGTACTCGAAGAGACGACAGCCAACCTGATCCTCACTTTCCTGCTGGCCTCGATCTTTATGTACATGGTTCTGGCCGCGCAATTCGAGTCCATCCTGCATCCGCTGATCATTATGCTCAGCCTGCCGCTCTCGATCCCCTTCGCGCTCTTTTCGCTGTGGGCCACGGGAAGGTCGTTGAATCTGTGGAGCGCGCTTGGTGTCTTGTTGCTGCTGGGCATCGTGAAGAAGAATGCGATCCTGCAGATTGACTACACCAACCAGTTGCGCCGAGAAGGCGTGCCTTTGCGCGAGGCGATCATCCGGGCCAATCACGTGCGCTTGCGGCCGATTTTGATGACGACGTTTTCGATTGTGGCCGGATTGATTCCGACGGCGATTGGCATCGGCGCAGGCGCGGCGCAACGTTCGGCCATCGCCGTAACGATCATTGGCGGCCAGATGTTATGCCTATTGTTGACGCTGCTGGTGACGCCGGTCGCTTATTCGTTGCTCGCTGGTCTGGAAGGCGCGAACTTGTTCAGGAAAGCCAAAGCTGGTCTTGCCGCAGTCAAATCCGGGATCATCGGGCGGTGAAAGCTCTTCCAGCAGGTCTGGAGTGTCTTCCGAAGGCGATTGACGATCCGAGCAGCATTAGCCATACTGCGCTGGGCCATCCAAATTCTGAGATAGCCTGTCTCATCCCGTGTAGGAATCTTGATCAATTGATGGTGAAAGCTTTGAGGTAGTGACGCACCCGAGTGGTGGGAGTCACCCTTGGCCTCGTTGTCCGTCCCTTCGTTGCAGAGTTGAGAATTCAAGAGTCAGCCGGGCAGGTTTCGGCCATTTCACCAGAGGAGGAATGCGTATGAATCGAACAGCCAGTAAGGATCGAAGTGCGCGCGACGTAATCCCAATGCCGCCTGATCAGGAATTGCCCCCCCAGCAATTTTCAGGCCATAGATCGCAAAACCGCAAATCCGAAGCCGGAAGAGCAAAAAAAGTCCATCGAATGGTCGGCGGAAGCGGCCAGCCTTTCCGAATCGCATATGTCCGCGGAGTTCGAGCCATCAAACACTCGCATCGGCCCGGTCAAGATCATCGGCCAGTCGCCGCAGACCCAGGCCCTGCTCGATTTCATCTACCAGGCGGCGGCAACCGATTTCGCTGTTTTGTTGGAAGGAGAGTCCGGCACTGGAAAAGAACTGATGGCGCGAGCGATCCACTGCGCCTCAGCGCGCGCCTCCGGGCCATTCATCGCAGTCAACTGCGGAGCCATCAATCACGAACTGATCGAGAGCGAGTTGTTCGGGCACGAGAAAGGCGCATTCACCGGAGCCATTGCGCGCAAACCCGGGCGCTTCGAGCGAGCCAACGGCGGCACGCTGTTTCTCGACGAGATCGGCGAACTGCCCTTGCAGGATCAGGTGAAGCTGCTGCGCGCCTTGCAGGAATGCCGCATTGAGTGCGTCGGCGGAACGGAAGAGATTGAGGTTGATGTCCGCGTCATCGCCGCGACCAATCGTAATTTGTTGGACGAAGTGGAAAATAAAAATTTCCGTCAGGACCTTTACTATCGCCTCGCTGTGATGACTTTCATCGCGCCTTCGCTGCGCGACCGTCCGGACGACATTCTGCCGTTGGCCCGGCACTTCCTCGCTCTGCACTGCAAGCGCCTGGATAGACGCGCTCCGAGTCTGGCGACGGAAGCCGAAGCCGCGTTGCTGCAATATCATTGGCCCGGCAACGTCCGCGAGTTGGAAAATGTGATTGAGCGGGCGCTTGCGTACGATCAGGGAATGGAGATCGGGGCCGAATCGCTGGTCTTTGATGCCAGGTGGAAGACCCAACCGGCAACAGGCAGAGCATATCCTGATTCACAAGAGCATAACGAAGTGCTCATTCCCGCTGGCGTCAAGTTTGATGATCTGGCGTTGCACGAAAAGCGCGAGTTGATCAAGCGGGCGCTCCGGCAATGTTATGGCAATCGCGTTAAAGCCACCAAGTTGCTTGGACTTTCTTCGCGTCATGTACTTTATCGGTTGATGATAAAGTTTGGGATAAGTGATGAGATCAAGGATAAACGGTGAGTTGTTCCAATCGCCCAATCGGCTGCAGGCGGGCGCTCTCCGCACGTTTTGTGCGCTAACCGCGCAAATTATGCGATTAGCGCACAAATCGTATCGCGGCTTCAGCAGACCACCACTTATGCCCGGCACTCTGAGTTCTTGTACAAATAACTCGCCGATCAATGATTTGCCGCAAAATATTCACGGATTGTCAGGCATCACTTTATCGCGTAAGAGCACGGCACGCAGTTTGACGAGAAACGAGGCGATTGAATCCAGAGCGGATTACCATCGCTCTCAAGCTCGTCAAATGGAGGAAACTGTTATGCAAAGGCAACATATGCTCAAAATTGTGGTAGAGAAGGTTTCGCAGCTAGCGATCGGTCGCACGAAGAAATTGACAGCCCACTCGAGATTCTCTTTATTGCTGGTTTCAATAGCGCTTCTGCTGGCGCCCTTTACATCTCTAACTCCCCCAATACGCCACTCGGTAAGGTCGCAGGGACTCGGCTTTTCTTCCCCTTCCAACTTGCCAACACGTACATCTCTCACGAAAGCGCAAGGAGGAGGATCGTCAACGGTTTACTGCCCGTACTGGTATTTGGATCGCAACACAACCTCTGTGCTTGAAGTTACCAATAACGCTGGGGTAAGCCAAACCGTCACCCCTACTCTGCTGCTCGGAGGCGTTGAACGAGTTCTGCTAGATCCCATAACCATCCCCTCACATGCGACCAGACGTATTTCACTGAACCAGGCATTAAGCTCGCGCCCCAACGGTGTCCCCAGCCCCGGCAGAGAACAACGCTGGGGAGATGGTTCCAGAATCGGCGGCATCTGGGGATCCGCAAAGCTTCAAAGCGAATCGGTAGAAAGCATTTCCGGTAAAATACTTTCTGAAAACCCACAGGAGAGCCTCGCCGTACATAGCGGCTTTTATGAAGGAGAATATGGGAATAGGATACTTTCGTCCATGTGGTGGCTACCTACTCGCAATACTGTGGCTCTATATGCGATCCAGAACATATCCTATAGCGAGTTGCCTGTAATCACTATGCTCTATTTGGATGGTCGGGTTATTCCTGGCCGGAGTGTAAATTTGCCGGCAGGCAGTTCTCGCCTAATTGATTTGCGCGACCTGCTTCCCGATCATATTTCAAGAGGGCGGCTGCCTGAGGTGGGTATGGTACGGTTTATAGCGAACAGTGAATCAGGATCTCTGATGGGCCGCGCTATATTGTTCGATGAGAGTCGGGGCTTCTCCGCTCCATTGGCGATGCGTAGCCTATCAGCACACTCTACCAACACATTACAAATGCCGGGTGCGCCGTTTGGCCGGCCCGATAGAAGGTTGGGGTTTCCATTCGGCACAAAGTTTACAACCCAGTTGCTATTGACAAACACCTCAAACAAATCGCTCAATGTGACGGTCACCCTTGATGGCAGGAATGCTGCGGGTGTTCCTGTTTCTTGGGATTTGCCGGCCATCGAACTGGCTCCTCTGGGATCACGTGTGGTGGACTTGGATAAGGCTCGAATTCAAAGTCGGTCGCCAATTGCCGACGGGTATGTTGGGGTGCGCTTAGCACACACAGGAACGGCGATCAACTTGTTGACGGATGCAATAACAGTCGATCAAACGCTGAGGCTATCATTCGATAACGCGTTTTACGATAATGAGTCGGTTGCGCGAGTATATAACGCCGTATCGTTCAACCGACT
>Ga0247727_10018025_pt1 | contig 11165 bp, 9 predicted proteins | sample WisWelCaveWW1625_FD_202498 | JGI IMG/M metagenome (GOLD analysis project Ga0247727, IMG submission 202498) | Biofilm microbial communities from Wishing Well Cave, Virginia, United States - WW16-25 | ecosystem: Environmental > Aquatic > Deep subsurface > Groundwater > Cave microbial mat | place...
CGTTGTTGGTGTTGCCGTTGCTGTAGAGCCGCACGTAGCGCCCTTGCACGCCCTTGGCATCGACGAGCTTGCCTTCGGAGGTTTCGACGTAGTGCAAATCCTGGCCGGCGCCGAGCTTCGCGGAGTTGTCAAGATCGTTGTTGAACAGGGTGTGCACGTTGGTTTTGAAGGCGGGATCGTCGGCAACCTGTACGATCACGTCGTAATAGACTCGCGGCTGTTCATGAAAATGCCAGAACAGAATTGCATAAATGTCGTGCTTCGCGCCGAGATCGACGGTGACGTGTTGCAGAAACGGTCCCAGCTCGACGTAGTTGCCCTCGCTGGCTTCCTTGCTGCCGTCGGTGATCATCGGGATGTCGCCGATGATCGGCGCTTTGTCGGTGCTGGTGATGGATTTCTTGAACGCGACGTTCTTCACACCGGCAGGGGCGAGAAACGGCGGGCGCGGTTTGCCGAGCGGCTTCTCCAATTTGTCAACGCGGAAATTTTGCGGCGTGCCAATGAACATCGGCTTGGGCAGCTTGATGTCGAGCGGCACAAGGTCACCGCTGCTCATTGCAGGCGAGGACTGCGGCGCGGCTTTTGGCGTCTCAGCAGTGGGTTGAGTTGCGGGTGCTCTGTGGCCATTTCGCCAGTAGCACTTTCTACTTCTTCCGGCTTCGTTGCCTCTACACTCGGGGTTTGCATTGAATCAGCGCTTGCTTTTTCAGTTTGCGCGGTATCACTTTTTTGCGATGAGTCTTTCGAACAACCAACGATAAACGCAAGGGAGAAAACGATCACGAGACAAAACAAAAAGCCTTCACGCAAAGCCGCAAAGGCGCTAAGATTTCGCAAAGAAAAGCAAAGAAAAAATCTTTGCGTTTTCTTCGCGTCTCTGCGTCTCTGCGTTTGCTTTTGATTTTCAAGTAACATTTTATTTGTCCTCCAGTTTGAGAATATAAAGTCGCACGACCACGGCCAACACCAGCAGGAGGGCGCTATACCCATGCAATTGCAGGAGCGCCTCTTGGCCGTGAGTTCCGAAAAGGGGATACATTCCAAGCAGAATCGAGACGATCAACGGCAGCGTTAGAAGCAGAATCAGCCAGAAGCTGATTTTCTTTGCGAATGCGGCGAGGTGCGGGTTTGATTTTTTGGTCGGTGGTTTTTTCCCAATCACGTGTTGCAAGCTTTGCCAGTCGTTTTTGTTGAATCGGTGATCATGCGCGCGCAAGAGGCTGACGACCACCAGGCCGAGGGCAAAGACCGGTGCCGCGAGAACGTGCAGGAGCAAACCAATACCGGAAACCGATGTGCCAAACAACATGAGCGGAAGGAAGCCGGTGATTGCTAAAACCAGAAAGCTCACTTTGATCAAGAACGATGTGAGTTTTCTCCAATCATCCTTCACCTGCTCGGGCTGGATTCCTGCAAGACTCAACCACCAGTCGAGTTTTCGGATTGTCGCTTTCAATTCCGACAGCGGTCCTCGGTTACGATAAATCAGGATGCCGACGATCGATAAGAAAACGGTTAGTGCAATGATTCGAAGCATGTGATAGAAATCTCTTTAGTGTTCTTTGTGCTACAAGATTAGTTCACATCATTCCATTTTATTCCTTTAAGAAGGCTTGACGTTTTCGATGATAAATTCATTAAGTTGCCACGTAAATGATCGAGATGCTTGTTTTGCTCATCTACTTCAACACGAAGCCTTTTAATCTCCGGAGGATCATCATGGTAAATCCATTTACGCTGGCCTGAATTTTTCACAAGACCATCCATGGAACCTGAAACTTTATCCACTACTACAAAAGGGGCAACAAGAGCAGCAATTGAGAGAATTATGTTGAAAAGCGCCCAGAATAAATTGCCTATGGCCTCCCCAGCAGAGATATCCCTAACCTTCTGAGCATTATCCAATGATTTCCAACTCCGATATGTTAACCATCCCATAACCGCAGCGGTAATTATGAAACTGGAAAAAAAGACCATAGCACGCCAGAGAACTGCCAATTTCCTTCTTCTTTCAACCCTCCGTTCCTCTCGTTTGTCGAGCACTTCACGTCGGTTTCTTTCCTTACTCTCCAAATCGTACAATCTTGTTCTGTCGGTGTGAAATTTTGGTTCTAACTTTTCAATATCACTCTTACATTTAGCCTCAACTTCAAGCACATCTAAAACTTCTCGCATAATTTTACAATTCTCGGCAATATCTACCAAATCCGTATAGCTAGCACTGTTCAATTTGTTTTGAGTATGCTGGTTATGCTTATCCAACGCATTGACCGTCTCCACATTAAGTTTTCCATGCTGTCTTTCAACATCTTTCCATCGTTTTGAAAAGGCTTCAAAATTTGTTACAGTATCTGCCTTTACGTTTTCCCCACATCCTCTGGATCATAGCCTCAAATTCTGGTCTTTTCGCAGAAAATTCAGCCAGTTTGCCAACCTTCAATTGATTTACAACTTCAACGAAGTTTTCAGGGTTAGCTTTGAAAAAATTATGCAGATCTGAAATAGCTTGCTCTTTCTTTCCTTGCAAGAAGAAATATCTTGCACGTTGATAATAAAAAGACACAAATGATGATTCCAATTGGATTGCCTTATTTATAAGCTCAACCGCTCCTAGCAAATCGTTGATTCGAAATCGTTCTTCTGCAAGAAGAGCCATTTCTTGGCTTTCAAAAAAGTTAGCTTTGGCTTGTTGTTGTGCGTTCTCCTGCGGAGCTGATGAACTGATTGAGCTTGAACTCCTATTATTATTGGCAATTTTTTCAAGAAGTTGTGTTTGATAATCCCTCTCCATCTCTTCAACACAATCTGGACAATCTCTCCAAGAATTATAAAGGGGAGTTCCATGCGAACATATAGTTGGCCGACCTGGCATATGTTTTAATCTCCTTTAATGAGATCAATAATCAGAGGTACATACTTAACTGTTGTTGATCCGTCGTTAGTTGAGTTCATTTTACGTTTTTACCGCTTTCTCTCTCCAATACCAAAGACAATCCCTTAAAAGCATACAACATCAAAATCGCCACCAACACCACGCTCGAAACAAGAGTGATGATTTTGAACCAGGGCCGGAACACAAACGACACGGCAAATATCTTTGAATAAAACCAATTCAATCCGGCAAAGTCGATCATCTTAACGGATGAGCTGCGCGCGGATTCGAGGGGAGAGTCGATGGCGACTTCACCGAAGTAGAACGGGGCATCGGTGTCGTGACAATCGCCGCAGCCGCGAACGCCCAACGATTGCGCTGCCGGTCGCACGTCGTGACCAATCGCCCATGAATAAGGTTGCGCCGCCGGATGATCTTGTTCCGAGAGTTTGCCTGATTCATCGACGCGATATAATTTGCCGCCGCTGATATAAACCGGTTGAGCTTTGTTTGAATCTTGTGCAGCCAAAGCGCGCAAGATGTCAGTGATTTGAGAAGAGGTGAGAGGCGGCCAATCGCCAATGCCGAGAGTATCTTTTTGGATGATCTTTGCAGTAACGCTGTTCGCGTCTGAATACGAGATTGGCACAAGTGCGCCCTTCGACAAGCTCAGGGCACGACGGTTCGGCAAGCTCACGTCAAGACCGGTCGGCGAGCCTGTGTCGAGTCGCGCCCAAAATGCTGGCCAAAACATTTTGTGCGGGGCAATCTTACCGTCTTCACCTTTAACAAAAACCGGCGACATGATATGCGGCAGCGCGCCGTCGGATTTATTGACGCCGTGCGTGCCCAAGCCATGAGCTTGCGAAGTTTTGACTCTCGGGGCTTTGCTATCCGGCCAGGTACCAGAGTGGCAGGCGGTGCACGAAAGTTTTTCAAAGTGAATCGGCGGAATGCCCGCATGTTTTGGATGCGGCGCGCCGAGTCGGCCTGCAAGTGGAATGGTTGACGACTCATCGCCGAGATGACAGCCTCGACAAGTCAACGTCGCAGCCATCAGCCTGCCGATCGGTGAGCCTGCCCCGCTCCGCTTCCATAAGCTTAAGACGCGGGGCGGAGTCGAACCGTCGGCCTCTCCTTCATAGCCGCGAACCATCGCATGGTCAAGTCCGTTGCGATGACAATCGACGCAGAGCATTCCTGCTGCAATGTGAACGTCTTCATCGGTCGTCCATTTTTCGGAACTGCCCTCGTGACCGTTCGGCAAGCTCACGGACAGGGTTTTAGTTGAATGGCAGAAATAACAACGCTCGTTGGGAATCTTGCGAACGAGGTTGAATAAAACTTTTCCCTGTGCATTGAATCGCGTTTCATCATACGTGATCGAAGGTGGAATCGCGGTCGAATTGTCCAGCATCGTTCCGTAGATGTTGTAATTGTCCGGCATCCCAAGCGCCGAGCCGCGAACAGAGGCGAAGCCGCTGCTGGCACTCGCCGCCCAGCGAAAATTCTGGCGGGCAACTTGCGTCGCATATTCCGCTTGGTCGTGACCGGCCTCGGCGTCGTGGCAGCTCAGACAGTTGACCTCGAGATTGCCGGAGACCATCCAGCGCATGAAGGTCTCAGAAGATTGCAGCGCTTCATCATCTCCCGCGCCGCCGCCTGGCATGTGGCGTCCGAAGATTTGCACGAATTGCAGCGTTGTTAAACCGAGCTGCTCCGGTCGATAGGTTCCGGACCACGGGCGGTAGGAGAGTGGAATCTGCGTGGCGGTTCTTGGGTCGGCGAAAATCCACGGCTGGCCGCGACGCCCGGGAGGAACATTTGCTTTGGTAGAATTGAAATGCAAGCCCGAGCTGATCTTGTTGTAATCGTGACAAGGAAGACAAGTCTGCTTGGTGGAAAATGGCAGCGTGCGCTCGTTCTCGCCGTGAGCCTGTCGAACCGGATCGGGCTTGATGAGCGTGCTGTCTTCATCAAAAAGATTGATAAGATGAACCGGAACCGCGCGGCTGCCGTCGCTTATGTCGCCAAGTTTTGGTTCTTGGGCGGCGGCGTTGAGCGTGAAAATGTTTATGGAGAGGAATCCCAGGATCGTCAGTGTTGTTGCACGCATTAGTATTATCTTGAAAGTGAAGTAAACCAAAAAAATCTCACGCAAAGACGCAAAGACGCAGAGACGCAAAGACAACGCAAAGGAAAAACTAAAGAGGTTTTCCTTGCGACTCTTCGTTGCATAAATCTTTTCTTTCTGGTTACGGCTCGTCCGTCTTATTATCTTCAAAGTGAAATCTGTGCAAGAACAGCAAAAAAATCTCACGCAAAGACGCTGAGCCGTAAAGTTATCGCAAAGAAAATCTTCGCGAATTCTCTGCGTCTTTGCGACTCTGCGTGCGCTTTTCTCTTTTTGGCTCCGACTTGGGTGAGTTGCCGAATTAAATTCTGAACTCCCCAGGCTTGAAGAAAAGTTTTCTGCCGGTCTCGACTGCTTCGTTGACTTTGAGCACGGTGACTGCGGTTTCATACCCAATGTCAGCCGGGCAATTGAGCGCTGCCTTGCCACGAATCGCATCGAAGAAATTCTCTAGATGCGGTTTGTGATAGGGGTCGTTGAATTCCACCGGCAAGCGATACTGCGGCGGGGCGAGGGTTTCGCGAACGTCGAGAACTGCGGTAGTTTCTTTTGGCTTCACTTCTTCAACCGGCGCTTCGACGTATCCGAGATTCACCCACTTGCTCCAATCGGGAGCGGTCTGCTCGCGCCAGATGCCGCCGCGTCCGGCAGACTCCGAGATATTTAGCGTGCCCTGATCGCCGAGAAAACTTTCAAAATATCCCATACTGCTGTTGGTGGTGATGGTTTGATAAAAAGCGCGGACGTTGCCTTGCGCGGTTTCATATTCATAAATGGCGAGAACGGTATCGTACCATTCGTGAGTATTTTTTTCGTAGTAATCCGTGCCGCCGCTGGCCGTCACCGATTTGGGCTGCGCATCGAGAAACCAGTTGAAGATGTCGATTTGATGCGAGCCGAGATCGACGATGGGGCCGCCGCCGAGGCCGCGATACCAGCGCCAGTTGCGGAATTGGTGCATCGAACGGAAGCCGTGCTTTTGCAGCGTCGCCGGGGCAAGCGCGTACTTCTGCGGCCAGCCGAGGTCGGGCTGCACGCCGCGATTCCACTGCGCGTTGATCGTGGTGATGCGGCCAAGAATTTGCGCTTCTTTGATCAACCGATTGTAGCAGTGCTGGTAGCGAGGATTGCTGCGGCGCTGATGGCCGATCTGGAGAAGCTTGCCGGTTTGCCTCGCGGCGCGAACCATGCGCTGCGCGCCTTCGAGCGTGTTCGACATTTCCTTTTCGCAATAGACGTGCAGTCCGGCGTTCAGGCAATCGACGGTTTGTTGTGCGTGCCAAAAATCCGGCGTGGCGATGATGACGCCGTCGAGATTTTTTTCGTGCGCGAGCAGGTCTCGATAATCTTCGTAGGCGCGCGGCTTGTGGACGTATTTCTCCAGCAAGCGCTGCGAGCGGATCAAATTATAATCTTTCCAAATGTCGCAAACGGCTTGAAAACGAATGTTGGGAATCTTGAGTGCGGCGTTCAACAGAACTTGTCCCTGCGCGCCCATGCCGATTATCGCGATGTTCAAGTCGTTTGAGACGCTGCTTTGTTGCTTGCCCAGCACCGGCGAGATCAGCAACCCCGCGCCGGCGGCTGCTGTATAGCGCAGGAAAGTTCGTCTATTTATACCATTTTTTGACTTTTGTTCGCTCATTCGTACTCCATCACGTCAACAGTGAAGATGAACAGCTTCAATTGTGGCCTTCGAAATTTCTTTGTTACCAAAAATTTTCTTAGCAATTCTAATCAGTGGGATTCCACAAATACTTCCCAGCCTTGTCAATATAGCCCCCCTTGTTCCCTATTTTTATATATGCAAGACCATCGAAAAATACACTCGCAGCATCAAACTGCGGATTGATGACCAGCTTTCCTGTCTTCTCAATATATCCCCACCTACCTTCTATGCTTACACTTGCAAGACCTTCGGAAAATACACTAGCAATAACAAACTGAGGATTGATGGCCAGCCTTCCTGTCTTGTCAATATAACCCCACTTACCTTCTATGCTCACACTTGCAAGACCTTCGGAAAATTCCCTCGCATAATCAAACTGCGGATTGGTTAAATACTTTCCTGTCTTGTCAATATAACCCCACTTGTCTCCTGTTCTTACACTTGCAAGGCCTTCCGAAAATTCGCTCGCATCATCAAACTGCGGATTGGTTAAATACTTTCCTGTCTTGTCAATATAACCGAACTTGTCTCCTATTCTTACATTTGCAAGACCTTCGGAAAAGGCCAACGCACCATCAAACAGCGGATTGATGACCAACTTTCCTGTCTTGTCAATATAACCATCCTTATCTCCTATGCTTACGCCTGCAAGGCCTTCGGAAAATGCACTGGCATGATCAAACTGCGGGTTGGTTAAATACTCTCCTGTCATGTCAATATATCCCCACTTACCTTCTATCCTTACATTTGCAAGGCCTTCGGAAAATGAGTACGCATTATCAAACTGCTGATCGACGACCAGCTTTCCTGTCTTGTCAATATAACCCCACTTGTCCCCGGTTTTTACACTTGCAAGGCCTTCGGAAAATGCACTGGCATCATCAAACTGCGGATTGATGGCAAACTTTCCTGTTTTGTCAATATAACCATCCTTATCTCCTATTTCTACCTGCGCAAGGTCATCGGAAAAATAACTCGCGCTATCAAACTGCGGATTAATGACTAGCTTTCCCGTTTTGTCAATATAACCCCATTTGCCAAACACTTTAACTAGAAAGAGTCCGCTAGTTTCAGCCGACTTTTTTTCGTTAGTGCAAGATGAAGTTAGGAGAATAAGGAATGCGAATAATAAAACACTACTTTGTTTCATAGTTTTTCTCATGTGGGTAATTCTTCTGAATTTTAATCGGCCCGGGTTCAATTCCCTGACGCTTGCGTCGTTACAAAAAGCATTTTCCCATCAACTGACCAGCACCGGCGGCAATGGAGTAACGCAGGAATTCTCGCCGGTCTATGCTTTTTTGATCAGTCACCGTGTTCCGTTCTAATTTTTTTGACAGGATAAACAGGATGTCGATCTGAATAATTTACCGCAGAGAAGCAGAGTTCGCCGAGTGTACAAATCATTGTTTGAATAAACAATTCATTAAAAAACTCAGGGCGATGTGGTCGGTTTTCTTAGCACAAGTTCTAACCTGATGTGAACCCGACTCAGCGTCTCTGCGGTTTATGATTTAATCCAGTTGATCCTGTTCATCCCGTCACAAAAAAGATGTTTGAAAGCTTCCGTTGGAGTTAAAGCGTCCACCCTCCAGCATAATCGCGCTTGACGAATTTGTTGGCCTCTTCGACGTTGGTGACTTTCATGTTCACACCATCCCAAAGAAGTCTTTGGCCATGCATCCGAACGGCGAGATTGCCAAGGAGAACCGTTTCGGTCAACGGCCCGGAAACGTCGAAATTGGAACAAGCCTTTCTCGTGCCTTTGCAGGCTTCGATGAAATCCTGATGAATGCCTTCGACCCGCGGAATTGTTTTGGGAGGAAGAGTGTAGGCCTGCATTTTGGTTTCAGGGATGATCCGCGGATTGTGGCCATAGCAGTTGGCCATGATGGTGCCTTTGGTGCCAACCAGAAGTATGCCGCTGCCGTCGCCCATGCGTCTGCCATCTTCCAAATCAGCAGGACGAGGAGGCGTGATGCCGCCGTCGTACCACGTCATCTTCACCGGAGGCATGTCGCCGCGCGCCGGAAATTCATATTGAATAAGCGAAGCGACCGGCCCAGTCTCATTGTTCACCGGCGTTGAGCTTGCCTGCACGCTCGTGGGATGTCCCAGCTTCAACGCCCACACCGGCGTGTCGATGATGTGGCAGCCCATGTCGCCCAGGACGCCGGTTCCAAAATCCCACCAGCCGCGCCAGACGAACGGGATGTAAGCAGGATGGTATGGGCGGTACGGTGCCGGCCCAAGCCAGAGATTCCAGTCGAGGCCGCGCGGCACCGACGGAATGGTGTCTGGCCGCTCAAGCCCCTGTTTCCAATAGTTTCTCGGCCGGTCCGTCCATACATGCACTTCATGCACGTCACCGATCGCGCCGTCGGCAACCCATTCGACGATCAAACGGTTGCCCTCGCCGGCGTGTCCCTGATTTCCCATTTGCGAGGCGACGCCTTTTTTGCGCGCGGCTTCAGCGAGCATGCGGGCTTCGTAAATATCGTGCGTCAAAGGTTTCTGACAATAGACGTGCTTGCCAAGATTGATCGCGGCCATCGAAGCTATCGCATGGGTGTTGTCCGTCGTTACCACGGCGACCGCGTCGATGTCTTTTTGTTTCTCCAACATCTCGCGGAAATCGACAAAGTCGGCGCAGCCTTTGTATTTGCCATTGACTGCTTGCTCGCCGTAGTGAGCCTCGACGGCGAGTTTTGCGGGTTTGCGTCCGCCGAATTCGTCGCCCTGCGGGAACTCTTCAAACACATCGCACACCGCGACGACTTGAACGTCCGGTAACTCCATGAACTGCTTCATGTCGTGCATGCCCTGGTTGCCGGTGCCGATCATCGCCAAGTTGACTTTGTTGCTCGGCGCGATGTAACCAGGCCCGCCTAAAACATGGCGCGGGATAATTGAGATACCGGCCGCGGCAGTCGCTGTGTTCTTCAGAAAGTCGCGGCGTGACATGCCGGTTTTTTTATTTTGAGACGGCTTCTTTTCCATCTTTCCACTCCTGTTGGTTTATCAATGCAAATGGTTAAAACATTTCACGCAAAGACGCGAAGCCGCCAAGGCATCGCAAAGAAAAGCAAAAGAAAAACTCTGCGTGTTCTTTGCGTCTCTGCGTCTTTGCGTGCGCTTTTGATTTTCTTTTTGTTTGCGGCTCATTCGCGTTAGCTTATAAAGGGCGAATCTTAATATTCCGATACCACACCTTGTTGCCGTGATCTTGCAGAACAATGTGCCCGCTGCGATAGCGGCCATAGTCGGGAAGGGTGACAAACTTGCTATTGGCTACAAGCCCTTGCCATTCAGGATTGCCGATTTCGTACTCTACAACTTTTTCTCCGTTCAGCCAATGCTCGACGTGATTCTTTTGCACAAGAAGCCGAACTTGATTGTACTCTCCGATCGGTCGCGTCACATCGCGGGTGGGCGCATGCAGCGCGTAGTTGGAACCGGCGGAAGTCAGCGGGCTTTGACCGTCTTTGTGCATAGTGTTATCGAGCACTTGCATCTCCGGCGCGGTTTGCCATGACTGCTCGCGCTTCTCGGATGAACGAAAGAAAATGCCGCTGTTGCCGCCCGGCGAAATTTTCCATTCGCGCTGAAGCTCGAAGTCGGCGTACTCTTCTTCGGTCACGAGGTCGCCTTTGCCCGGGGGTGAGAAATGCAATTCGCCTTGCTCGGTGATCGCCCAGCCGTCGGGAACTTTGTCCATCCGAAACCCGCGCCAGCCTTTGAGCGTCTTGCCGTCGAACAAAACTTTCCATCCGGCTTTTTGCTCCGCTTCCGACAACATGGAGCCTCCATCTTTTCGCATCTTTCCTGATTGACAACCTGCGAGCAGAAAAAATCCAAATAACAAAACCCAAATTCCAAAAAGTCTGAAACGAAAAACGGAAGCGCACGCAAAGCCGCAGAGTCGCAAAGTTGACGCAAAGGAAGTAAGCTTTGGGTTTTCTTTGCGCTTTCTCTGCGTCTTTGCGTCTCTGCGTGAGTCTTTAGATTTCAATTTATCGTTCATTCTCGGCCTCTCAATTAGAATCGCCATAACCAGCTACTTGACGTAAAGCATATCCGCGCCCTTGCCTTGCTGAATCAGCGGCACGAAAGTCTCAAGTTCTTTTTGGATCGCCGGATCGGTCAAGTCTATCACTTTTTTGCGCTCGGCGGACATGTACGCAGCCATCACTAACTTGGTTATCTCCAAGCCGTAGCTCCACGACAACATGCCGTCGCGTCCTTCGAGAAACGCTTTTGCTGCGTCTTCGTTTTCATCGGTGTAGCCGTACAAATCCGCTTCATTATATTGCACCGCGAGCAGCCCGCGCGTTGCAGTGGCTTTTTCCAAAGCAGTCTCTGCGTCAGCAACAGCTTCCGCGGCGGCATCGCTAATAAAAACTTCCAAGGACGAATTCAGCGTATTGATTTCAAACGCGTAGCCCGGCCCCATGCCGTCCATGAGCAGGCGCAGTCCCTGTTTTTCA
>Ga0247727_10018026_pt1 | contig 11164 bp, 7 predicted proteins | sample WisWelCaveWW1625_FD_202498 | JGI IMG/M metagenome (GOLD analysis project Ga0247727, IMG submission 202498) | Biofilm microbial communities from Wishing Well Cave, Virginia, United States - WW16-25 | ecosystem: Environmental > Aquatic > Deep subsurface > Groundwater > Cave microbial mat | place...
CTGTAACCCGGTCCGACCAAGCTTCTGCTGGAGGGTAAGGTCCCAACGCTTGTAGGCGCCGGAGAAGTTGTCCAGTTCCGGTTTGGTATCTATAAATGCCACTCGGTCGGTCTGATATAAATAGGACAGACGGGCCGAGAATCCTTTGAAGTCATAACCAAGGGTAATGTTGGCGATGTGCGCAGGCTGGTCCGGCAAACGGCTCGATCTTGAGCTGTCAACTAAGGCTTTATAATATTGTGGCGGCCCAGGTATGGGTTTTCTTTCTCTGGTATTTACCAGGAAAAACAGCCGGGTTTCCATTTCTGAAAAGATCCGGGTGTAGTTTACGTTCAACACCACCCCTCGTAAAAACGAGGGCAAGTACCAGAAGTGCGTTTGCCAGTCAAGTTCGAAGCCTTTTAAAGTAGCTTTAAAAGGATTGTTAAGGAAAGTATCAGCCCCATATTGGATGGATCTCGTCAACCAATTAGCCCTATCGGGGCCGGAACCATCCGGGATATTCAAGTTGGTGGTGAGAAATTCTCTTATCTCCGGATGGTTAAGGTCATTTATTATGTCTGTATGGATTGGATGGTTGACTTGGAAGATCAGGTCTTTGATGTTTTTATAGAAACCAGCCACAGTAAACAGACCGACATGGCTCTGATAGACTGAAATAGCAGCATCATAGTTTTTAGATTCGGCCGGCTTTAGCAGCGAGTTGCTGGCACGTATATAGTTTTGGAATGCGTTCATCCGGGTGATCGGTGCATACTGGTTGTAGTCCGGCCGCGTCAGCGTCTCAGTATAAGCCAGTCGGACTTTCAGCCAGTCGGTCGGCTGCACCCGCAGATGCACCATCGGGAGCCAGAAATCGTTTCTACGAACGATCCTAAGGGTATCGAGGTCTGCAGGAGGGCCTTCGATGTTGTTGAGTGTGACCTCCCTGAAACGCTGGCCGCGGTATTTGGAGTAGTCTTTTTCATAGCGGATGCCGGGCAACAACGTAATGTGTTTGCCCAGGTTGAATTCGGTCATGATGTAACCGGCCTGGTAACGTTCGGTACCTTCGTAATCATTCCCCAGAGAGCCAACAGAATAGCGACGAAACTCGCCGCTATCATTTAGAACCTGTGTCATTCTTTCCAGCATCGCGAAATCGGCCGCGAATCCGAGCGGATATTCGCCATTCAAAAAATCGGAACGGGAATAATTAGTCTGAAAGAGCGCAATGCCGAGAACCCCATACGTATCAACCCGATCTTCAACTTCCCACTCGGGAATCGCTTCGTGAAGCTGTGTTAGTATCTCGTTCGGACCTTGGTTGTTGCCATAATAAAGTCCGTTGCGACCATCCTGCTCTTCATCGTTCGAGCGGTCCAGCCAGCGAAATTTCCCTCCTGTTTTTAGATAACCGTTTATGAGACCACCCAAATGGAATGGCACTTCAACGTTCAACTGTAAGGTTTGCTGATCTTCCTCGCGGTTCGTGTTATAGATGTAGATATCCTGTATTCCTATCCTGTTCGAATCGTTGGTTGCAAAACTCGGAATCTCACTCGGGTGGGTGTCCGCAGTGATCGCACCTTGAGAGAAGTCAAAGGAGCCTCCTTCTCGCGTAAAACGCCAAGTCTTTTCATCAGGATTTTTACTTCGCGAAGCCGTCCACGCTACACCAAAATCATAGCGAATCCAGTCAAAATCCTGCTCTATCCCGGCACCCCCCGTGAAGATGGACGTCGTGCCGCCACGTTCCTCAAAATACAAATTATGGCGGTTTTCGTTAACATTCATATCGTTGATGCGGAACAACCCATCAAAGTGAAGCCGGTTGTAGAACGAATTAGCGGTAATCTTGCCATTGGGTAAGCGATAATCGAGCAAGACGCTTGCGCCGGTCCGCCCCCGAGTCACGTTCTCCTCCCTCAGGTTGATGCTTTGGGTCACTATTTCAGTTTTACCAGCTACATTAGTTGATTGCCGATAGGTGCCGGAGAACTTATCGGCACTACGGTCATAATCGTCGGTGTTGAAGCTGGCAATGGCGCCGAGACGACCGCCGAAGAACCGATCGCTCACGTTGCCGGTGAAATTATAGTTGCCGTAGTCATCCTGAAGGCGATTATACCCAGTTTGTGCCGTGGCGCTAATTAAAAATTGGTCTGGAGCTTCTCTAAGCCTTAGGTCCACCGTACCGCCGAGGACATCGGCATCCATGTCTGGTGTGATCGCTTTCTTCACCTCGATGCCGTCGAGTATGTTGGATGAAATCAGCGAAAGATCCACGCTGCGGTCGTCTCCGCCCGTTGCGGGAACACGCACGCCATTCACAGTAACCGTGTTGTACTTCGGGGAAAGACCGCGAATGGACACCTTGGTGGCTTCACCGCCCGACCGTTCGATGGAAATGCCCGGCAGACGACCGATAGACTCGGCGGCGTTCACATCCGGTAGTTCCCTGATTCGGGCTTGCGAAACAATATTGGAAATGGTATTTGACGTAAGCTGCTGGTTTATTGCAGCCATTTGTCCTTCTGCCTGGGCGGTAACTGTTACGACTTCCCCCTCGATCATCTGAAAATCCAATTTTATTACTTTGTCTAACGTTTGGCCGTCTTCTACTGAGATATCAACAGTTTTTTTAAGGTAACCTATGTAACTAACTATGAGTTTATAATTTCCGGGCGGAATTTGTGAAATGACAAACTTACCTTTTAAATCCGTAGCCGCACCATAATGTGTTCCTTCTATAAACACATTGGCTCCCGGCAAAGGGTCATTGGATTTGCTATCAAGAACAGAACCTATGATTTTCCCCTGAGCATGCAAAAAAGAATGGATAAAAATCAGGGGTACAACCATAAAAAAAACTCTTAAAAGCCTTTCACACATTTTTTTATCTCCCTAACTGATAATGATAGATTGTAATTGACCCCCACAGTAAGAGTTCCGGAAAAAGCCACTTGTATATAGTTCACACGCTTTTGGCCGCAGTCCTATTGTTCTTTCGAAAATTAAAGTTAAGATGTCATTGGTCTGCTTCTTTGTAGGCAGGAAGGAAATTTCGCGAAATCGATTTCGAGAGAATATAATCTGTTTCAATTAGAAAGTCAACAAAAATCTTGACATTGTGAAAATAATTTACTATTATGAGTGTCGAGATTGTAAAGCGGTTAATTTCAGGTTATTAATTGATTTATTAAGACTCCCAAATAGCAAAAATTCACGAACATTTACGAAATCGGTTTCGGAATTCAGATGAATGATTCAATAACTATTAAAGACATAGCAAAACTGGCAAAGGTCTCGCAATCTACCGTCTCAAAAGCCTTGAATGATCGACCCGATGTTGGCCTTAAGACAAAGAAGAGCATCTTAAAAATTGTCGAGCAATATAATTTTATTCCCAATGCTTATGGCAAAGCGCTTAAGACAAGATTTACTGAAAATATCGGGGTGATTTTTCGTCGAGACGACAATCCGTTATCCAGCAATCCTTTTTATTCACGAGTCTTGGAAGGTATTGAAGCGGAATTAGCATTTAATGATTATAATCTCGTGTTACATCTGGTGCCTGAGCACAAAATACCTGTTCTACCCAAAATGGTTCGGCAAAAACAAGTGGATGCCGTTGTGCTCGTTGGGATCAAACATGAGGCATTCGTGAGACAATTGCAGCAAGCTAATCTGCCTGTTATTTTAGTCGACCCGAAGACAGACATTCCAGACTGTCCGCAAGTACTCATTGACAACGAAAACGGCGCGTTTTTGGCAACTCAGCACCTCATTCAGTGTGGCCATAAAAGGATTGGATTTATTTCAGGTGAACTTTCCAGGCTAAGCTTCAAGCAACGATTGGATGGATACATAAAGGCGCTAAGATATTACAACATTCCCGTTGAAGAAGAACTCATAAAAACAGGTGGTGTCGAAGCAGGCTATGATTTAACTAAATCTCTATTAATGTTATCCCATAGGCCTACGGCAATTTTTGCAGCAAACGACATAAACGCGATTTATGGATACAAAGCCATCAACGAATTCAACCTTAGAATTCCGGATGATATTAGCGTTGTCGGATTTGATGATATTCACCTGTCCAAAATGGCGACCCCGCCTCTTACGACAGTAAGGGTTTATAAAGAAGAATTGGGGTCGGTTGCCGTGCGACACTTGCGGCAAATGATTTATGAAGGATCAAAGGGATATTTAACGACCATCATCCCGGTAAAGCTTATTAAACGAAGCTCCGTTAAAAACATTAGTACACCAGCCCCTGAATCATCTCTTCCACATGAGAGGTGATGCCTTGAAGAAATTAATCTGTTTTTATGCCGTAGTATATTTTATTTTTGCCGGCGGGCTGACGGCTTTTGCCCAGAAAAGCAGGATTACCTACAACAATCAGGAGTTATTTCTGAGTGGAGCCAATTTAGCATGGATGAGTTTTGCCAATGATATTGGCCGCGGCATCATGAATTTCAATTCCTTTGCGGATATTCTGCTTCAAATGCATGACCACGGCGGCAACGCACTGCGTTGGTGGTTGCATACCAACGGCACAGTAACGCCTGATTTTAATGAGGGAGGGTTCGTGATTGGACCAGGAGAGGGTACAATTGAGGACTTGAAGAAAGCTCTAGATCTCGCCTGGGAAAGAGAAATAGGACTTAAGCTTTGTTTATGGTCTTTTGATATGCTTCGCGCCTCAAACAGCCAGGTAGTCAAAGACCGAAACCGGAAGTTGCTAACCGATACCACCTACACCCGTGCGTATATCAACAATTGTTTAATCCCCATGGTCGACTCGCTGAAAGGCCACCCAGGTATTCTCGCATGGGAAATCTTCAATGAACCGGAGGGGATGAGCAATGAATTGGGATGGGGTGATATTGAGCACGTTCCGATGTCGGCAATTCAACAATTCATCAACCTTTGTGCCGGCGCCATTCATCGCACCGATCCCACCACCCAGGTTACCAGCGGCGCATGGAGTTTTATCAGTCTTACCGATGTGCCTACAGCTTCCCTAGCCAAGGCTGGCTCAGAGCTTTCTCGGCTAAATCTTGACGAAAAACAACAAATAGCCACCCAATTCAACCAAAAATACAGATCATCTCTGCCGACCAATGAGATTATACTTTATCTGCAACGAATAGCAAGTCTGGCAAACTACAATTATTACTCTGATAGCCGCTTAATCGCCGCTGGTGGCGACCCGGACGGAACCCTTGATTTCTACTCCGTGCATTATTACGACTGGGCTGGCACGGCCCTATCTCCATTTCACCATCCTGCAAGTCTGTGGGGGCTCAGCAAAGCGCTTGTCGTAGCAGAGTTCGCCATGCGAAACACGTTCGGTGTTTTGAAAGAAAGCCTATTTGATACGTTATATCAAAAAGGCTATGCCGGCGCCCTCGCCTGGTCATGGACTGACGTGAACTTTTCCACGCACGAGGATATGCTCGCAGCCATGCAGTTCATGTGGGATAATCACCACGAAGACGTTGACGTTGACGGCATCGGCGGAGACTGGCCTGTTGTCACCCTCATCAGTCCTGCAAATGATACCGAATTCCCCGATGGCGCCGAAGTCACCATTGAGGCGGGGGCATCTGACAAGGACGGTCAGGTCGTGTTGGTTGAGTTTTTTGCTAATGATACACTAAAAATTGGTGAAACCAGCATTGAGCCCCACGCAATTACCTGGAGAAATATTTCACCGGGCATTTACACGCTAACAGCAGTTGCGACCGATGATCAGGGTCATAAACGAGCTTCTAACAGAGTGCCAATCAAGGTTGGCTCGCCGCAAGTGGTAAGACGTGAAGCAGAAGCAGCCACTCGGCAAGGGCAAAATATAACTGTGCGGAGCAGTCCGACTGCAAGCAATGGCTATTATGTGGAGATGCGAACCCAAATTGGCACTGTCACTTGGCAACTTCCTGGCGTGCCCGCAGCCGGGAGCTACGAGATCGCGTTCGGGTATAGGTTGTCTTTCGACACCCCGAAAACGCAATACATAAACGTCAATGGAGTACGTGTCGCTGAACTCGTATTTGACGGTCCGATGAACGTTTGGGCGGAAAAAAAGCTCAATGTCAATTTAGTGCAAGGAAACAACGTCATTCAAATGGAACTGTTTTGGGGCTGGATGGATCTCGATTACATGAGCGTTCCAAGCAATGTTGTCACTTCAGTTGAAGGTCCTTCCGAACTGCCCGTCAGTTTTTCTTTGCAGCAGAACTACCCGAATCCTTTTAATCCCATGACAACCATCAGATATTCGCTTGCAAAACCTGAACACGTGAAGCTGGTCGTTTATGATATCCTGGGCCGACAAGTTAATGTTCTAATTGACGAAAAACAGAACGCCGGCCCCTATGAGATTTCATTTGACGGCGGAAATCTTGCCAGCGGTGTGTACTTCTACCGACTCAAAGCTGGCTCGTTTGTCGATGAAAAACGAATGTTGCTGCTAAAGTGATCGTTTTCAAGAGTTCAATAATTCTCGAAAAAACCAAATAGTAAAATCGAAGTCATCAGCCACAAACTGCATATTTGACAAACCAACCTAACATCGCTGGCTTCGCGTGCATCTCCCTTATTTTTCAATTTTTGCATTTTTTTGCAAAATCCCAAATCGCAAAAGACAAATACCAAATAAATTCCGACAATTCAAATTCCAAAATATCTCTCCGGATTTTTTGGATTAAAATTTCGGATTTGGCAATTTGAGATTAATTTGTTAGTTGTTGATTGAATTTTGGAATTTTGCTTTTCATTTTTCATTTCGCAGTTGCGGCTCGCTGCTTTAGTCCCTAAAGAGTGAAATCTTTGCTTTTTTGGCAAAGATTTTTACCGCTAATAGACGCTAACTTTTTGATTGGCGTTCATTAGCGTTAATTCGCGGTAAGAGCCTTTTTTGGTTCCGGCTCGGCCGGGTTAGGAACATTATCGGCTTTATTGAATAATGAGGAGAACCCATGCACAACGAAATTCAGAAACTCTCGATCAAAGAAAAAGTCGGATACGGTTTTGGAGATTTGGCCTCGGTGCTATACTGGCAAACCATTTCGCTTTATTTGTTTTATTTTTACACCGACGTATTTGGAATCACGGCGGCCGCTGCTGGAACGATGATTTTAATCAGCAGAATATGGGACGGTATTAATGATACTATGATGGGTATTATTGCCGATCGTACCAACACCCGTTGGGGAAAGTTTCGACCTTATCTATTATGGATGGCGGTTCCGCTGGCAATTATCGGTGTTTTCGCCTTTACGACTCCGGATTTAAGTTCATCTGGCAAATTGATATATGCCTACATTACTTTTAATTTATTGATGATGACCTATACAGCCATTAATATTCCGTACTCATCTCTATTAGGGGTCATCACACCGGATCCGATTGAGAGAACAAGCGTCTCTTCATACAAATATGTGTTCGCTTATATCAGTGGCACTATTGTGTCAGCTTTTGCGCTCCCGCTCTCAGAGTTTTTCGGAAAAGGAAGTGAAGCTGCAGGATGGCAAATAACCATGGTCGTATTTGGTAGTTCGGCAGTCCTTTTCTTCCTTATTACATTTTTATTTACTAAAGAACGTGTCCAGCCGCCCAAAGCCCAAAAAACTACTATCTGGCAAGATTTAAAAGATCTATTTTCAAATAAACCGTGGGTGCTCTTACTATTTACAACGTTGCTATTTATTCTCTTTGTCGCCACACGCATGAGCGTTACCGCTCACTATTTTAAATATTATGTCGGAGATCAGCAATTAACCATTTTTGGCAAAACGCATACCTATGGTTTTGTCGCACTAACATCAATATTTAATGCTATCGGGCAATGGCTGGCAATTCTCGGGGTTATTTTCACAAACTTTTTTGCCAAGAAAGTTGGCAAGAAGCAGGCATTCTTAATACTCTTTGTTACCGCAACCGTCTCAACCGCCGCGTTCTTCGTTCTCAAACCTGAACATTTAATTCTAATGTTTGTGATGCAAATCATCGGATCATTTTCGGGTGGTCCTCTATCTCCACTAATTTGGGCAATGTATGCGGATGCGGCAGATTATTCAGAATGGAAGACTGGCAGACGCGCGACCGGGTTGGTTTTTTCGGCTTCTACCATGTCACAAAAATTCGGCTGGGCCATTGGCACATTTTTGGCCGGATTGTTGTTGTCCGTTTTCGGCTTTCAGGCCAACGTAGCCCAGAACGTAGACGTCAAGAATGGCTTAAAATCCCTGATGAGCATTATCCCCGCAGCGGCCGGCGTTGTGGCAATAATATTAATTCTATTTTATAAATTAGATGAAAAAACGATGCGCCAAATCGAAGCTGAGTTGAGTGAACGGCGAATGAAAGTATAGAAGAATAATCACCAATTGGTAGATTTTTGAAGCTTTTACTTCTTGATACTATTTGACGCAGGTGATTTTGACAGTTAATTCCGCCACCCGCTTCCCTAATGCGGACGAGCCGCAACCAAACAGGCATTAGTTCAAAACCGCGAATCGACGCTAATGAACACGAATAACAAATATGCGTCAATTCGCGTTTATTCGCGGTTGAAATTTCTTTGCCGAAAAAGCAAAGATTTCACTCTTTTGGGACTAAGGCCTCGCCTTTTTTCAAGAAATAGGAATCCACGATCCCTTCTTCTTTTTTCTGGTCAAACGGCTCCTCATCAACAATGGCGGAAGCGCCAAAAGCCTGCTTCCAGTCGGGACCGCCAACTACATCTCGTCGCCCGCCGAGATTCCACCGGCGGTCACAAACGCGGCGCCGATTTTGTTCCGCAAGGGTGCGCTCTCAAATGGCCACTGATTAATAAATGTTTGAATTGGTGGCGCCACATTGCCGTTGAAAACCGGGCTGCCAATAATAATGGCGTCCGCAGCTAGAACGTCGGCTGGCTGGGTTTCGCTAACGGAAAGCAGTTTTACCTGAACCTGATCTACTGACCGAGCGCCGTTCGCAACGGCTTCGGCCAGGGCGGCGGTATGCCCTCGTTCACTGTAATAAACTACCAGAACGTTCACCTGACTCTGAGTTTCATAAAAATTAACAAAAAGGGTTCCCAATAGAAAGCCGCAGATAATCGTTCTTTTCATGGGTTCAGTTCCCTTGAAGCATCATTTGTTTTGCTTCCTCTGCCACTTTTCCACCAATTCGGATATCCCGCCGGCAAACACGAGTCCGAAAACCAGCCCAAACGGAATTCCTAGGCCGAGCCACATGTCCATTTTACCCGTCCATGAACCGATGGCATAGCCGATTCCCAGGCACACGGCCAGGCCCAAGAACAACCCGACAGCTAAACTGATGCGGGTGATTCGATCTACCTTTTTGTGCTTCTGCGCATCGGTCATGGCTTTTTCTCCAAATTTGGTGAAATTTGAATCAATTTGTAAAATCAACAAAGTTTTGTCAAGTAAAAAAACGCTCCGCATCGGCCCGATTTTGAAAAAGATTTTTTAATTAATTTGGAACATTTGGCCGGGGATCCGGCGTTAGAAAAGTAGAAATTCTTGACTTCTTTCCTCCCTCCTCCGAGAGCCGTTCCGCTTGTGCGGGACGGCTCTTTTTTTATGCCCAATCCGGCCAGTCGATGGTTCGCCAGAACTTGTAAGCTATTCGCCAAACCGCCGCGCCCATTAAAATAAACACCACGAGAATGACGAAATGAATGGCAGCGAACTTTTTCAACGCGTATCCCTGTCCAAACAGCGCGCTCAAGACCACCACCGCGGCAAAACACAGGTATTTGGCCAGATGCCAGAGGGTATTTAAATCACGATTGCCTTTTGAAAAGGCGATGCCGTCCATCAGTGAGTTGAACAAAAAGCCCAGCACAATCAACAACCCAATGAGCCATGTTGTAGACATGTATCCTCCATTTTTACGCTGAAGTGACCTGCGGGCAGGTTAAGTGTTATCTGCACAGTAACGATAATTATTGATATGTCGTTACCGGAATTTGAAAAATATAAGATTAATCGCAAAATTTGCAAAAAGTTTTGTTACACCCTTTACGATGGGGTAGACAAAATTAATGAGAAGAAGCGCTATCTGAAGGTTCTGGATGAAAAACTGGCGCGCGATCCGGTCAAAGTCTATCATTTTCTCAACGGTGCGCGCATGAGCAGTTTATTAATCGAGCACCAAATCTGCAAAATTTATGATTATGGGAAACTCCAAAATTGCTACTTCATTGTTTCGGATCCCATTAACTTCAAACCTTTGAGTTTATACATTCACGAGGAATTTCCCCTCAAGCTCGATAAAGTCGTCGACCTCATGGTGCGCATTTGTGAACCACTAAGGAATGCCCACCTGCGCGGCATGGTGCACGGGATGATTAACCCCGGTTGTATTTACGTTGGCAATGACGGCTCGGTAAAAATCGACGATTTTGGCTACGCCTGGATTACACCGTACCTGCTGGAAATCGAAGAAGCCGAGGCCATGTACCTCGCTTACTATATCGCTCCGGAACTTTTCACAAGGCCAGGAAGAATAGACGGCCGAGCAGATATGTATTCTCTCGGCATCATTTTGCTGCAAATGTTGACCGATTATGTTCCTTTGCATTATCTGGATAAAAGCCCGCAGAACAAGCGGTACGGTGTAAATGTTGAAACCTGGCGAAACATTCTAAACGGTCATCCCAAAGGACTCAAAACCATTCTGTATAAATTGCTGGATAGAAACCCGGAAACCCGCTTTTCAAATTTACGCGAAATGATAAAAGAATTTAAGCTATTGAAGAAGTACATCCCTTCCGCGCCATCCGAATCCAACCTCAGTCAATCACCATTCCGAACGCTTACCCATCCATTTGAAGGGGTTTGAATTCACCCCAATTGTTTTTCTCACAATTGTTCCTCACAATTGTATTCCTCACAATTGTATTCTTCACAATTGTCTATTGACATTAGAAAAAAATCTGTATAAATTGCCGGCGTCCTCAAATAAAATAGGTAATTAAACATGCCAATTGTTGCGGTTGGAAAGCCCTTGCGGGAAAAGTTGGGCGATGACGGCGTTGATGCTCTCGTCGAACTTATCAACAAATCAAACGCCGATCAGAAGAATAATAATTTGGAATTCGTCGAAGAAAAATTTGAACGAAGACTGTCTGAAGAGATTGGCAAACTGGAATCTAAGA
>Ga0247727_10018027_pt1 | contig 11164 bp, 9 predicted proteins | sample WisWelCaveWW1625_FD_202498 | JGI IMG/M metagenome (GOLD analysis project Ga0247727, IMG submission 202498) | Biofilm microbial communities from Wishing Well Cave, Virginia, United States - WW16-25 | ecosystem: Environmental > Aquatic > Deep subsurface > Groundwater > Cave microbial mat | place...
ACGAGAATCTGTCACCCCCGAGCTGATAGGTAGGGACGCAAAAACCGCCTGCGGCAGCAAGGAAGTTTTTTTGGTCCCCCCTTTCCCGTTTCCCCCCAGGGGGGCAAGCGCAGGGGGGGAAGGGGGCCCCCCACGCCGGCAAACTGCGCCGGCTCCCCCCGCAAGAGGGGTTTCAAACCGCTCCGCTGAACCCCCCCTTGCTATCCCCCCTCGAGCCCTGCGGCGCCAGCGGCTGATCACGGGCGCACCGCGATGGCGGGGCGACCGCCCAGCACGTAAACCTTGGGCTGTTTCCGTTTGCTGGCCCGCGGCCGGCGCGGCGCCTGGCCAGGGGCGTAATCCAATGGCAACGACATCGAGTACAGCCGGTGGTCTCCCAGCCAGACCACCAGTTCGCCGTTCAGCTGATGCGAGAGCTCCACGCGGGCTCCTGCGTAGCCGAACTTGCCGTTGCTAGCCGGCAGTTGGATGGAGAGCGCTCCAAAGTCAATGACATGATCTTTGCCCACCACTCGCTCGTACTGCAAACTGAACAGACGGTCCCAGTTCAGCCTCTTGCTCAGCGGTCGGAAATCGCCCTGAGCTTGCTGTGCCGACACGCCAAAGCGCCTGTTGTAATCCTCTACAAAGCTCTCCAGCACCCCGTTGGCCTGCTCCAAAGTCCGGGCGTTGGCCAGCCGCAGTTCACTCTGCAAACGATCTTGGAAGGTCTTCCACAGCCGCTCAATGCGCCCTTTGGCTTGTGGACTCAGCGCCCGGATCGACTGGATTCCCAACTGTTCCAGCACCCACCCCAACTGCGTGGGACTCTGCCGCCCGGCCAGTTCCTCTTGCAGCGTCCAGTTCTTATCGTTGCGTTGAAAGGCGCCGTGCTGGTCCCGGTACAAGCTCAGGGGTACCCCGTAGCGTTCCACCAGGACCCGCAACTGTCGCAGGTAGCCCACCGTGTCCTCGTGCTCCACCTGGAACCGCGCCGCCAGCACGTGGCCGGTGGCATCGTCTTGATAGCCGATCAAAGTCAGCACCGGGCCGCGTCCTTCCAGCCAGTCCTCGCGGCTGGCGTCAGTCAGCACCATCATGCCCATCCGCGGCTTCCGCTCCCGCCGCGCCCGATAGCGTGGCGGCCTGCGTTTCTGCGGCGAGCCCATCCTGACCCTCCGCAAGATCCGTCGCACCGTCTCCCGGCTGACGGCCATCCCCTCCACTTCCACCAGCTTCTCGGTCAAGTGGCTGTCATTGAAGTCGGCGTACTTCCCCCGCGCCAGTTCCTCGATCCGGTTGCGCAGAGCCAACGACTGCGCCCTGGGATTGGGCCGGCCTCGATTGCCGTGCCGCACCCACTCCATCGTCTCCGCCTGATAACGGGCCTTCCACCTGGCGCCCGCAGACGCCCAGCAGTCGCCCGGCCTTCTGTATCCTCACCCGCCCCCGCACGGCATTCTCAATCTCTTTCAGCCTCTGCAGCTCTTCAGGTGTCAATTCGATCATCCTCCCAAACTGCCAGGGGTGACAAAATCACGTTGCAGTTAGGGGGTGGTGACATAATCATGGAGCCTCTACAGTGAAAAATCTACGTTGCGCGGGGTTACGGGGATGTAAGATACTGGAAACAGGACCACTGGCGAATGGCGCTTGACATGCTAAACACTACGCTTCTAAGGAGAATCACAATGAAGAATCCCCTCTTACCACTTCTGGCCGTCGGACTGAGCGGACTGCTAGCCTCGACCGGCTGCGCCACCAAGAAGTTCGTGCAGGCGAGCCTCGACCCGGTCAACAAGCACGTCAGCGAGCTGGACAAGCGCAGCGCCGAGAACGCCAAGGCGATCGAACAACTCGACGACAAGACCGGGCGGGAGATTTCGCGGGTCAGCGAGAAGGCCAACACGGCCGACGTGCGGGCCGGCGAGGCCGACAAGAAGGCCGTGGAGGCGCTGGGCCGTGGCAGCCAGGCTATTGAGAAGGCCGAAGCCGCCCGCACAGCCGCCGAGAACAGCGCCACCAAGACCGGACAGCTCGAGCGCGTTGTCGAGAACCTGGAGAACTTCCAGGTGTCGGCGACCAAGACGGTGCTGTTCGGCTTCGACAAGAGCGCCCTCGATGACGCCGCCAAACAGGAGCTGGACTCGCTGGCGCAGGCCCTTGCCGGCGCCCGCCGGTTCGTCATCGAGGTGCAGGGCTTCGCCGACATCACCGGCAGCAGCGACTACAACTACACCTTGAGCGGCAGACGGGCCGACGCTGTGGTCCGCTACCTGACGGGCCAGCACAAGATTCCGGTGTACCGGGTCCATACCCTGGCGCAGGGCAAGGACCTGCCGGCCGAGGCGTCGGACAAGAAGGAAGCCCGCAAGCTGAGCCGCCGGGTGGAGTTGAAGGTCTACCTGCCCAACGAGAGCTACCGGCAGAGCGCCGAGCGGCGGTAGCAACCGCTCCCTGGCCCGCAGTTCACCCTCGCGCCGGAAAGTCCCGAATCACGGGGCGCTCCGGCGCTTCCTGTTATAATAGATACTTTCGCGGTGTTCCCCAGTTCCGGGGGTGTGCGATGTTCTTTGACCTCCAGACGCTGGAAAAGCGGAAGATCCGCTTCGACCAGGCATTCGCCCCCGGCGATATCGGGTTGCCGGAGCTGGTCCTCGAGCAGGTAGGGGACTTGCGGGCGACGGGGGAGGCGGAGTTGCTGGACCCCTTCGGAGTCCGGGAGATCCGGATTCGCGGCGGGGTTCAGGGCGAGGTCCAGGCGCCCTGCGCCCGCTGCCTGGAGCCGATCCGGCTGGGTGTTTCCGGGCCGATGGACCTGTTCTACCGCCCGATGGCGCAAATCGCCCGGGACGAAGAAGCCGCCATCAGCGAGGCCGAGACCGAGGTTGGCTTCTACGAGGGCGGGGGCCTCGAGCTGGCCGACGTGGTTCGGGAACAGGTGCTGATGACGCTGCCTATGCGCAGTATCTGCCGCCAGGACTGCCGGGGCATCTGCCCGAGCTGCGGGGCGAACCGAAACCAGGAGTCCTGCGCGTGCCGCGAGAGCCTGGCGGACCCCAGGTGGGAGGCGCTGCGAAACTGGAGCGCCGGGAAGAACTGAAAACTGAGATCATGCCAAACCCAAAACGACGCCACTCCAAGATGCGGACCTCCAAGCGGCGCGCTCACGACGCGCTGCGGAAGCTGTCGCCTTCGGAGTGTCCCAATTGCCACGAGATGAAGCTGCCGCATCGGGCCTGTCCGCACTGCGGGCAATACCGGGGGCGGGATATCATCGAGGTGGAGGCGGAATAGCCGGCGGTCATGTACACCATTGCCGTGGACGCGATGGGGGGCGACGCCGCCCCGCGGGTGGAGGTGGAAGGCGCGATTCTGGCCGCCCGCTCCTACCCGGTGAAGATCCTGCTGGTGGGACGCCAGGAGGTCCTGCGGCGGGAGCTGGCCGAGCACCTGGCCGACCACGTTGCCATTGAAATCGTCAACGCCACCGAAGTGATCACCATGGACGACGCGGCCGCCAAGGCGGTGCGCGCCAAGCGGGACAGCTCCATCCGGGTGGCGGCGCGTCTGGTGCGGGACGGCCGGGCCCAGGGCCTGGTGTCGGCCGGCAACACCGGCGCCGTGATGGCCACCTCCAAAATCGTGCTGGGGGCGCTGCCCGGCGTCTACCGGCCCGCGCTGGCCACCGTGTTTCCCACGCTCAAGGGCACGGCCGCCGTGATGATCGACGTCGGGGCCAACGTCGATTCCTCGGCGCAAATGCTTTCCCAGTTCGCCATCATGGGCGAGGCCTATTCCCGCCTGATCTGCGGGCTGGAGCGGCCGCGGGTGGGGCTGCTCTCGATCGGCGAGGAAGAGCACAAGGGCAACGAGCTGACCCGCCAGGCCATCCCGTTGCTCAAGGAGACGCCGGTGCAGTTCATCGGCAACGTGGAGGGGCGGGACCTCTATAGCGGCGAGGCGGACGTGATCGTCTGCGACGGGTTCATCGGCAACGTCGCCCTGAAGGTGAGCGAAGGGCTGATCGAGACGATCAAGTACATGCTGCAAGAGTCGCTGAGCGCCACCGTGACGCGCAAGATCGGCTACATGCTGGCCAGCACGGCATTCGATGACTTCAAGAAGCGGGTGGACTACTCCGAGTACGGCGGGGCGCCGCTGCTGGGGCTCAAGGGTGTCTGCATTATCTGCCACGGGCGCTCCAACCCCAACGCCATCAAGAACGCCATCCGGATCGCCATGGAGTTTGCCAAGGGGCGGGTGAACGAGAGCATCGAGGCGACCCTGCACGGGCTGAAGGCCGAGAAAGACCAGAAAGTCACCGCCGTCGGGGATTGAGGCGCCGGCGGCAGAGGAGGTATTCGTGATAACAAGTCTGAATCGCCGGGGCTTCCTGGCGGGAACCGCTGCGGCGGCGTGTGGGGCGCTGGCCGCTCCGGCGCCGGCCTCGGGCGCCCGCTTCCGCACCGCCATCTGCGCCTACTCGTTCCGCGACGCCCTCAAGGCCAAGACCATATCCTACGACGACCTGGTCCGGCTGGCGGTGGAAACCGGAGTCGACGGCCTGGACCTGACGGTCTACTGGTTCCCCACCACGTCGAACGAGTTTCTGCTGCCGCTGCGGCGGCTCGCCTACCGCATGGGCGTCGACATCTACAGCATCGCCATCCGCAGCGATATGTGCCAGGCCAAGGCGGAAGAACGCGACCGGGAAGTGGCCTGGATCCGCCAGTGGACCGACGTGGCCGAAAGGCTGGGCGCCAGGCATATCCGGGTGTTCGGCGGCCGGGTGCCGAAGGGGTCCACCGAGGAGGACGCGTCGGGCTGGGTGGTTGAGACGCTCAAGCGGAGCGCGGAGTACTCCGGCTCGAAGGGGATCATCCTGGGATTGGAGAACCACGGCGGGATCACCGAGCGCGCGGCCCGTATTCTGGACATCGTCGGGCAAGTCGATTCCCCCTGGGTGGGCGTGAACCTCGACACCGGCAACTTCCGGGAGCGCGTCTGGGAGCAGATCGAGATGTGCCTGCCCCGCGCGGTGAACACCCAGGTGAAAGCCTCGATGCGCGCTGAGGACGGTTCCCAGCAGCCCGCCGATTGGGACCGGCTGTTTGCGACGCTTGTCCGCAGCGGCTACAAGGGCTACCTGTCGCTCGAGTACGAAGCCAAGGAAGCGCCGCAGACGGCCGTGCCCCGGCTGTGCCGGCGGCTGCGGGAACTGGCGGGGAAGTACTCGGGGTAGGGCGCGGTCAGTTGCGGATCCTGAGTGGAAGGTTCACCAGGAGGGGCTGGTCCGGCCTGGCTTCCACTCGAAACAGGGTTTGCGGCGCGGGGTCGTCGGGGGTCAGCAGTTGAGCGGCGTTGCGGGCGGCCTGCTTCTCGGCGGCGCTGTAAGGCCTGCCGGCCTGGTGCGGCGCTTCCAGGCGCTCGACGGTGGCGTCCCACCGCTTCTCCCAGGCGGCGACCCGTTGGGGGTCCAGGCGGATGGCCTCGTCTCCGGTGATGAGACCCGGAATCGGGCGCGGAGTCACCAGGATGGTGAGCATCTCCCCGACGTGATCGGGGCGCGCGCGCCGCAATCTCCAGTAAGGGGGATGGTCGTCCCATCCGGGAAGCTCGACTAGCGCCCCGGGCCTGACCCGGTTGTTTCCGCCGCGCAGGCGGGAGGTGGGAAAAATCAGGACCGGGTCGCCCAAAACGCGGCCGGCATACTGCTCGCGGTCGATGACGTAGAGGTATCCGGGGCGCGCGGTCTCAATGCTGATCCGGACCCGGTCGCCTTCGGCGAGGGGGGAATCGGCGCCCACCCGCACCGGGGTCCATTGTCGGCTTCCGGGCTCGGTGTGGGCGAGCAGCCGGACTCCCGGATTGTCGGCCGAGGTGCTGGGCCGCAGCCGCCAGACGGTGACGCCGACGAAGCTTTCCGTTGACAAGCCGGCCACGGCGGCATAAGGCGCGGCCGCGGGGCCGGCGGCGGGACGGCGGCTGAGGAACGTGGTATCCCAAAGCAGCCGGACGCCGTCGTGGGGCGGCTGCTCCCCAAAGAGGAAGCACGGGAAAAGCACCAACAGTACCCATCTCATAGGCCCCTCCCTTCAGTGGTGGGCCAGCGGTAACAGATGCACCCACAGATCGCCGCGCCCGCGAAGGATGGTTCGCGCGGCGGCTTCGTCCCGCTCGACCCGGGGCCGCCGGGAGCGGGAATGCTTGGCCAGGAAATCCCGCAGCGCCTGGATCTGCGCCGGATTCCGGACGCTGCCGCGGTCCTGGTCATTGACCCAGTGTTTGACGGCTTCGAGCTCCGGCGCCGCCCGCGCCGACCAGACCATCCAGAGCTTTTCCTCGCCCTGCTGCTCATCGAAAACGAAGAACTCGTTTCCGGGGGGGATCTGGGCCTGCTGCCGCGGGCGCAGTAATGCGGAACCGTTGTTGGCGGCGGGCGTGGGGAACAGAACGTTGAAGTCGGGCAGGCCGCCGGCGGTGAGCGGGCCCTCGTTGATCAAGTAGAGATAGCCCGGCTGACGGCTGCTGCAGACCAGGCGGATCCGGTAGTCGGCCTGAAAGATCATCTCGCGGCCCAGGCGGAACGGTTCGCGGAACGGCTGGCCGTCCCGGTAACGCTGGACCAGGAGGAAGTACTCGAGGGTCCGCTCGGCGCCGGGCAGCGGCGGGGGAAGCCGTCCGGAGCGGATGGCGAAGACCGCCAGAGCCGCCAGCGCCACCAGGGACGCCACCATGGCCCGGCGGCGGGTGACCACAGCTTGTTTCCCGGGCGCGCCGCCATCGACGGTGGTGGCGGAGGCGTCCGGGGGGTCGGCTTCGCCCAGCAGCGCCCGCGCCAGCGCCTGGCAGAACTCCAGGGGACGGGCGAAGCGGTCCCTGGCCTCGTAGGAGAGCGCTTTCAGGATCACGCGTCCGGCGGCGGGGGGAAGATCCGGCCGCAGGTCGGCGGGTTTCACCTGGACTCCCTTCTTCTGCTGAAAGAAGAGGCTGACCGGAGAATCGGCTTCGAAGGGGCGGCGCCCGGTGGTCATCTCGTAGGCGATGACGCCGAGGGCGAAGATGTCGCTGGCCGCCTCGGGCCGACCCAGGTACTGCTCAGGGGCCATGTAGGGGTAGGACCCGGCCACGCGGGTGGGGTGCACGCCGGAGGTGGTTGTCGTGGCATCCTTGACGGTGGCGACGCCGAAGTCGATGATGACCGGCAGCTCCTCGCCGCCCCCCAGGTCGCGAAGGATGATGTTGGGCGGTTTCAGGTCGCGGTGATAGATGCCCTGCTCGTGGGCGGACTCGAGGGCCTGACCGATCTGGCGAATCAGGTGGGCTACGCGGTCGAGCTCCATTTGCCCCCGGGCGAGCGCCTCCCCCAGCGTGACGCCGCGAACGAAATCCATGGCCAGGTACGGCTTTCCGTCCGGCGCCAGCCCCTGGTCGAGCACGCCGACCACTCCCGGATGGTTGATGCGGGCCAGGGCCTTGCACTCCTCCCGGAATTTCTTCTGGAACCACTCGTTGTGTTCGAGTTTTTCGAGCAGGATCTTCACTACCACCGGCTTGTCGTGCAGGTGGGTGTCGCGGGCCAGATAGACGACGCCGAAGCCGCCGCGTCCGAGCTGCTTCTCGATGCGGTACCGTTCGCTCAGCGTCTTGCCCAGGTAAGGGTCGGGCAGGGCAGGATCCTCAACGGCGGCCGCAGTGGCGGTTTCTTCCAGGAAGGCGCCGGCGCGCTCGTGGGAGGCCAGCAGCTTTCCGACTTCCTCGATCAAGGACGGGTCGTCGCGACAGGCGTGCTCGAGGAAGGCGGTCCGGGCGCCGGTGTCGCGTTCGAGCGCCGCCGTGAACAGGTCTCGAATCCGTTGAAAACGTTCTTGGGTCATTTCTGACTGCCTCGCCAACGGATCCATCAGAACGGGCATCTTATTCTACCCAGTCGTCATAGGGAAAGAGCGGAATTGCCAGGGGAAATAGCTCAGGCCGGTCCCGGCGGCAAGGCGTATAATCGGGTGGCCGTGCCCATCACTAAGGAAATCACGGGGTTACTGGTGCAGTTGCGGAGCGGGCACAGGGAAGTGGCCGGCAGGCTGATGGAGCTGGTGTACCCGGAGCTGCGGCGCCTGGCGGCCCATTACATGAGGCTCGAGCGGGGGAACCACACGCTGCAGGCTACGGCGCTGGTGCACGAGGCTTATCTGAAGATCTTCGGCTCCGAGCCGGTGGACTGGCAGAACCGGGCCCACTTCTTCGCCGTGGCCGCCCAGCAGATGCGGCGGATCCTGGTGGACCACGCCCGGGCCCGGGAGGCGGACAAACGCGGCGGCGGGCGTATCCGGCTGTCGATCGAGGACGTCAAGGGGCTCACGAAGAAACGCGACCAGGACGTGGTGGCGCTCGACGAGGTCCTGCAGCGGCTGGAGAAACTGGATCCGAGGGCGGGACGGGCCGTCGAGCTGCGGTTTTTCGGCGGATTGAGCGAGAAGGAGGCGGCCGAGGTGTTGGGCATTTCGGTCGCCACCCTGAAGCGGGACTGGGAGTTCGCCCGGGCGTGGCTGTTCGAGGCACTGGCGAGCTGACGCCGTCCTTGGGGGGATCAACGGGGCAGCGCCTCGACGATAGACCTGGCTGCTTCCGGATGGAGCGGCGCTGCCGCTCAAGTCGAGCAACCGGAGCGCCTCTGCCTGGGCCCCCACGCCCTTCAGTGCCTCCGACCAGCGTACCGTTCCGTCGCCTGTCGAGAAGGCCGGGTACTTCGAATGGGTTTCGACCTCGTCCGCCCGGCGGCGAACCGAATGCCCAGAGCGTCGGCGGCCCGCAACGCGGTCGAGGAACGCTCTCCTACCGCACCCTGATCCCGCGGCCAGTCACGACGACCAAGCGGCCCTTTAATTCCAGTTGGAGTAGTTCACCGAGACGGCCTCTCACAAAACGTAGCACCTCGCCACGGCCCGTGGAGTGGGGCCGGAACAGCACAATGCCGGCATGCGACCCCGGCGGGTATGCGTCTACCGACTCGGAACCGGCCGCCGCTGATTTCGCGGCAGTTGCTGAGCCGCGACCGGAGGGAGCGGTTGCAGGAAGTCATCAAGCGGTCAGAGACCTAGTTCGGCAGGAAGATTCTCGTCGACCTTGAATTTCATCCCGCTCGGAGCGGCAGCAGGCTCTCTTCATGGGCCAACTCGGCCGCATAAGCCAGTGCCGCATCTATATGACGGGGCTGAAGGGAGGGATAGCTGCGGAGGATTTCCTCCCGGCTGGAACCCTCGGCGAGGCTGTCCAGGATGACGGTGACCGGGACCCGCGTTCCCTTGGCACACAGTTGCCCCCCGCAAAGGCTCGGATCGCATGCCAGGTGTTCCCGCCAGTTGACCATGACCGACTGTCCTTCCTGAGTGTGGCACGACTCTGGCCGTGCTGTCAGCCTGGCCGGGCGGGCGCTGAGCCAATCTTTGCTAGAATTACGCCTTCAGATATACGGGTGTTCCTGATAGGTGTCCGGAACGCCCGGGAGGAGGCCGGAGGTCAATGTCCGCGCGGCGGCTGTTCGAAGCGGGTCTGGCCATGTTGCTGCTCCCCTGGGCCGTAGAGGCGGCCACCAACATCCGGCAGTGCACGCCGGAGCCGACGGTGATGGACATCGCCTATGGAGACCTGGTGACCTGCGCCATCGACGCGGTGGGGGACACCGACGTGTTTCGATTTGTTGCTCAGGGCGGGGAAACGATCTATCTGTCGGTGGCAAAAACCGGCGGCGTCGGCACTCCGGTTTTTCGGATCCTCGATCCCGGAGGCGTCGAGGTGGCTGGGTATACTTGCTGTCGTGTCGCAGCCGCCGCTTTCAGCCACAAAGTCGCGAGGTCCGGCATGTACGCGATCCAGGTTAGTGATCATGGCGCTAACGAGATGTACAACTACACCCTAGCTCTAGAGCGCCTCACGCCCCCTCCCGCCAGCGCGGCGCTGATTCGGTTCGGAGAGAGCGTTCCGGGCGAGGTCAGTCCCGTTGGGAATTCGCAATTGTTCACCTTCAACGGCGCTGCCGGCGACACCGTATCCGTCTCCGTGGCCAAGCTGAGCGGCCTCGGCACGCCTGTATTCAGCATCGTCGATCCGGAGGGAACCGAGATTGCCGGCTATTCTTGCTGTAGGGTCCCAGCCGCCCGGGTCGATACCAAGCTGACGAAGTCAGGGGCACATACGATCCATGTTAAGGACTACGCCATCGACGACACCTACACCTTCCGCATCGACCTGCAGTGCTTCGGCGCCTGTCCGGCCGGTCCGCCGCCGCCTCCCACAGGCGGGTGCACGTACTCCATCTCGCCATCCAGCCAGGTGTTTCCCGCCGGGGCCGGCGGCGGGACGATCGGGGTGGCGACCGGGGCCGGGTGCCCCTGGACGGCCTCCAGCAGCGCCGCGCACTTGACCGTCAGCTCGGGCGCGAACGGCAGCGGACCGGGAACGGTGCGGTATTCGGTGGCGGCGAACACGTCGGCGGCGGTGCGGGCAGGGACACTGACCATCGCGGGACAGGCCGCCGCCATCACCCAGTCCGGCACCGCGCCGCTGCTGCTCGCCAACCCTGCGCTACTGGCGTTCGGATTCCGCGAGAGCGGGCCGCGTCCGGCCGACCAGGTGCTGTCGGTGTTCACCAACGCGGCGTCGCTCGCCTTCACGGCGGCGGCGACGGCTGCGGGCGGCAACTGGCTGTCGGTCAGTCCTGCGAGCGGCTCGTCGCCGGCGAGCGTGGTGGTGAGCGTGAATCCGGCGGGGTTGGCGGCGGGGACCCACCAGGGCGCCATCACGCTCACGGCGCCGACGGCCAATCCGCCGACGCGGACGGTGAATGTCGCCCTGACGGTGGAATCGGCCGGACCGGGGCGCCTGACGGTCGAATCGGGCGCCCTGACGTTTTCCTTCGCCCAGGCAGCGCAGGCGCGGACCGAGCGGCGGGTGGTGTCGAACCAGGGCGGCGGGACGCTGCTGTTTCAGGCCCGCGCGGTGACAGCTTCCGGCGGGGGGTGGCTGCGGGTGACGCCCGACCGCGGCGAGGCGACGCTGGCCGCTCCGGCCTCGATGGCGATCACGGCCGACCCCGGAGGATTGGCCCCGGGCACCTACACCGGCCGCCTCACGGTGTCGAGCTCCACCTCGAACGAGAGCCGCGAGCTGCCCATCAACCTGACCG
>Ga0247727_10018028_pt1 | contig 11163 bp, 9 predicted proteins | sample WisWelCaveWW1625_FD_202498 | JGI IMG/M metagenome (GOLD analysis project Ga0247727, IMG submission 202498) | Biofilm microbial communities from Wishing Well Cave, Virginia, United States - WW16-25 | ecosystem: Environmental > Aquatic > Deep subsurface > Groundwater > Cave microbial mat | place...
CCTTCAGAACCATCAATTCCATTTTTCAACATCCAAAACTTCACCTTTTCCACCCTTTGCTATCATACAGTTACAGACAACAATCACTGCAAACCATTTGCTTTGATAACCTTCTGGAAAACCGGGGGGGGGAGGGGGGGTGCCACCCTCCAATCACACTCCCTCGAAAGGAGCTACCAATGTCCATCGCTAAGAATGAAAACCGCTGTCAGCACTATTATGCGGACGGACGCCAATGCCGCATGCTCAAGATGGAGGGCCACCCCTACCTCTGCCCGCACCACTGGCAGCAGCAGGAACAGATCGCCAGATCTTGCGCGGCCAGCCTCGAGATGGTACCCCTGCACAACAAGCTACACACCGCCAGCGGCGTCCGCGAGGCCCTGTCCAATCTTTTCCGCCTGGTGGCCCAGGACCGCATCTCCGCCCGTCAGGGTGCGCTGCTCGCCTACATCGGCCAGTTGCTCATCACCTCCATGCCCCAGATTCGCAAGGACGAGGAAGAGCTGATTTTCACCTACCAAGCCTTTGCGAATGTATTTACCCGGAAGAAATCCGCAAAGTGCGGGGATTTCGACAAGATGCGGGCCACGCTCAGCCGCCAGCGCCTGGTCGAGATGGGCCTACTTGATAATCCGGTCGATGCCCCTGTCGAAGACCCCGAGCGCAGGCGAGGGGCCGCAGACCCTGTCGAAGACCCTGAGCGGAGTCCAAGGCCGGAAAAACCAGCGAAGCCAGTCGCAGGGCAAGCAGCGTCCGAAGCCTCCACCGAGGTTTCCGCTCCGCCCATCACCGACGAAACCGCCTTGCTGGCCTGAATCTTTATGACCCTGGTGAGCCTGAGCCTTGAACGCACCGCGCAGTTGATCTCTTCACGGCGTCGAGCGCTGGGTTCACCTCCGATTACATTCCGTGTATCCTGACTCGCCATGCCCACCCGGCCCAAACCAGTCGTCCTCACCGTCCTGGACGGCTGGGGGTACACGCCGCAGACCAAAGGCAACGCCATTGCCCTGGCTCGCACTCCCAACTACGACCATCTGCTCAAGAATTTCCCCAACACGCTCATACACACCTCCGGCCCGCACGTCGGCCTGCCCGAAGGCCAGATGGGCAACAGCGAAGTCGGCCATCTGAACATCGGCGCCGGGCGCGTCATCCATATGGACATCACGCGGATTGACCTGGCCATTGCCTCGGGCACGCTGGCTCGCGAGCCGCTGCTGCTCCGCGCCATGGAGCGCGGCCGCCAAAAGCAGCTCCATTTCCTGGGCCTGGTCAGTGACGGCGGCGTGCACAGCCAATTCGACCACCTCTACGCTCTTCTGCGCATGGCCCGCGAACAGGGCGTCGAAAATATGTTCGTCCACTGCTTTATGGACGGCCGGGACACCCCGCCGAACAGTGGCATCGAATACGTGACGCAACTCGAACAGATGCTGCGCGAGCTGGGCGCCGGGTCCCGAAGCATCGGGATTGCCAGCGTGTGCGGCCGCTACTATGCGATGGACCGCGACAACCGCTGGGAGCGCATCGAGCGCGCCTACCGCGCAATCGTCCACGGCGACGCCGAGCACCGCGCGGCTTCTCCGCAGGAAGCCATCCGCGCCAGCTACCACCGCGGCGTCACCGACGAATTCATCGTCCCCGCCGTCATCACCCAGCACGCCGGCCCGGACGCAAAGCCCCGCGGTCTGATCCGCGACGACGATGCCGTCATCTTCTTCAACTTTCGCGCCGACCGCGCCCGGCAAATGACGCGGGCCCTGGCCGAGCCGGGTTTCGGCAACTTCACCGACGTGCACCGGCCGCAAAATCTTTTCTACGTTGGGATGACGCAGTATGAGAAAACCTGGCCGTGGCTTCAGTATGTCTTCGGTCCGCAGAAGGTGGAGCACATCCTGGCCAATGTCTTCGCCGACCTGCAATTCAAAAACTTACGAATTGCCGAGACCGAAAAGTATGCCCACGTAACCTATTTCTTCAACGGCGGCATCGAGAAGCCGTTCGGGGGCGAGGAACGCATCCTGGTGCCGTCGCCCAAAGTGGCCACCTACGACCTGAAACCGGAAATGAGCGCAGATGGCATCGCCGACAACGTGGTGAAAGCGATCGAGAAAGGCGACTTCGACGCCGTGGTGATGAACTTTGCCAACGCCGATATGGTCGGCCATTCGGGCCAGCTGGAAGCGACGATGAAAGCCGTCGAGGCCGTGGACGCCTGCCTGGGACGCATCTATCCAGCGCTCCAGGCCCGCGGTGGCGCGTGGCTGATTACCGCCGACCACGGCAACGCCGAGACCATGATTGACCCCGAAACCGGCGGCCCGCACACCTACCACACCACCAACCCTGTGCCCTTCATCCTGGTCAGCGACGATGGCTCCGTGCGCCTGCGCTCCGATGGCGCGCTACAGGACCTCTCGCCGACGGTGCTGGGCCTGCTCGGCGTTCCGCAGCCCGCGGAAATGAGCGGCCGCGACCTGCGAGCGGCAGGGAAGCAGCATTGAAACCACAGTTGGACACAGGTGAACACAGATCCGAGATTCGGAGTTAAAATCTAGAGCGCGCCATGGAGGAGCCGTTCAATACGCGGTTGGGGTGGACGCGGAGAATTCGCACACCGCACGCGGTTCCGGGTGATTCTCATCTGCGGCTGTACAGCGGCCGAATGTCGGGCCATCCGATTGGCTTGCTGGTCGTGACGGGGATGTTCTGGGTTGCGTTCGGGGAACTGCCCGAGGCGCGCGTGTTCGCCCTTTTCACACTGGTCGTTGGCTCCCTCGTGGGTTTTGCCCTCTGGCTGAAGCACCGCTGATGAAAGCGCCTTCGCCTTCCGAAACCAAGCTGCTCATTTGCGTCTGGCACGCCTTCACGCACTGGCGTCCGCCGGCGGCGTTGGCCGGGAGCATCCGGCGTCGCTGGCCGGAAATGAAGGTTGTACATTTGTCCACCTTCGAGCACTTCGAGCGCGAGCTGCCGGACACGGACATCCTCGTCGGCTGGTCGCTCAAGCCCGAGCAACTTCGTTTGGCGCGCAAGCTAAAGTGGATTCACTCCACCGCCGTCGGCGTAGGGCAGTTGATGTACCCGGAGCTGCGCGCCTCGAACATCGCCGTCACCAACGCCAGCGGCGTGCACACCATCCCCATGGCCGAGCACACCCTGGGGATGCTGATCGCCCTGGCTCGCAGGTTTCCTGCCGCGTGGCGCGCGCAGTCCGAGGCCCGCTGGGCCCAGCAAGATATCTGGGACGCGCGCGACGCCAGCGGCCGCCCGCGGGAGCTGGCCGGCCAGACCCTGGTCCTGGTGGGTTTCGGCGCTATCGGCCGCGAAGTGGCGCGGCGCGCGCGTCCGCTGGGGATGCGCATCTGGGCGGTCACGCGCACAGGACAGGGCGACGCGGCGCTGGCCGAACGAATTCTGCCGGTTGCGCAGCTCGAGGACGTCCTGCACCAAGCCGACTTTGTCATCCTCGCCGCGCCACAGACGACGGAGACCCATCACCTGATCGGCCCGCGGCAACTCGCGGCCATGAAGCCCTCGGCCTTTCTCATCAACGTGGCCCGCGGGTCGCTGGTGGACGAGGCGGCGCTGATTGACACGTTGCAGCGCCGGGCAATTGCCGGGGCCGCGCTGGACGTGACCGAGTGCGAGCCCCTGCCCCCGGACAGCCTGCTGTGGAAGCTGGATAACGTGTTCATCACCCCGCACATCAGCGCGGTGAGCGAATTCCTGTGGGACCGTCAGACCGAATTACTGCTGGACAACCTGGAGCGCTGGTTCAGCGGCAGAGAGTTGCTCAACGAGGTGGATCTGGCTCGGGGATACTGATCAATCCGCGACTCCGCCCTTGGCGGGGATGTAGCCCCGCTTGGCATAGACCACGTACTTCACTTTCTTGCCCCTCTGGTCTACGACGATCATCGGCGAGCCGTCCGGCCCCACCATTTCCACTTTGATCTTGCGGTATTTTCCAGCGGGCTTGTCGTTGCCCGCGGGGGAGTAGGCCAGGCTGTACTGGTTGCGGAGCATGGCCGCGGCTTCGCGGAAAATGCCCGGCAGCTCACCCTCGAACCGCGGGAACCATGCCCGCCCGCCGGTGGCCTCGGCAAAGGTGCGCAACTGGTTTTCAGCCTGGAGATATCCAACGACGGCTGACCCCCGGAGCCGATGTTCGATGCGTTCGAAATCATACCGCGCGGTTCCCACAGCAAGAATCGTCACGTCGGTTTGGCGGACGCGCATAATCATGTCGTCGAGGTTGATCCGGCTGAAGGAATCGTATCCCGAGGCCAGCAGCAATATCGACTTCTTGCCCTTCACGTCCTTCAAACGGTCCAGCGTGTCCACCACGGCATCGAACAGGTTGGCTTCCGAAAAGCCGGGGAAGTACAGCCGGGCCACGGCATCCTGTATTTCCCGCTTGTTCTGGGTGAAGTCAGCTTCAATCCGCGGGCGCATATCGAACGACACCAGAGCGGCCCAGTCGTCTTTGTTCAGAGAGGCCAGGAAGTCGCGGCTCCACTCTCGCGCGAAATACGGCGCCCAGCCTCCCACGTAATTGCTGAATTCCATCAACACCACGACGGTGATGGGCTCTTCGGTGGGCGAAAAGTTGGTAATGGTCTGCGGGATGCCGTCTTCCAGGATGCGGAAGTTTTCTCTCTTCAGGCCCGGGATGAATTCCCCGCTCTGCGTGGTCACCACTACGTCCACCCGCACCAGCGGCACTTCGACGGTAATCTGGTATTCCTTTTGGTCCTCGGCCGGTTTTTTCGGCGGCTGCTGCTGGGCGAACGCCCGCAGTTCCGCGCCCGGCAGTACCGTCAGGAACGCCAGTGTGCCTGCGAGAAAACTTCGGATAGCTGCTGCGTGCATGGAGGCCCCCTGCACATTGGATGCTGCCACGTCCGGAGAAGATGGTCAATGCGCCACGGCGTGATAAGATGAGCGTCCCGCGGCACACTGGCCTTTCAGCCCGGCCCATCCTTCCGGAGGTGAACTGGATGCTCCGTCGTTTTGCGAGTCACCCACTACCGGCTTCCCTGCTCCTTCTTCTCATCTTTGCGGGCGTCGCCTCCCCGGTGAATGCGCAGTCGCTGGATTTTGACCGGCTCACGCAGGATGCCACGGGGTGGCTGTCCGGATTGCTGCGCATCGATACCACCAACCCGCCCGGGAACGAGCTGGCCGCAGCCCGCTACCTGGCCGGCATCCTCGAAGCGGAAGGCATCCCCGCGGAAATCATCGAGAGTCGCCCGGGCCGTGGGATTGTTGTCGCGCGTTTGCGGGCCGGCGCCATAGCGGACCCCTCGCGCGCGTTGCTGCTGCTGGCTCACACCGACGTAGTGGGTGTCGAGCGCGAGAAATGGTCGGTGAACCCATTCGGCGGCATCGTGAAAGACGGTTATATCTGGGGCCGCGGCGTGATTGACGACAAAGGGATGGTGGTCACGAATCTGGCAGTGATGGTGGCACTGAAGCGCGGCAGCGTGCGCCTGGACCGCGACGTTATTTTTCTGGCTGAGGGCGACGAGGAGGCCGGCGGCGAAGACGGAATCACTTTTGCTATCAACCATCACTGGGAAAAAATCGCAGCGGGATTTGCCATCAACGAAGGCGGACGGACGCGCACAGCCAACGGCGCGGTGCAGTATGTCGGCATCCAGGCCAGCGAAAAAATCCCAGTCAACGTCGAGGTGATCGCCACAGGTCCCTCCGGTCACGCTTCTGTGCCGCGCAAGGATAATCCCGTGGGCCGGCTGGCCGCGGCCGTGGCCCGGATTTTTGCGTACGACACCCCGGCACAGCCCAACACCGTGACCCGACGCTACTTCGAACAGCTGGCGGAAATTGAAGAGCCGGAAATCGCCAAATGGATGCGCGCGCTGGAAACTCCGGAGCGGATGTCGCTGGCGGCCAAGCGCATCTCCGAGGCCAGCCCGCTGTGGAGCTCGATGCTGCGCAACTCCATCGCGCCCACTATCCTGCGCGGCGGCATACGGTCGAACGTGGTCCCCTCGGAGGCCCGCGCCACGCTCAATCTGCGGATGCTGCCGGGCGAATCAGTGCACGCCCTGGTCGAGGAGCTGAAGAAGTTGGTCAACGACCCGCAGGTGCGTTTCGAGATCAAGCAGGCTTCGCGGCAGCCCTCCCCTCCATCGTCGTTGGAAACGGAGCTCTATCAATCTTTTGAGCGAGTGACTCCACGCATATTTTCCGGCGCGCGCGTCCTGCCCTTGATGTCCACCTGGGCCACCGATTCGGCGCAGTTGCGATTGCGAAACGTACAGGCCTACGGCATCTACGCTTATCCGCTGACCGACGAGGAAGCGGCGCGGATGCACGCCGACGACGAGCGGCTGCCGCTGGCCGCCTTCCGCAAAGGGATCGAGTTCCTGTTTGCCGTGGTGGACGACTTCGCCCGGGCCAGATAGCAGCGCGTTGCTGATGCCGGAGGATGGGAATGCCGCGCAGAGCCAAAATCGTCTGCACGCTGGGACCGGTCAGCAGCCACGCGGGGATGATCGACCGTCTCATGCGCGCCGGGATGGATGTGGCCCGGCTGAACTTCTCCCACGGCACCCACGCCGAGCACGCCCGCACTATTGCCGCCATCCGCGAGGTCTCCGGGAAAATCCAGCGGCCCACCGCCATCCTGGCCGATTTGCAGGGACCCAAGATCCGCACCGGGCCGCTAGCGGGTGGAAAGGCGGTGCGCCTGCGGGCGGGCCAGCGCCTCACCATCACCAGCCGCAGCGTGCCCGGCGACAGCCATTGCGTCAGCACCACGTACAAGCAGCTCCCTGCGGAAGTATCCTCCGGCGACCGCATCCTCCTGGCCGACGGCTTGATTGAGCTGCGTGTCTCCCGCGTGCAGGGACAGGACGTGCGCTGCGAAGTGGTCAATGGCGGAGAGCTGGGCCAGAACAAAGGCATCAACTTGCCGGGCGTGAAGCTGAAGGTCAGCGCGCTCACGCGCAAGGACCGCCAGGACCTGGCCTTCGCACTCGCACAAAACGTGAACTACATCGCGATCAGCTTCGTGCGACAGGCTGCCGACGTCAGGTCTGCCAAGGCGCTGATCGCCCGCGCGGGAAAATCCACGCCCGTCATCGCCAAACTGGAAAAACCCGAAGCCATCGAAAACCTGGACTCCATCCTCGGCGTGGCCGACGGCGTGATGGTGGCCCGCGGCGACCTCGGCGTGGAGATGAGCCCGGAGCGCGTCCCCGTGGTGCAGAAGCAGATCATCGCCCGTGCGCGGGACGCGCGGCTCCCGGTCATCACCGCAACGCAGATGCTCGAGTCCATGATCCTGAACCCGCGGCCCACGCGCGCGGAAGCCTCCGACGTGGCCAACGCCGTCCTGGACGGCACCGATGCGGTGATGCTTTCTGCGGAGACGGCCAGCGGGCAGCATCCTCGCGAGGCCGTCGAGATGATGGACCGCATCATCCGCGAGGCCGAGGCCAGCGCCGGGCGCATCGCCTCGCCGCAGCGGCTGGCCGAGCTGAACGTCGCCGAAACCATCAGCGAGATGATCTGTCACGCCGCCGAAGAGCTGCAGATGAAGGTGATCGCCGTCTTTACCGAGACGGGCTCGACGGCGCGGCTGATCTCGAAATACCGGCCGCGGTCGCCCATCATTGCCTTCTCGCCCAACCAGGAAACGCGCCGGCGGCTGAGCTTGCTGTGGGGCGTGCTGTCGCGCTCGATCGAACACGTGAAGGACATCGACAGCCTGGCGCGCATCGCTGAGAAAAGGCTATTAGAAGAGAAGCTGGTCCTGCCCGGAGACATCGTCGGAGTGGTGGCGGGAACTCCGCTGGGTCAGCGGGGGACGACCAATTTTGTCAAACTGCACGCCATCGGCGGCGAGTGATGGTGATATCCCGCTCCCAGCTTCTTTCATTTTTCCAGTTCTCTCCAACCTCCAGCCTCTAGTTCACCCACTGATCGGGACGCGAGGGCGGCTCATGTTTGTGCCGCTTCACGTACACTTCGAATTTCTTACGCAGACGGCGCTGTTTCCAGTCAGAGATCTGGTTGCGAAGACCGTAAAAAAAGGATCCGCGGCGCAGGTACAGGTAACCCACCAGCATCCCGCTGAGGTGCGCCAGGTGGCTGACGCCATCGGCGCCTCCCTCGAGCTGGCCGAAAAACGCGAAGGCGCCCATGATGAAGACAAAGACCTTCATCGGTAGCTGGACCGGGGGGATCAGCAACCACACGCGCCGCTCCGGGAAGACCAGGGCCGCGGCCATCAGGATGCCGTAGATGGCGCCCGAAGCGCCGATGGTGGCAATGGCCCGCTCCTGGCTGTTCACCGAGAAGAGCAGAGTTTTCACCAGCACGAGGATGAGTCCCGCGCCGATCCCTGTCATGAAATAGTAAGCGTAAAACCGCCGGGTGCCCCACTGCCGCTCGAGCATCTGGCCGAACATCCACAGATTCAGCATATTCAGCAGCAGGTGGACGAAACTGCCGTGCAGGAACAGGTAGGTCACCGGCTGCCACACGTTCAGGGTGTGCGTCACCGCCAGCGGGATCAGCCCAAACCAGCGGATGAGCGCCTGGTAGGTTTCCACGCCCGGGGTGATGTGGAGCACGAATGTAAGCAGCAGGTAGACCGCGGCATTGGCAATCAGCAGCGTCTTGATGCCCGGCGTGAGGACGTCCTCCCAGCGGAAGCGGTAACCGGGGCCAGAGGTGAAGGAAGCCATTCGAAGTTCCAGTCTAAGCAACGGTGAGGAGCAATGTCAAAAAGCGCGAGGCCGGAGGGGACCTGCTCCGGCCAATGAGCGCCGCTGTTTCCCGCCGGTGCGGATCTGCCGCGCCGGCGGCCTAATCCAGCCTCTTGCGGGCGAAGAAGAACAGGGACCCGGCCAGGAGGACGAACATGGCGACGGCCAGGAACGGCTCCTGCGTCCAGTGGGACTGCCCGGCGGCGGCGAGCTCCCGGAGGTGCTTATCCGAGATGATGCGCAGCATGTTCTCGGGCAGCCATTTCGCGTCTTCCATTACTTTGATGACGATGGCCAGCAGGCCCAGAACGCCGCCGGCAGCGATCAGGCCGCTGGCATAGAGCGAGCCGGGGCTGACTTCGCTCTCGGCATGATCAGCGGCAGGTTTCTGCCCGCGTTCGGCTGCCCAGCGCACCACGCCGCCGCAGAAAATGGCCAGGGTCGTGTGCAGTCCGAGGTAGGAACCCACGGCGAAGGAAAGCGAGCGGATGCCCAGCAGCTCGACGGCAATCACCAGGAAGACGCCCAGAGCCACCAGGCGCCACGGCAGGCGGCCTTTGAGCAGGCCGGTGATGACCGTAGCCATCAGGCGGCCCTGCGGAGCGGCGGCCTTGTCGCTGCCGATGCCGGTGACCCACTGGATTTCGATCTGTTTTGTTTCCGGATCGTAGAGGTACTTGCCGTCGGGGAGGTCGCGAGAGCCGAGGGCGTTGATGAGGATGTAGTTTTTGTCTTTATAGGAATAGGAGGCCTCTTCAATGCGGATGTCGCCCTCCGTGTCTTGGAGGGCGCGGACCCTTTCGAGGTCCAGGGGGCGCTGCATGGGGCGGTATTCTGCGAGGCCGTCGTTCATCAGGATGAGCGTGCCGCCAATCACGAAAACGGAAACCATGACGCCGATCATGAGGGCGACCTGCTGCCGGTACGGGGTCGCGCCCACCAGGTAGCCGGTCTTCAAGTCCTGTGAAGTGGCGCCGGCGTTGGCCGCCGCCACGCAGACTACGCCTCCGATGGTGATGGCCAATGCGGAGTAGGCCGCGGCGGTCCAGCCCATGGCCAGGAACATGGCGCAGGTGGCCATGAGCGTGGCGATGGTCATGCCGCTGACCGGGTTGGCCGAAGTGCCGATGAGGCCGCAGATGCGCGAGGAGACGGTGACGAAGAGGAAACCGAAAATGACCACGAAGAGAGAGGCGACGAGGTTTTCAAAGCCGGTGGTGCGGGCGCCTTCGATGGGCTGGAAGGTCAGCAGGAGCCACATCAGAGCGATGATGGCGACCGAGCCGAGGAGGACCCACTTCATGGCGATGTCGCGCTCGAGGCGGCCCGTGCCGGCTTCTTCGCCGGACTGCTGAGCGCGGACGTTTTTGAAGCCGGACTGGAGCGCGCCGAAGATGGTGGGCATGGTCTTCATCAGGGTAATGAGGCCAGCCATGGCCACGGCGCCCGCGCCCATCGGCCGGATGTAGGATTCCCACATCTGGCCCGGTGACATATCGCGGATGGGAAGCGTGCTGGGGTAGAGGGGGTCGGGCAGACCCTCACCGAAGAACTTGATGGCAGGCATCAGCACCAGCCAGGAAAAGACGCCGCCGGCGAAAATCGTGCCGGCGATTCGCGGGCCGATGATGTAGCCGACACCGAGGTATTCGGAAGTAATTTCCGCGCGGAACGAGGCGCCCGGGAGCCATTGCGGCTCATAGAGGGGCCGGCTTCGCCAGGCCCCGGCGACGGCCATCAGGAAGGTGTAGACGCCGCCCAGGCCCAGTCCCCAGAACACGCGTCCGGCAAACGAGCCGCCTTTCTCGCCGGCCACCAGCACGTCGGCGCAGGCTGTGCCTTCGGGGTAGAGCAGGTTGCCGTGCTCCTTGACGATGAGCTGGCGGCGCAGGGGAATCATGAACAGCACGCCGATCCAGCCGCCGATCAGCGCCAGCATGAAAATGCGCGAGTATTCGAACGGGAAACCCATGAAGATGAGCGCGGGCAGAGTGAAGATGGCGCCGGCGGCGACGGATTCGCCGGCGGAGCCCGCCGTCTGCACGATGTTGTTTTCCAGGATGCTGGCCTTGCCGAAACCGCGCAGCAGGCTGATGCTGAGCACAGCGATGGGTATGGACGCGGAAACAGTCAGGCCAGCACGCAAGCCCACGTATACCGTCACCGCGCCAAAAATGACCCCGAAGATGGCCCCGAACAGGACTGCCCTGAAACTGAATTCGGGGAGGAGTTCACTCTCCGGCACATAGGGCCGGAAGTCGCCCGGCGGCGCCGTCGAACTCCACCCGCCTCGTGATTCCGAAGCATTGGCCACACCACACCTCCGAACCGAATGAGAAATGGAAGCAAAGCAGCGAGCCGCAAAGTATCACACCGAGCGGCGGGGATGCCAGCGCAGCGGCAGCGGGCGAGC
>Ga0247727_10018029_pt1 | contig 11163 bp, 10 predicted proteins | sample WisWelCaveWW1625_FD_202498 | JGI IMG/M metagenome (GOLD analysis project Ga0247727, IMG submission 202498) | Biofilm microbial communities from Wishing Well Cave, Virginia, United States - WW16-25 | ecosystem: Environmental > Aquatic > Deep subsurface > Groundwater > Cave microbial mat | place...
TAAAATTGTTTTTTTGCTCGGCAGTTTCCCGCCGGCGAAGATTCGCGTTCCGCCTTCGGATGAATATACGCCAAAGCAGCCACAGAGCGGCGCGGAGATGCGGGAAGGCTTGCTCAAGTTGATCGAGATGATACGCACGCTGGCGCCGCAGATCGATCATGCCTCGCCGGTGCAAAAATGGAAACATCCGGCGCTGGGCATGCTCAATGCGGAGGAATGGTATCGTTTGATCGAGATGCACTTCCGGCATCATTTGCGACAGAAGAAGCGGTTGGATAAATTTCTGGCAGGCAGATAAAAACTTTTGGTATTCGGATTTTGCGAATCGTCCGGATTTTTTGCTCGAGTTTTCAAAAAACCTGGTATTCGGATTTTTATTTTGCTTAATTTGGTGAAAGATGAATTTATGGCAACCGAGAAACTTGATCTCTATATTTTAAACAAAGACGAATACATCACGCCGAAAACGCCGGCGCTGGTGAAAACCAAACCGGCGAAGTATCTGGCGATCACCGGCAAAGACGAACCGGGCGGCGTATTCGCGGCGAAGAAGTTGAAAACGATTTTGCGGATGCCGGTAATGCCTCACTCATGGGTGGAAAAACGTAGCGCAGTCATCCTGACTGCAGACAAGATGTCTGCTCTACCCCCGTCACTGAGCCATTACGGATGCCGGTGAAATGACATTGAAATTTTTATAAATGCTGGAAAATGTCATTCAGGAGGAATCCTTTTGAAAGCCAGAAAAATTGCTTGAATCAAAAAAGATCCCGCCACGGCGGGATGACATTTTCATTTGTTTTTGCAAAGAACAATAAAGTCACGATGCACGAATGACGAGAGACTCTGATGAAACATCGCTGTGAATGGTGTGGCAACGAACCCATTTATGTCGAATATCACGACACCGAATGGGGCGTGCCGGTGTATGATGATCGGAAGTTGTTTGAGATGCTGATTCTCGAAGGCGCGCAGGCAGGATTGAATTGGCTGACGATTTTGAGAAAGCGCGAGAATTATCGCAAAGCTTTTGATAACTTTGAGGCGAAGAAAATTTCGAAATACGACAAAGCCAAAGTTGCCAAACTCCTCGCGGATTCCGGTATCGTACGCAATCGGCTGAAAATCGCGGCAGCGATTCAAAATGCCCGCGCTTTTCTGGAGGTGCAAAAAGAGTTGGGGAGCTTTGATCGGTATATCTGGCAGTTTGTCGGTGGAAAGCCGAAAATTAACCAATGGAAAAATCTCAAAGAACTGCCGCCGAAAACTGCGGAGTCGGATGCAATGAGCAAAGACTTGAAGAAACGCGGCTTCTCATTCGTCGGCTCGACGATTTGCTATGCGTTCATGCAGGCCGTCGGTATGGTGAATGATCATGTGGCAACGTGCTTTCGGAAATAAAACGTAAGACGTAAAACGTAAACGTAAATTACTTACGTATGACGTTTTACGTTTCACGCCTCAATTGCACGCACAGCCGCCGCCGGAACCGCCAATGCCGCCGGAGCTGCCTTCGAGGGTTTCCAGCCAATGGCGCTCTTTTGCTTCTTCAGCTTTGGCTTTGTCGAAATCCATAATGCGTTGCGCGAGCAATTCCCGTTCATACGGCTTGACGGTGGCGCAAGCGGCGGCGAGAAATGTTAAGGCCAGCAGCAAGAGGCTGGCGAGCAAGAGAAGAGTATTTCGTTTCATGATTCCTCCGTGAAAGTTCCAACGACTTTATTCTGGTTAGTAATGCGTAAAACGTGAAACGTAAAACGTAAATTACGAATTACGTTTTACGTTTTATCAAGCAACTCATCAATCTCAGCTTCAATTCGTTTTAACTCTTCGGGGGTGTAGCCGCGGTGAATAAAACGCACGACGCCGTTGCGATCAATGAGATAGCTGCTCGGCATTTTTTCGACGACATAGGCATCCGCGACTTTTTTCTTTTTATCCCACAGCGCTTGCAGCTTGATGTCGTATTTTTTCAGAAAAGCACGCACATTTTCCACTTCATTATCCACCGTGACGGCGACAACCGCAAGGCCGCGCTGGCGATATTTTTCCTGCACGCGCGCCAGCTCGGGCAATTCCTGACGGCAGGGGCCGCACCAAGTCGCCCAAAAATTCAGCAGAACAACTTTTCCCCGCAAACTTTGCAGCGCGACGGTTTCGCCATTGACCGCGGGCAAAGAAAACTCCGCCGCTTTTTTACCGATTTGATTGTTGGCGTTCGGATTAAATAAAGTTAGCGCTATTGTCAAGCTTAATTGAAGCAGCACAAGAATCTCCATAATTTAACAGCACGTGGCAGTCGCCGGAGCAGTTGCACAATTGCCTGCTACTGCTCCTGCAACTGCTACTTTGTTTTAACGGTACTGCCCGCCGAGATCGATCCACGTGAGAAACGTTTTGATTTCATCTTTGGTCAACGCATGCGCGCCATCCGGGTGCGCGCCTTTGCCTTCGGCCTTGCGGAGGCCGACGCCGAGCAACACATCGGCGAGATAGCTGTTGCGCGAAAAGGGTAGATTATCCGAAGTGATCATATCCTTGCTGCCGCTGGCGCTGCGATGCGTGCCGTTGGCCAAATTTTCGTATGCCACCGAAAACTCGGTGGTTTTGGCGAGAGAAAGACTCAGGCCGCCCGCGCCGACGTCGTCATGGCATTGTGAGATCGCGCAGCTCTTTTTGATGATCGGTTCGATCGCGTTTTGAAACGCGACGGTTTTACGCTGGCTCACCGGCACCACGAGATTGGTCGGCGTTTGGCTGAGCGCAATCGGATTATCGTTGGACTTTTGCCCGCGCGGGCCGTGACAACCGGTGCAATTCGTCACCTTCTCGCCGGGGCGCGCATAGAGCCAACTGCGTTTAATGACAACGGCACGTCCAAGCGAGTCGAGCGTGTTGAAAGAGATCGGGATGTTCGCCGGAACGCGAATTGAGAACGAGCCGTCGGCATAAACCGGGGCAACGCCGAGAACGCGGCGGCGCTCGAAGGGCGTATTCATGCCGATATCCATATCGCGTTCGTTCGGCGGCACCGGAATGCCTTCGATGACCATCACTTGTTTGATTTCCTGAAGGGCCGCGTTGGGCCGCACCTGGCCGTCACGATCCTGGCGGAAATAAACATTTTGATTAACGAAAACGCCAGTCGAATCATTGCGATCAATCTGCTCGGGAACCACCGTCGGCTTAAAGCGCGGCGCCACGACGACGGCGTCCAATTCATGGGTCGAGGGATCATTATATAACAACGTTAAATTGCCGCCATCGCGGCCAATCGTATACAAGCCATAATCATCTTCAGGACCGTTGGGTGAATAACTCGTGACGAGGCGGCCATCCGGCAATGGAAACGGATATTTGAAATAACCAAGCTTGTCGTCATCCATATCAACCGGCGTACTCGGCGTAATGTTGGCGAAATCGCCTTCTTTGTGCGGATCAGAAGTTGTTTCCGCATTCAGAATCACCAACGGGCCGTGATCGACGAGCACACGATTCGACATCACCGCGACAAGTTTGCGATCGGGCAATTCGCGTGCATGGAAAAAGTTGCGCGTAAAACCGCCCTGATGCGTGCCGAACAATAAGAAAGTGGATTTTCCATCAGGGTGCGTGAAGAAAAGCGGAAACCGATTCTGATTGCCATGATGCTCCCAGCGCGTCCACGCGACGCGGCCATCGCTCAACACGAAGGGGTCGAAGTCATCGCTGTTATTAAAGGAAACGCATTGCGGATTTTTGCCGTCGCCGTCCATCGTAAACAGGTTCTCAACTTCACGGCGTTCGTATTCATCGCGAATGTTGCGCTGATTCGAGGTGTAAACGATTTTGCCGTTGGGCAAATAGGCCGGATCGCACTCGTCGAATGTGCTCGTGGTCAAGCGGTTCAACTTCGGCGCGCCGATGAGATTCAGCTCATAAATGTCGAAACTCTCGTTGTTGTTGCGTCGCATCGCAAAAATAACTTTGGTGCCGTCATACGAAATGTCGGGGTCGGCCACCGCGCCGCCGTTGCCGGTGAAATCGGCGGTGAGATTTTTAATCTGGCCGTTGGAGGAAACCGGCGACAGCATGTAGAGATCGCCGGTTTCGCCGAAGCCGATGAAATTGTTGTCGAGCGTGCTGCTGTCGTTGGATTTGACAAAAATCAGCGAAGTGGGAAGCGAATCCAGCAGCAAATCATCCGGCGCGGTGCCCTGACAGGCCGCGAGCACGATGGTTGAAAAAACCAGCAGCGCGCGTTTTGCAAACACGGGCAAGTTGACGTTGTGTGGTGATGTCTTTTTCCTGAACATAAAAACTCCTCTATCAAAAATTTGATTCTCGCGTTTAAACACTCTTACTCCTACTCTTACTCATTCTCTTACTCGCCTTAAAAAGCGAGTAAGAGTAAGAGCTTCTCTTATTTCATCAACAAAAGTTTACGCGTGGCGGAAAAATTTCCGGCGCGAAGTTGGTACATATACAACCCGCTGGCGAGACGGCGGCCGGATTGATCAAGCCCGTCCCAAGCTTGACGATAATTGCCGGGCGCGAGTTCGCCGGCAACCAACTCACGCACAACGGCGCCGAGCATGTTGTAAATGCGCAGACTGACATGGCCGCGATAATTTTCCGGAATACTGAATTGAATCGTCGTAGAAGGATTGAACGGATTTGGATAATTTTGTTGCAGCGCAAATTCGCGCGGAATTTCTTCGGCAACTGTTTCAAGCACGGGCGGATGATTGGGATTGTAATTCGCTTCACGCAGCCAGATTTCCGCAACGCTCGCGTTACCTGTGCCGCCGGTTTTAACAAAACGCAAATCCAGCGTGCGATCCGCAATTGCGGCGGCAGGAATGGTCAAGCATTCGGTTTGGCGGGTCGCTCGATCAATCGTCATCGCCGCATGAATTAAGTTTTGCTCGGCGTACAGGGCTTGCTCAACCTGACCGTCGCCGGAAAAATAGCTCGCTTTCATTTCATACGTCACCGCCGGATTGAGATTCTTGAACCGATAGACGACTTCTTCGGCATCCGTGACAACGGTTTCACCGTGCGTTGTCAGGCGCGCACCGCGAAGGAGATGAGCATCACGCCCAATAACGCCGCAGTCATCATAATAATACAGCGGTAAATAAAACGCCGCGCTTTCATTGACAATTTCGGGTTTTTCATAAGTCGAACGCAGTCCTTGACGTAATTTATAATAGCCGGGCGCAGCCATCTCACCATTTGGCAAGCGCCGATCCCAGCTCAATTCCACATTGCCGGAATTATGCCACGCCTCGGCAATGGCGATAGCGGGCGAATTGCTTTTTACCGACGCCAACTCAAGTTTCAAACGGCCGGGATCGGTGATATTTCCGGAAAGCGTGAGATGCGACAAATCTTCCGTGACCCGCAAATCCTGCAGAAGAAAATCAATGCCCAGTTCGTAGCGCCGGGCGCCGGAATTATCCGTCCATTTTTCCAACAGGAACGCCTGATCATAACCCGACCACAAGTTTTGATTTGCGCTCGTGGTGATGCTGCCGAAGAGCGGTTGAAACCGCAACGGCTGGAAATTGGCGTCATCAGAACGCAGCTCGGCGAGCGGCACGAGCGCCGGAGAAAATTTTTGAATTTTGCGATAGGCCTCATTCGCGAGATAGACGTTGCCCCAGTGATCGGTTGCCAGCGCCGATGGCAGCATTTCAGCTTCGCCCTGATAAGCGCTGACAGCGGTCATTTTCTCGCCGTCAAAATACAGACGATGAATTTTTCTGGCTCCGGCATCGGCAACATAAATGTTGCCGTCACTGCGACCATCAAAACGGCCAACCGCCAGCGCGGCGAGATCAATAAAATTTTGATTGGAGAATGTGATGACGGCGTCATCCGCAGGGCGCGCCGTGCGGAACGCCAACAATGCATGGGCGCCGTGATCGATAACCCAGAGCAGATCATCACTCGCGTCAAAAATGGTGCCGCGATCATCCCACGCCAATTCGGTAGGTTGCGAAAGCCCCTTGCCGCCCAGCGTGGCGAGATATGAAAGTTTGAGATCGCTGGCCGGACCGCTTAATTTGAGCGCGAGAATGCGGCTGTTGCCCATGTCGGCGACGTAAACGATTCCCTGCGGATCAACGACAATGCCCCGCGGGCGATTGAGCGCAAGGCCAGTTTCCGCGGCGGCGTAGGCTTTAATCCATTTTTGATAATCGCCGTACACAATGCGGTTCCACGCGGGGTCGGTGACGAGCTGCACGTAGCTCGCTTGAAAATACGGCGCGGTATCGAATTGTTGCAACCGCGCGAACAACGCGCTGCCGGTGGGCATGCTGAACAGTTTTCGATTCAGCCGTTCCGTGGTGAGGCGACGCGAGAGTATGTCGATTTGGTGTTCCGGCGCAACGTCGCGAGCGATGAACGTTTTATCATTGCTCGCGCCCGCAGATGATTTTAGCAACGAAAATCCTTTTTCATCGGCAAGGGCTTTGTGCAACTTCGCATTGGCGAATTTCGCTAATTCCGGCGTATTGATCAAGCTCCAGCGTTCGCCGTTTTTAGCGAATTGTAAACTCAATTTGCCCGCCGGCGTTGCAATGTCATATTTCATTATCGCAGCGTTGGGCGGATTTTCCGCCACCAAATTCAGATAAAGATAGGGATCATTGGTCTGCAAGCCTTGTGCGACGCGCTGCGCGAGCAAAGCGACGGTTTGCTCGTCACTCTGCTGCACGCGGCGATATCCCATGCGGCTCAGCTCATCATCCTTGGCGAACGCCGTCGCAGTTAGCAACAAAAAATAAAAGTACCATTTTCTTTTCATACGAACCTCCTGCTCAATACTCAAAGGTTAATCCAATTTGAAAAATGTTAGCGGTAAAATTATTCGAGGTAAAAAAACGTTCATACTTCACGTCGATCGTGGAATGCTCGAGGATCGACAGGTTTTTGCGAAAGCCTTCCAGTTTATAGGAAACGTGAAAACCGTACAGATGCGAATTGAACGGCTCGAGCTTGTAGTCATCGGTAAAATAGCGCGGCAAACGCGGCAGCAGGGAATAATCTTTTTTCCAAAAATAGGCGCGATTTTGCGTGTAATACCGATAGCGATAGCGAATGTGCAAGCGCTGCGACAAATTCTGATAAAACTGGAGCCCGATGGTGTGCGAGAGCACGCCCCAGTCGTCGCCATAAAGACGATACTCCGTCCACAGCGCGGCATTGGCGGGATTGAGGTGTTTATTCAATTTCACGTAACCGGCGACGCGCGTGCGCTGTTTTGGGTGTTGCTCGGGATAATATTGACCGGCGACATTAACGGTGCGATACGGATTCGTTTGATAGCCATCAAGCCGCGAGATGTCGAGACCGACGCGCGCGATAACCGTGGGCGAAAGCGTCTGGGTGATCGCCGCCGTGCCGAGAATATTGGTGCGCGTATATGCGGCCTTCTGGCCGATGGGCTTAATAGTGTCGTATCCGTAATTCAGCCCGAGTGAAAAGTTGGTATTTTTCTGGTTGAAATCCTGATTGAGGCCGAATCCAACCAGGCGGCCGACGTAATCATTCTCCGCTGAAAAGTAGGCGGTCGCATTCCACCGCATGGTGTTGAGTGCGGCAATGACCTCATTGCGATTTTTGATGAACGTCGCGTTGGGGTTGGCCGTATTCACCGGCTTGGACGCGCCGCTAATGCCATCCAACGGCAAGGGCTTGGCGGAAATGCCGCGAAACGGCGGAATGTTGACGCGGTCCAGCGTGTATTGCAAAGACAGCACGGTATTGCGCGTCATTTCCTTGACGAATTGCAGCGTCGGCGATTGCACGAGCAGGCCGCCGCTGTCGCTAAAAAAATTGGTGCGCAGCGAGATGGAATCATCCGTAAAACTCGCCGTGGCGGCAAACAGCACGAGGCCGAGCGCCGCGACCACGAGCAGGGCTCGCGTAATTTTGTGGTTTCTTCTGGTCATAATGGAATTGAGGTGATCAATAATTATTAAATTGCAAATTTACAATTTAACATTTACCATGTTTTTCATTACAGCGAAATAGAGCGAGTGGATTGTCCCTGTCCAAATGCCGGAGGCAAGACGTGAAACACACCGCGTCCGTACGGCGTTGCGAAAGGATTAAAGAGACGAAGGCGGGAACAAATCCGTGGCGCGGCTGGAACTCGCAAGTGGGTAAAGGTCGCGGGAGAATTCAGTTGCCACTCGGCCTTGAGTTCGGCAGTTGCGGTAATGACAAAACCGAAACTGCATTTACGGATTTGTTGTTGCTGCTTCTGTCTCTCCCTACAACCTGAGGCGGCGCGACGCAAGTTTTATTTAAGTTACGCGGCGCGCCGAAGTCATGCCTGCACAACCGATGGGCGAGGTATTACAAGCGTTGTGCCATGGACAGGCGAAGTCGGACCTGGGCGCGACGATCTTGCGAATCCAACAAATCTGATTGCCCAAGTTTGACTTCACATTTTGTAGATTGCAGAGCATCCGCATTGTTAGACAGGGAAAAGAACAGTGGGAGGATTTTTATCGGCTCATTGCGCAAACCTCGCGTCCATGCTGATAAAACTTTGCGCAGTATTGACCGGTCGCTTAAATCGTTCAATCAACGAAAAGTGGTGGAATTATAGCGACCGGTCAATGAGTTGCTTAGAAGCAATGATTCCGTTGTGACGGAATTCGTAAAGTGAGAAACCAGACAAGGCTGACAAACTAAAGTTTGTCACTCCGCTGTTTCTGGGAGGTCTCACTTTTCCACGCTCAGAACGAATAACCGAATCCCAGCGCCACTTCGATATTCTTGTTCGTCCACGCATTGGCGCTGCGACCGCTGGAGAAGATATAGTTGAGAAATTCGTAGCGAAAGGCAACTTTGGGATTGAGGCGCACTTTCGTGCCGATGCCGAGGCCGTAGGTGAAACTGTTTTGGTCGTAGAGGCGAGTGAGGCCAAGGTGCAGCAAGGCATACGGCTCGACTTTGCCGTTCAAAAACGTGTGCGTGGCGCGGGCGCCGTTGTAAACGACGCGGCTGGAGCCGGGCAATAAAGTCAAATTATTCGCGCGTTTCAAAAAGTCCTGTTTGGAACGCGCGAAGCCGAGAATCAAACCGACGGAATAGCGCCGGTCGATTTCATAATAATAGCGCACGCCCAGCGCCATCGACGTTTCAAAACGATCCGGCGCATAAAAGCCGAGAAAGGGCGCGATTTCATGTATGGAAGGGGCGGGCGGCTTGCTCTGAGCGAAGGTTTCGGCAAAACGCAGAAATAAAAAAACTATCGTGATGGCGGCATTCCGCCATTTATTTGGGCTCATGTGTCAATGTCCTATAAACCACTTTTCAGTCCGTGTCAAGAAACGGTTGCGAACGAATTAATGAACGACTGCTTGCAAACTCTGCAGGACTTCTTCTTTCGTCTGCGCCGTGACCACCAATCTGAGCGCCGCCGTCAATTTCTCCGGTTCAGCGATCTTAGTGATGAATTGCTTTTCGTCCTCGTTCAACTGAAAACGCGTGGATAACTGCATCAGCAAAACCTGCTGCATTCCCTGCTGCATTCCCTCTTCCAACATTTTTTCCAACTGTGGAGTGGGAATATCCTGCATTACCTTCATGTAGATACGCAAAACTTCTTCGGCGGGTTGTTTTCCCTCGGCTATCCAACGTTGTGCTAAAGTGGGCATGACTTCTTCTCCTTTCAATTTGCTTTCTTCCAACATTTTGTCTAACTGCGGAGCGGGAATATCCTGTGTCGCGGTCGCGTAAATCAGCAAAAAGATAATCCGTTCTTTTTCATGAATTAAACCCAGTTGATGCCATAATTGGAACACCTGCCGGACGAGCTGCAAATCCTTGTTGAAGGCGGCTTTCATCAGCAGCATGGCGGAGAGCAGGTAAATGTTCTCGCGCAAAGGCCGGCTGCTCTCGGCTTGCCAATCCCACGCATTGGTATCAAAAAGGATATACGTAAAATTGAGCAAATACGGCTTGAGCTCGTCCATGCGAGGAAATTGCTCGATGAACTGCGTGGGAACCTGCCACTCGCCTTCGCCGTGATAAAACACCAACGCGATGATCACACGCAGCGGCTTTTTCTCTTCGCGGTCTTTGCGCCACATCAAGTACATGTAGCGCAAGAGCTGAAGGAGAACGTCTTTATCCTGATAAGACTTGTGCTCAAAGAGAAAATAAACATCAACCGGCAGTTGCTCGGTTTTAATTCGGCATTTCACCACCATGTCGGAAAATGACGATTTGTACTCTTCGGAAATGTAAGAGGTCGGACCGAACGTTATCGCGGTTAAATCAAGCCGCTGTTGCAGGGTTTCCGGCAATGCAACTTTCAGGAAGGTCTCGGCATTGGCGGCCTCGGATAAGACCTCCTGAAAAAAGTTGTTGTGAATTTGTTCGATATCCGACATAATCCAAATTTAAGCATTTCAGAGATAAATGTCAAATCTTCGACCATCTAATTCCAATTGCAATGCCCACGGTGAATTCAAAAAAATTCGCCAGGCCGCGTTTATTTCGGATCGCGGTATATTCGCGAATATCTGCACGCAGCCAGTTGCTGTTTTTGAGATAACGCTGCACGCCGACGCCGTAATTGAATACCATATTGGAAACGGATTTGACGCCGGCGGCACGCACCGGCACGGAATTGATCACGCCGACGCCCGCGGTCACCGTGCCTTCGAGACGCCGCCCAAGGGGTCGCGCATATTTGGCGTTGCCGTACATTAAATAAAACGAGGCAATATCGCCCGCGACGTATTGAAAAGTTCCTTCAACATAAAGCCCCGGCAACGTGCGATAATAAAATTTCCCGACGTAAGTGAATTGTTGGCTAAACGAACCAAGATGAAAAGAAACGCCGCCATCCGTGATCGGCGGCAAAGCAACCGGCGGGACATTTGTCGCGGTTTGTTCAACCGGCTTGGTTTCTTCCACTGGCGCAGCGTTCACCGGTTTTGCCGTCGTTTCCGGATTGGTCACCGGCTTTTTCGTGTTGGTTGCGGCGGTGCTGCGCCCGACATACATCCAGCCTTTTTGTTTGCCGTGAAACGCGACCTGCACCCACGGGTTATTGATTTTGAGCACGCGCACCGTATCGCCTTTGGCGAGCACGGCAATCACGCGACTTTTAGGCGACGGTTGCTCGGCGATCGGCGTAGCGGCGTCTTT
>Ga0247727_10018030_pt1 | contig 11163 bp, 11 predicted proteins | sample WisWelCaveWW1625_FD_202498 | JGI IMG/M metagenome (GOLD analysis project Ga0247727, IMG submission 202498) | Biofilm microbial communities from Wishing Well Cave, Virginia, United States - WW16-25 | ecosystem: Environmental > Aquatic > Deep subsurface > Groundwater > Cave microbial mat | place...
GAAAAAGTTTCCCAAACCACTTGTTCCTGACTTTAACCGCTACGATAAATATCCCGAAGGCACAAAAGAGCTTCTCACCAAACTTGGCCCCGATAAATTCTGTGCATGGCTCAAGAAAGAAAAACAAATTCATTACACCGATACTACTTTCCGTGACGCACATCAATCGCTTCTTGCAACGAGAATGAGAACTTACGATATGCTGAAAGTTGCAGAAAGTTTCGCAAAGAATCATCCGCAAACTTTCAGCATGGAAGTTTGGGGTGGAGCCACGTTTGATGTTTGTTTGCGTTTCCTCTATGAAAATCCATGGCGCAGATTGATTGACATTCGCAAAGCAGTTCCGAACATTCTTTTGCAAATGCTTATCCGCGGTTCAAACGCTGTTGGTTATACTGCGTATCCCGATAATCTTGTGGAAAAATTCATAGAGAAATCCTGGGAACACGGCATAGATATTTTCCGCGTGTTTGATTCGCTCAACTGGCTGAAAGCGATGGAGCCATCCATCAATGCTATTCGCAAAAAGACAAAGGGAATTGCTGAGGTCTCCATGTGCTACACGGGAGAAATTCTCGACTCATCACGAACAAAATACAATCTTAAGTATTATCTTAAACTCGCAAAGGACATTGAAAATTCAGGCGCGCATATTCTAGCAATAAAAGATATGGCGGGTTTGTTAAAACCGTATTCCGCTTACGAACTAATTTCCGAGTTGAAACAGAAAATAAAAATCCCCATTCACCTTCACACGCACGATACTTCTTCACTTCAATCAGCAATGTATCTCAAAGCGATTGAGGCAGGAGTGGATGTGGTTGATGTCGCGCTTGGAGGTGTGTCCGGATTAACTTCTCAACCAAATTTCAATTCCATCGTAGAGATGATGAAATTTCACAAGAGGGAAAATGAGTTCGACACTGAATCATTAAATAAGTTTTCCAACTATTGGGAAGATGTGCGCGAGTATTATTATCCTTTCGAGTCGGGGTTGAAAGCAAGCACTGCGGAAGTGTTCTATCACGAAATGCCGGGCGGGCAGTATTCCAATCTTGTTCAGCAGGCAAGCGGACTTGGAGTGGGGGAGAAGTTCGAGGAAATTAAAAAGACCTATCGTGATGTGAATCTTCTGTTTGGAGACATTGTAAAAGTTACTCCCAGCTCGAAAGTTGTTGGTGATATGACGCTCTTTATGATTTCCAATGGACTTTCCGCAAAAGATGTAATGGAAAAAGGTGATACGCTTTCTTTTCCTGAATCCGTGCAAGGTTTTTTCAGAGGAGATTTAGGGCAATCTCCCGGGGGATTTCCAAAACAACTGCAGAAAATAGTTCTTAAGGATAAAAAGCCATTCACAACTCGTCCGAATTCTCAACTTAAACCGGTTGATTTTGATAAAGAGTTTGAAGAATTCAAATTAAAATTTAAAGAAAGCGATTTGGGAAGACCTATTTACATCACCGATTTTCTTGCTTACAAAATGTACCCGAAAGTTTTTGAAGATACATTCAAGAAGTGGACAGAATTCGGATTTGTATCACGCATTCCCACCAAGAATTTTTTCTACGGAATGGATTTACACGAAGAAACAATTATTGAGCTGACGGCAGGCAAATCCATCATCGTGAAACTGCTCTCTGTCGGTCCGCCAAACGAAAGCGGAATGAGAACGGTCTTCTTCAAAGTAAACGGACAAACACGCAACATTGATGTACAAGATCGTTCGCTCAATATTAAGAAAGAAGAAAATCCAAAAGCGGAAGCAGGAAATCCAAAACATCTAGGAGCTCCTTTACAAGGAATGCTTTCCAAAATTTTTGTAAAGAAAGGTCAGGCAGTGAAAAAAAACGAACCCCTTTTCGTGATCGAAGCTATGAAAATGGAAACTACTGTTACCGCTTCTTCAGATGTGGAAGTGAAGAATATTTCGCTGAAGGAGGGTGTCCGTGTAAGTGCGGATGACCTTGTGGTTATCTTAAATTAATATTTACATTTGCCCGTACAAGCAATCACCATGGAAGAATTGATTATCAAAGGAACAGATTATTCTCCTGAAGTTGTTTTCAGCCCCAAAGCCCATAAGTATTCTATCTCCGGATGGTCACGCCCTGAGAGCCCTTTTAAATTTTACGACCAAGTTTTTAAATGGATTGAAGATGAAGGTGTAAAGTTTCTTAACAATGAGACTATTGATTTCAAAATAGTTTATTTCAATACTCCTTCCGCGAAAATGATTCGACACATACTAGAAAAATTTGATTTATTGTATCAGAAAGGAGTGAAGATGAATGTGAATTGGCATTATGACGATCTTGAATCGAAGGAAGAATTTGAATATGAATTTGCGCAAGGATTAAAATTCCCAATTAAATACATCCCTAACGAAGAATAATTAACACACCTAACTATGGAAGCAATCTTTATCAAAGCAACTGATGTATCACCGGAAGTTATTTTCAGCCCTGGTGATAAAAAATATTTAATCTCTGGATGGTCACTCCCTGAAAGTCCGTCTAAGTTTTATGGGCCTGTTATGAAATGGATTGCTGATTACGGAGATAAGGAATTAAATGGCGCTACTGTAAATTTCAGGATAGAATATTTTAATACCCCATCCGCACGTGTGCTCCGCGAAATTCTTGACCAGTTGGAAGGTCTCTACAAGAAAGGTGTGAAAGTAGGAGTGAACTGGTATTATGATGATGAAAGTTCAAAAGACGAATTCGAGTATGAGTTTGCTCAGGGATTGACGATTCCTATAAGTTTCGTAGAAAAAAGCTAATCCCTCCTTATTTTTTTGATTTGAATTTCAGCAAGTTATCAATTTTATTAAAATACATGTATATACATATAATGTATAAGCCTATATTTGCCCCGTGAAACTGGAAGAAGAAATAAAACAGAGCAAATTTAAGAATGAGTATCATAAGTTGGGCGTGAATATTATCTACACCGCCAACTGGCTCTCGCTCCGCCACAACAAGCATTGCAAAGAATATGACATTACTGCTGAGCAGTTCAATCTTCTGCGAATTTTACGTGGACAATATCCAAACGCGGCAACCGTAAATCTTCTTATAGAAAGAATGCTGAATAAAATGTCAAATGCTTCACGCTTAGTCGAAAAACTGAGAAAGAAAGGATTGGTTGAAAGAAAGATATGCAAGGATGACCGCAGAGCCTGCGATGTGCTAATTACCAAGAAAGGATTGGACTTGCTTTCTGAACTTGACAAAGCCGAAAATGAATGGAATAAAATGATTTCACACTTATCAGAAAAAGAATCGAAAACAGTTAATGATTTACTAGATAAACTGAGAAAATAACAAACAAGTAAAAACAAAAACAAAAACAAAAACAAAAATGAAAAAAACAATTCTTGGAGTAGCGGCAATCGGAATGATTCTGCTCTCCGCATTCACAAACGGAAACCACACCGAAGTTTACAAAGTGGATACGAAAACGAGTTCTATGGAATGGTTTGCCGAAAAAGTTACGGGCAAACACCAGGGAACCATTGCGTTTTCAACTGGTGAAATAAAAAATGATCATGGAAATCTTTCAGGAACTTTTGAAGTTGACATGACCACCATTGCTTGCACAGACCTTACAGGTGAATACAAAGGAAAACTTGAAAACCACCTGAAGTCAGATGACTTTTTCGGTTCTGTAAAATATTCCAAAGCAAAATTTGTTTCAACTTCCATTACACCAATCAAGGAAGCGAAAGATGGCGGATTCACACATACAGTAAAAGGAAATCTTACTATCAAAGAAAAAACAAATGAAATCACCTTTGACGCTGTGATAAAATCCGAGGCAGGAAAAATTGCCTGCGTTGGAACTGCGGTGGTTGACCGTTCTAAGTTTGATGTGAAATATGGCTCTAAATCATTTTTTTCTGATTTAGGGGATAAAGCGATTTACGATGAGTTCAAATTGAAATTTAATGTAGTGGCAGTAAAGTAAAATGTCAATTACTATCATTCCAAAAGAAGAACAGGCACATGGCGCTTTCGATGGGGGGAAAATCCTCGAACGAAAGCCTATTGGCTTTCCTCAGGACGGTGGAAAAATAAAACCCTATTCCACCTTATTCTACTGGGCGTATGCCTGGAGTGAGAAAGGCGGACTCATCGGAGAACACCCGCACAAGGGATTTGAAATTATGTCTTTTGTTCTAACAGGGGAAATTGAACATTACGACAGCAAACTTCAGGGATGGAAAAAACTTCAGGCAGGCGATGTACAGATCATTCGCTCCGGAAGCGGAATCACGCATGCGGAAAAAATTAATAATGCAGCCTCTATTTTTCAGATATGGTTCGATCCGAACTTGCATGAGACACTCACGAAACCTGCTTCTTACAACGATTACACAGGAGCAAGTTTTCCTGTCTTTGAGGACAAAGAATCAAAAACAAAAGTAATGGTGGGCGGAACGCAACTTACGATGGACAGTAATGTAGGTTACATTCAGGAAATTACTTTTTTTACTTCTGAAAAAACTTTCCCGCTGAAAGAAGATTCCGTTTATTCGTTTTTTGTACTCGAAGGCTCACTGGAATTGAACAAACAAAAAATGAAAACAGGTGATTACGCTATTGTGAAACAGGAAAGCGAAATGAAATTCTCTGCTATGGAAAAGAACACCCGAATCTTTATTGTAAAAACTCCACTTCAGCCCGGGTTTGAAACCTATGTGCAGATGGCAGGACTATCAACCAATTAACTAATCCAACTACTATGTCAGATCAAACAAAAATTACAGCGCTTCCCAATGGTCCGCTTATGGTGGAAGGAACCATTAGTATAACTAAACCAGACGGCACAAACGAAGTGAAAGAAAACAAAATTTTTCTCTGTCGCTGCGGTCATTCATCAAATAAACCGTATTGCGATGGCGGGCACAAGAAAAATAATTTCGTTGGATAGCAAACTTCTCTGAAAATTAATAAGCGAGTATCGGACTCAGCCATTTCTCCGCTTCCTCCACACTCATTCCTTTTCTGCGTGCATAATCTTCTATCTGGTCTTTTCGGATTTTTCCTGTTCCGAAATAATGTGACTTGGAGTGCGAGAAATATAATCCGCATACCGCTGCAGTTGGATACATCGCCATGCTTTCAGTCAGTGTGATGCCCGTGTTCTTTTCTACTTCGAGCAAATCAAAAAGAATTTTTTTCTCTGTGTGGTCGGGCTGTGCTGGATAACCGGGTGCAGGACGAATACCACTATATTTTTCCTGAATGATTTCTTCGCTCGTAAGAGTTTCGTCTTTCGCATATCCCCAGAATTCTTTTCTTACTCTGGCATGAAGATGTTCTGCAAATGCTTCTGCTAATCTATCTGCAAGCGCTTTCAGCATGATGGAAGAATAATCATCGTGATTTTTTTCAAACTCTTTAATTTTTTTCTCTATTCCTATCCCTGTTGTAACTGCAAAGGCTCCTATGTAATCGTTTTCTGACTTAACAAAATCTGAAAGGGCGATATTTTTTTGTCCAGCTGATTTTTTTGTCTGCTGACGGATGCTATGAAAAACAGTTCTATTTTTTGTTTGACTCAAAACAATATCATCTCCAACAGATTTCGCAGGATAAAAGCCCACCGCAGCATTTGCCTGAAGCCACTGACCTTCGATAATTTTTTTCAGCATTGCCTGAGCATCGTCAAAAAGTTTTTTTGCTTCTGTTCCTCGTTCTTTATCTTCAAGAATTTTTGGATAAGTTCCTTTCATTTCCCAACTATGAAAAAAAGGAGTCCAGTCAATGAACTTCGCTATTTCTTCCAGTGGATATTTTTTGAATGCTTTATTTCCGATGAAAGTTGGTTTTACAGAAACAGCAGAACCGTTCAGCAAAAATTTATTTTTCCTTGCATCGCTCAGCGATAAATAAATATTCTGCGAGCCTGATTTTTTATTCTGCTCACGGATTCTTTCATATTCCTCGCGGACGTTCTTGATAAAATCCTTGTGCATTGCTTTCGAAACGAGATTTCCCACCACAGGCACGCTTCTCGAAGCATCATTCACATGCACCACAGGAAATTTATAATTGGGCTCAATCTTTACTGCTGTATGTACTTTGGAAGTGGTCGCTCCGCCAATGAGAAGTGGAATATCAAATCCCTGACGCTCCATTTCTTTAGCAACATGCACCATTTCATCTAGGGAAGGTGTGATCAATCCGCTCAAGCCGATGATGTCCGCGTTTTCTCTTCTCGCTGTTTCAAGAATTTTGTCGCACGGAACCATCACGCCCAAGTCGATAATCTCATAGTTGTTGCAAGCAAGCACAACGCCCACAATATTTTTCCCGATATCGTGTACATCACCTTTCACAGTGGCGAGAACAATTTTTCCTTTCTTTTCTCCTTTTGTTTTTTCAGCTTCGATATAAGGAGTGAGGTGAGCAACGGCTTTTTTCATCACCCGTGCGCTCTTCACCACTTGAGGTAAAAACATTTTTCCGCTTCCAAATAAATCACCTACCACTCCCATTCCGTTCATCAGCGGACCTTCAATCACTTCAATTGCTTTTGAGAAACTTTTTCTTGCTTCTTCTGTATCAACTTCAATGTAATCCGTAATTCCTTTTACGAGTGAATGCGTGAGTCGCTCCTGAACATTTCCTTTTCTCCATTCTTCATCTTTTGCGTCTTTTTCTTTTCCCTTTCCTTTTACAATTTCAGCATAAGTAACTAACTTTTCAGTAGCGTCATCATTTCTGTTGAGGAGAACGTCTTCAACTAGAACTAAAAGTTCTTTCGGGATTTCATCATAAATCTGCAATTGTGTAGGATTCACAATGCCCATATCCATTCCTTCTTTGATTGCGTGATATAAAAATGCAGAGTGAATGGCTTCGCGCACTAAATCATTTCCCCGGAACGAAAATGAAACGTTGCTTACGCCTCCGCTTATTTTGGCGTATGGAAGATTTTCTTTTATCCATTTTGTTGCCCTGAAATAGTCCAGCGCATTTTTTCTGTGCTCTTCCATTCCCGTGGCGACAGGAAAAATGTTAGGATCGAAAATAATATCCTGCGGAGGGAATCCTACTTTCTCTGTTAGAATTTTATAAGCGCGTTCGCAAATTTGAATTCTTCGCTCATACGAATCGGCTTGTCCATGCTCGTCAAATGCCATCACTATAACGGCTGCTCCATATTTCTTTACAATTTTCGCCTGGCGAATGAACTCTTTCTCGCCTTCCTTCATCGAAATCGAATTCACAATTCCTTTTCCCTGCACACATTTCAATCCCGCTTCAATGGCATAAAACTTGGATGAATCCAGCATGATGGGAACTTTTGAAATATCAGGTTCACTCGCAATCAGGTTGCAAAATTTTGTCATTGCTTCAATCGCATCCAGCATTCCTTCATCCATGCAAATGTCAATCACCTGTGCACCGCCTTCCACCTGATCGCGCGCAACAGAAAGTGCTTCGTCATATTTTCCGTCAAGAATAAGCTTGGCGAATTTTCTAGAACCCGTAACATTTGTGCGTTCGCCAACATTCATAAAGTTAGAATCAGGACGATAAGTGACCGCTTCCAATCCACTCAAGCGCAAATACAGTTCCACCTTCGGAATTTTTCTCGGAGGAGTTTTTTTCGCGTGTTCAGCAATGTGGCGAATGTGGTCAGGTGTTGTTCCGCAGCAGCCTCCAACAATATTGATGAATCCGCTATGAAGAAAGTCATCGATTTGATGACACATTGTTTCAGGCGTTTCATCGTACTCTCCAAACTGATTGGGAAGTCCTGCATTTGGATAAGCGCTTATGAAAAAAGGCGATTTATCGGAAAGTTCCTCCAAATAAGGTCTCATCTCTTTCGCTCCAAGCGCGCAATTCAAACCAACACTTAGTAAATTCATGTGCGAGATGGAATTCAGAAACGCTTCCACAGTTTGTCCGCTCAATGTTCTTCCACTCGCGTCCGTAATCGTTCCAGAAACCATAACAGGCAATTCAATATTTTTTTCTTCGAAAACATTTTGAATAGCGAACATGGCTGCCTTTGCATTCAGTGTATCAAAAATTGTTTCAATTAAAATTAAATCAACTCCTCCGTCAATCAAACCTTTTATTTGTTCGGAGTATGCTTCTACAACTTCATCAAAAGTTACTGCGCGGAAACCCGGGTCGTTCACATTTGGAGAAAGGGAAAGGGTTTTGTTGGTCGGACCAAGAGCGCCAGCCACCCATGCAAGTTTTCCAGATTCTTTCACCGCCTGTTTCGCACTCTTCGCTGCTTCAACGTTCATCTCATAGGCGAGAGATTCCATTTTATAATCCGCAAGAGAAATTTTCTGCGCGTTGAAAGTATTTGTCTCAATAATATCAGCCCCGGCCTTTAAATATTCAAGGTGAATATTTTTAATGATGTCGGATTGCGTAAGGACAAGCAAATCGTTGTTGCCTTTCAAATCACTCTTCCAATCGGCAAAACGCTTTCCGCGATAATCCGCTTCACTCAACTTGTGTTGCTGAATCATCGTGCCCATTGCTCCGTCAATGACGAGGATGCGCTCGGTTAATATTTTTCTTATGTCGCTCACGTTAAAAAAAAATCCCTTCCGTTTTGCCGGAAGGGATATATATAATTGTTTTTTATTTCAATTACTTCCGACTTATCTTTTACGATTTGGCACCTTTTTCCACATTGCTGCGGAACGGTTGTCAAGGTTTCATCGGGCGTCTCCCTCCACCTTTCGCGATAAGTAATTTAAAGAACTAGTGCAAAGATAAGCAAGATGAGCAAACGGGCAAAATTACTTCTTGGTGTGCAGACCGCGCATAAAATCAAAAATCTGTTTGCGGAAAAAAAACGCAATCAGGAAATACGGTAACGCAAGCAAGTAGAGAATCCCATGATTGAGTGAGGCACCTATCGCTTTTGAATTTGTTCCATCAGTGGCAATTTTTCGGCACATAGAGCATTGTGCAATGGAATCATCTGTCAAAAAAATTATCATAACTATTATAAATAGTGTGAGGATAATATGCGTGCTTTTTAATTTCATTAGAGCAAATATAAGAAGAAAAATTTAGGAGGTATAATAGGGGGAAATCATAAGGTAAACGATAACTCCTGTGATAGTAACGTATAACCAGATAGGGTAACTCCATCGGACAATTTTTTTATGCTGGGGAACTTTCATATTTAATCCAAAATAGAACGAAATTAAAATGAATGGAAGCACGAGCGCGGCAAGAAGGATGTGTGAAAGAAGAATTACTAAATAGAGAGGTCGAAGAGAGTTATCAGCAGGAAATTTTGTTTCTTCAGAAAAATAATGATAAAGAATATAAGAAACCAAAAATATAGAGGAAAGAAAAAAAGCGGTAAGGTTGATTTTTTTGTGAACCAGAATATTTTTTCTTTTGATAAAATAGAGAGAAGCAAGGAGTAAAACAGAACATGTTCCGTTAATGAGTGCGTTGAGAAAGGGAAGATGGCTTACAAATCCCGGAACATAATCGGGTTTAGGAATAATATTTAATATGACCACAACAGTAAAAACAATCACCGAAATGATAACACTCAGAATAAAAAATTTCTTATCCGTCATTCGTGCTTTTGAAAGATTTTTGGTTTTCTGTTTTTAGATTGGTATTCAGCCGTTAATATTTTTATGTCGTTTATCAGTTTGTTAATGTGAGCAGAATCGGTGCCGTCATAATAACCGCGTACCCTTTTTTCTTTATCCACCAGTACAAACATTTCGCTGTGAAGAAACCCTCCCGGTGCGCGCGGGTCTTCATCCACAGCAAGTTTGTAGCCGTCCATTGCAATGTCATAAATATCTTTTTTGTCTCCTGTTACCAGCATCCATTTTTTTGCGTCAGCGTGAACGAGTTTTGCGTATTTGGCAAGGACAGGAACGCTATCGTGTGCGGGATCAACGGTATGGGAAATAATCATGAAATCAGAATTTTTTTGAGTTACCACATTTACTTTTTCCATATTGAACATCATCTTTGGGCAAATAGAAGGGCAGGTGGTGAAAAAGAAATCCGCTACATAAATCTTATCGTTAAATATTTTTTCTGTAACAGTATCTCCGTTCTGGTCAATAAATTTAAAAGGAGGAATGGTATGATAGATGGTATCGATTTTTTCTTTTCCATCAACAATAGTTATCTTCACTTCTTCCGTTGGGTAAAAAACGGGAAGGTGCATCATGCCGTGTTTTCCTGTAGAAAAAAAAAGATAAACAAGCGCGGGAAGTAAAAGGAGGATAAGAAGAAGAACGGTTTTTTTCATTTACTTGCCATCCTCAATCATTATTCGTGATGTGCCGGGGCTTCCGTAGTCGTTTTAGAAACTGGGTCAAGCAAATCGCGGTACACAAGGGAGTATGCGCCTTCAGTAACTGTAGTCATATAGATGAGATAGACAATGAACAGACAGTAAGGAGCAAGTATCATCCACCTCATCCATTTGTTTTCATCGCCAAGGTGCATGAATGACATTACAATATATCCTGCTTTAAGAAGTGTGAACGAAATAAAGAAGATGATGAGATATGTTTTAGAAAGATGGGTTGCTTCCTGAATATCATGCCAGAACCAGCCCACTGCAAGTTCAATAAGCGTTATGCCTAACAAAAGCCAGAAGACATTCATCAGGCGTTTTCGTACACCTACTCCTGCTTCGTTGTCGTGCTGTGCAATGACTTCGTAGTTCGGAAAGCCATCTTGAAATTCTTCCATACGAAAAAAGTTATTCGTTAATTATTTTATTAAAGCAGATAAAAGAAAGTGAATACAAATACCCAAACTAAATCCACAAAGTGCCAGTACAATCCTACCTTTTCAATCCATTCGTAATGACCTCTTCTTTCAAAAACTCCTCTGTACGCCATGATGTATGTAATAATATTGATTACCACTCCGCTGAAAACGTGGAAGCCGTGAAATCCTGTGACACCAAAAAAGAAATTTGCGTAATGTGGAGTAACAGAGTACTCATTATAATGAAGGTTTGCTCCGTGAAAAACCTGCTCCACCCATTGTCCGTCAACAAGCATCATTCTCATTGCTCCTGCATCAGAACCTACAATAAATATCCACCACTCCCATACCTGCGAGCCAACGAATATTGCTCCGCCAATGATTGTAAGGCCCATCCATAGTAATACTG
>Ga0247727_10018031_pt1 | contig 11163 bp, 12 predicted proteins | sample WisWelCaveWW1625_FD_202498 | JGI IMG/M metagenome (GOLD analysis project Ga0247727, IMG submission 202498) | Biofilm microbial communities from Wishing Well Cave, Virginia, United States - WW16-25 | ecosystem: Environmental > Aquatic > Deep subsurface > Groundwater > Cave microbial mat | place...
AAACCTAAAGAATCAGACCCGTCGATCCTTAACTTATTGCGGGCAGAAAATGGTCTTGACTTTGGGGGCCACTTTCGTCACTCAAAGCGCGGGTCGTCGATGGGCTGGAGGTTGGTGGCTTCCAGGTCGAACTTCAGGATCATACTTCAGGCGTATTCATAAAGCGGGACAGTACTGTCCGGTTGCCCTGTATGCTCCAAAAGCTGTTCGATGCGGTGAACGGTTTCCGGTCGGAACAGAACATCTCCGCAAATGGCGCACACTTCCGCAGGCACGTGATCGATTACGATGACCTGCCCTCGGCGACGGACCGTGTGAACAACCTGCCGGTCCTCATACCCGCCAGGGCATCCTTGGATGCTACATTTCATGGTTTCAGCTCCCTGCTGAGCGGCGTTACCCACTTGGGCGGCTTGGGTTCCTAGACGGTGATCAGTATCAGTAAAACACTTCCGATAGTGCACACCACGTGAAGCGGCCGCCCGCCGGCGAGTGCGAAGGTAACTTCGTCGAGCAAAATCTTCTCCTCCGCCATTTCCGCTTGAGCATGTTGGGTGATACGGATGTCGCGAGAGGCTACCAGACGCCGAATCCGCGCCAGCGCAGAAGCCAAATCGGCCGCATCGAGTGATTTCATCGGCTGAATATCCGCTCAGATCAGGAGTTGGTAACACATCTCTAATTCTAACCCAAGGGCCGGTCGACTGCCGTTTCCGGCCACTCGGGGCAAGTTTCGCCGGGAGTATGCCGAAGCATCACGCTCCGTCGTGGTGGGGGTCACGCCATTCACGAGCGAGGCCCCGATCCATGCTTTCGTCGCCGCCCCGGTGGAGCGCCCAGGTCAATCAGGCCGATGTACGGTTTAAGAGCGCTCCTCCGCCACCAAGCCGCCGAACGCCCCAGTTCGCCTGGTGTCCACCTTCCCGTACCGGGGGCCCAGATCGTCAGATCAACGCCGAAGCTGCTGGCCACCAGCGCGTACGGTATGCCGACCACCAGCCGGTTGGTGTCGTTGATCTGGCCCCGGATCTCGTCTATCACCTGGAACGCCGTCTCCAGCGGGTCCGAGACGATCTTGTAGAAGGCCGGGTTGCCGGACGAGGGAGTCGCGAAGTCGAACACAACTGGCGTGCCGTCGCTGTGAATCCACTCAAAGCGCGGGTCGTCGATGGGCTGGAGTTTGGTGAAATTGATGGCCGGGGGTAGTTGAAGTGGTAGTGCTGCTACTTGTTGTCCCGGTCCAAAGCATCAGGACGCAGAAGTCGCCGGTGATGGTGAAACCGCTGTTGCTTCCCCCATGGGGAGCCGCCGCAGCGCCATGTCCTTCGAAGCCACGGAGCTGAATCGTCCGGTGTGGCTGGAACTTCTTAATGGTCTCGACTGCCATAAGAGCTTCAAGTCCTGGGACTTTGGGAAGGCGCTGGCGAATTCTGGCAAACCAACACGGCTCGGCCTACGGTCCCTCCTTCCTAGGCGCAGTTCTTTGGCGATTCAGTTCCAACTCCAGCCCTAGGAATGGAGGCCTCGGGCAGGGTCCACTCGACCACGTGGTTAGAAATCTGCGGGTTTCGGACGGAGACCGCCAGGGGCGATCGGCCCATGGCCTTGGCCTGCGTCAGAAGCTGGTGGGAAGACCACTTGGCCCGTTCATGTCCACCGGCCAGCTCCGCACCTGAGAGAAGGCGGCAAGCCTGCCAGGGGCTTGGCGGCGACTACGGAACCAGGCATAGGGTGCACAATGTATTCGAGCCATCAGGAGCCAACGGTGGAGCTACCTGCCAAAAGGCCCGATGACACGCCCACGCCGTTGGCTGATTCGCTGCGTGCCCGGGTGCGTTGATCAACGGCCCTACACCACTCCATAGTGGTGATATCCGCCGGACCGATCGACCAGCCTGTCGCTTTCCGCCCGAAAAGGCGACAACTACCTGGCCCTGGCCCCCCGCCGGTGGAGTGAGATCTTTGAAGCTCTTGAGCGCAAATATGGCAAGGGAAAGGTGTCGTGTGGAACCTTCGATTCGGCCAGGGAAAAAGCATTTCGACGAATTCGCCCGCCCGTGGCTCACGAGAGAAGATACAGTGAGGGAAGTACCCGCATGAACTTCATGGAGGCAACAGAACTTCCAAGTACGCGGACACTGAGTGGTAGAAAAGAGCAAGCGGTGCCTGGAGAAATGAGCGCACCTAGGATGGGGCTGGTCGTGAAAGAAACTCCGAAGGTCGGTGACCGCATCCGAGTCGCCATGCTCTACGAGCGGCTCTGGCGGCCGCTTATCTGGTTCCGGGTGGGCCGAGACGGTAGCATCTATATGGGGATGCTACTCAGAGAACCGACCATCGGGAAGACGGTCTCGAAAGTTGTTCCGCAGCCTCCAGTTACAATCATTTATGACGAAGCGCGGCCGATCGCCAACCAGGAAGCGCTAAAGAGCTCACGTGTATCGTTTAAAGCCTCCGGCGAGATTCACATGGGTGGCAAGGTGCTGCGCGGTCCACGCCTTGAAACGCTCAGTATTCAAACCCTCCTCTGTTTATTCTTATTCGTCCACCCCAGCCGCTACCGTCCCCCCCGCTGAATACGCAGCCGAACGATTACGATGTTGCCCTCGCCGACTACCCAGTTGATGATTCTAGACCGATGTACGGGCAACTGTACGCGGCGCCGCGCGGATCGGAGGTGGCCCTCAGGGTTCCGTCGATGAGTACACAGATCAACCTCGGCTTCTTGTTCGAGAAGCTGAAACGAACACCTGACCTCGTTGTTCAGCTCATCGTCGGGCATGGCATTGAAGGCGAATGGCCGCCGCTGCCTGGAGTACTTGTTATCGAGAAGCGGCCGTAAGACCCCGCGCAAACTGTCGCCTTCCGCCCCATAAAACGACAACCATCCTCTCCCGATCGCGGCGGCAGGTGGACGGGCAGCCACAGGCTCCCCCATTCTTCTTTTGCAACCAGTTATTAAGTAGTTTATAACCGCTGCCCGCTGAGCGCAGCAAAGGTGTTTCGGGCAGCGGGGAAACCGCTCAGATTCGTCTGGCGCCTGCCGAAGGTTGCTTCAGGCGCCAGACGGTGGAACAGGGGGATAGCAGACCATGGCCCGGCCCCCGGCGACGCCACCACGGCTTTCTAATCGCAAAATTTTTAGTACTACATAGAGCCAAGAGCTGCAAGACGGCCGGTTTCAACGGCAAAACCAGCCGGAAGGTTTGGGGCTTGACCGGCCGTACCCAGATGCTACAATGAAGTTCAGAACCATGAACCAAGACAAACTTCTCGAACAACTCAAAGACTACGAGGACAAATGGGTGGCCCTACTGGAGCAGGACGATACTGCCCAGGTCGTGGCCAGCGGGTCAGACGCCTTTGAAGCGCAGCAGGAAGCCCGCAGCAAGGGCTACGAAAAGGTAAGACTGATGAAGGTCTGGCCCTTTAATGCTGGCTACGCACCGCTGGCATGAGATTTCCCTACCGGAAACAACCCAACTTCCTCAACCCCCACCAACCCTGGATCAGCAGACCGGTTATTCCGGTCTGTCTTTTTCATCACAGCCAGCAAGTTCAAGTAGAGGCCTTGATCGACTCGGGCGCCGATGCTACGCTGTTTCATTCCTCGATCGGCAAGGTCCTTGGCATTGATCTGGAAGCTGGCCGCCGCGCCCGCTTCTTTGGTGTTTCCGGCGATCCCATCGACGTGTACTTTCATCCCGTCCAGCTTCAGGTAGTTGGCGCCGGAGAACCCGTTGAAATGGAAGTGGGCTTCACGAACGCCAGAGGGGTGGCCGCACTCCTTGGTCAGATCGGATTCTTCGACCACTTCCGCGTGACCTTTCAACGCGCCAAAGACCAGGTTGAAGTCACCCCTCTCCCCCACCGGGGGTAGCGCTGCCCTGTCGCAATCGGTCCCCAGACGGCGACACGCCGCCGCAGACAGCGCCGCCCGCTGTCGCCTTCCACCCAAAAAGGCGACACACCCTCCACTGGTGCCGTCCGCGTTCAGGAGGCCGGTATTATACTTTATAGAGCGGAGGTGGCTTATGCGCGTTCTTGGGAGGAGCCGAACGCGTACGAGCTTTGCGCAGGTTGTGCCGCTGGGTGTCATCACGCTGGCACTCGCGCCACTCCTGTCCGCTCAGCCAACGAGGCCGGATCCCGCAAGCCTCGAAGCGATGCGCAAGCTCGACCGTTGGGTCGGACACTGGAAGGGGCAAGGATGGGCGGAGATGTTCCCCGGACAGCGCCACGAGTTCACGATTACCGAGACGATCCAGCGAAAGATGGACGGTCTCGTGTTGCTCGTCGAAGGCCTCGGCAAGGACGAAGACGGAGCGCCGACCCACAACGCGCTGGCCATTCTCTCCTACGACTCCGGCGCGAAACAGCATCGGTTTCGCTCCTGGCGGTTGCCCGGCGGGCAATTCCGCGACAGCGAGGCGAAACTCACGGCCTCCGGCCTGGAATGGGGATTTCAGGATCCCGGCGGCCCGCACATCCGGTTCACGATCCAGCTAAAGGAAACGGGCCAGTGGTTCGAAACAGGCGAGCTTTCCCGCGACGGCAACACCTGGCGGAAGTTCTTCGAAATGACCCTCGAACGGGTGAAGTAGCTACCATGGCCGCGCGCGCCCGGTCTTCCTGATGATGGAAAACTCGGATTTGGTCCGCTGCACCGCCCTGTCGCCTTCCGTCCCAAAATCACGACACCCACGAACCGCCGCCTACCGCTGTCGCCTTCCACCCCAGAAGACGACAACTGCCTGGCCCCCGGCGACGCAACCACTGGTAGAGGCAGGACCCTTGACCCTTGCCGGCCCGGTGGCCTATACTGCAACTGTGCAACGTCATTCAATATCGAACAAACCCATGATCCACCGCATCGCTCTCACCCAGGCGCGCACCAACCTCGGCTCCGTGGTCCGGCGCGTCCACAACAACAAGGAGTACTTCATTTTGGAGAAGGACGGCATCCCCGTTGCCGGCCTCATGGACGTCGAGGAACTGGAAGACTACCTGGAGCTGCAAGACCCCAAGGTCCGTGAGCACATCCGCAAGAGCCACCAAGAGTACCTTGCTGGCAAGAGTCGGCCTGCTGGAGAGTTGCTGGCAGAGCTACGCTCTCCTAAAGGCCCGAAAGCTAGACGCCGTCAAAAGGTATGATGGCGTCCTTTTCCGTTCGCACCACTCCCCGCTTTGACCGACTACTGAAGAAGCTCAACTAGCATCACCCAGACCTTGTTGAGCGCTACGCCGAGGCAGTTGAGGTTCTCAAGGCCGACCCGTACAACCGCAGCCGTTCACACAACATCAAGAAGCTGGAAAGCGTTGCGCAAGGCGATGGCCAGTACCGGCTCCGGCGCGGCCGCTGGCGGTTCCGATACGACATCTGGGGCCAGGAAGTCGAACTCAGCTACTGTGGCCTCAAACGCGAAGAAACCTACCGCTAACCTGTCGCCTTCCATCCCAAAGTGCGACAGCCCGCCTAGCCGCACCCGCATAAACATTGGCTCCTGGACCTGTGGAGGAGAAGGATTGCGTCACCTTGTCGCTTTCCGTGAGACTTTGCGACAGCCTCATGACTCCTAAACTCAGCCAAGCTCGTCAAACAGGCTTGCCGGGTAGGTCTCGCTCCGGTCAAACTGGTGTCTTCGGCGGCCTCGTTTCTTCATCGCCGGATGGAATCAACCAAGCGCCTGCCGGGGTTTGTTGTGCCAACCGCCTTGATATCCACCGTGATCCTGCCGTCCCGAGGCAGCGGCCCCAATGCCCGCCCGCTTGGGGCGCCGGATGCCGATGTTTGCCCGTGCACGATGGTCGACTGCCCCACGTCGTGCCATTGCGTTTGACGGTGATTCGAATAGGCCCGCCGGTGGGGGCCTCCTGAACCGTGGCGAACAGATACCAGAGGCTGCGGCGTAGGGCATCGAAAACGCAGGAACTGCGTCGCTTTGAATGGTGACCGTACCCGCGATGGAGGCTTGAAGCCGCGTTGGTGAAATTAACAGCTTGTTGCCAGTTGGCCGAGCGGCGATCCCAGAGAAACCAGATTCAAAGGTGGCGCGACGGGCGTGCCGGAACTGGAGCCAGGCGACTGGTAAGTCGGTCAGGTCCTTGCCGAGACCGTCCCGGTGGCGTTAGAATAGTCATGGTTATGGATCGTGTACCACAACAGCCCGCCAAAGACCCACCCAACCTCATCCGGAGCGGTTCATTCTCTCTGGAGCGGCTCTTGAGCCACATTGACCCTGGACCGCCGGAGGAAACCGAAGCCTTCCTACAGGCGATCTATGAGCAGCGCCGCATTGACGATTCCTCCGACCGCAGCAGCAAGACTGGTCGTTGATACAGACGTAGCCAGCTACGTGTTCAAGTGGCATCCCAAATTCGCGCGCCAGTACGTGGAGATCCTCCGCGGTTCTGAGTTGGTTCTCTCCTTCATGACCGTGGCGGAGATGCGCCAGGGCGCGCTGGACGCCAACTGGGGCTCGCGTAAGCGTGACCTGCTGGAAGCGTACTTGGCCGAATTCTCGGCGCTCCATTCCGACAGCCAACTCTGTTCTGCCTGGGCTGAGGTTCGGAACGAGAGCGGGCGCAAGGGCCGCCAGATGAGTTCGGCAGATGCGTGGATCGCGGCCACTGCGCTCTTTCTTTTAGCGCCCCTTGTGACGAACAACCCCAAGCACTATCTCCATCTCGATAAGCTCCAGCTTCTTTCCACAACTGCCGAATAGATAGACCTGCCAGCGTGATTCCTTCTGAAGCTGGTGGTGCGAAAGAGTTTTAGAGGGTTCCATTGGGAGGTCTTGCGGCCAGGTGCAGCGCACGAGATTCCGGGGACATTGAATTCAACGGGAAGAAGTACAGAATCATCACAGAGCCGCCCAATATAGGCAGCCCAGAAGCACCGCGCGCCGCTGTTTTCGTGAGGGGAGAGAAGTTCCTGAAGCGCGACGAGAGGCTTGCTTTCCCAGGGGAGACATTGGCGAGCATCGCAGGCAAGCCCGGCAACCGAAACTGCGGGTTACTGGAACCCTGGGCCTACTCCGTGTCGCCGCTTCTGTGAAGATCTGCCCCGCACCCGGCGGGAAGACGGGAAGGCAAAATACTTGACATTGCCTGATGAGTCTTAGAACATTGATTCTACCTAGCAGGCTCTTGCGACCAGGGGGAAGCCATGACCCGCAGAAGCTTTTTGGCCGCCACCGCCATAGCTGCCATTCCGCCGCCGGTCTCCCGTGCTGCGGCGCGCGTTTCCTACCACGACTCGGTTCGCCTCCGGGCGCAACCCTTCGACCTGCGGCGCGTCAAGCTGCGGGCAGGGATATTTCTCGACAGCGCGGAGATCAATCGCCGCTACATGGCAAGTCTCGATCCGGACCGGATGCTGCACATGTTTCGTGTCACGGCGCGGTTGCCATCCTCAGCCGAGCCTCTCGGCGGCTGGGAGCAGGCGGAGAATGAACTCCGGGGACATTTCACCGGTCACTATCTGTCGGCGTGCGCCTTGCGGTACGCCGCGTTCGGCGACGAAGCGCTCCAACAGAGAGCCAACCGGATGGTGGAGGAACTGGGGAAGTGCCAGAAGTCGCACGGAAACGGATACCTGAGCGCTTTCCCGGAGGAATTTTTCGACCGGCTTCGCGAGGGCAAGAGAGTTTGGGCGCCCTGGTATACGCTTCATAAGATCATGGCGGGACTTCTCGACCTGTACACCTATTGCGGGAACGAGCAAGCCCTGGAGGTTCTCCAAGGCATGGCCGGCTGGATGCGCCGGTGGGCCGACCCGCTGGGCGACGCGCATATGGCCCGGATCCTGGAGGTCGAATACGGCGGCGTGAACGCAGTTCTCTATGACCTCTACGCGGCCACCGGTGAGCGAGGCTGGCGCCAATTGGCTCACCGCTTCGACCACGAGCGGATCTTCGCGCCCCTGGCCGAGGGTCGCGACGAGCTGAAGGGCCTCCACGTCAACACGCAGATTCCCAAGATCATCGGCGCGGCCCGGCGGTACGAGTTGACCGGCGAGAAACGTTATCGGGACATGGCGGAGTTTTTCTGGCGCACCGTCACCGAGCGGCGTTGTTTCTCAACCGGTGGAACCAGCAGCGGCGAGCGCTGGAGATCGGATCCAGGCAAGCTGGCCGGCGAACTGGGCGGTTACACCCAGGAGTGCTGCTGCACCTACAACATGCTCAGTCTCACCCGCCATCTTTTCGCCTGGTCGGCCGAGGCGCGTTGCGCCGACTACTACGAGCGGGCTCTGTTCAATGGCATCCTCGGCACCCAGCACCCGGAGAGCGGCATGACGCTGTACTACGTCCCGCTCGCCTCCGGCTACTGGAAGCTGTTTGGTCTGCCGCTCGATGCCTTCTGGTGCTGCACCGGCACGGGCATTGAATCCTTCTCCAAGCTCGCCGACAGCATTTACTTCCACGACGAAGCGGGGGTCTTTGTGAACCTGTTTATCGCTTCGGAGCTGGAGTGGCCGGAGAAGGGCGTTCGCATCATTCAAGAAACACGATTTCCCGAAGAAGAGAGCACCGCGCTGGAGATCCGCTGCCAGCAACCGGTCCAGATGCCCCTCCGCGTTCGCGTTCCCTATTGGGCGACGCGGGGCGGAGCAGTCAAGCTGAACGGACGGCCGCTCGACAGCTTTGCCGAGCCGGGCGGCTACTTTGTCCTCCATCGCGCGTGGCAGGATGGCGACAAAGTGGAGATCACGCTGCCGATGAGCCTGCACATACAGCCGATGCCGGATGACGAGTCGGTGGAGTCGATTCTGTATGGGCCGCTGGTGCTGGCCGGACGCCTGGGGACGGAGGGTCTGACAAGGGAAATCCTGCGCGCGGAGCCGACCGGACTGCGGCAGATTCCACGGTATAAGTCCGACCCCATTCCGGCGCCGTCATTCCAGGTGAAATCGCGGGATCCTAACACCTGGATCCGGCCCTCAGCGGGGCGGCTCCAGTTTCAAACAACAGGTCAGAGCAGGGATGTCACTCTGACGCCGCTCTACAAGATCCTGGACGAGCGGTACGCCGTTTACTGGAAGGTGGATCGGCAGGGCGCCTAGGTGGGGCGGCTACCACCGAGACAGGGGGTCGATCATGGTTCGAGGTTTGTTTGGGGTTGTCCTGTTGGCCGGGTTGGCGCCGTTCGCCGCCGCCCAGGTGCGCACGACGGGAGAGATCCGCGGCACGGTTGCCGATCCCAGCGGGGCCGTGGTGCCGGCGGTGGTTCTAACCGCGAAGGATCTGGCCACCGGGATCGTCGCAACCACGGCATCGGGAACCAACGGGGCGTATGTGCTCCTCAACCTGCTGCCGGGCGCCTACGAGGTAACGGCGTCGGCCCCGGGCTTTCAGACTGCAGTGTTTCCGCGCATTGTGGTGGAGACGGCGCGGACCGTGGACCTGAACATCAATCTCACGGTCGGCCAGGTGGCCGAGACGGTGGAGGTCCGGGACGTGACGCCGTTGCTCCAGACCACCACCAACATCGTCGCCACCACCATCCGCAACGATTTCGTGCAGGATCTGCCGCTCAGCGGGCGCGACACGCTGCAGTTCGCCGCGCTGATGGCCGGCGCCCAGACCCCCGGCCAAGGCACCCGCAACAGCACCTTCAACGGCCTTCCCAATGCCTCGCTGAACATCACGGTCGACGGCATCAACAACAACTCCCAGCGTTTCAAGTCGGGCGGCACCAGCTTCTTCGCGTTCGCCCCCATCCGCCTGGACGCCATCGAGGAGGTGACCATCTCGACCACGGGCATGGCCGCCGAGGCCTCGGCCGGCGGCGCCATGACCATCCGCTTCACCACCCGGCGCGGCAGCAACCGGTGGCGTGGCAGGCTTTTTGAGCAGTTCGAGAACGACGCCCTCAACGCCAACACGTTCTTCAACAACGCTCGGGGCCAGGCCCGGGCCAAAGTTCGCCGAAACGATTTTGGCGGCAACCTGGGCGGCCCGCTGCCGCTTCCGTTCACGCGAAACAAGCTGTTCTTCTTTGTCAATTTCGAAGCGGCGCCGCGGCCCGGCACCGCCAACCGCTCGCTCGACGTGCTCACCCCGGAAGCGCAGAGCGGCATCTACAGATACATCGCCGGCGACGGCACGGTGCGATCGCAGAATGTTCTGCAACTGGCGGGAGCCGCCGGATTCTCCAGCCGCATCGATCCAACTGTGCAGGGCATCCTGGGGATCATCAACGGGACCGTCTCGAAGGGCACCGGCACCATCCCCAACGTCAACAACCCGAACTACCTCACGCTCCAGTGGCGCCAGCGCACCAGCAGCAACACGGTTTTCCCCACCGCGCGCCTCGATTACCAGATCTCGGACAAGCTCGCCTGGCACGGCTCCTGGCATTTGCGCGCGACCACGAGCTCCGGCACGCCCCTCTATCCGGAACTTCCGGACCTGGCCAACGGGTCCAAGGTCACCACCTACGTCGCGTCGAACGCGCTCGACTGGACCCTTTCGCCCACCCTGCTCAACACCTTCAATTTCGGCGTGCAGAGCAGCCACGAAGATTTCTACCAGGAAACCAGCGTCTACCAGTGGGCCGCCTACGGCCACCGGCGCCTGAACTTGGGAAGTGGGGTAACCCCGGTGATTCCCGACCAGACGCCCTGGATACGCAACAACCCGGTCTACAACATTTACGACAACCTGAACTGGGTGAAGGGCAATCACACCTTTATGATCGGCGGCTCGCTGCTGCGGACCCATTTCTACGAGACCACCTGGAACAACGCGGGCGTGCTGAACTATAACCTGGGCGTGGCGGCGGGCGATCCGATCAGCGCGGCGTTGTCTCAGGGGCTGTTCCCCGGCATCCGCACCCAGGACCTGGCCCCGGCCCGGGCGCTCTACGCCACGCTCACCGGACGCCTTTTGAGCATCGACGGCTCGAGAAACGTGGATGAGTTTACCCGCCAATACGCGGATTTCGCCCCCATCACCCACCGCTTCGGCGTCGCAACCGCCGGCCTCTACATTCAGGATTCCCACCGTGTGACGCCGCAGCTCACGCTGAACTACGGATTTCGCTGGGAGCTCTCAGGCGGTAACAGTTCACCCGCCCCGGCTATTGGGGCGGCAGCAGAGACGGAGCAGGTTCTCCTTGTCGGTGGCAGCGAATGGCTTCGGCGAGGTAGTCCAGAGC
>Ga0247727_10018032_pt1 | contig 11163 bp, 8 predicted proteins | sample WisWelCaveWW1625_FD_202498 | JGI IMG/M metagenome (GOLD analysis project Ga0247727, IMG submission 202498) | Biofilm microbial communities from Wishing Well Cave, Virginia, United States - WW16-25 | ecosystem: Environmental > Aquatic > Deep subsurface > Groundwater > Cave microbial mat | place...
CAGGTCTTCAGCAGTTCTCCCCATGAAGTGCGCGCGGCCTTATCGAGATGCCAGAAATCGTCAATCAAAAAGTAATTCCCGAGCGAATTGGCGTAGGTCAGCATCGCAACGAACGCAATGCCGACACAGCAGAGGATTTGGCGGGGAATCCCGGACATTGCCCCATTTTATGACGGTCCGGTCCCGTCCCTGACAAGGACAGACGGTCGCCGCTAAAATTTCATGCTGACCGCCGCCTGGCCGTAGGGCGCGGGATCGCTTTTGATTCGCGTGGCGGAGCGATGAAAATCAAATTCGCGATAGACCATGTATCCCCCTTCGACGTCGAGGGTCAAAGAAGGCGTCAGCTTCCACCCGGACCCCACGCCGATGCGTCCCTCGGTATAATCCACCATCGCATTGTTGAGTTCGGATCGGAAAAACGGGTCGCCGAAATTCTCTCCCACCCGGTAAGTGCCTCCTTTGAGCTCGCCCCCGGCATACAGGATGATGTTCTTGTCCAGTTCGTATTCCAACCGCGGCTTGGGCAGGATGAACATGAGCGTCCATTCATCTGCGAATTTCCAGCGCGCACCGACGACCGGAATCACCGGAAAATGACGGAAGGTATCCACACTGAGGCCGAAAAACCACTGGAGATGCTCATCCACCAGATACGCGCCGCCGAAAACCACCGGCGAATTGAAATCACGCGAGCTGATATCTTGAAAATCACTGTAAACACCAGGCTGGGTTTCCACCCGCAGGAGCCATTGGTCGCTCAACATGAAATCGCCGCCGACCACCAGAGCCGTGGATTGCAACCGGTTGGGCAAAGGCGTGTTGTTCGGCAGTGAAAAAGAAAATCGCTGCCAGTCCACGCCAAAACGAAGAATAACTCTTTTCTCAATCTGAGGCGCAAGAACGTAATTCAAATGATTGCTTTGTTCCTCCACATCCCCAAACCGGAGGTTTCCGGAGTATGTTCGCGCGCCTCCGACGTAGCCGTAGTCAGCCGAAAACTCGTGCGAAATCCGCACTTTGTCCTTATCAGCCGACAGGTCCGCAATGTTTCCCACCGACAAATCATCCGCCACGGCTGCTGGAATGACCGCCAGCAAACCGACAAGACCGAAAAACGATGGAAGTTTCATAATGAAAAAAACATGGGTTTTCATTTTCCACGTTGTTTGGCGGCGTCCTTTTGAAAGGCGCGCACCACTTTTTTGACCTCCTGCAGCAGCACCCCGCCGTAAACCATCTGATCCACTCCCTTGGTGAAGGCCAGCTTGGGCGCCGAAACCATGTCCAAGCGCCAGACCAAAGTGGACTCCCGTCCGTCCACCGTCACCGGCCACAATTCGTAAAGGACCATCGAAGTGAAATAATCGCTGCTGGCGTAATAGGTCACGTCCGCCATTTTCCAATGATCCGGGAATGCCTCGGCATAAAAAGCCCCCATACTAATATTGGCGGTCCCCTGGACATCGGAAAGCGCCCAATAATTGATCACCGGTTTGGGCGGAGGACTGCTTTTGCTGAGGAAAGGGGTTTTGACAAGAAATTCTTCGAATCGCTTCACAATCTTTTGCTCATCCGCCAGCAGACTCTGGATTTCCGAGTTGACCACATACTTGGCGCGGCTTGCATCGTAGGGTGAAAGGGCCTCGAATCCCCCCTGTTGAAACTGCTGCCAGCGGTTGGCAAGGAACCCGTCCCAAAAACGCTTCGCGGCCTCAAGCTCATTTTTTCCAGTCGAGGAGGTCCCCTTGATGCCCGCATCGGTCAGACACTTCTGCAGTTGCGCAAATTCATTGAAACTCAGTTGGATGTCCGCCTTATCCGGATTGGCTTCGAGCGTCCTTTCGACCAGACGGCGCATGGGTTTTTTCTCCGGATCAAACGCCAAACGTTCAAAGGTCGTCTTGTCGGTCTCTTTAAAAAAACCCAGCATGTAGATCTTGAGTTCCGGATGGGGCGAGGCATCCCACTCCGGTAAAAACCGGGCGGCGTCCTTGGCCGGACAATCCGCAATGAAACAGGTCTGGACGGAAATGCCCCGCGGAAAATTCATCGGCGCGCCGCGCTCGGCCATGATCTGTCCGCCCACCAGCGACGGGACATCAATCTTTTTGAATTCGCTGAAAGAGGTGATTTCAGCCGCCGGATCAGCCGCTCGCGCGGAGACCGCCAACACGCACAGACTCAACAGGATACAGCGAAGGTGTCGCATAAGGCTGCTTACCTTGCGGAAACCATTCGGGTTTGGCGAGTAAAATTTTTCGCGCGTTGGCCGCTAATGAGCGTGGGGGTGTTTACCAGGGGCAAAAGGCCACCACCAGTTGGCCCGCCCCATCTGCCGCATGAGGGAAGGAAAAATGAGCAGGCGGATGATGGTTGCGTCGAACAGGACGGCTGCCGCCATGCCGGTGCCGAACTGCCGGGTTTCCATCACCGAAACAAAGGCAAAGGAGAGAAAAATCGTGATCATGATCGCCGCGGCGCCCGTTATCACCCGTCCCGTCAGCTCAATGCCGTGCCGCACCGCCAGTTCGTTGTTGTGGGAACGGCGCCATTCTTCCGCCATGCGACTGATGAGAAAAACCTGGTAGTCCATGGACAACCCGAAGAGCGCGCAAAACAGCAACAGGATGACCATGGAATTGATGCCGTCCGATGAGCCGGCCATGTCCAGCCCAAAAAAAGATCCCATTCCTTTTTGAAACCACATCACCAGAAACCCATAGGCGGCGGATACCGAGAGCAGATTCATGGCGATCGCCTGCAGCGGGATCAAAATGGAACGATACACAAAAGCCAGACACACAAAGGTGGTGAAGAGACAAAAGACAATCGTTTTTTTCAGGTATCCCGCAATGGCGTCATTCATGTCGATGGTGCAACCTACCAGGCCGCCGACCTTAAAGGTAAAACCGTCCTCGCTTCTCCATGCCTCCCGGCCCTTCTCGCGCAATTCCTTCACCCAGCGGCATCCTTCCAGAGAAAGGGGGTTGCCATCAAACATGGCAAGAATGAGATGACGCCGCTGATTGGGCGAGGTGAAAAAATTGGATGGGATTTCAATCCGGAATCCCTGGTCCTGCGCGACCGAAAGATCGCTGGCGCCCACGGCGTCGAATGTGGATCCCATGCCGCGGAGCCGCCGAATGAAGGCCTGTTCCTGTCTGAGGTAGGATTCATGATCCAGACCGGCAGGACCTTCGATAACCAGCACCGAAGGCATCAGCCAGCCGGCGCCAAATCCGTTCCGACACAGGTTGTAACCTTTGCGGGATTCCAGATTGGATGGCAGGGTTTCGGGGTTGAGCAGGGTCATTTGAATGTCCGGCAGAGGGCTGGCGATCAAAAGCATCAGAATCACTCCTGCGGCCATGCATTTTTTTTGATGTCGGGCCACAAAATTGGTCCAGCGCTTCCAGAAGGGAGTCTGCGCCTCCACCGGTTTGCCCCATGAAAAATAACGGTGTCCAACTTTGAAAAAGGGCGGCGACAACACCAGGATGACGATCAGGGAACAGAGAATGACAATGATTCCGGCAAGGCCAATGGTCCGGAACATCGTGACCGGCGTGAGGACCAGCGCCAGAAAGCCGATGGCTACGGTGAAGGCCGAACTCGTCAGGACGGGAAAGGCGCGGTGCATGGCCTCCAGGACGGCCTCCTCGATTTTCGGATGTTTGGCTGTTGATTCGCGAAAACGCGCAAGCAGGATCAACATGTAATCCACTCCGACGCTCAGCCCGATCATGGCCAGCACACTGGGCACGAACATCGAAATGTCCATGTACTTGCCCACCTTGCTCATCACGGCGGACCCCATGGACAGCGTGACCAGCGCTACAAGGATCGGAAGGGACGCCGCCACCGGCGATTGAAAAATCCAGATGAGCATCAAAAAGCAAATGGGCAGTCCGATCCATTCCGCTTTTTTCAGGGCGGAAAACGCCTCACGGTTCAGGTCGTAAAAAACCGCCGGCAGACCCGTCACGCGCACGCGGTTTCCGTCCGGCAGGTTCAGCTCATGCAACACATTCTGAAGGTCCGCCGCCAGGGCTTCCGCGTCCTGATAGGAACCAAGGTCGGCCTCCACCATCGCAAAGTTCCGTCGCGGATGATGTTCAACCCGGAGACGGACTTCCGGCGGCACCGGCAACAGGACCCCTTCCATGGCCTGTTGGAACGCCTTGCGCCTGGCTTCCCCCTCCTTGAACGACCGCACGTCGGTCTCCACCGTGACCTGAATTCCGCCGTCGCGCGAAACCGTGAGGTCCGGCTTCCCAAAGTCATCCGGCAACCGAATTTTGCGCATGGCCTGAATGGTCTCGTGCGCCTGGGCAAAGGCCTCCTTGGCGCCGGCAAACGAATTGGTCACCGTCAGTGTCGCCACAATTTTGCGTCCCAGGCGCATATCGATGACATTCCGCACGCGACGGACGTGCTTCACCCGATTCAGAGCGAGACGCCAGTTTCTCTCCATCTGATCCTCTGAACCGGACTCCTCCTGGACCAGAATGGTCGGATAGGCAATGGCTTTCGAAAAATCTTCTTCCACCATCTGGCGGACGGCCTCGCTTTCGCTCCCCGGCAGATTGGCCAGGCCGCCGCGGAGCCGTTTGGGGAGTTTACCGGACTGCCAGACTAGGGCCGCGAAAATGAAAGCGCAAAAAATGAGGATGACCTTCGAATACCGCGCCGCAGGCGATCCTGGAAATGCCCGCCCAAATGTTCTCCGGAATTCATTTTAAAGTTTTTTCCGATCGGCCGGTTTTCAGGTCAAGCAAATAGAGATTCGTCCGCCGTTCCTGGCCGATGGTGGTCGAGGGGCCGTGTCCCGGATAGATGCGGGTCTCATCGGGCAGGGTCAGCAGATTTTTGGTGATGCCGTGAAAAAGAGTCTCCCGCGAGCCGCCCGGCAAATCCCAGCGCCCCACCCCGCCGGCAAACAAAACATCCCCTCCAAACAAAATTCCATCCTCCGGAAAATAAAAGCAAAGGGAACCCGGACAATGTCCCGGACAATGAAACAGTCGCACCCGACAATCCACTTCGGCGATCTCGATCTCCCTCTCCAGCACACGTTCCGGCCGACAGGCATCCACCCGGCAAAAGGGATTAAAAGCCGCCTGCACGGAGGGATCTTCCAGCAAAGGCGCGCTGTCGCGATGAATGAAGACCGGCATCCGGAACCGCTTTTGAATGCGGGCTGCGTCCACAATGTGATCCCAATGACCGTGGGTCAGAAACAGTCCGGTCCAGCGACCCGTGAAATTTCGGCCATGCTCCTCGATCCAGTCCGCCATTCCCTCCGGTGCGTCCACCACAAAGGCGGCCTTACCGCGCATCACGAGATAACCGTTGGTTTCCACCATGCCCCCGCAATAGGTCTGCACCTTCATCTCCTACTCTATGAGGAAGCCCGCGCCGGAAATCACGCAGTTTTTGGCTGCCTTTCTGTTGGCTGCCTCGCATGGATTCGAACCATGACAAAGTGATCCAGAATCACTTGTGCTACCGTTACACCACGAGGCATTCCTCCGGGGGAGAGCGCCCATGCAAGCGAATCCGGAGGCTGATGGCAAGGTGAACCCGTCGCGCGCCCATCGCAGAGGGCGCATGGCAGATGCTCCCGTCATTTGAGTTTGCAGCGCAGGCGCGTTTCCGGCATGCTTGCCCCATGAAACGCCGCGATGCCTTGTTGCCGCTTCTTTGCGCGGGGATTTTTGCCGGTTGTCAAACCCTGGAGACGGAGCCGCGTCCCGAAGCGGGAACGCGGATCTATCGCGGCGGCACCTTTCAGCTCCGATACCCGCCCTCGGTCACGACAGCCATCGATCAGGGCGACGGATTCATGGCGCATTACTTTCGCGTGGGACAGTCCAAATGCATGATGGGCGTTTACGAGGGACAGAAACCGAAGCTGTTTTCAAAAAAGACCAAGGACCTGAGCATCATGCGGCGCGGCGTCACTTCCCGGAAAAACATCGATCGTGGGGATGACCTCTGGGGGGTCGATTCGAACGGCAAGACATGGAGGGAAAGCCTTTGGAGCTGCCGGCAAAACATCCGCGCGGAAAATGATAAGGCGATTCCCGTGGCTGTCCTGATTCACATCTGGTATTTCGGCGCAAGCGATGAGGAACAGATCATTTTCGATTCCATTGCGGACACGATCGAGTTCCGATAAAACAAGTTGATGTTGAGGTTATTGAGTGACTGAAGATTCATTTGATCTGGTGGTCATCGGAGGCGGTCCCGCCGGTTATGTCGGGGCCATCCGCGCCGCGCAACTGGGCAGGCGCGTGGCGCTCATCGAAAAAGAAAGGCCGGGCGGCACCTGTCTCCACTGGGGATGCATTCCCACCAAATCCCTCCTCCGCAGCGCCGAGTTTTACCGCCAAATCCAACAGGCGGAAACCTTCGGGATCAAGGTGGAGAAAGTGGAATTTGATTTTGACCAGGTCATCCGGCGCAGTCGCGCCATTCCGGAACGCCTGACCAAGGGGATCGAATTTCTTTTCAAAAAACATCAAATTGAGCATCTGACCGGAAAAGGGACAGTGACATCGCCCGGACAGGTTCTTTTTCAACCGGACAAGGGCGGGTCCCGCTCCCTTGCGGCCTCCCGAATTCTTTTGGCCACCGGCGCCCGGCCACGCCTTCTTCCATCCCTCCCGGTGGATGGCAAACGAATCCTCACCAGCCGGGAGGCCATGGTTCTGTCCGAACCGCCTCGATCATTGGTCATCATTGGGGGCGGCGCGATTGGCGTGGAGTTCGCCTGGTTTTTCAGCGTTTTTGGAAGTCAAGTGACCCTGGTGGAGATGCTGCCCCAGATCCTGCCTTTTGAAGACGACGAAATTGCGGCGGAACTGGCCAAACAATTCACCCGCTCGGGAATCCGTGTTTTAACGGGAACCAAACTTGAAGAGGCCCGTGTCTTGGATTCTGGAGCGCGACTGACCCTGTCCGGAAAAAATCCGGAAACCATCGAAACCGAAAAGGTCCTGGTCGCCATCGGCTTGGAAGCCAACCTGGCCGATGCGTTGAGACCGGGCCTGGAACTCGAGCGCGAAAAGGGCTTTCTGAAAACCGATGCGCGCTATCAAACTTCGTTGCCCGGCGTGTTTGCGGCGGGGGATGTGATCGGCCCGCCGTGGCTGGCCCACGTCGCCTCCTTCGAAGCCGTTCAGGCGGTGGAGGGAATGTTCACCGATCGCGTTCCGCGGAAGGTCGCGATTTTTCCAAGCTGCATCTACTGCCAGCCACAGGTCGCCAGCGTCGGCCTGAGCGAAAAAAAGGCTCGCGAGCTCAAAAAAAATCACAAAGTTGGAAAATTTCCCTTTCTTTCGTTGGGGAAAGCGCTGGCCGCCGGGGAAAATTCAGGTTTTGTCAAAATCCTCTTTGGCGAACCGGACGGTGAGATCCTTGGCGCCCACATCATCGGCGCCGAAGCCACGGAATTGATCAGCGAGGTCAATCTGGGCATGAACATGCAGGCCACGCGGGAGCATATCATGGCGACACTTCATGCGCATCCCACGCTTTCGGAGGCGCTGGCCGAAGCGGCCGCGGGTTCCGTCGGCGAAGCCATCCATCAGTGAAAAGAATCGCTCCCAAAAAATTCTCCAGTCAAGATGAACCCGCGCTTCACCCTTGGACAAGTCTTTGTTTTCAATCTGCTGGGGCTGGTTCTTTTGCTCGGATTTTTGTTTTACGCGGTGTTGACCGGCTCGCAACAGTCAATTCTCGAAAGCTCGGAACGGCTGCGGTCCATGGCCAGCCAGACCATCGCCGACCGCGTGCGAAATTATCTTTCACAAGCGGAAGGGGCCTGGGAAAAAATTGAGAATCAGATCAAACATGGCACGATTGACCCTCAAAATCCATTGTCACTGGAATCGGGACTTTTTTCGGCGCTTCTCTCCGACAAAAATCTGGCCGAGCTGACGCTCACCTACGGCAAACCGCTGGGCTACGATGACAAAGGTTTCATCCAGCTGGCGAAAAACGGCCGCGGCCAGATCAGCGCGTATCGGGTCCTTCAGGAAACGGGATCGCCGGAAAACGGCCTCCTGACGCGTTCCCTTCATTTTGACGGACAAAAATTTGCCTCCGAACTGCGGCGCTGTCCACCCAACGAAAACTTCTTGTCGGCGCCGTTGACGCCGGAGAAAAACGCCCATGTTGCCGATCCCACCCAACACCTGACATTCAAGACGCCGGCGCGCCTTCAACATCAAAAAAAACTTCTCTGGAGCGATCTGCATCCCTCCCAGTTGGACTCCCATCTTCCAAAGGATAAACAGCGCGTGATGGTTAGCCTTCAAAAGTCCGTGCTGGACGCCAACGGCGAATTTGTTGGCGTTCTGCGCGCGGGCTTGCTGACCGATCAGATCGACCTGGTGACGCGCCTGAAGCTGGATGAAGCCGATCCTCATGATCCGCACACTGTTTTTATTTCCGACAATCAGGGACGTCTCATCACGCGACTTGCGCCTTCGGATCCTTTACAGGAACTTGAGGACGCTTATCGGATCATTCACGGCTCCATGTCGCCGGAAATCGCCATGGCTCTGCAACAACCCGTCCTCAAGAAAGTAACCTCTTCCAATCCGCTTCAATCCTCGCGTTTTCAATCAGACGGTCGCGAATATCTGGCGACCTTCCGCGACCTGGGCGGAATGCAGGACTGGCTGGTCGGGATTGTGGTGCCGGAGGATTATTACCTGGGAAAACTAAAAGAAACTCGCCGGCGACTGCTGTTCACCTCTCTGGCAATCATTGCGGGAATCGCGCTGGGTGGCGGCTTGATTCTGCGCAGTGTCAAGCGCGCTCAAACACGGATTGTCAGCGAAACCTCAAAGATGAACCGGTTCGAGTTTTCGCCATCCTCCTGTCAGGCGCCGTTCGCCGATGTGCGCGATGTTCTCGAAAGCCTCGAAAAAGCGAAAACGGCGATGCGCGCCATGGGCAAATATGCGCCGATTGATCTTGTCCGCCAGCTTTACCGGGAAAAAAGCGAGCCGGTCCTGGGCGGACAACTGGCCGAGGTTTCCATCATGTTCACGGACATCCGGAATTTTACGACTTTTTCCGAAGAGCTTTCCCCCAACCGCCTGGCGGAGGCGCTCGGAAAATATCTGGAGGTCATGGCGCATGTCATCCAGCACGAAACCAGCGGGGTGATTGACAAATACATCGGCGACGCCGTCATGGCCATCTGGAACGCGCCGAACCCCGTGAAAGATCACGCGCAAATGGCCTGTCGCGCCGCGCTGAGTTGCCTCAAGGCGGAAAAAGAGCTTTGCGAATCACCGACCTGGCAGGGTCTGCCCATTTTCCAGACCCGTTTTGGACTGCACCGGGACAAGGTCATGGTGGGGCATTTTGGCGCGCCCAGTCGGATGAATTACACCGCCATCGGCGACGGCGTGAATCTCGCTTCCCGACTCGAAGCTCTCAACAAACAGTATGACAGCTCCATCATTGTCAGTCAGAACATCCATGAGAACGCCGGGGATCATTTCGAATTCCGATTGCTGGATTGGGTGGCTGTCAAAGGAAAGAGACGTGGCATCAAGATTTATGAATTGCTGGAGGAAAAAGGCGAGGCGGACGGATTGCGCCCGGTGATTGCAAATTATGAAAAGGCCTTTGAAAATTATCTGGACCGAAAATTCAAGCAATCTGTTTCTCTTCTGGAAAAACAACTGCAGGACGGCCCCAGCCGCGCCTTGCTGGAACGTTGCGAAAAACTTTTGAAAGACCCTCCCCCTGCGAGTTGGAGCGGTGTTCATCCCCTGACTTCAAAGTAAGTCATGCTGATGCGCCTATCCATTCAAACCAAAAGCATGCTTCATTCCCCCGCCTCTTCTGAAACATCCCGCGCCCGGAAACCAGACTGGCTGAAGATCCGGATCCCGGGTGGCGACGCGTATGCGGCGGTGCGACGGCGCGTGGATGAACACAAGCTCCACACCGTGTGCGAAAGCGCCCGGTGTCCGAACCTTGGCGAATGCTGGGCGCGCGGCACGGCCACGTTCATGATCCTGGGCGATGTCTGCACGCGCAGTTGTGGATTCTGCGCCGTCAAAACCGGAAGACCCGTTTCACCAGACCGGGATGAACCGGCCCGCGTGGCCGATGCCGTGCGGCTGATGGACCTGCGCCACGCGGTCATCACCTCCGTCGCGCGCGACGAACTAACCGACGGCGGCGCGGCGATCTGGGCGTTGGTCATCCACGCGATTCGCGGAGCGGCGCCTCAATGCCGTGTCGAAGCGTTAATCCCCGATTTCAAGGGAAGGGAGGATTTGCTCCAGATCGTTCTGGACGCGTCGCCGGATATTTTGAATCACAACGTGGAATCCGTCCCGAGACTTCATTCCGTGGTCCGGCCGCAGGCGCATTATGAGCGCAGCCTGCAGGTGCTCGATCGCGCCAAAAAACGCGGTTTCATCACCAAATCCAGTCTGATGCTGGGGCTTGGAGAATCCGACGGCGAGTTGGAGGAGGTTCTTCGCGATCTGCGAGCCGCTGAAGTGGACATCCTCACGCTGGGACAATATCTCCAGCCCACACTTGCGCATCTTCCCGTGGCCCGATTTGTGCCGCCCGAGGAATTCGCGGCGTGGAAACGGCGGGGATTGGAAATGGGTTTTGAGGCGGTCGCCGCCGGACCGTTGGTTCGCAGTTCCTATCACGCCGACGAACAGGCAACAGCGATTTTTCACCGGCAGCCCGATCGGCTGTCTGAAAGACTCCAAGACTTTCGCGGAAGACGCGGTCGAGAACCAGCGGAGGCTTCGGGATGAGTGGGTCTGGTTTCCTGCTGAATACAAATTTTGTCATCAAGTTGTTGAAAGGGCTGCCTGCAACACAGACATTGTATCATGCGTGCCTTGCAAGCGGACGGCTGTTTGCCAGTTGATCTTCTGGATTACTGGACTTGACAGGGTGACGTGAAGCGCGCATAGGAAGGGTGTGTTGACGTCGCATCCGAGCGGGCGCTTCGACGCGGAGGGCTGGCGGCGGGCGCGACTTTTTCCGTGGAGAAACGGGAAGGCCGAGAGGTGACCGATGGTGGTCTCTGCGGCGAGGCACGAGAGGAGCGACCCTGTGAACGACGCATTGCATAGTGAAAAGGTGCAGGTAGAACGAAAA
>Ga0247727_10018033_pt1 | contig 11162 bp, 4 predicted proteins | sample WisWelCaveWW1625_FD_202498 | JGI IMG/M metagenome (GOLD analysis project Ga0247727, IMG submission 202498) | Biofilm microbial communities from Wishing Well Cave, Virginia, United States - WW16-25 | ecosystem: Environmental > Aquatic > Deep subsurface > Groundwater > Cave microbial mat | place...
CGTCACCGCGAGATAGGGACGCTTGGGCGAAGGCAATTTGTCCAATTATTGGCATTTTCGGCCCAAAACCTCTGTCAAATGCGGCTCAAACCGCAAGCCCAAAACCGACCTTGACGAGGTCTGAAAGATAGTCATCAACGGCTTCTTTAAAAGCGGCGCGTAATTTCGCCACTGACTCGCCGTGAAACCCAACGATATCATTAATGCCTGCAATATGGCCGAAGGAACCGGTGTTTTGAAGATAGCTTCCAGGGTTTTTTGCTAAGGTGTTTTTTTGCGGTTTCTTTTTTTATTTAAGCCGCAGGGAGTTTTTAAAAATCTTCGGCCCTGACTTTTGAGAGCGAATTGTTATCTTGTGGCTCGAACTGAGTGGTGCAACTTTGATACTTTTGGCGCGAATATTCCCGCAACAAATTTTTCTAATTCACATTTTCAGACACACTGAAAACTGAAGCTCTTCGAGCAGCCATAAATTTTCCACGGATTGAAGAAGCCCACTGATGAAAGGCCTTATCCGTGGGCTTCTTCAATCCGCGGATAATAAAATTTTAGAATTTTTTTCTAACTTCCGGTCAACAATGGCTTATCACGACGGCGAGCAAAAGGCCTGCACGAAGATTTCCCGCTTGTGAGGCAGCATGGCCTGGTGCTGAAATTTTTTGACTTTAATTTATTGGGAATGTCAAGGGAGGAAATAAGCTTTTGCGTGATCGCTCAATTATTGTAGACCACCTTTTCGATAACCGGACTCGGATTCATATAGATTTCATCAATCGAGCTCTTTAATTCTCTTAGTGAATCGGCTTCAGCCAGTAATCTGCCGCTATTGACGGCAACCCATTTCCCCGTATGCTGTGAAGAATTTTCTTTAAACCAATTTTGCGATTTTTCCATACCCTTGCGGTTTCCGCAAGTCGGGCCGGCCGAGTTACTTCGCTTCACCCACCAGCACAAACGGCGCCCACAAAAAAGGATGCGCGAACGAAACGCCGTTCTCGCGTGTGCGCAACAATTTCAGTTTCGCTTGCCGCAAAGCTTCGGCTTTGGTCATTCCGTCTTTCAAATTTTGATAGAAAATTTTCATCAGCGCCGCGGTCGATTCATCCACGCTCCAGAGACTTACCAACACGGAAGGCGCACCGGCATAGATAAAGGCACGCGTCAAACCGATGAGTCCCTCGCCGCGGCTCAATTCGCCCAAGCCGGTCTCGCAGGCGCTGAGCGTGACCAGATCAGCGTTGAGCCTGAGATTGAAAACTTCATAAGTGTGCAGGAAGCCATCCTCCTTCGGATCATCATTCTGCGCGAAGGCGATCAACGAGTACATCGGCTGGGATTCGTCTGCAATGGCATGAGTTGATAAATAAATGCTGGCAGCTTTTCCGGCTTCCCGTTTGAAACGATCTTCGGTGGCCTCTTTTTTGAAAAACGTATCGGCGGGCTGCATGATCAACGCCACCTCCCGAACGTCGCGATCCGACAACGGCGCAAAAAGCAACCCCTGACTTGCTTTGACAAAAATTGCCGTCGCGCTGGAATCGGTGAAGCGGCCAAAATCCGGACTGCCAAAGGCCAGCAACCGATCCACAACGCGCTGCTCATTATTTTTTTCAACTGCGGCAACACTGGCCGCCGGCAAATAGGTGATGGCATACTTCTCCACCAAATAGCGGCAATTCTCAAAACGCGCAAAGGTCACTTGCGGATCGTGCCGCGTTTTCTCGACGCCGGTCACCAAAGCTTCAAAGGGCAGATAGTGCAGGACGCCGTCCGGCACGATCAAGAGCTGCGTGTTTTGGGCAAGATGTTTTTCAATGGGCTTGAAGAGGCGCTCATAAAGCTGCTGCGCCAGCTTCACATTGAAGTCCACATCAGCGAGGTTTTTAATTTTGCCCGCCTTGACATCGGTGAAAGGCTGGCGCAATTGCCGCACCTGTTCCTCCAGGGTTTCGCGCTTGATGGTGAGCAATTCGCAGTGAAACGTATCGGGCTGAATCACATAAACCGCCGTGATCTCCGGGCCGACAAAGTATTCCACCAAAGTTAGTTTAGGGCGCAGGATTTTCTGCTGAATTTCCCGCAAACCGAGCGGCTGGGCGATGCCGGTCAACTGCGCATAACGCGGATGGTGCAGAAGAATTTCATCGGAAATCTTTTGGTGCTGCGATTGAATCCTTTGCAAGCTGTCATTCAACGCGGCGATCAATTTCACATTTCGCTGGGTTTCCTCTTTTCCGTACTCGTTGCCCAGAAGGCCATAAATTTCGCGAAGCTTTTGCTCCCAATCACGATAACGCTGGAGACGACCGGGCGTGACTCCCTCGGCGAAATCAATGTGCTGCGGCGACAGGATTTCCAAAAAACTGCGGGCGCGAAAACGCTGCAGGTAGTTATACGCGTCCTCGAATCTTCCCATCCGAATGAGGAGCGTGATCACGGCTTCATAAATCTCCAGCTTGCCCGCGATGAATTTGGTCTTGTAAGCTTCGATCTTCAACCGCTCGCGCACCGACTCGATTTTATCGATGGCCTGGCCGTAATATTTGAGTGCGTCGTCGTAGCGTTTTTGCTTTTCGGCAACGGCAGCGAGGCCGGCGAGAGATTCCTGCATCAGGTCAAAGGCATCCATCTTCATACCGAGGTTCAACGATTTCTGAAAAAATGACAGCGCCGTGGCGAGGTCGCTTTTCTCCAAATGCACTTTGCCCATAGCAAGATGCAAACCGCCTTCCTGTTCTTTTTGCCCCATCCTTTTTATCAGCGCCAGGCTCTGCTGATAATAATTCAAGGCCTGGGGATAATTTTTTCGTTCGACCTGGAGATCGCCCAGGGCAATGAGCGCGGTGCTTTCATCTTCCTCCTCTTTGATGGTGCGAGCAACTTTCAGAGATACTTCAAAGCTATCCTCCGCTGCACCGTATTCGCTCCGGTTTTGATGAATCTTTCCGATATCCGCCAAAATCGCTGCTTCGCCTTCCTTAAAGCCGGTTTCTCGCTTCAGTTGCAAGGCCCGCTGAAAATATATTAACGCCTCGTTCAATTCACCAAGCTCGACATACACGACGCCAATATTGCCAAGCACTCGAGAAGTTTGGTGTTTGGCGTTGATCGCCTGGGAAACGGCCAGCGCTTGTTTATGGTAATCGAGGGCATGAAGATAATTCCCCTGGCGCTCATAAATGTTGGCTATATTTGTATAGTGGAGAATCGTGCCGCCTCGGTTGCCGATTTTTTTATGAAGTGCCAGAGCTTCCTGCATTTTCGCTAACGCTTTGGCGAAGTTGCCCCATTTCTTGTAGACCACGCCGATATTTCCCAAATAGGTGCCCCTGGCATTGACATCGCCGTTTTGTTCGGCTAAAACCAATGCCTGCTGGAAATAGTTGTTGGCCGTGGTATAATCGCTCAAGCCGCTATAGGCGAATCCCAGGCTGCCGAGGGCGTGGGCTTCCATAACCTTGTTGGAAATTTGCTGCACCATCGCCAGGGATTGCGTGTAAGCGTCGATCGCCCGGGAAACCTCGCCCGTGGATTTGTAGATATTTCCCATATTCATCAGCAATCTTCCAACCTCTTGTTTGTTGTCTTGTTCTTTATTTATCGCGAGGGCGCGCTCGTAATACTGCAACGCGGCCGGGAAGTTGGCCTGGCCGGCGTAGTTGGCGCCGAGATTGAGGCATCCTCTCGCCACCGCCTCGGAATCGCCTCGCGTCTCGGCCATTTTTAAAGCTTGCGTGGCGTATTCAACTCCGGTTTTATATTCACCTTTGTTCATGCAGATAACGCTCATGTTGCTGAGCAGCCTTTCCAGAAATATTTCGTCTCTGATCTCCAGGGCAATCGTTTTGGCTTTCCCAAAACTGTCCAGGGCCTTGTCAAATTGCGCCAGCGAGGCATAAGAAGAGCCGAGCACATTCAGATGTCTTGCTTCCTGATCTTTGCTGCCTATTGCCCGCGCCAGATTGAGCGCCTCTTCCACCAAAGGCACGGCCTTCTGCCACTGCCCAAGGTTATTATAAGCCCTGCCGGCGTTTCCGGCCATCAGACTTTGCAATTCGAGGTCATTGGACTTGCTCGCTACTTCTTGCCCCTGAACCCAGGTTTCCAAAGCCTGCTGATGATTCCTTAAATTGGAATACATTTCTCCTTTGAGATAGTAGGCATGGATTAGCCCCTGATAGAACGACAAGCTTTTGCCAAACGCCTCCGCGCCTTTGGTCCATTCTTTTTTAAATTGATAAACGCAACCCAGCCCGTAATGAGCCGCGGCATTGAGAGAATCTTCCTGCAAGAGCGTGCGAAAATAATTGGCTGGCGTTTCCAAATCTTTTTCCTCAATGTAAACGTTGGCCAATTGCAAATACGCCGGCGCATATTTAGGATCGAGCTTGATGCAGACTTTAAGATTGCCAACTGCTTGCTCAAAATTTTTGCGGCCCTTTTCCAACATGCCGATGGCGTAGTAAACATAAGGATTGTCCGGGCTTTGCTGCCGCAGCGAGTCGAAATAGGCCCAGCCTTGCGCCACCTGTAAGGGTCAGAAAAGAAAAAATCTTCCGTGCTAACATGGCATTCCTCCCTGTTTTAAATCCGTGCGACTGTTCTTGTCTTTTTGAAGGAAACTGAATTGCAGATGAATGGCGCAATCAATTCAGGCAGGAGTAAGATAAGAAGCAGATCGTTGCCAGTCAATATTAAAAAATTATTGTCCGAGCCGTAAAAAACTTCCCAGTAACTACAAGTTACTTGTAGTACCTTAATTTTGCAACGAAAAGAGAACTGCAACAAAAAAAGCCTTTAAAATCGTGGGTTTCATCAACGACGCCTAAAAACAGTATCCCACCCAATTGGTGGGATGGATAATTTTTAAAATTTACAAATTTCCTTTCGTTGCAGTTCTTTTTTCGTTGCGGTATATTTTTAGTGCAAAATTCAGGTAGTACGAATCCTCACTTGAGGGTGAAAGCTTCCAAGAAACCGTCACTGCGAGCGTTTTTCAGCGAAGCAGTCTCTTGCCTGCAAGAAGATCGCTTCGGCTCCGCTTTACGGAGTCCCAAAAAGCTGGACAAAAAGCGCCTCGCGATGACAAGTGGTTTCTTATAGAAAAAATGATTGAAGGTCAAATGGTGCTGACCGGTCGCTAAAAGCAGTGCTATAATAAAAATTATTGGCTTTTAAGCGACCGGTCAGTGTCTCAAATGTTAAATTCTCAACCGTCTAAAGTATAACGGCCCGGACGATCGCTGACTTTTACCGCTGGAAAATCATCTTTCTCACGAATCTTTGCCGGCCAGGATCCAACTGCAGGAAATAAACGCCGGAACCGGCTTCGTTGCCGTACTGACTTTTGCCGTTCCAAAGCACGCGCTTGTATCCGGCTGGTTGAGTTTCGTCAACAAGCGTGCGAACGAGCTGACCGATGACGTTATAAATGACTAAACGCACTCTGACCGCTTCGGGCAGCGCATATTCAATCACGGTTTGCGCGTTGAACGGATTGGGATAATTGGGCGAAAGGCCGAATTTTTCCGGCAGTGCCGCCGCGGTTTCGTTATTTTTCAGATCGTTTGTGATCGGATCGAGATCAGCCATTTTCGCCGCCGCACTTGCGCCGAATTGAATCACCAACTCCGGCTTGGTCGCGCCTTCTTTGGAGCTATATTGCACCACGGTTGTGGATGCATTGTTCAAACCAAAGCTGAACGTGCCGTTGCCGGTAATTGCCGAGGTCACCTCAAACTCCACGACTTGGCCGACGGTCACGCTACCCTCGGTGTCCAATGGTGTCCCGCTGATGATCGGCGCGTTGCTGTAATTCACGCCGGCTTCAATCCATGGATTCAACGTCCCTTGATAATTGTTGGAAACCGTATAGACCGAGCCGCCGCTGCTGCTGGCCACCGTGACGGCCATGCGGAGTTTTGCGCTCAACACCGCGCCGGTCACGCCGCTCACCACAAATTTCAGATAGCTGTTCAGCGTCGGCGAAGTTTGCTTCATGCGCAGCGTGGTCTGTGCGCCAAAGTTCGTGGTGGGTTGGTTGGAGTTCACTGAAAGTGCCGTTGCCGGTAATCGCCGGCGTCACATCAAGCTCGACTATTTGGCCGACGGTCACGCTGCTCTCCGTGTCCCACGGCGTTCCGCTGATCGTTGGCGCTTTATTATAATTCAAACCGGTTTCTATCCACGGCGTCGAAGTGCCCAGGTAGTTGTTGGAAACCGAATAGACCGAACCGCCGCTGCTGCTGGCGACGGTCACCTTCATACGCAACTTCGCACTCAACACGGTGCCACTTGCGCCGCTCACCACAAACTTTAAATAGCTATTGATAATTGGCGAGGACTGTTTCATGCGCAAGGTCGTCGCCGTGCCAAAATTCGAGGTGGGTTGATTGGCATTCACATAAGCATCATCGGTGGGATTGAGCGTGATCGTCACCGCATCATCATCGTTGATCGTGCCTTGGCCTTGCGCATCGGCAATCGTTGCATTCGTTGAGTTTGAAAGATTGACAAAGAACGTCTCATTGGACTCTGTCGCTGCATCACCGATGACCGCAATCGTAACCGGCTGGGTGGTCGTTCCAATTGGGAAGGACACAACGCCCGAGGCCAAAACATAATCGCTGCCGGCTGCGGCTGTGCCGTCTGCCGTCGAATAGGAAACGGTCACGACCTGGCTGCTGGGCGCGGACAAACTTACCGTGAAAGTCGCATTCATCCCGCCTTGCGGGACGTTGCCCTCGGTTACCGTTACGTCATTGATCGACAGACTCGGAAACGTGGTGCCGGTTTGAATGACCAACTGCGGCCTGGTCGCGCCCTCTTCCGAGCTGTATTGTACCGTCGTCGTGGAAGTATTCTTCAAACCGAAACTGAACGTGCCGTTGCCGGTAATCGCCGCGGTTACATCGAGCTCGACCACTTGACCGACGGTCACGTTGCCTTCCGTGTCCCACGGCGTGCCGCTGATCGTTGGCGCATTGTTAAAATTCAGACCGGTTTCTATCCACGGCGTTGAAGTACCCAGGTAGTTGTTGGAAACCGAATAGACCGAGCCGCCGCTGCTGCCGGCCACCGTGACTTGCATGCGCAGCTTCGCACTTTGCACCGCGCCGCTTAATCCACTCACCGTGAATTTCAAATAGCTGTTGATCATCGGCGTGGATTGCTTCATACGCAATGTTGTCGCCGTGCCAAAGTTCGTCGTCGGTTGGTTGGCATTTACATACGCGTCGTCGGTTGGATTTAAAGTTATCGTTTGTGACGGCAGATCGTCGTCCGTAATCGTGCCTATGCCCTGCGCATCAGCAACGGTTGCATTCGTCGGATTGGTGAGATTGACAAGAAAGTTTTCATCCGATTCATCGAACAGATCGCCGTTGACAATGACCGTGACAATTTGCGTCGTCGTGCTGGGTGGAAAGATGAGCTGCGTTGCCGGAATCGACACGTAATCACTCCCCGCCGTGGCCGTGCCATTCGCAGTCGCATAATCGACCGTGACTTGTTGACTGCTCGCGGCGGACAAGGACACCGTGAAAATGGCGTTGACTGTGCCGGTGTTGCCTTCGAGTACGGCCATCACGTCGTTTATCGAAAGTGAGGGCAACGAGACCGGCGTGAGATTGAAATTCGCCAAAGTGATCCGACCGGCGTTCACGCTCTGGCCGGACAAGGTCTGGGTGATGTAACCAGAAGCGCCGGCTTCGATATCGTATGTTCCCGGCTTGAGATTAAAAATTGAATAATCGCCGGAAGCATTCGTCGTTGCCGTTCCCTTCTTGACGCCGCCTTGCAATGCGCGCACAAGCCCACCGCTGATCGGAGAGCCGCCGCTTGTGACGCGCCCGGCGAATTTGGCGCTTGGATCCTCTATCGTAAGGCTAATCGTCTCTATCGCGTCGGAGGGCAGCGGGAAGTTGGTCATGGAAAAATCATTGTTGTTGATCACCGTCACCGAAGAAATGCCCGAAACAACAGAGTTCACCACAAACACTTCGCTGTTGTCCGGCAAAATCCCGATGCCTTCCGGATTCGTGAATGCAGTGAGTGTCTGAATCACCGCGTTCGTTCCCGCGTCGATGATCGAAACCGTGCCGCTGCCGCGATTGCCAACATAAACGCGCTTGCCATCGGGCGTGCAAGCCAGCCAATGCGGCGTCGTCCCCACCGTCACCGTTGCAATAACAGTTTCCAAACTCAAATCAATGACCGACACCGTACCCGCGCCGGAATTCGCCACGAATAATTTTGTGCCCGCCGGATTGATGGCAACTCCATACGGGCCAGCGCCTACTAAAATTGTATTGGCAACAGTATTCGAAACCGTATTGATCACCGAAACCGAATTGCCGCCGAGGCCGCTGCCTTGATTCGCGACATAAGCTTTCGCGTCATCGGGCGATACCGCAATGCCCCACGCTATATCGCCAACCGGAATCGTCGTGACGAGCGTGTTATTCGACGCCTCCATCACGCTGACATTATCAGTGCCGGAGTTGGTGACGTAATAACGGCTGCCATCCAGCTTGAAAGCCACCGCGCGGGAATCATTGCCGCCGACACTAAATTTTGTCAAAAACGAATTGGTCCCGACGCCGGCGTAGATATGTAATTCTTCCGTAATGAAGCTCACTCGAGGCACATAAAGCCGGCCTCCGCCCGGACGAGTTGCCATGGCATGGTCATCGAGAAAACCGTTAATTAACCGAGTATCCACGATTTGTCTCGTTGCCGGATCCATGACGTGCAGTTTTGCCGAACCGACGCTGCACAAATGAACCGGCGGTCTCGTCAAGCGATCTTCATCCTGCACCACCGTGACAAAATTCAACGCATTGCCGTCATTGATAACGTACACACGCCCAGTGGCTTGATTAATGGCAACGGCCTGGGCCGGACTGCCGCTTGGCGTGGGATTATTGACTGGAATGTGTTCGAGCACTTGCGTCGCATCATCCAGCACGTGGATGAATTGTTGACTCGGGTAATAAATGTGATTGGTAGAGTAGCGGACCGCGGGCTCATCGGTTGAGCTGAACAGGGGCAAATTGAAGAAAGCATCCGAGGCTCCTTCCAAAATGGTGGATGTCGCATTGCCCTCTGAAGACGTGTACATGCGATTGCTGGCAGGGTTGTAAATGAACGGCTTGCTGACGTCATTGCCGGCTTCAACAAGATTGGTGACGCCCGTATCGCGATCGTAAATTTCAAAGGGAACGCCGATACCGCCGCCTCGACTAACGTAAACTTTATTTTCCGCCGGATTGACGCCAATCGCAAAGCCTCCCAGGCCGGCAACCTGCGTCGTGCTGAGCGTGATCCCATCCACGATCGTGAGCCAGTCAAAATTAAAATTCGTCACAAACACTTCATGCGTCACCGCATTGAGATCCATCCATTGATCGCCTCCGCTGCTAAATCCCGGAATGGTCGTTTCGCTGTTGGTGGCGATATCGATTTGCCGCAGTCCTTCCGTCGAAAGCGCGTAAACTTTTCTCAAACTGACGTCGAGTTCAAGACCGTGACTAATAGAATAGGTTTCTGCAAGATAGGCAATAAAAGCGCCGGTCGCGGCATTCACGACGGCGATTTTTTGCGCTCCCCGCGAGGCGGCGTACAATTTGCCGCTTGCTTCATCCACCACCATGTAGAAAACATCGGCACCGACGAAAACGAAGCCGAGCTCGACATTGGTTGCGCCGTCGTAAAAATACAAATTGCCGGTGGCGTTGTCCGCCACAAAAATCTTGTTGCCCGTCTCATAAACCGCCACGGCATACGGTTGGAGACCGGCGCGGGAGAGCGTGCCCACCACCGTCTGCGCCCAAAGCGTCGTCGTCATCATGACCAGCATCGTCGCGAGGAACCCAAATGTAAATTTTTTCATGTGTCATATTCCCTTTTTATTTTGAGTTAACGAGCCATTTGAGATTATTTGACCAAAGTCAATTTCCTGATTTGCATAAAGTCTCCGGCGCGAAGTTGATAGAAATAAACGCCGCTGGGCAAATTGGCCGCATTGAGCTGAACCGCGTATTTTCCCGCCTCTTTCATCTCACGCACTAAAACCTGCACTTCATGGCCGCGCAGGTCATAAACCTTCAGTTCCACATGCGCTGCTTGCGGCAAGGTGTACTCAATCGTGGTCGTGGGATTGAAAGGATTCGGATAGTTCTGGCGCAAACTAAATTCACGCGGCATATCGGTTTCCGCTTGAACGCTCGTGCCGATATCTATCCGGAATCGGCGCGGCGCGCTAAAAGGTCCCCAACCTGTCGTGTTTCCCGCCCTCACCCACCACCAATAATTTTGGTTGCGCGCAAGTTGGCGCCGGACAATCGTGGTGTCGGTAATGGTCGAATCGATGAAAAGGTTTGTCCGCAAGGAATCTGTTGCAAGCTCGAACCAATACCTGCTGACGGCAGGCGCACTTTGCCGCCACGTAAAACGCAGACTATCAACTTTGATGACGGCAAAATTGTCTGGTGAAATGAGCTGCACTTGATTTGGCAACTGTACAATGGTGGTGAAATTCCGCGCCGGTGATGACCACGCACTCGAACCGCCAATATTTTTGGCCTTCACCCGCCAGTAGTAAGTCGTGTTGTTTGCCAACGGACCAACCTGGCGTGACGTGGCGGTGATGGTCGAATCATCAAAAATCGTCGTGGCAAAATTTGAATTCGTTGAAACTTGCAAGCGATACGTCTCGGCGCCGATAGCAGCATTCCAGTTCAACGTCAAAGTTGTCGGCTGATTCGTTGCGCCATCCGCAGGTGAAGCCAGCGTTGGCGTTGATGGCGGGGCAACGATTGTCGTGAAATTCCGCGCCGGTGATGACCACGCACTCGAACCGCCAATATTTTTGGCCTTCACCCGCCAGTAGTAAGTCGTGTTGTTTGCCAACGGACCAACCTGGCGTGACGTGGCCGCGATGGTCGAATCATCGAAAATCGTCGTGGCGAAATTTGCATTCGTTGAGACTTGCAAGCGATACGTCTCGGCGCCGATAGCAGCATTCCAGTTCAACGTCAAAGTTGCCGGCTGATTCGTTGCGCCATCCGCAGGTGAAGCCAGCGTTGGCGTTGATGGCGGCGCAATGATCGTCGTGAAGCTCCGCGTCGGTGATGACCACGCACTCGAACCGCCGGCATTTT
>Ga0247727_10018034_pt1 | contig 11162 bp, 16 predicted proteins | sample WisWelCaveWW1625_FD_202498 | JGI IMG/M metagenome (GOLD analysis project Ga0247727, IMG submission 202498) | Biofilm microbial communities from Wishing Well Cave, Virginia, United States - WW16-25 | ecosystem: Environmental > Aquatic > Deep subsurface > Groundwater > Cave microbial mat | place...
TATGTCGGTCGTGAGGAGCCGCCGACTTATCACTTCGACGAAGTGGAGGATGATTAAATGAGTGATAATCCGAACGGCTACCCGACTAACCGTGAACGTTATCCCTGGTATGAAATCGTCGAAGGTGATGATTTGGAGCAGGGCGATATTTTCGAGGCGTGCCCGGTTTTTACTATTGTTTCGCCATTTTCATTTGAACAGTATCGCACCACAGGTGCAAGCGCGCCTTTTGATGTTTTAGAACGCGATGTTATTATGATAACCCAATCTTGCGACCTGGTCAAAAACCACCCAAAGGTTGACGCAGTGGTACTCTGTCCAATTTGGGATTTGAGTAAATTTTCCGAGAAAAATGCGTACGTACGTCAGACGAAGGGCCGCGAGGAAATCCGTCAGGGCAAACAACCCGGCTTTCACATGTTGAAAGCCTGTTCTCTACCAAACTTTGAACGTTCAATTGGTATAGTCGATTTCCATCTTGTGTTTACACTTCCGTTGGAATTTATGCGCGGTTTGGCGCAAGCACGAGGCAAACGTCTTCGTTTGTTGCCACCCTATCGCGAGCATTTGGGCCAAGCCTTTGCGCGCTATTTCATGCGCGTCGGCTTGCCGGTCGATATTCCTCCGTTCAAAAAATAATCCGACTCAATTTTTACAGGAGACCATCTGATGAATCTTACAAAGGAACGCCCGTGGTTTTTTCTCGCCCTTTTCTTGCTGGCAAGTTGGAGCGCCGACAGTTTCGGCCAGGAACTGCGCCGCTACAAAATCCGCTCGGGCATCGTCGAATACAAAATGAGCGGCATGCAAACCGGCACGGAGACGATTTATTTCGATCGCTGGGGCATGCGCGAGGCGAAATACACCCAAACGGAAATCAAAGTGGCCAACATGTCCGTGAAGCAGAACCAGTTGACTTTGCTGGACGGCGAATGGACTTACACGGTGGATCTCGACAAAAAAACGGGCACGAAAATGCCGACGCCGCTGTGGAAAGAATTGACGGCGGCCGCGAAGCGCGAAGGCAAGGATGCCACCGCGATCGGCGAGGAGATGCTGACGCGCATGGGCGGCCGCAAGATCGGAACGGAAGCCATGCTCGGCAAATCGTGCGACGTGTGGGAGATAAAAAGTATGAATGCCAAATCGTGGATCTGGCAGGGCGTCACGCTCAAAACCGAAGTCAAAATGATGGGCAAGATGATGACGACCGAGGCGGTGCGCCTGCAGGATAACGTGAACGTTCCCGAGGAAAAGTTGACGCTGCCGAAGAACGTCAAAATTAACGAAGGCGCGAACCCGCTGGACGTGCTGAAGAATTTGAAAAAGAAAACCGGCAATTGAAGCACGAATTTTACGCGATGAAATGATTGTAAATTTCAATGGCGAGGCCGGTGTCCCGCCATGTCAAATTTTCTCAAAAAATTTTCGAGGCGACGGCCTGAAGGCCGTCGCCCACTTCGTGGAGGCTGCGCGAAACCTTTCCTGATCACCCAACATTTTAAATGATCAAATGATTCAAATGACCAAATAACCCAGATTGTCCTCAGCGAACAACTCGGACGAAGACGTAACTGGTGACAAGATTGAAGTAGCAACCGCCAAGATCGAAAACGACCACCCACGCCACTCCCGCGCTATCAGCCTTATCTGCCGTCCAAATATACGCTTGCTTGCGATCAAACATCGGATCGATGTACAAATCCCCGCTCTTCTTCGGCTCCATCAGCGACATCGCTTCTTCCAGCGTCGGCATGCGCCAATCGTTAAAACCGGCAAATTTCTTCGCGTTCAAATCAAGCACATGTTTTTCGGCGTCGGCAAAGCTCATCGAATTCGGCGAGCCGGATTGCTGCCACGTCAGGCCGGTGGCGTGATCGATCACCAGTTTCTCGCCGTCCTGCTCAATCGCCTCATATTGATGCGGCAGGCCTTTGCCTTGTTTGTTATCACTCGAATCAAAGAAGTCTTTTTCTTTGAGCATTTTTTTAACGGCGTCAACGGAAAGCTCGGTGAGCGGCTGCGAACGGAGCAATTTTTTCGGCGGCGGGGGCGCGCTTATCGGCACGGCCGGCTGGCGCAGGCGCAAGAGCTCTTTTTGCAACGTTGAAATTTCAACCTGCTTCTCAGCCATTTCTTTTTGCAGCCGCTCAAACTCGCTTTGCAGAACAAACGCGTCATGCGGCTTGAAATCCTGCACCGGGTTGCTCGGTTTGGCGCGCCATTTTTCAATTTCCTGCAAAGAGGCCACGAGGTCCCGTTGCAGGCGTTGCAAACCTTCCACCGTTTGTTTGTAAATGATGCAGCGGTAATTGCGAATATCAAACGGCAGGTCCGCGGCCTTTTGCGCAATCATGCCTGCCCTGCCGCAGGCCAGGGACGGTTTTATTGTCGACGGTGTGGGCGACGCCCATTTCATAAAAAACATTGGGGTTCTGGTCGGTCACTTCCGCGATGATCACCTCGCAGCGGAAAATGTGCTCGATGATTTCGCGCGTGATGTTGAACACGCCCTGCAACTGATCGACGCGCACGGCCTGAAATCCGGCTTGCGCGCAGGCCGGCGCAATGCCGTACTCAAAAACCTCCCACCGTTCTTCTTTGAACGGCATGATGACGAAGCAGAGTTTGGGCGAGGTTGTCCCCGTCATGATGAGCTTTTCCTTTTAAAATGAGAAAGGGCGAAGTCGGACTTGCGCTCACAGATTTGGCTGATTTAGAAAGGTGTGGAGCGCAAGTCCGACTTCACTTTTTTTTCCAGTATAACAAAAACTTTTGCAAAAAACAAGTGCTTGGTGAATTTGGTGCAATTATAGCGGCCAGTCAACGTGTCGCTCACAAGTCCATCGTCTGAAGTATTATCGATTAATTAAAATTACTCTTGCAAATAAGAGCAGGCTTTGTTAATTTTTCTATATTCATTTGATGAAATTATTATGCCAATCGAGAAGTTCAATGCCTCCGCTTCGCCGTTGCGGTATTTTGTCGAGCGTTTGCGCGAGATGAATTCAGCCGGAATCTGGGCGACTTTTTTCATCAATCCGGCCATTGCTCTAATGGATTCTTATCGTCATAAACCGTTTCCCTGCACGGTCATGTGTGAAAACATTGTGTCGGATGTTCTGAGGGACACTAACGGCGAAATCACGGTTGAATTTGACTGGCACGCAGAAACGTTTCCTGAATGTCAACGCATCTTTCGGACATTGCAACGTGAAGCCATCGTTGAATATGCCGCCATTGCCGTCGCCTTTTTGATTGTCAACAATCTGGCGCAAAGAAATATCACTGAGGTGACGTTGCGCGGGGGCAAAGCCGATTACTTTTTGGATGGGCGAAAATACCTGCTGGAAATCAGCGGCACTGAGAATGCCGAGCAACTTGCCTCACGCCATGCCGAGAAAGCCCGCCAACTACGAGCCAACCCTTTTAAGAAAAACGGTTACGTTTTTGTTTGTTGTTTTTCCAATCAAAAAGCCCGATTTTCATTTCAGCATTGTATGTCAGCTTAAACCGAAAGGTGATTATGGATCCAACCGCTCAAAATCAAAACGCCATCAACGATCTGGCGCAAAGAAAGTCGCTGCTGATCATTCAAGCGCAATTTCAGCAAGCGTTCGATCAACGCGACGAAGCGACGCGCCTGTTTCTGGAAGCCGCCATTCTTGAAGAAAAAATGGCGGTGCATTTTCGGCAACAGGAAGACACCGATGATGCCGCCATCAGCCTGTTCAGCGCCGCCTCCTGCTACAAAAATGCCGGACAGCTTGCCAAAGCCATTGCTTTGGCGGAGGAAGCGCTACCATTGTCCAACTCGGAAATTTTTGTCAATGAAATCCGGCAATTTCGCGACGCCTGCAAGCCGGCGTTAGCGCCGCGCACTCTTCGCGGCGTCGTCCGCGACGGCGTTGTGCATCCTTTCGAGTCCGGGGTTCTGAGCGAGGGGGACTTGGTCACGATCATGCTGGCATAAAGGGCGAAGTCGGACTTCCAAAAAAAATTTCGAGGCGACGGCCTGCAGGCCATCGCCACTTCGTGCAGGCTTCGCAAAACCTTTCCTTATCACCCAACATTTTAAATGATCAAATGATTCAAATGACCAAATGATCCAGATTGTCCTCAGCGAACAACTCGCACGAAGTCGTCGAAGGTGACAAGAAGGTGGCCGCAAACGCCATCAACGAAATGGACCACCCACGCCACTCCCGCGCTATGTTTATCAGCCGTCCAAATCCACGTTTGCGTTTTGTCAAATAGTGGCATAATCAATCACCAGCTTCTTGCCAGAACCGGTGGTGTCTTTATACTGGTGTTTGATGCCTTTGCCCTCCTTGTGCCAATAGCTATCGAAGAAACGGCGATCGACAAGCATTTGCTTCATTTCATCAACAGAAAGTTCCGTGCTATCTTTTCGAAGTGAATACCTCGATTCATTCGCTCGCTCGCTCGCTCGCTTGCCTTCTTGGTTGGCGCACGTGTTTCGGCGGCGGCTTGTGGCTTTTGCTCTTTCGGTTTTTGAACTGGAAATTTCGTGGTGTCCGCTTTCGTTGAATCTATAATCCCCGACTTTTGTGATGCCGGCTTATTCTTGTCGGATTCAAACCATTTTGATTGGAAAGCAATATAAACCACTATCGCAACCACTATCGCAATGATGATCAATAAGACGATATTCATTGCCAGGCGCCGGCGCCACCAAACTGGCGCTGGCGATTCGACGCTAAACTCCTCGGTTGGAATAAGAATAGCTTGGTCTGCCGGCGGTTTCAACACCGGCGCGGGGTCCGGCGGTTTCGGTTTGCGGCGGAACGTCTCGGCAAAGGATTTGCGTTTGGACGGCGGGCTTTCGCGCGGCTCATCAAGCGGCTGCGGCACCGGCATTTCAGCATGCTGCGGCGGCAGCTTGCTCGTCGGCGCTTCCGGCGGCGCGGCTTTCTCGGCAATCACTTTCGGCTCCACGCCGAGCGAGCGGCAGAGCTGCGCATAGCCGGTTTCGTAGGGCGAGAAATTCAAATAGAGGTTTCCGCTCAAGAGCGCCGGCAATTTCGTGCCATCGAGCACGCACGCAATGATGCGTTTCTGCAAATGAAACGCGCTCGTCCATTCCTGCCTCACGTAATACGATTCCGCCGAGTCCGTGGACCACAGTAGAATGAGCGTGTTGCACCAATCCAGCGCCGCGCTGATGCGCTCCGGCAGCGAATCCCCGCCGGTGATTTTTTCGTAATCGACAAACACTTCCACCCCGTCGCGCTTCAAATCGCTTTGCAGACGCTTGGCAATCGGCTGGTTCTCCCACGCGTAGCTGATGAAAATTTTCGGAGTCGGTTCCGGCATAACTTGATCCTTGATGCTTGATTCTGGATGCTTGATGCTCGTGGGTGTTAGAAATAGGAAACGTGAAACAGGCTTGAAAATATTACCCTCAAAAATCCATCTGCGGATGGCGACCCAATGCGATCTCAGCGCGACGGATGGCGATCGCCAGAAGGCGATTCATGTTTAATGCGGCGACCGTTGCGCGTCCGGTTGCAGTTATACCATCGACGTATTCACCTTCCCATTGGAAGTGATCGTGCCAGTTGTCACGGCGAGGATTATAAAGATGAACTGTTATGCCGGTTTGCGGATCAATAGAACTCTGGCGCGCCGCTTTGCGAAGTGAACAAGAAACGCAAGCCAGCGCTAAATTCTCGGCGATCGTTTCGCCGCCAAGAGAGGTGGGGAAAATATGATCAATATGAAAAGTGGCCTCTTGCCCCTCTTGCGATAAGCGACAATACTCGCACCGCGAATCGGCTCTTGCAATAACGAGTTGCCGCAAATGGGCGGGAATGTAACTCATTTTAATTGGCAGCTAATTGCAAAGCTCGCTGCGCGCGCAAACGGAGCAACGAGAGCAACTCGGCCAGATTCACCAGCCCTTCGGCTTCAAGACGTTCCGTTGCCGTCAAATCCTCGCCGCGATCCTGTTTGTCAAGCAAAGATTGGAGCCGCTCATCAACGGCTTTCGGCAATTTGAATTGCTCCAAATCTTCCGGCATTTCCAAATCGATGAGAATGTTTTGCGGCATAATTTGAACTCCATTCTTACAGCAAAATTGAGAAGAAACTTCAACATACTTGGGAGTGCTCATCCAAAATATAAGCAGTATTTTCAATGAAAGCAAGAACTGGTTGCCGGTTGCTGGTCGCTCGTTGCTAAAAAAACCAGCAACCAGAAACCAGCAACAAGCTACCAGCAACTCACTGTTGCACGGCAATCACCACATCAATCCGCCGATTCTGCACACGGCCTTCCTCGGTTTCGTTATTGGCAATCGGGCGTTCTTCGCCGTAGCCGAGGGCCTGCACGCGCTCTTCGGCGAGGCCCATGTTGGCGATGAGATATTGCTGCACGGCGCGGGCGCGTTCGGCGGAGAGATTCATATTATACGCATCGTTGCCGATATTGTCGGTGTGGCCTTCGATCATCACCTTCGCCGCGGGAAACTCGCGAATGGCGCGCTGCAATTTCGTCAGCAGCGAAAAATATTCCGGCTGAATCGTGGCGCGGCCCGAGGGAAACGTGAGGCCGGCGAGCCGAATACGCAGATTGCCGCTCTCGCGAATCACGCTGGCTTCACCGGGCGCAAACATGGTTTCGATGCCGCGCAGTTTTTCATCCTGCCGCTGCTTCTCCAGCAAAATCTGCTGCTTTTTCACCAGCTCGGATTCGAGGCTGGTTTTGGCTTCCTGCATCGCGCCGAGCTCTTTGTTCTTCTCATCGAGGTTGCGATTCAACTCGTCGAGGCGTTTGTCGCGCTGCGCCACTTCCGCAATGAGACGGCGCTGCTCATCGAGCAGCGTGCGGATGGCGCTGCGAATGTCGTTGAGTGGTTTGCCGAGGCCGGCGTCAAACTGCGGCGAGAAATTCAATTCCTTTGAAACTTCGGCCACCTGCTTTTCCGCATTGAGCAAAACTTTCTCCAGCTCACGCTCGTCCATTTTCATGCGCTGAATTTGCTCGGCCAGATGCGTGGCGTGGCGAATTTCATATTCCGCGGCTTCGGCTTTCTCACGCGCGGTGGCCGCGGCTCGCCGATCAGTGTTGAGAATATTTTCCGCATCGGTGAGCAGCGCCTGCGAACGGCCAAACGACAGCGGCGCAAGTTTGTCGACGCGCGCTTCCTGCGCTTTAGTGGTGAGCGTGCGCACGCTGCCGATCGTGCTCACTTTGATCGCCTGCAGCTCGGCATCGCGCAACAAGCGCTCGGCATCCTCGCCGCGTTTCTTCGCGCCGGCCATGTCGCCGGTTTCCAGTTTGCGCATCGCCTCTTTGAAATACTGTTCGCCGGTCACGTAGCTTTCCGCCGAGTGCTGCGGCGCGTTGGCTTTCAACGCATCGTCGCGCGTTTGCAGCAATCGGGCGAACGCGGTTTTCGCGAGTCGGGCGTTTTGCGCGGCCTGATTGAAATCCGCGTCAGCGTCGCGCAATTTTTTGTCGCTGTCGCCGATGCCGCGATTGCGCTTGAAATCTTCCTGCGCCTCGCCGAGTTTTTTCACCGCGCGGCTGAAAATATCCGGCGACAGCACGTCCGCCTGCGCCGCTTTCGCTTCGTTCAATTTTTCCTGCGTGCGGGCAAAAATTTGTTGATACAAACGATCATCATTTTTTTGCTGCGCGAAGCTCGCTGTGGCGAGCAGCACGCTCAAGGCAAAAACGGCGGGGTTGAGAATAAAATTTTTTTCCATTGTCCCTCTCCTTAAAATTGATAACTTGAGATGTTGAATATGTTCCATTTAAGATAGAAAAAAAATTGCCGTAACGCAAGCAAAGTCCGACTTGCGCAGCACGATTTTTTAAGTTTAGAAGAAACGTCGCGCGCCAGCCGGACTTTGCTAAATCAAAAAATTTTAAAAAAAATAAAAAAAGTTCTTGACTTTTCGTTCACCGTGTATTATCTTATTGGTGTACATTAAAGCACCTAACAAAAAGTCACTAACTAGGGATCGATCTTATGAAAAAGCTAACGGACAAACAAAAACTGATTCTCGAGTTGATCGGGCAGCATGTGAAGCAACGCGGTTTTCCGCCGACGATGCAGGAGCTTGCGGATGAGTTGGGCATTCGCTCAAAAAATGCGATCTTCAAACATCTCGCGGCGTTGGAGAGCAAAGGTTTTATTCAACGTCACGGCGGCGGCGCAGCGCGCGGCATCACGGTGTTGCATCCGATGGGACTCCCGTATCAAACGCACGCCGACAATATTCCGGTGGTCGGTCGCGTCGCGGCAGGCTTTCCGATGGTCGCGGAGCAAAATATCGAGCGCTATGTCGCGGTGCCGGATTATCTGACCGGCGGCGGCGGCTCTTATTTTGCGCTGCGCGTGCAAGGCGACAGTATGATCGACGCGGGCATTTATGAAGGCGATCTCGTCATCGTGCGCTCGACCACGCAGGCAGCCAACGGCGACATCGTCGTGGCGCTCACCGGCGAAGAGGCGACGGTGAAACGCTTCATGGCGCACGGTGAGACGATGTATTTGAAACCGGAGAATCCGGCTTATGCACCCATCCCACTCTCGCAAGCGTGGTCGATTCAGGGCAAAGTCGTGGCGCTGATTCGCGATCAGGTGCATTAAAAAGCTCGTATTAAAAAGCTCGTAGTGATGCCTTTAGGCATTCAAGTGCGGCTGAAAACCCGACGCCTAAAGGCGTCACTACAAGCGCGTCACTACGAGCGCGTCACTATGAGCGTAACCTCACATATTAAGCGGAGGTCCGGTCATGTCAAAATCTTCCTTGCAGTTGACGCAAAAAGAAAAGGTTTTGCTGCAAAAGTATTACGAGTTTTATCGTTCGCTCGAAACCGGCCTGCGAAAACCTTTGACGGAGGCGCAGGCGCATTTTGTTGCCGTCTGCCGCGGGCATGCGAAAGCCAAGACCGAGCACGAAATCACTTATGCCAAATACATCCGCATCCGCGCCGTGCGCGAGCAGGAAAAACGCGCGCTGGCGAAGGCGCGACCGCCCGTTCCACGGCATGAAGAAGAATATTCCGAGCTACGGCAGGCGGCGTAGGCATTGCCAATTTTCAATTGCCAATTTTAAATTTGCGTGCCTTTGTCGCGCTTGAAAATTTTTTTAGCCTCCTCCCTCCCATAACCTTCCAGCGGCAAAGACTCAAGAAGCGAGTAGCTTCGAAGCCACGGCCATCTCTTTGCCGCTGGGATTTTTTTGATCCCCCCTTCAGACAAGCCGAACATCGGAGCCCTCAAACGGCTTAAAAGTCAAACAACTTTTGCGACCATTTAGGTAGAAAAAAGAGGCTGTCATGCGGGAGGAATCCTTTTTCATTTCAAGTACCGTGCTAGCGCAAAAAGGATTCCCTGGCCTGCCTAGAGCCGTTGGCAGGGCAGGCTTACAGAATGACACATGAGAAGGCTGATCGTCATTTCCCTCCTGTTTGAAAAAAGCTCTTGTAGGCTTGTCATTTTTTTCTTATACTTAAATAATTGCTTCTCAGCAACATGTCATTGATGACAGTGAGATGTTAGTTGGCGAATAAAATTATTGAGAAGCCGAGGGCCGAACTCAAAGCGTTTTGCCGAGGTTGAAAATCTTTTGTCAAAGCCAATGTTACATGAAAAGCAATGTCGCGGCGATACCAACGCCCAATTTGAAAAACTGCTTGCAAAACACCATTCTTCCCTGCTAAAATGGAGGTTCGTGTTTTTTATCGGCAACCTGGTGATTCAGATTGGTTTTCTGATCGCCTTCATGCAACTCGTCAAACCCTAAACTTATTATTGCGAGAAAAAGGATTTCATTCATGCGAGAAGAATTGCACACCCAACTCGAGGAACTGTCCCGCCGTGTGTTTGGCCTGCGGGACAGTCTTTGAAGTCGCCAAATTGGAAAAAGAAGTGGCGCAGCTCGAGGCGCAATCGCAAGCGCCGAATTTCTGGAACGACAATGAAAAAGCGCAGGTGGTGATGCGCGAGCTGGCGCAGCGCCGCGTGTGGATTGAGGCGTGGCGCAAGGTCGATCGCCGGCGCGACGACACCACGGTGATGCTCGATCTCGCCGAAGAGGCGCGCGACACCGGCGCCTTTGCCGACGCGGAAAAAGATCTGGCCGGTCTCGAGGTCGCGGTGAACGATCTCGAAACGCGCAGCATGTTCTCCGGCCCCGACGATGAGCGCAATGCGATCGTCACGATTCATCCGGGCGCGGGCGGCACGGAGAGCCAGGACTGGGCGCAGATGCTGTTTCGCATGTATATGCGCTGGATCGAGCGCAACGGTTTCGAATCGCAAATTATCGACTTACAAGCGGGCGACGAAGCCGGGCTCAAAGACGCGACCATCGAAGTGCGCGGCAAAAATGCGTACGGCCATTTGAAAGCCGAGGCGGGCGTGCATCGTCTCGTGCGCATCTCGCCGTTCGATGCGAACAAGCGGCGGCACACCTCGTTTGCATCGGTGTTCGTGCTGCCGGAAATCGACGACAACGTCACGATCAAAATCGAAGAAAAAGATTTGCGGATTGACACCTATCGCGCCAGCGGCGCCGGCGGCCAGCACGTGAACAAAACTTCTTCGGCGGTTCGTCTCACGCATGTCCCGACCGGCATCGTGGTGCAATGCCAAAACGAGCGCAGCCAACTGCGCAACCGCGATCTGGCGATGAAGCTGCTGATGGCAAAACTCTATCAGCGCAAACTCGACGAGGAAAAGGCCAAGTTGAACGATCTGGAAAAAAACAAGAAAGACATCGCGTGGGGCAGCCAGATTCGCTCATACGTTTTTCAGCCGTACACGCTGGTGAAAGATCACCGCACCGGCGTGGTCGAGCGCAACGTGCAGACGGTGATGGACGGCGAGCTGGAGGAGTTCATCAAGGCGTATTTGATGGGCAAGCGCTATAACAAGAAAGCGGGCGCCGCGGAGGTTGACGTGGATGTCGACATTGATGAATAACATGGGCTTCAAATCTAACGAATTTATCCAACAAATGTCCAAGGCCCCGGCAATTTCTTTCGAGCACGTTTTCAAATCCTACGGCGGAAATGAATATGCGCTGCATGACATTCATCTCGCCGTCGCCGCGAATAGCACCACCGCCATTGTCGGCACCAGCGGCAGCGGCAAATCAACGCTGCTGCAATTGATCAACGG